>Ga0315283_10003442_pt1 | contig 13499 bp, 14 predicted proteins | sample YL17G09_0_MG_FD_204541 | JGI IMG/M metagenome (GOLD analysis project Ga0315283, IMG submission 204541) | Sediment microbial communities from Yellowstone Lake, YNP, Wyoming, USA - YL17G09_0 | ecosystem: Environmental > Aquatic > Freshwater > Lake > Sediment | place: USA: Wyoming | collected...
CCAGGTCGATATCGGCAACGCCGGGACCGAGATGGCGGCGCGAATGGCGAAAGGCGTCCCTCAGGCGAATGGCGAGATCGCCATCGAACCGCTGATGGACGTGGCGCACGTCGCGAGCGCCGTGCTGTACATGGCGAGCCTGCCGCTCGACGCCAATGTCCAGTTCCTGACGGTGATGGCGACCAAGATGCCGTTCGTCGGGCGCGGCTAGTCCAGTCCCAGCGCCCGCCGCGCCGGCCCGCTCCAGCAATCGTCGACGATCTGGTTGAACCCGCTCGGCCGCGGGTGCAGCTCGTTCGCCCAGGCGGTGTCGCGGAGCGTGCCTGCCGACCAGACGAGTTCCACGGCCGGCTCGTGCTCGCCGTTGACCGTCGCCACGAGATCGTCGAGGCACAGCGTAAACCGGTCGATCAGGTCGCGGACAACGTCGCGACGCAAGCCGTCGCGCGGTGCGCCCACCGTCGGAACCCGGCAGTTGTCCATCGGCAGCTTCAACCAGCTGCGCAACCCCGCCAGCGTGCGCCCGTCGGGGATCGCATAGTCGTAGTTGTGCAGGAGCACCGTGACGTCGGGGCGCAGCGCCGCCACTTCGTCGAGCAACGTGCGGTAGGCATCTCCGACGGCGGCGAACACCGACTCGACTCCCCCTTCGCGGTAGCAATCCTCCACCGTTTCCGCGGTCCCGCAGTCGCGGGCGAGAATGCGATCGTCGAGATCGCCGATGCCGGCGAAGTCGTTGCCGCCCGCGCTGACGCAGACGAGCCGGATCGTGGGATATTGCGCCAGCAGCTTGCGGAAATTGCCGAGCCACGAGCCCGCCGCGATCTCGTCCGCCCGCGCGCCGTTCTCGCCGATCGCGAAGATCGTCGGGCGCTCCAGCGCTTCGTACAGAGGAGTCAGCAGGTTGTTGAACGGATAGTGGAACCACGAGTCGCCGATCGCCAGCACGTCGACGTTCTCGCCGCTCCCCTGCAGCGCGGCGTACTGGTTCCAGTAGATGCGACCCACGGCGGTGTCGACTCAGCGCCGCCCGGCTCGGCCATAATGACCGGTGGAGTGCGGGCTGGAGCCCATCCTTTCGGCTTCGTTGCCGCCACGCGCCGCTGGCAGGGAGAAACCGCGATGTCCGAGACGTTCGCAGCACTGCAGGCAAGGCACCTGATGCAATGCTGGTCGGCGCAGAAGGATTATGCGCCGATCGCCGTCGAGAAGACGGAAGGCTGCTGGATCCACACGACCGACGGACGGCGCATCTTCGACCTGCGCAGCGCGCACGAGTGCATCAATCTCGGGTTCCGCCATCCGAAGGTGCTCGCGGCCATGCGCGCCCAGATGGACAAGGTCGTCTACGTCACCGACGATTTCGCGACCGAGCCCACGGCGAAGCTCGCGCGCCGCCTCGCCGAGCTTGCGCCCGGCAGCCCCGACAAGCGCGTGTTCTTCTGCCAGTCGGGCGCCGCGGCCATCGAGGCGGCGATCAAGGGGGCCCGGCAGCACCGCTACGTGACGGCGTTCGGCGAGCACGCGGCGCGCACCGACGCACCCCAGCAGTACCCCTATCCCTACAAGATCATCTCGCGTTACCGGTCGTGGCACGGCGCGACCGCGGGCGCGGCATCGGCGAGCGGCGACCCGCGGCGCTGGTTTCAGGAGCCGTTGACCGTGCCGGGGATCGTGTTCGCGCCGGACGCGGACGCGTACCGGTCGCCATTCGGCGACGGCCGCGCGGCGACCGAGGCGAACCTGCGCTACCTCGACTACCTGATCGAGCACGAAGGCGGCAACAACAAGGTCGCCGCGATGCTGGTCGAGACGGTCGTGGGGTCGAACGGCATCATCCCGCCTCCGGAAGGATATCTGCCGGGGTTGCGCGCGCTCTGCGACCAGTGGGGCATCCTGCTCATCGTCGACGAGACGATGACCGGCATGGGGCGCACCGGCCGCATGTTCGCGTTCGAGCACTACCGCATCGAGCCCGACATCATCGTGCTCGGCAAGGCGCTGGGCGTTTATTGCCCGATGGCGGCAACGATCTTCTCGGAAAAAGTCGCACGCACCTTCGACGATCACATCTTCGGCCACGGCCAGAGCTTCTCGGGTCACGCGCTCGGAGCTGCCGCCGCGCTCGCCAGCATCGACGTGCTGCACGACGACGGGTTGCTCGCCCGTACCCGGGAGCTCGGCGACTATCTCGGCGGCAAGCTGCGCGCGCTCGCCGATCGGCATCCCTGTGTCGGGGACGTGCGCGGTCTGGGCCTCTTTTGGACGATGGAGCTCGTTCGCGACCGCGCGACGAAGGAACCGCTGCGCCGCGCCACCGAGAAGTACGAGCACACGATCGTCAAGGACGTGTCCGAGTTCCTCTTCCGCGAGCGCGACATCTACGTGCCGTCGGACAAGTTCGGTCTCTGGATCGTCCCCCCGCTCGTCGTCACGCGCGAGGAACTCGACTGGGTGTGTGCGGCGATCGACGCCGCTCTCGAGCTCGCCGACCGACTGATTGGCGGCGCATCGTGACTGTCGCGGGCGGCGCAACCGCGCGGCCAGGCGGATCGCGGGTTCGCGTGCGAAACGTCCGGTGACGAGTTCGTCGGATACCGGATTCCGGGCGATGCACCTCGACGCCGCAATCGGTGCACGAGGATTTCGCCGCTGGTACGAACGCCAGCTGGCCGAGAGTTTCGCGTACCTGACCACCGGCGTGCTGAGCCTGATCATGATGGCAGTCGCCGTCGAGATGCTCGAATTCCGCTCGTCGGCAGCGGGGCTGCTTGCGCTCGTCATGATCGCCACGGCTGGCGGCGCGCTTTGCGTTTTTGCATGGCGGCGATTCCACCACCTGCTCTCTCGGGCCGAATACCTCGCCGAGAGGGCGATCTGCGGGAAGTGCCACGCCTATGGCCGCTTCACCCTGGTTTCTTCCCGCGAAGAACCGGACGCCCCGGTCGGCTGCACGCTGGACGTGCGCTGCCGCGCCTGCGGCAACGAATGGACGATCAGGTAGGACGCGGTTCGCGCTTCGCGTGTTGCGGCGGCGCGTGCCGAAGGCGACTGGGCTCAGCCGACGTGGCGCCGCAGAAAGTCCAGCGTGCGCTCGCGCGCGAGCTTGGCCGCAGCCGCGTCGTGGGAGCCCCGCTGGTCGCAGTTGAAGCCATGATCGGCAGCGTAGACGAAGACCTGCGCCTCCGGATGCGCGGCGGCGAGCTTGCGGACGCCGTCGACGGGAATCATGGAGTCGCGTTCGCCGAAATGCGCCAGCACCGGACACCTGGGCTGCTCGCCGATCGCGTCGAGCATGCCGCCGCCGTAATAGGGAATCGAGCAGGCGAAGCCGCTCAGCCGGGACGCCGCCGTCCAGGCAACGTAGCCGCCCCAGCAATAGCCGATCACGCCCACCTTGCCGGCGCTCGCGACCGCGTCGCGCGCGGCCGCGATGTCGCGCAATGCCGCGTCGAGCTGCGCCTTGCCCTTGAACTCGCGACCCTTGACGATGTCCTCCGGTGTGTAGCCGATATCGACGCCGCGCTGGTAGCGATCGAAGAGCGCCGGCGCGATCGCGACGTAGCCGTCGTCGGCAAACCCGTCGCAGACGCTGCGGATATGGCTGTTGACACCGAAAATCTCCTGCGCGACGACGAGCGCGCCGCGTGGGACGCCGACGGGGTCGGCGCGGTAGGCCGCGAGCATGAAACCATCAGCGGCGGTGAGTTCGATCGTGCGGCCCATTGCAAAGTCCTCCGTGGCAGATCACAGGAAGCGGTAATAGAGGTATAGGTGCGAGAGCGCGATGGAGATCAGCATCAGCGGAAACGCCACCTTGAGATATTCCATGAACCGGAACGAGGTCCCCGCGCGCTCGGCGAGCCCGGCGACCACGAGATTGGCCGACGCGCCGATCAACGTGCCGTTGCCGCCGAGGCAGGCGCCGAGCGACAGCGCCCACCACAGCGGCAGCAGCGCGGCGTCGCCGCCGAAAGTCGGGCCCATTGCCTTGATCAGCGGGATCATCGTCGCCACGAACGGGATGTTGTCGATGAAGGCCGACAGAACTGCCGACGCCCACAGGATCGCGAGCGCGGTGATGTTGAAGTCGCCGCCGGTCGCCTTCAGCAGCGCTTCGGCCATCATGTCGATCAGGCCGGCCTTCTGAATGCCGTAGACAAGGACGAACAGCCCGAGGAAGAACATCAGCGTGATCCACTCCGCTTCCGACAGCGCGCCATGGACGTTCCTGGACTGCGTTTCCCCGTCCTTGCCGAGATTGTCGAGCAGCAGCAGCACCGCGGCGCCGAAGATGGCGATGGTCGCGGGCTCGATCTTGATCTGCCGCTGCAGCATGAATCCGATGATGACCAGCGCGATCACCGTCAGCGACTGTTTCAGCAGGCGCGGGTCGGTGATGGTCTCGCGCTCGTTGAAGCCCATGACGTGCCGCCGGTTCTCGTCCGTCGCCGAGAGGTGCCGGCCCCAGATGAAGTAGAGCGGCACCATGGTCGCGACGAAGACCACGAGAATGACGGGCGTCAGGGCCACGCCGAAGTCGTTGAAGGTGAGTCCGGTGGCCGAGCCGATCATGATGTTCGGCGGGTCGCCGATCAGCGTCGCCGTGCCGCCGATGTTGGACGCGAAGATCTGCGCGAACAGGTACGGGTAGGGCTTGACCTTGAGCTCGTCGGTGATGAGCAGGGTCACCGGCACCGTGAGCAGCACCGTCGTCACGTTGTCGAGGAACGCCGAGAACACCGCGGTGACGATCGACATCATCAGCAGGATGCCCCAGGGCCGCGCGTCGACCTTCTTCGCCGACCAGATCGCCACGTACTGGAACAGGCCGGAGCGGCGCGTGATGTTGACGATCAGCATCATCCCGAGCAGAAGGCCCAGCGTGTTGAAGTCGACCGCCGCCATCGCCTCGTGCTGGTTCAGTACGCCGACCAGGATCAGCAGCCCGGCGCCCAGCAGCGCGACGATGGCGCGGTTGAGCTTGTCGCTCATGATGACGAGGTATGTGGCGACGAACAGCGACGTCGCCACCCACAGCGGGGACCACCCGAAGACGACCGAAGCCGCGTGCGCCGGATCGCCGTGCATCATCCGTTTCCTTCGGCGCGCAGCGCGTTCAGCAGATCGCGCGCCGACACCATGCCGACGAGCCGGCCGCCGTCACGCTCGACCACCGGGATGGCGTTGAACCCCTGGTGGAGCAGCAGGACGATTTCGAGCGGCGGCGTGTCGGGGTGGACCAGGCCGCGCGCCTTGACGACGAAGTCGCGCACCGCGAGGTGCTCGATCTCGCGCATTTTTTCCCGCAATTGGCCGAGGGTGTCGGACACGAACGCAAGGTCCCCCACGCCATAGCCGATGAGCGCGGCCTTGGGCAGCAGCGTCGCGTACAGGCGGTCGAGCCTGAACATGCCGATGAATTTCCCCGACGCATCGACGACCGGGAGGTCGGACACACGATCGTCGAGCATCCGCTGTATCGCGTCCGCCACCGTCTCGGTGTCCTTGAGCAACGGAAACGTGGTGTTGAAGATGACCGGGGAGCTCATGGCGGGCGCGCCTTTCGCGAGGAGATGAAATCGATGGGAGAACGGTCGCGTTGCCGTCGCGTGGGCGGGCCCGCCCCTGCGCGTCGAGATTCTAGCCGAATCGGCCGGTGATCGCCCCGCCGAGCAAATCGGGCGCAGCCATCCCGCACGCAGTCCCGCGCCGCTCTCCGGCCGGAATCGCCCTTGCGGGAAGACGGCCTCCTCCAATCTTGGTAGTCTGCGCAACCTGCGGGGCGCAGGAACTACGACGGCGCCCCTCACCCCCACCCCCGCCGCAGGCACGAGGCCATGCCCATGCAGGAAATCGAGTTTCAATTGACCGGCGAATTCATCGATCTCAACAATCTGTTGAAAGTGACCGGCGTCTGCGCGAGCGGCGGGGCGGGCAAGGCCCTCGTCGCCGCCGGCCGAGTCGCCGTCGACGGCGCCGTGGAGCTGCGCAAGACGTGCAAGATCCGCGCGGGTCAGGCGGTGCGCGTGGGCGACGTGCACATCCGCGTCCTCGGCGTCGCAGCGGCGACATGAAGCGATGGCGCTCAAGTCCACGATCTTCAAGGTTGCGCTGCAGGTCGCCGACATGGATCGCAGCTACTACGCCGACCATTCGCTGACGATCGCCCGGCACCCGTCCGAAACCGACGAACGGATGATGCTGCGCGTGCTGGCGTTCGCGCTGCATGCTGACGAGGGTCTGGCGTTCGGCAAGGGGCTGTCCACCGACGACGAGCCCGATTTGTGGCAACGCGACCTCACCGGCGTGATCCGACTCTGGATCGACGTCGGCCAGCCCGACGAGAAGCTCGTGCGCCGGGCCTGCGGCCGCGCGCGCGAGGTCGTCGTCTACACGTACGGCCGCGGCGCGGACCTGTGGTGGGGTCGCAGCCAGGCCGCGCTCGAACGTTCGCAGAACCTGCGCGTGATGAGCGTGCCGGTGGCGACCAGCCAGGAACTGGCGAAGCTCGCGCAGCGCACGATGCAACTGCAGTGCACGATCCAGGACGGCCACGTCTGGCTGGGGGACAAGGACACCGCGGTCGAGGTCGCGCTGACGACGGTGCTGCGCCCGCCGCCCGCGCCACGCTGACCCGGTCTGCTATAATCCGTCCACGCGGCAAATCGACCAGTCCCCCTGCCGCTGTCAGTTCCGACGCCCTACCCCCACGCGTTTGCCTGCGACTGGCGCCCTTCGCGGCGACAGGCCGATCGTTTTTCGAAAGTCACCATGTCCTTTGCCTCACTCGGCCTGTCCGACGCGCTCGTGCGCGCCGTGACCGAACACGGCTACACCCAACCCACGCCGATCCAGCTGCAGGCGATCCCCGCCGTGCTCGCCGGCGGCGATCTTCTCGCCGGCGCGCAGACCGGCACCGGCAAGACCGCCGGCTTCGTGCTGCCGATGCTGCAGCGGCTGTCGTCGCTGCCCCCGGCCTCGGCGCCTGGCAACCGGTCGCAGAAGAAGCCGATCCGCGCGCTGATCCTCGCTCCCACGCGCGAACTCGCGGCACAGATCGAGGAGAGCATCCGCGTCTACGGCAAGTACGCGAAGCAGACGTCGATGGTGGTGTTCGGCGGCGTGGGCATCGGGGCGCAGACGGCCCAGTTGAAGCGCGGCGTCGACATCCTCGTCGCCACGCCCGGCCGGTTGCTCGACCACCAGGGCCAGGGCAACCTCGATCTGTCGCGGGTCGAGATCCTCGTTCTGGACGAAGCCGACCGGATGCTCGACATGGGCTTCATCCGCGACATCAAGCGCATTCTCGCCCTGCTGCCGAAGAAGCGGCAGAATCTGCTGTTCTCGGCGACCTTTTCCGATGAAATCAAGGATCTCGCCGACAGCCTGCTCGATGCACCGGCCCTGATCGAGGTCGCGCGTCGCAACTCGACGGTCGAGATCATCACGCAGACCGTGCACCCGGTGGACCGCGACCGCAAGCGGGAGCTGCTTTCCCACCTGATCAGGACCCAGAACTGGTACCAGGTGCTCGTCTTCACGCGCACCAAGCACGGCGCCAACAAGCTCGCCGAACAGCTCAACAGCGACGGCATCACCGCGCTCGCCATCCACGGCAACAAGAGTCAGGGGGCGCGCACGCGAGCGCTCGCCGAATTCAAGGACGCGAGCCTGCAGGTGCTCGTCGCGACCGACATCGCGGCCCGCGGTATCGACATCGACCAGCTGCCCCACGTCGTCAACTACGACCTTCCCAACGTGCCGCACGACTACGTGCACCGGATCGGGCGCACCGGTCGCGCCGGCGCCACGGGCGAGGCCATTTCGCTGGTCTGCGTCGACGAGCACGAATACCTGCGGGACATCGAGAAACTCATCAAGCGAACGCTGCCGCGTCAGGTCGTCGCGGGATTCGAGCCGGATCCCCGAGCGCGGCCGCAACCGATCCTGCAGCGCCAGGGCCGCGGCCAGCCGCGCAGCGGCGCATCCCAGGGCGCGCCACGGAACAAGCCGCAAAGCCGGACGGGGCACGGCCAGGTCCGCACGCACGCGAGCGCCGCGACCAAGCCAAACAGCGGTGCGGCATCGGTGCGGCCTCCGCGTGCCGCGGCCGCCGCTCCCGCGGCACCCGGCGCGCGAGGTCACGGCCCGGCAGGCAATGCGACAACGTCGAAGCCCCGCGTCATCCACCGCTTCGGCGGACGCGGTCGCTAGCACCCGCTGACGGGCCGACCCCCAGCCGTTGCGCTCGATCTCGGGTGAAATTGCGATGCAGGCCATCTGGCACGTCACTGCGCTCACGTCGCCGCTCTTCCTGCTGGCCGGTCTGGGCTATGCGCTCGTGCGCTGGTTCGGGTGGCCGAAGACCATCTCCGACGCGCTGACGCGATTCGTGTTCGCGGTGGCGGTGCCGGCGCTGCTGTTTCGGCTGATGAGCGATTTCTCGCGGCTCCCGCCGGTGGATCCGCGGCTGCTCGTCGCGTACTTCGGCGGATGCCTCATCGTCTTCCTCGCGGGCCGCGCGATTGCGTACCGTCTGTTCCGGATGGACGGCGTGGGGCAATCGGTCTTTGCCATCGGCGGGATCTTTGCGAACAATCTGCTGCTTGGCGTTCCGCTCGCGAAGATCATGCTGGGCGATGCCGCGCTGCCCGTCGTCTCGCTGGTGCTCGTGTTCAACGCGCTGCTGTTGTGGACGCTCGTGACGGTGTCGGTCGAATGGGCGCGCACCCGTCACGTTTCGCTCGCGGGCTTTGCCGGGACCGTGAAGAATGTCGCGACCAATCCCGTGGTCGCCAGCATCCTGGTCGGCACGGCCTGGGGCTGGGCCGGAGTCCCCCTCCCGGGCATCGCGGACCGCACGCTCGACCTTATCGGGCAGGCGGCCATTCCGCTGTCGCTGATCGCACTGGGAATGGGGCTCGCCGAGTTCGGCGTCCGTGAGGGCTGGCGGGAAAGCGCGGCGATCTGCGCCATCAAGCTCGCGTTGCAGCCGCTCGTCGTTTTTGCGCTTGCCCGCATCCTGTCGCTTCCGCCGCTGGAGACCCAGGCGGTCGTGATGCTCGCGTCGTTGCCGGTCGGCGCAAACGTCTACCTCATGGCGCGCGAGTTCGGAACCCTGGGCGGGCCGATTGCCGCGAGCCTCGTCATTTCGACCGCGCTCGCAGCGATAACGACGCCGGTCGTGCTGGCGCTGACGGCTGCGGTGTGAACGGCCCCCTGTTCGGGCGCTGCCGACCCTGGATCGGCCGATACAGACCTTGAACATCAAGGGCCCGGGCGGCGGCGGGCCCGACCGCATCCCCTGCGTAGCGATCGCGAAACAGGTAGCATTGAGCACGGCGGGACGTTCCGCCGACGACAAGGAGGCGACGATGGCAAAGGGCAAGGGCGGCGGCAGTTATCCCAATCCCAAGGGGCACACCGGCCCGAAGACGCAGTTCCCGCAAGCGCGCCGGCCCCCGTCCACGACCGTGCCGCGCGTCATGCCGCGGACCAAGGCCAGCGCAAAGGGACGCTGACCGGTTCCCGCGGCGCGCGCTCGCAGCGGCGGCCCCTCGCGCCTGCCGCCGGCGCCTGCACGTCCCCGATGACGTCCCGCCTCCTCGACCTCGACGCGGTCAATGGCTTGCGCGCGGCCGCGCTGCGCTTCGGGGGCGAGCAGGCAATCGTCAAGTCCGCCGCGCTCGCCGCGTGCGCGTCGCGCGAGATCGCCGATCCGGCGGTTCTCGTGGCCTATCATGACTGCCTGCTTTGCCTGCTTGCCTACCCGGAGACGCGCGCGCTGCGTGACGCCACGCGGGGCGAATTGAAGCGCGTCGGCGAGAGCGCGCGCAAGATCATCGACGGGGGGAGCGCCCGGGCGCGCGGGAGGCTCGCCAACAGCGGCGTGGCATGGACGCCCGTGACGATCAATTTCGGCTGGGACATCGCGCGTTGGCTTGTCCAGAGGTTTCCGGCATTCGCCGAGATCGATTCCTTCGGTGAGGACGGCGTCTCGCCCCAGTCCATTCTTGCCGATGCCCTGCCGCCGATGGAGTTCGAGCTCACCGCTTCCGACGAGCCGCCGTCCGAATTCGTCGACAGCGCAAGCGTCGGCCACCGCGGCAGCCGTCTCGCGTGGCTCGTCGGCGCTTTCGAACGGCTGTCGTGCAGCGACGCGCTGCGCGAGCACCTGTTCGAGACCCTGCGCCCGTTCATCGAGATAGAGCTGCGCGACTCGATGCTGTCGCGGACCTTCGTGCGCGGACTGCCAGCGCGGACGTTCTTTCACCGCGCCGGACTCCTGCGCAAGGTCGATCTACGCCCGTTGCTCCTGCAGCCGCTGCCCCCGCCGCGCCCCTTGTCGGAGAACGAACGGCTGCACGTCGTCGACGCCGGCCGCGGCATGCTCGCGGCCCTCGGACGCGAGACCGACGCCATCGCGCGCGCGCATGCCGACGGTGTCGCGTACTTCGAACTCGGGCGCGGCGTCGCGATTGCGCTCTACACGATGCGCGCCGACCGGCGGAGCCCCATCGATTCGCACATCGGCATGATGCTGTTCAAGAACGGCGTCCCGGTCGGATATGGCGGCGGTTGGCCGTTCCTCGGAACCTGCAGAATCGGCGTCAACGTGTTCGCGCCTTACCGCGGCGGGGAGTCGGCGTTCCTTTTCGGCCAGGTACTGCGCCTGTATCGCCAGCGGTTTGGCATCGGACGCTTCGTCGCCGAGCCATCGCAGTTCGGAGGCTCCAACAAGGAGGGCTTGCTGTCGGGAGCGTTCTGGTTCTACTACCGGCTCGGCTTCCGTCCGGTCGACGGGCGATCGGCGCAGCTTGCCGGCGAGGAGTGGGGCCGCATGCAGGCCGATGCCGACTATCGGACACCGCTGCCCGCCTTGCGCCGCTTCACCGGCTCGGACATCGAATTGCGCCTGGACGACACGCCGGCATGCGAGCCGAACGCCCTGAGCGAGACGGTGACCGGCTGGATCGGCGAGCGCTTCGCCGGCGACCGGACCCGTGCCGAGCGCGCGGCGATGCGGATCGTCACGCGCGCGCTCGGCGTGACGCGGCTCGATCGCTGGCCGGCGAGCGAACGTCGGGCCTTTGGCGCGCTGGCCGTCCTGTTCGCGCTGATTCCGGAGCTCGACCGCTGGCCTCCCCCCGACAAGCGCGCCCTGGTTGCCCTGATGCGGGCCAAAGGCGGTGACGAATTCCGCTTCCACGATCTCGTTGGGGGGCATCGGCGGCTCTCGGCCGCGCTGGTCACCCTCGCCGCGCGCGACGAAGCCTAGGCGCCGGCCGACACTACGGCCGTATCACGTAGAATGACGTTTCGGCGCGCCCGCGATTCGGCGCTCCTGACACAGGCTCCCACAGCGATGGCACAACGCACGGCCCGACGGCTGTACTGCGTCCGCATATCCGGCATCCATGGTCGCGGCGTCTTTGCCGCAACGACGATTCGCAAGGGCGCGCTGATCGTCGAGTATGGCGGCCAGCGCACCACCTGGGAAATCGTCAACGAGCGCCCCGACAGCGATCCCGCGAATCCGTATCACACGTTCATCTTCGAGACCAGCGACGGCACCGTCATCGACGGGGGTCGCCGTGGCAATGCGGCGCGCTGGATCAATCATTCCTGCGCTCCGAACTGCAAGTCCTTCGAGGACGACGACGGCCGGGTCTACATCGAGGCGCGCCGCACGATTTCCTTGGGAGCCGAACTCACTTACGACTACCGGTTGTCCTACGATGGCCGCATCACCCGGAAATTGCGGGCTGCCTATGCCTGCCACTGCGGGGCGCCCCGCTGCCGCGGCTCCCTGCTGCTCGACCCATGAGAGCCCCCGGGCCGTCCCTGGGCACGAATTGCGCCCCCCCGGGGGGCAGCGCCGCGGCGACAGCCGCAAGCGCGGGGGTCGTCACACGCCGCAATCCGGCGCACTGATTGCGGGGCGCCGCGCCCGCCGGCACAATCGCGCCGGTGCCGCGCAAGTCCACGACCGACGAGAACCCCCGAGAGACCCCGCCGATGACCAAGAAGCGCACTCTTCCCACATCCGGCAGGCTGGTGACGCTGGAACATCGTTCGCAGATCCTCGCCGGCAATCCGCTGGGCGACCCGCACGTCCGCAAACTGGCGGTGTGGCTGCCGCCGCAGTACGACGCGGGCGCGGCGAAAGGACGCGGCCGCCGTTTCCCCGTGCTGTATGACCTGGTCGGCTTCACCGGATCGGGAATTGCGCACACCAGCTGGAAGCCGTTCGGCGACAATGTGCCCGACCGCGCGGCGCGGCTCATCCACGAGAAGAAGATGGGGCCGGCGATCCTCGTGTTCCCGGACTGTTTCACGTCGCTCGGAGGCAACCAGTATGTGAATTCGTCCGCGATCGGCGCGTACGCGGACTACCTGACGAAGGAAATCATCCCGTTCGTCGACCGCGAGTTCCGCACCCTCGCCGCGCGCGAGCATCGCGGCTGCTTCGGCAAGTCCTCCGGCGGTTACGGCGCGATCATCCACGGCATGAAATACGCGAAGCACTGGGGAGCGGTCGCCGATCACTCGGGCGATGCGTATTTCGACTTCGTCTACCACCATGACTGGCCGAACACCTTGAACGAGCTGTCGAAATATCGCGAACCGAAACGGGTCGAGGGCGCTTACGAGGTGCTGGCGGAGACCCGAACGCGCAAGGCACTGGCCGAGGGCTGCGATGACGGACGCGTCCAGCGTTTCCTCGACGCCGTCTGGAAGAGGGAAAAGCTGTCCCATGCCGAAGTGCATGCGATCATGAACGTCTGCATGGCGGCCACCTACGACCCCGACGCGAAGGCACCGCTGGGATTCCGGCTACCGTTCAACCTCGAGACCGGCGAGAGGCTCGAGTCGCGCTGGAGGAACTGGCAGAAGCACGACCCGATCCGGCTGGTCGGGAAATACGCGGCCAACCTGCGAACACTCAAGGGGATCTACATCGACTGCGGCTGGCGCGACCAGTATCACATCCACTACGGGACGCGGATGCTGTCGCAGCGCCTGGCGGAGGCCGGCATCCGGCACACCTACGAGGAGTTCGACGACAATCATTCCGACGTCGACTACCGGATGAACGTGAGCTTGCCCTTTCTCTACCGGGCGCTCAAGCCGTAGGCGACATCCGCGCACCATTCGCGACGAGCGAACGCGCGCGAACACCAAACGATCGGGGAGCACGTCATGCGATGGGGAGATTTTCGGCGGAGCGACAACGTCGAGGACCGGACGGATGGGAGTTCCGGGGGCGGCGGGTCTGCGCTGGGTGGAGGCATGCGGCTGGGCGGCGGCGCGCTGGTCGTCATCGTGATTGCGAGCCTCCTGTTCGGCGTCAATCCGCTCGAGATGATCGGAGCGCTCGAAAGCGGCGGACCCGGGGCTCCGCCCACGACCCCGCCGCAGGCCGTCCCGGGCTATGGCCCCCAGCAGGCGCCGGCGCCGGGGCAACCGCGCCCGCAGGCGGCGTCCCCGGATCC
>Ga0315283_10003447_pt1 | contig 13493 bp, 15 predicted proteins | sample YL17G09_0_MG_FD_204541 | JGI IMG/M metagenome (GOLD analysis project Ga0315283, IMG submission 204541) | Sediment microbial communities from Yellowstone Lake, YNP, Wyoming, USA - YL17G09_0 | ecosystem: Environmental > Aquatic > Freshwater > Lake > Sediment | place: USA: Wyoming | collected...
CTTGGCGAACGCCAGCGCCAGCGCATCGACCGGTTGCACCATCAGGTGCACGTCCAGCGGCACCGGGCTGCCGTCGGCGCGCACGCAATGCGGCTTGATGGCCTGTGCCACGGCCGGGCCGATGGTCAGGTTCGGCACGTAATGGTTGTCCATCACGTCGAAGTGGATCCAGTCGGCGCCGGCGGCGATGACATTCTTCACCTCTTCGCCCAGGCGGGCGAAGTCGGCCGACAGGATGCTTGGAGCGATTCGAAAGCGTGTCATCGTTGATTCCTTCGTGAGCTAGTGCGTTGGCCCAGCGGCCGCCACGGATCCGGCTTGGCCGGGCCGTCAGCGGCGCCCCCTTGAGGGGGAGCGGCGAAGCCGCTTCGGGGGTGGGCCTAATACCGCTGGGTTTCGGGCTTGTCGGTGGCGTAGCTGTGCACGGTGTAGCGGATCTGCCGGCCCGCACCCTCCTGGCGCACCAGGCCGAAGCCGGGCTCGTTGGCCGGCCGGTTGACGATGAAGCTCATCGCGATCGACTCCACGCCACGCGTCGAGTCGAAGGCCATCAGGCGGATGTAGGCGTTGGGGAAAGTCTTGCGGCAGTGGTTGAGTTCGAGCAGCACGCCGGCCGCGTCCTGCAGGTCGAACATCGGCATGCCGAACATCTCCCAGTAGGTGTTGCGCGGATGCGGGTCGTCGGTGTACTCGACGCTCCAGGCGTAGCCCTTGCCCAGGCCGTAGTCGATCTGCATCGCGATCTCGGCGTCGGTCAGGTCGGGCAGGAAACTGAACTGGCCTTGCGTGACGCGGCCGGTCGGGTTGGTCATCATGGTGCTGATCTCCTGAAGCTTCAGTTCGAGACGGCCGGGGTCACGGCGTAGTCGCTGGTGTCGGTCGAGGCGTAGTTGAAGCTGATGTCGCCCCAGGTGTCGAGCGCCTGCTTCAACGGCGTACAGGTCTGCGCCGCGCGGCGCAATATCTCCGGGCCCTCGCTCTTGATGTTCTTGCCCTCGTTGCGCGCCTTGACCATGCACTCCAGTGCGACGCGATTGGCCACCGCGCCGGCCTGGATGCCGGCCGGGTGGCCGATCGTGCCGCCACCGAACTGCAGGATCACGTCGTCGCCGAAGAGGTCGAGCAACTGGTGCATCTGGCCGGCATGGATGCCGCCCGAAGCCACCGGCATGACCTTGCGCATGTCGCACCAGTCCTGGTCGAAGAACAGACCGCGCGACAAGTCCTGCCTGGTGTAGCTGTCGCGGCAGACGTTGTAGTAGCCCTGCACCGTCATCGGGTCGCCTTCGAGCTTGCCGACGGCCGTGCCGGTGTGCAGGTGGTCGACGCCGGCCAGGCGCAGCCACTTGGCCATCACGCGAAAGCTCACGCCGTGGTTCTTCTGCCGCGTGTAGGTGCCATGGCCGGCACGGTGCATGTGCACGATCATGTCGTTCTTGCGCGCCCAGTTGGCCATGCTCTGGATGGCGCTCCAGCCGATCACCAGGTCGAGCATGATCACCACCGAGCCGAGCTCCTTGGCGAACTCGGCGCGCTCGTAGACGTCTTCCATCGTCGCGCCGCTCACGTTCAGGTACGAACCCTTGACCTCGCCGGTCGCGGCGCTGGCCTTGTTCACGCCGTCCATCACGTAGAGGAAGCGGTCACGCCAGTGCATGAAGGGCTGCGAGTTGATGTTCTCGTCGTCCTTCATGAAGTCCAGCCCGCCTTTCAGGCCTTCGTAGATCACGCGGCCGTAGTTGCGCCCCGACAGACCGAGCTTGGGCTTGGTGGTGGCACCCAGCAGCGGGCGGCCGAACTTGTCCAGGCGCTCGCGCTCGGTGACCAGGCCGCAGGGCGGGCCCTTGAAGGTCTTGACCAGCGCCACCGGCATGCGGATGTCTTCCAGCCGCGCCGCCTTCAGCGGCTTGAAGGAAAACACGTTGCCGATCAGGCTGGCCGTGATGTTGACGATCGAGCCCTCTTCGAACAGGATGATGTCGTAGGCCACCCAGGCGAAGTACTGGCCCGGCGTGTTGGGCACCGGCTCGACCTTGTAGGCCTTGGCGCGGTAGCTGTCGCAGGCAGTCAGGCGGTCGGTCCAGACCACCGTCCAGGTCGCGGTGCTCGATTCGCCGGCCACCGCGGCGGCGGCTTCGATGGCATCCACGCCCTCTTGCGGCGTGATGCGGAACAGGCACAGCGTGTCCGTTTCCTTGGGCACGTAGTCGGCGTCCCAGTAGCCCATCTGGCGGTACTTGAGGACACCAGCGCTGTAGCGCTTCTTGGCATCGGTGATGACGCCTTGCTCGACGGCTTGATTCACGGGGGCTCCTTGGGTGCGAGGGCAGCGATTGACGGCGGGTCGAAGTCAATATAAGTTCCCAATGAGTTAACGAATAGTCAGACTTGCTTTCCTCATCAATAAGGTTTTCCTGACCTATGAACGTGACGTTCCGGCAGCTAAGGGTCTTCGCCGAGGTTGCTCAGCAAGGCAGCATGGCGCGCGCCGCCGAAAGCCTGCACCTGACGCCGCCCGCCGTCTCGATGCAGATCAAGGAGGTCGAGGCGCAGGTCGGCCTGGCGCTGTTCGAGCGCCACGGCCGGCAGGTCTCGCTGTCGACCGCCGGCGAGTACTTCCTGGTGCACGCCAAGCGCCTGCTCGCCAACCTGAAGGAGGCCGACAACGCGATGGCGCGCTTCAAGCGGCTCGAGCACGGCCTGCTGACGATCGGCATCGTCAGCACCGCGAAGTACTTCGTGCCGCAACTGCTCGCCCGCTTCCACGAGGAGCACCCTGGCATCGACGTGCGGCTGCGGGTGGTCGGCAACCGCGAGCAGCTGGTGGCCATGATGCAGGCCGGCGAGGTCGACCTGTCGGTGATGGGGCGGCCGCCCAAGGAGATCGCAACCCGCGCCGAAGCGTTTGCGGCCCATCCGCTGGTGTTCGTCTGCCCACCGCGGCACCCGCTGCTCGACATCGGCCACGCGCCGGTGGCCTCGCTCGGCGCCTACCCCTTCATCGTGCGCGAGCAGGGCTCGGGCACCCGCACGGCGATGCAGGCGTTCTTTGCCGAGCACCGTTTCGAGCCGCGCATCACGATGGAGATGTCGAGCAACGAAACCATCAAGCAGGCCGTGATGGCGGGCATGGGCCTGTCGTTCCTGTCGCTGCACACGATCGGCCTCGAAGTGCGCAGCGGGCTGCTGCAGGTGCTCGACATCGAAGGCACCCCCGTGATGCGGATGTGGAACGTGGTCCATCTGCAGTCCAAGCTGCTGTCGCCGGCGGCAGAGGCGTTCCGCTACTTCATCATCGAGCGCGGCGAGGCACACCTGCTGGAACACGACGCGCCGCTGCTGCAGCGACCGCCGCCGGCCGCGTGAGGCGCTGAGCGCGTCAGCGCGCGGGCACACGCCGTAGCAGCACCCGTTCCATCACGACCTGCGCGCCTACGTATGGGCGCGCGCGGCCAGCACCTCCATGCGCTTGCCGCGTGTGCTCATTCGCGAGCCCACCAGCGGGATCGTGCGGCCGGGCAGCAGCATGTGCCAGTAGATCGGCTTGAAGGCAAGCTTGCCGAGGTGGTTCAGCCGCGTTTCTTCCAGCAGCGTCATCGGGCCGATCACCGGCAGCGGGAACTTGCCGGGGACCGGCTGGATGTCGTAGTTGAAGTCCACCAGGATCGCTTTGCCGAAGCCGGTCTCGATGAAGCAGTTGGCGTGGCCGTCGGCCAGCGGCTCGGCGGCCTCGCCGGCGATCTCGCGCAGCAGGTTGTGCACCACCACCTCGGCCTGGAAGTGCGCCACCGAGCCGGCCTTCGAGGTCGGCACGTTGGTGTTGTCGCCGAGCAGGAACACGCGCTCGGCCTTCTTCGCCTTCAGTGTGTGCTTGTCGGTCAGCCCGAAGCCGAGGCCGTCGCCCAGGCCAGCGTCGTCGATCAGTTCCGAACCCTCGTGCGGCGGGATCGTGACCAGCAGGTCGTAGGGCACGGTCTTGCCGTCGGGGCAGGCGGCCGTGTGGTCGGTGACAACGGCCAGCGGTGCGTTGGCCACGATCTCCACGCCCTTGGCGACCAGCATGTCGGTCAACATGTCGTTGCAGACCGGCTTGGTGAACGCGCCGCTCAACGGCGTCATCAGGGTCAGGCGGGTGCGCGAACGGATGCCCCGCTGCGTCAGATACTCGTCGACCAGGCAGACGAACTCCAGCGGCGCCACCGGGCACTTGATCGGCATCTCGGCAATGTCGACCAGCAGGTCGCCGCCCTCGAACCTGTCCAGCGCGTCGGCCAGCTTCAAGGCGCTGTCGGGTGTGTAGAAACCGTGCGCGCGCGTGCCCCAGCGCTCGGGCAGGCCTTCGATCGCATCGACCACCGTGCGGCAACCGAGCGCCAGCACCAGCCAGTCGTAGCCGTGGCTGCCCCGGTTGGTGGTCACGGTGCGCGCCTGCGGGTCGATCGCGTTGATGGTTTCACTCAGGTATTCGACACCGGGGCCGATGAAATCCGAGTTCTTGCGCTGGATGTCGGCGAGCGTGCGGTAGCCCGGTTTGCGAAACGGCAGGAACAGCATCCCGGGCTGGTAGGTGTGCAGCGGCGAATGGCCGATCAGCCTCACGTTGACCTGCAGGTCCTTGCGCCGTGCCTGCCTGGCAAGCAGGTTGGCGGCAACCAGGCCACCGGTGCCGTCGCCGAGAACGAGTACGTTGGTTGCCATTCGGGCTTCTCCGTTTGTTCCGAACCCGCGGTTGCCGTCACGCTGATGGCATGAGAATTCTGCCATCGAGCCGCCGCCGCCCGATGTTCATCGCCCGCCCTGCTGCTCCATCAGCAGGTAGGTGTTGTAGGCGTTGATGCGGTTGACCGCGCGAAACAGCGGCAGCCGCTCGAAGCGCGACCAATCGGCCTTGGCATAGGCCTCGTCGAAGGGTTCGAGCTCGCGCGCCGCGTCGCCCATCGCCTTGCGCAGGTAGGCCAGGTAGTCGCGCGTCAACTCCAGGTCGGTCGCCGGATCGGTCGACACGGCACCGTGGCCGGGGACCACGATCTTCGGCTTGAAGTCGATCAGGCGTGACAGTGACTCGATCCACTGCCGGCTGTCGGACTGGCCGACGAAGGGCACGCGCCCTCGAAACACCAGGTCTCCCGCGAACAGCACGCCACGGCGGGGCACGTAGACGACAACGTCCTCGGGGGTGTGCGCCGGCCCGACGTGACGGATGCGCAGTTCGTGCGCACCGACGCGCAGCACGGTATCGGGCTGGTCGAGCCAGCGGTCGGGGGCCACCAGCCGGGTGCTTTCGTCGATCCACGGGAACAGTTCCTCGCGACTCACCGCCAAGCGGCGCTGGGCCGTCTCGGAATTCAGGTACTCGCCGGCGCTGCGGTGGGCCACGACGCTGGCGCCGACGGCCTTGAATGCCTGCAGGCCGTAGAAGTGGTCGGCGTGGTAATGCGTGACGATGACATGGCGGATCGGCTGCGGCGTGACGCGACGGATCTCGGCAATCATCTCCTCGGCCAGTGTCGGCGAGCCCAACGCATCGATGACCACCACGCCGTCACCGGTGACGACGAAGCCAGCGTTGGAGATGAAGTTGCGGTTGGCGGCCGAGCCCTGCGCCGACTCGCCCTGCACGACCCAGACGTCTTCGGCGACCCGGACCGCCTTGACCGGCGTATCAGCGGCCTGCACTGCGCCGCTGGCAAGCAGGCCGCAGGCGACGACGAAACTGGCGATCAGCGCGAGCCGCGGCGTCAGGCCCTGCCTCCGCCGCTCAGGGCTTGATGTAGGCACTGCCCTGGGCCTGCAGCTTGGCGATGCGCACCACCCCCGACGGCGTGAACGTGGCCTCCTGGATGAACTGCTCCTTCTTCAGGCCGCGGTTCTTCAGCGTGATCTCGCAGATCTCGAAGGCCACGCCCCTGGCTTTCAGGGCCGACACGAGCGGTGCGTACTCGGTGCCGTTGGCAGCCTTTTCGCCTTCCATCAGCATGTCGACGCCGTCAGCGTGGGTCACGACGGTGACCTTGGCCGTCGGGTCGACATCGAGGTGGTTGCGCACATTGCGCAGGCCCTTCAGCCCCTGCGCGGCCGTGTTGTCGATGTGATAGACGACGCGGTCCTGGGCCCAGGTCGCCGTGGCGGCCAGGCACAGCAGGGCAGCGGCGGCAAAGCGAACGATTCGCATGGTGAGGTCCTCTCGTGGTTGAAGGGTCGGTCGATCGCTGTGGCGCCGTCGCTCAGGCGACGATGCCGGGGTTGCCGGCGACGCCGACCAGCCTGGGCGTGTTGATCTTGCGCGGCTTGACGCGCCCGCCCTGCGCCTTGAGCCAGGCCTCGACGACATCCCACACCGGCCTGTTGCCCGGTGCGCTGCGCGCCTCCTCGGCCACCGGTGCCCAGCCCGCCACCTTGTAGGTCTTGCCGGCCTCGATGGGCCGGCCCGCCAAGCGCATCTCGCTGATGCGGCGGCCCATCTTCTCGAGCGGGTTGCAGGTGTAGGCCAGCCCGCCGACACGCACCATGTCGCCGCCCTGCTGGTAGTACGGGTCGGGGTTGAACAGGTTGTCGGCGACGTCTTCGAGGATCGTCTTGATCGTCTCGCCGCTCATCTCGGTCAGCGTGGCGTACGGATAGGTGATCGCCAGCTGGTCCATCAGCAGCTCGCGCGTGATCGTGTCGCCCGGCAGCAGCGTCGTGCCCCAGCGGAAACCCGGCGAGAACGCGATCTGCGCGCCCTGCACGGCCATCAGCGCGTCGCAGATGAGCTGGTCCCACGAACCGTTGAAGTTGCCGCGACGGTAGAGCAGGCCGTCGGTGACGGCCAGCTTCTCGGCCAGCTTGGATTCATAGGGTGCACGCACCCTGGTGATCAGCGCATCCATCGCCGGGTCGGCCGGCAACTGGTTGGCGAATATCGGCAACAGCCGGTAGCGGAAGTCGGCCACCCGGCCGCCCTTGACGTCGAAGTCCATCACGCCGAGGAACTTGCTGTTGCTGCCGGCGTTGGTGACCAGCGTCTTGCCGCCGGCCGTATTTCCCCCGTTCGCCACCGGCACGGCAACCGGCACGCCGTCGTGCGTGTGGCCGCCGAAGATCGCATCGATGCCACGCACCCGCGTGGCCAGCTTCAGGTCGACATCCATGCCGTTGTGCGACAGCAGCACGACGACCTGCGCGCCCTTGCCCCGCACCTCGTCGACCATCGTCTGCAGGTTGTCGTCCTGGATGCCGAAGCTCCAGTCGGCGACCAGGTAGCGCGGGTTGGCGATCGGCGTGTACGGGAAAGCCTGGCCGATGATCGCGCAGGGCACGCCGTTGATCTCGCGCAGCACGTAGGGCTTGAAGACCGGGTCACCGAAATCGGTGGTCTTGATGTTCTGCGCCAGGAAGTCGATGCGGCCCTTGAAGTCCTTCTCGACGATTTCCTTCACGCGCTCCATGCCATAGGTGAACTCCCAGTGGCCGGTCATGATGTCCACGCCGAGCAGCTTGGCCGCTTCGACCATGTCCTGCGCGTCGGTCCACAGCGCGGTCGCCGAGCCCTGCCAGGTGTCGCCGCCGTCGAGCAGCAGCGCGCCGGGGCGGCTGGCCTTCAACTGCTTGACCAAGGTGGCCAGGTGCGCGAAGCCACCGATCTTGCCGTAGCGCCGCGCGGCCTTGTCGAAGTCCAGGCAGGTGAAGGCATGGGCCAATGCGCTGCCCGGGTGCAGGCCGGCGGCCTTCAGCAGCGATGCGCCGACGAGGTGCGGCAGCTGGCCCTGCATCGAGCCCAGCCCCAGGTTGACGCTCGGCTCGCGGAAGTGGATCGGCTTCAACTGCGCATGGCAGTCGGTCATGTGCAGGAACGACACGTTGCCGAACGGCGCGATGTCGTACAGGCCGCGCTGTGCCGTGGCCGCGTCGGCATCGGCGTAGCGCCCCAGGCCCATGCCGGCCACCGAGGCTGCGCCGAGCACCTGCAGGAACTCGCGCTTGCTCAGGCTCATGATTCAGCGTTCACCGAAGTTTGCAGGACGACAAGCCACGGCCGCGGGCGGGCGTTCGGCGCGGCCCGTCGCTCTACTGATTGACCGGCGACGCCGGGTCGAGCAGCAAGGCCATCATGTCGCGAATCTGTTGCTCGTTGAGCAGCTTCATGTGGCCGAAGCGCGGCATGTTCGAGCAGGCCGAGTAGGCCTTGCTGTTCCACAGCTTGCCCCAGGTGTACTGGATTACCGCCGCCGCGGCGGGGTCGGAGACGTTCTTGACGCCACGGGTCTTGCCGTAGTTCCACAGGCTCGGGCCGATGGTGCCAAAGGAGACTTCGGCCCGGTTGATCTCGTGGCAGTTGTAGCACTGGCCGCCATTGCCCGCGGGCTCGGCGCTCGGATTGTTCCAGGCCATGCCGACGCCGCTCTGCGCCAGCCTCTCGCCGGCCCGCCAGTCGCCCAGGTACTGCCCGCCGCTGGGCCACTTGATGCTCGCCAGCGACTCGGCCTCGATCTGCCTGGTCACAGCCTCGGCCGGTGCCTTCTCAGCCGAGCAAGCCTGCTGGGCGAGGTCCTGGTTCAGGCGCTCGACCGTGGCAATGCCCTGGTCGCGAAACGAGGCCTTCATCATCGCCAGCGCCTGCTGGTCGAGGACGGCGGGGGCCGGTGCCGTGGCGCAGCCGGCGACGATTGCCGCAGCGCCCAGGAATGCAAGCGTTGCAAGGGTCTTGTTCATGTCGGGTCCCCGTTCTCAGCGCTTGAGGCCCGGCGCGATGGATATCGCGCCCTTGGCATTGACACCCATGTAGCTGCCCAGGGCGATCGTCGCTTCGGACGCGAAGCCGGGATACGGGAAGCGCTGTTGGCGGAAGCAGTCGTTCAGACGCAATTGCATGCTCCACATCTCACCGTTGCTGACGCGGTAGGCCGGCCACGCCGCGAAGCCGAGGCCGTCGCCGGGGTTCTTGGTCAGCATCGGCAGGTCCTGCAGGCGGATGCGCTTGCCCTCTTCACCGTGGCAGGTCGCGCACGAGAAATCCATCGGCCCGCCGCGGAAGAAGAACGCGCGCTTGCCCAGCTCATAGGAGCGGCGCTCCTCGGCGTGCGCCTGCGGCAGGTTGAACTTCATGCCGCGCGACGAGCCGGCGATCCAGGTCGCCAGCGCAGTCACGTTGCTCTGCTCGCCGCGGCCGAACGGGGTCTTGGCGATCTCTGCGGCGCTGAAGCCCTGCAGTGCTTCCATGCAGGTCAGCAGGCGCGACTCGAGGTCTTGCACGCGCCCCGTGTCGGCGAAGTGGCGCGGCATCTCGACCCAGGCGCCCTTCACGACACCCGGCCCCTTGCCGAGGTCGCACTGTTCGAGCGACGCGTTCTTCGGGCCACGCCGCTGCGTCCACAGCGCTTCGCCCTTGGCCTCGAACAACTCGGCCGGGTTGCCGTCTTCGAGCATCTTGCGGTATTCGGCAATGCCGTCGGCCGCTGACTTCTGCTGCGCCCAGGCCCCCATCGACACCAGCACGGCAAGGGCCAGCAAGCCACGTCGGATCGTCATGTCGGGTGTTCTCCGTCTCGGCAGATTCAGGCCACCGTGGCTTCGTCGCTGCGCTTGTCGCCCTTGTTGTCGACCCAGGAGATGGTGATCTTGTCGCCGACCTTGGCGCCCTTGACGTTGAACTGCAGGAACGGGTTCTTCGCCACCGCCGGGCCCCACTGGGCCGTCATCACGGTCTTGCCGTTGTGCTGCGCCATGACCTCCTGGATGTGCCAGGCGGGAATCGTCTTGCCAGCGGCGTCCTTGCGCTGCCCGGTCTCCATCTCATGGGCCATCAGCACACGAACGGTGGCCTTGTCGCCCGCCACCTGAGCGCGAATCTTCATCGGATCTGCCATGTCAGTTCTCCTTAGTAGGTGAATGCGATGAACGCCTCACGGGTTTTGCCAAGCAACCGCCGCGGATCCGGCTTTGCCGGTCCGCCAGCGGTGCCCCCTAGAGGGGGAGCGGCGAAGCCGCTTCGGGGGTGGTCCATTTCAGCCGCCGCAGCCACCCAGCGTGACCTTGATCTCCTTCTGCGCGAACAGCACCTTGCCGTCGTTCATCATCGCCACGGCGAAGACGTTCGACGACTGACCCATCTTCACGCGCGTCGAGATGTTCGGCTCGACGGCGTCGGTCGGCTCGAACATCGCGGCCAGCATCGACGGGTTCTTCTCCACCAGCACCAGCAGGCGCTTGACGCCGGGCAAGGTGGTCGCGGCGGCGATCGGCACCACGGCGCCGTTCTCGGCGATGTCCGGGCCCGTCACCGTGACGCCCTTGTTCTCGGTGGGTGCGCTGGCGCCGAGCGCCTTCATCAGCTCAGCCATGTTCTTGGCCTCGAACGCGGCCGTGTTGTAGCCCGCGGCCTGGGCCTGGGCCAAGCCCGGAAACAGGCCGACGGCAGCGAGCAGGGTCGCGACTTTGGCCGAAGCGGAAAGCATCTCTCGACGGGTTTGCATGGCGATCTCCTTGATTGAACGATGGTAATCGGCAGCGTCATCGCGCGAATGGGGATGACTCCGTACCCCATATGGGTAAGTTGGCTGCAATCCCTTTGGGCTCGGGCCGTTGGCCCGCCACTGGGCCATCCTCTTCGCGCGGGTGTTGCCCAGGGTCTGCGCCGGCAGCGGCGCACACCGCGGCTGTCCCAAGTCTTCGGCCAGGTCGTCAGGCCTGCACGCCGCAGACCGCCTCGGGTGCCGTCAGCAGGCGCTCGATCGCCGGGCCCGCCCGCTGGCCCAGGCGCTGGTGCAGGGCCAGGATCTGCCGCGCAAGCTGGCGAAAATGCGCGGCCCCGCCCTGGGCGGCGCGCAACAGCGCCTGCCCGCGATCGCCTTCACGCCACGCCGCATAGCCCGCGGACAGCGACGGAAAAAGCTGCTCGCGCACACCGTCGTAGTTGGCGAACCAGAAGTGCAGTGCCGTGCCTGCACCGCGGTCGAGCAGCGCAGGCAGCGTCACCTCCAGATCGGCCAGGTGATCGCGCACGGCGCGCACGTGCAGGTCGGCGCGCCGCCGCTGCAGGGCCAGCCGCATCGGCGCCCAGTCGGGCCCCAGCCATTGGCCGGCCCGGTGCTCGCCCAACTCGTGCAACACCAGCGTCTCGCACTGCTCGTCGACCAGGCGCGGCAAGGCGGCGACGAAGGCGCCGGTATCGTGCAGGCCGCAGGCATCGGCCAGCGCCTTGAAGGGGCCTTCGGCGCGGCGCAGGCTGAAGGCCTCGAACTTCTCCCACAGCCAGCGCGCCAGCGATTCACGCCGCAGCACGATCGTCGCTCCATCGGCCAGTGCGGCCGGGGGCGCGAACAGCCCGCGCGCGTGCTCGCGGCCGCAGACCTGCACCACCAGGCCGTCAGCGTGGTGCTGCAACTGTTCGAGCCGGGCCAGGAAGAACGCCGGCCGGTCGACGGCAGCCAGCCCGGCGCCATAGACCAGGCCCTGCGGTGCCAGGGCTGCGTTCAGCGCGTGCACATCGAGCGGATCGAAGCTCCGGTCGCCGAGAGGAATCGGCACGAAGGCTTGCGTCTCCAGCTCGGCCCACAGGGCCTCGCGCCGCGCCAGCCAGCACCCCACGGCGTCGCGGTCGAGCGCCGCGCCCAGCGCCAGGCCCTGCTCCCAGCGGTAGAACTCGCGCATCTGCAGCAGGTAGATGCACAACGACAGGTCGGCAGCATGGCGGGCGTCGGCAATGTGGCAGTTGGTCTGCACGGCCTCGACGAGCGCCGCGGGCGGGTCGACCGTCATGGCGGCGCAGGCCGGCGCGGCCGGCGCGCTTGCCACGCCACCAGAGCCTGCACGATCGACGCCCAGGGCAACTCGGTCAGGCTGCCGCAGCGCTCGTGGGCGGCCCCCACCAATCGGTGCACGTCGGGCTCGGCGGCCCCGAGCGCCTGCTGCAGGCCGAGCAGACCGCCGCATTGCAGCCGCAGGGCCTGGGCGTGCACCATCACCCGGCCAGGGGGTGGCAGGCGCAGTGCGAAGCGGGCGCGTTCGTGCAACAGCGCGGCCAGGGTGGTGCAATTGATGCGCGCGGTTGGCGACGGGCACTCGAGGAGGTCGCGCTCGGCCACGGCGTGGCGTTCGGCCAGCTCGCAGCATGCGGCTCGCGCCAGGATGGCCTTGGCAAAGACACAGGCCGAGGTGCTCTCGCAGCAGGAGATGCTCGTGGGCGGGTCGGCTTCGGTCATTGCGGCGGCGCCGGCTCAGTCATCGCCGCTCGGACCCGGTTCGCGAACCTGGCACAGCAGGTCTTCGGCCAGCTGTTGATTGTCGGCAAACATGACCTTGATCCTGGCGTCGCCGCGGGCAGCCGACTGGGTGCGCAGCGACTTGGCATGCACCGAAGCCTGCTTGAAGGTGCTGAACTCGGCCAGCTTCTCGATCTGGGCGAAGGGGTGGACACTGAATACGAAATACGGCATGGCAGGGCAATCAACGGTAGTGTTTGCTGAGCCGGCGACGCCCCGGAACGGCCTTCTGGATGACCACGCCATGGATGGCGCTCAGGTCGGCCAGGGCCTGGTCGGCGTAAAGGGGGTTCAGCGCGTGCAGGCGCCAGGCCTGACCCGCCCGTTGCAACTGCCGGAAGGTCCATTCGCCGGCCTGTTGCGCGAGCACGAAGCAGCCATCGCGCAAGGCGCCATCGGGTTCGATGATGATGATCTCGCCCTCGACGAATTCCGGGGCCATGCTGTCGCCCAGCACGCGCAGGGCAAACGATTCGCCGCCGCTGCAGCCTGGGTCGTCTTCGGCCGGGTTCACAGCACCTCCGAAGCCACCTGGCCGGCCGGAACGCCGGCATCGCGCAAGGCGGCGCACAGCGTCGCGACGAAATCCTGCGGGCCGGCGACGTAGAAGTCGCAATCGATGTCGAACAGGTCGGCGCGTATCGCGGTGGCCAGCTGGCGCGCGCCGGCCGCCGCATCGGCATCCGTGAACAACGTGTACTCGAAGGCATCGAGCGCTTCCGACCAGGCGCGGCACTGGTTGGCCTGGAAGTGCCCGTCGCTGCGCGTGGCCAGCCAGAACAGCGACAGCGTCGGCGCGACGTCGAGCGACAGCGCGTGCTCGATCAGGCTCTTGACGGGTGCGAACCCGGTGTCGCAGGCGGCGAACACCAGCGGCCGCGGACTGTCGGCGAGCACGAACTCGCCGACGGGGCCCCACAGGTTGACCGGGTCGCCCGCCGCGAGCGCGCCGCCGAACAGCAGCCGGGCAAAGGCGCTGTCGGCATCGCGCGGGACGAAGAAGTGCAGGTTGCGATCGTCGCAGGGGCAACTGGCGATCGGGTGCGTCGCGCGCACGTCGTCGCCGGCGGTCGCGGCCGAGCCAGCCAGGCCCAGCGTGACCGACTGGCCCGCCAGGAAGCGCAGGCGGTAGCTGCGCGGCGTCTGCAGGTGCAGCAGTCGCGTGTCAGGCGCCAGCTCGCGGATCGCGCGCACGCTGGTCACGATCTGCTGCTGCGGGATGTCGGCGGGGCCGACGGCCTCCAGCGTCTCGAG
>Ga0315283_10003448_pt1 | contig 13492 bp, 8 predicted proteins | sample YL17G09_0_MG_FD_204541 | JGI IMG/M metagenome (GOLD analysis project Ga0315283, IMG submission 204541) | Sediment microbial communities from Yellowstone Lake, YNP, Wyoming, USA - YL17G09_0 | ecosystem: Environmental > Aquatic > Freshwater > Lake > Sediment | place: USA: Wyoming | collected...
CGCGAGAGACCGCTGCAGCCGGCGGACGCGTTCGCGCAATTCCGCCTCCGTGCGCCGGTCACTGGCCGAGAGCGGAACGGACGCGCGTCCACCGAGTTGCTCGACGAAGCTCCGCGCGCGCAGGCGCTCGGCAGTCGAAAACGCGTCTGCGGTCCTGCCTAGCTGCAGCTGCAGTCGCATCAGCTCGAGGTAGACCTCGAACTTGTCCTCGACGTACCCGGAGCGAAACCGCGGCTCCTGGAGCCGGCCGCGCACTCCCTCGATCAGGTTGACCGTGGCCTGGAGCGACGCGAGCGCGGCAGCCACATTACCGCTCGCCTCCTGCGCTCGGGCACGACCGAACTGTATCTGCCAGAGCAGATCCGGGTCGCCAATGCGGGCCTCGGCGTTTTCCGCCGCCTGATAGTTCACCAACGCCAGGTCGAAGCGCTTCTGCACGCGTGCCAGCTCGGCCCGGGAATAGAGCGCCTCTGCTTCGAGACTGGGCGCGCCGATCTCGCGGGCGATGACGAGCGATTGGTCCGTCTCCGACGAGGCCAAGGCGACACGCTGTAGCGATCGATGCACGCGGGCGAGTCGGAGCAGGCTCAACGCCAGCGCGTGCTGCACCTTGGCTACGGCGGCACGCTGCCGCGCCTGCTCGTAGAGCGCAATTGCGGCATCCGGCCGTTTGCGGCGGAATTCCACGTCGCCGAGCGAGATGAGATTCACCGTGATGCCGCGGTCGAGCCCGATCGAACGGGCCATGTCGAGCGCGCGCTTGAAGTCGCGCTCCGCTGAAGCGGAGTCGCCAAGCAGCAGGTGCAACTGGCCGGAGTCGTGCAGCGCCTCGACGAGCTCGGCCTGGGCGCCGATTTTTTCGTAGATGGCGAGCGCAGCGCGGTAGTCCTGCAGCCCGAGGTCGTACTGCCCCTTCTGCACCAGGCCATCGCCCTTTATGCGCAGCCAGTAGGCATGGTCCTGTCGCATGCCGGCCTGCGTCGCGAGTGCGATAGCCTGGTCGAGGTGAGCGAGCGCTGCGTCGACCTCCCCCAGCCCAAGCAGGCAAAGCCCGATGTTGCCGTGGTCCTGGCTCATCGAGGCCCTGGATTTCAGCTGCTCGCTGATCTTGAGCGCCTGCTGGTAGTAGCCGAGTGCCTCACGGAAGTGGCCGAGCAGCAGGTGGACGCCGCCGATGTTACCGAGCGTGTCGCCGACGCCGCGCGGGAAATTCGCGCCCTCGTACAAGCCCAGCACCCGCCGGTACTGCTTAAGCGAGGTGTCGTAGTCACCCTGCTCGTCGTACACAAGGCTCAGGTTGTTGAGGCTGGCGCCCTCGAGCTTCTTGTCGCCGCTCGCGCGGGCAAGCGCCACTGCCTTGCGAAAGTCTGCGATGGCCAGGTCGTAGTTGCCCTCGTCCCAGGACAGCAGTCCGAGTACGTTGAGCGTCTTGCCCTCGCTCAGCCGGTCCCCGGATGCGCGCTCCAGCGTGAGCGCGCGATCGAGATACCGATGGGCCTCCGGGAAGTTGCCGAGTCGCCAGTGGCACTCCCCGACGTAATGCAACGCGGCCGCCTGGTCGTGGGTTCGCGAAGCGCTCTCGAGTTCCGTCGCCAGCTTCTGGAATACCGGCAAAGCCTTCTCGGCGCCCTCCTCACGGTACAGGCGCGTCGCGGCCTCGACGCGCGGATCCTGCTCGTCAGCAAGCCCTTGCGGCGGGAACGCCAGCAGCACCCCCATTGCCAGGGCGCGGACGAGACGGATAGTTGTCAGCGCCATGGTGTTTCAATCCGAGACCCTGAACGGCACGTGATCGGAACTGACAGCCTTGTCGCCCGAGGGGTAGGCATCGACGTGCACGAAGTACTCGGCGCCGGGCTGCAGGTTCAACTGCGTGGTCGGTTGCCAGTCCGTGCCAGTGACTCGCTGCTGGATGACCACGTCGCCGGCGTCGGTCACGATGCGGACGTCGTAGTACGGAGTCCCGGCGACTTCCGTCCAGCGGAACGACAGCCTTCGCGCGTCCAACGCAACTCCCGCCGCCGGGGAAAGCACCTGCAACCCCGCGGCAGTTGGCGCGAGGGTTCGCGTGGAAGTTGGATCGGGACGTCCCTGTCCCTCTGCGCCGCGGTCCAGATTGCGGCCGAGTTGCAACAGCAAGGGCACGGCCAGGACCAGCGCGGCCGCGGCCGCCCACTGCGGCACAGGTTCCCAACGACGTTGCGGCCCCTTTGGCAACACGGTGGGGGCGCGCGTGACCACCTCGTGGGTCACTGGTTCGATCGCTTCCGCGTCGCGCTCCCGGCAGAGCAACCGGACGAGCGCCAGGCAGCGCCCGCAGTCGGCGAGGTGAAGCTCGAACTGCCTGCGCGCAACATGGTCGAGCCCGCCGTCGACGTAGCCTGCAATCTCCTGCTCGTCCGGACAGGCTGGGGATCGCCTCGGGTCGTCCGCGGCGCACGCAGCAAGCAGCGATGTCAGGTGGTCCGGGTTCATGTGCGATTGGTATGTAACGGAAGGTGGACGAATTCCGTGCGTCCGCCTCAGTACACGGACATGTCAGCGGGTTTTTCGATCGGACTTGGATCGCTGGCCACCCATGAGGTCCGCGAGCGTGTCGAGCGCAACCTGGATCTTGCGGTTCGCCCGGAATAGATCCGATTGCCCCGTCAGGCGCGCGACCTCGGCAAGTGTCAGGTCCTGCTCGTAACGGAGCCGGAGCAGCAGGCGCTGCTCGGCAGGCAACTTTGACAAGGCGTCCTGCAACCGCCGTTGCTCCTGCAAGTGCGCTGTCAACTCGTCGGGCCCGGGCCCCGGCTCCGCCAATTGCCACGCGGGGTCGTCGTCCTCTGGCGACACTCCGCAAGTGACAGGCTTCAGAGCCGCCGTTCGAGAGCTCAGCTGCCAGCGTTGTTGCGGCTTAAGCAGCGTGAACAGACGTGCATTGATCTCGGATACTGTCGCATCGGTCAGGGCTGGAAATCGCGGCATGAGCGCCTGGAGGCATTGCACACGCGACATGCGCCGCTCGTAAATGCAGTGGTAGACCTGCTGATCGAGCTCGGGCAGTCGCGAAACACGCCGCAGGGGACGGACGCGTCCCTGCTCCTTGCGGCGCCAGTCCACGCAGAGATTCGCAACGACGGCGATGAGCCAGGTCTTGAACCGCGCCGGGCCGTCGGGCCGGAAGCTGAGCAACCTGCGGAAGCCATCATCGCTCAACGAGGCGCAGACGTGATTGAAGGCCTCGGCGCTGCGGTCGTCGCTCAAGCCGTGCCGTCGAACCACGTGCATGATCAGTGGCGAGTACCGAGCGAGGAACTCGCTCCACGCGGCATCGACCCTCCCGGACGAGAGTTGCTCGAGCAGATCTGTGACCGACTCGTTGCTCATTCTCGTGACAACCGCCGCGCTCACTGCGGCCGGATCGGCGAGCGCTAGCTGACTCTCTCCACCCGTCGGATGGCTCTCGCGCCATCTCGTTGTGTCGTCTTGTCCAATCAACTACGCCGTTTGGAGCGAGATATCAAGCAAGTACGGGATGTCTGGCTGGTACAGGATCCAGCGCACGCAGCCCTCACTAATGAGTCGCATTTGCGTAAAGCAGCGGACGCCCCAATTCGGCACAATCCCCCTACCGCCACCTTCGAGCACCGGAGCCAACCCCATGCGCAGACTGCTCTTGATCCTCGCAAGTTTCTGGTCCCTGGCGGGCATCGCGCACCCGGCTCACGACGCGGAACCGGAAGCGAGCCTGAATGACGCGGGCCTCGGCACGGTAAGTTTCCCGACGTCCACACGTTCCGCCGCCGCGCAGCAGGAGTTCCTGCGCGGCATGCTGCTGCTGCACCTCTTCGAGTACCCGGCGGCCGAAGCTGCGTTCATCGAGGCACGGACGCTCGATCCGTCGTTCGCGATGGCCTACTGGGGCGAGGCCATGACCTTCACGCACCCGCTCTGGAACGAGCAGGACGTCGCGCGCGGCCAGGCGGCTCTCGCCAGGCTCGCAGCAACGAACACCGAACGTGCGGGAAAGGCAGGCACGCCGCTCGAGCGTGACTGGCTGGTGGTGGCGGACCTGCTGTACGGCGAAGGCGACAAGGTCGAGCGCGACCGCCGCGTCCTCGCGCATCTCGAGGACATGAACAGGCGCTATCCGAAGAACGACGAGGTCGAGCTCTTCCTGTCGCTGTGGCTCATGGGAGTCACGCAGGGCGAGCGCAACGTGCCCAATTACCTGCGCGCCGCCGAAATCGCGCGCGAAGTCTACGGGCGCAACCCCGCGCACCCCGGCGCGACGCACTACTGGATACACGGCATGGATTCGCCGGAATCCGCATCGGGCGCGCTCGAGGCCGCACGCGTCCTCGCCCGGATCTCGCCCGCGGCCGGCCATGGCCAGCACATGACGTCGCACATCTTCAGCGCGCTCGGCATGTGGGACGACCTCGTGTCCGCCAACGAGCGGGCCATCGCAGTGGTCAATGCTGCACGCGCCAAGCGCGGCCAGCCGCCTTCGTATTGCGGTCACTACCCCGAGTGGCTGATATACGGCTACTACCAGCAGGGCCGGGCGCATGACGCGGACGCATTGCTGGCCGCGTGCAACGACGGTCGCGCGGCCATGGTGCAATGGGCGGACAGTCACTACGACCCGAAGCTCGGCTCGTCACGGACCGGCGAGCAGGTGGCGCTTGGCCTTGCGAAGTCGCTGGCCTCCATGCGAGCCACGGCGGTCGTCGAGTCGCCGGCTGCACGCGGACAGGCGCTGGCGATGCAAATCGACACGAAGGGCATGAATCGCGCGGCCGCATGGGCGTGGTTCCCGGAGGGCTATGCAGCTGCCGATCGCGGCGACTTCGCGACGGCCGATTCAATCAGCCAGCGCATCGCCGAACTGACGAAGCAACCGCACGAGCCCGAGGCAGGCCCGAACGAGGATGACTACGTGGAGATAATGGCGCAGACAGTGGCGGGCCTGTCGGCGTTCCGGCGCGGCGACAAGCAAAGTGGACTCGAAATCGTCGAACAGGCCGCAGCACGCTACGAGTCCTTGCCCTTCGACTACGGCCCGCCGGTGCCCGTAAAGCCCCCTCACGAACTCGCCGGTGAGCTGCTGCTGCAACTCGGGCAGCCCAAGGAAGCACGCGCGTACTTCGAGCGAGCGCTGCGGCTCACACCGCGGCGTACCGAGTCGCTGCAGGGGCTTGCCCAGGCCGCCGCCGCTGCCGGCGACGAAGCCGCCGCGAGGGCGGCATACACCCAACTCATTGAGATCTGGCACTCTGCCGACGCCGGCTATGCAGCAAAGTCCGAGGCCGCTGGCTGGCTCGCCTCGCACGGGAACACCGACTGACGCGCGACGAGCCGAAGAGCAGACGAACGGGCTAACCAGGGGGGCCCGCAGCCATGACGTTCAATTCACTGACGTTCATCGCGTTCTTCGCGATCGTGGCGCTGCTGCACAGGCTGCCGTTCAGCTGGCACACGAAGAAGGTCAACCTGCTGATCGCGTCGTATGTCTTCTACGCTGCGTGGAATCCGCCGTTCATCCTGCTGCTGTGGGCCTCGACGTTCATCGACTGGAAGGTCGCGCACTGGATCGACCGCACCGAGGACCGGGCCCGGCGGCGGCTCATCATGCTGCTGTCGGTGGTGTTCAACCTCGGCATGCTCGGCTACTTCAAGTACGGTGGGTTCCTGCTGGAGAGCTTCCAGTCCCTGGCCGCGACCTTCGGCATCGACTACACGCCGCCCGCATGGAACATCGTCCTGCCGATCGGCATTTCGTTCTACACGTTCGTGACGATGTCCTACACGCTCGACGTCTACCTGCGTCGCGCGCGGCCAGGAAAATCTTTCCTCGACTTCGCGCTGTTCGTCACCTACTTCCCGCACCTGGTTGCCGGCCCGATCCTGCGCCCGACCGACCTGCTGCCGCAGTTCGAGCGCGAGTCACGGCCGACGCGGCAGCAGCTGCGCTGGGGCCTGATGCTGATGACGCTGGGCCTGTTCAACAAGATCGTGATCGCGGACGGCCTGCTCGCGCCCGTCGTCGACAAGGTCTACGGCGCCAAGGACGCGTTGCCGATGCTCGACGCCTGGCTCGGCACGCTGGCGTTCTCCGGGCAGATCTTCTGTGATTTCGCCGGCTACACGACAACGGCGATCGGCGCGTCGCTGGTGCTCGGCATCTCGCTGATCGACAACTTCCGCTACCCGTACGCGTCGATCGGCTTCTCGGACTTCTGGCGCCGCTGGCACATCTCGCTGTCCACCTGGCTGCGCGACTACCTGTACGTGCCGCTCGGCGGCAACCGCAAGGGCCCGGGCCGCACGTACGTCAACCTTCTGCTGACGATGCTGCTCGGCGGCCTGTGGCACGGCGCCGCCTGGACATATGTGGTCTGGGGCGGCCTGCATGGTCTCTTCCTGGTCGGTGAGCGATTCCTGAAGCAGGCCTGGGGCGAGTTCGCGCTGTGGAAATCATGGCCCGGGCGACTGTTCCTGGGCGTCCTGACCTATGCGCTCGTGAACGTCACCTGGGTGTTCTTCCGCGCGCACGACTTCCCGAACGCGTGGCGCGTGCTGGGCGCCATGTTCGGCTCGGGCAAGGATGGCAAACCAGTGCTCACGACGTGGCTGATCGCGAGCGCGGTCGTGCCGATCGCGGCGATGCTCGCGATCCACGCTTATATGCGCGAGCGCGACCTGCACGTCGAAGTGGCGCGCCGACCGGTCGCGCTGGTCGGACTCGTGCTCGGCGCCATGTTGTTCCTGATCGCGGCAACGCAGGGGGGCAGCAATGCCTTCATCTATTTCCAGTTCTGAGAACGCCAGCGCGGCACGCATCGAGCCCGGCCAGCTGGGGGCACAGCCCTACGTCCGGCCGCTTCCGGACATGCGCGCGGGTACCGCCGTGGTGATCGGCCTCGTGGTGTTCGTGATGGCGCTCGCCGGCTGGGAACTCTACTGGCGTGCCTGGGGCAGCGAACCAGCCATCCGCAACAGCCCGGGACTTTGGGCCATGCAACGTCGCCGCATCGACAACGGCGAGGGCCACAAGACCGTCATCATCGGCTCGTCGCGGATGCTGTTCGATGTGCAGCTGCCGGTCTGGGAACAGCTCGGCGGCGAGCGGCCGATCCAGCTTGCGATCGAAGGCACTTCTCCGCTGCCGGTGATGGAGCAACTGGCCGACGACCCGGACTTCACCGGCCGACTCGTGGTCGGCGTCGCGCCCGACCTCTTCTTCACCGGTTTCACTTACCTTTCCGACAAGTACGAGTTGTACCCGAAAGAGACGCCATCCGAGCGCGTCGCGCAGTGGCTGTCAATGACGCTGCTCGAGCCATGGCTCGCGTATTACGACGAGGATTTTGCGCTGACCAAGGTGCTGAAGCGTCAGCCGTGGCCTGCGCGCAAGGGCGTCCCGGACTTCCTGGACGTGCGCAAGCTCGCCGTCACGAGCGCAGACCGCAATACCCACATGTGGAGCAAGGTCGAAAACGACCCGGAGTACGCCGCGCTGTGCCAGCGCATATGGGCCCAGGACTTCGGCGAGGTGCCGTTCGGCAGCAACGAGGTGCTGCAGAAGAAGATTGCCGGGGAGATCGACCGCGCCGTGAAGGCCGTCGCGCGGCTGCGGGCACGCGGCGTGTCGATCGTGTTCGTGCGCGCGCCGACCGACGCCGATTACCGCGCCTTCGAGGACCGCTGGTTCCCGAGGGCGACCACGTGGAATGTCCTGCTCGAGAAGACCGGCGCCCCGGGCATACACTTCGAAGACTATCCTGCGATGCAGGGCCTGCGCCTGCCGGAGTGGTCGCATCTCGCGGCCGCCGACGCCAGGAAGTACACGGCAGCGCTGCAACCGTTGGTCGAACAGGCCTTCGCAGCACAGCGCAAGGGAGACTGAGCATGCGCCTGCTCGTACCGCTGGACCTGAGTTCCGCCACCGATCGCGTCCTCGCGGCAACCAGGGCGGTTGCGCGCGACACCAAGGCGGAGGTTTGGCTGCTGCACGTCGGCGAGCCCAATCCGGACTTCGTCGGCTACGAGACTGGCTCCGAGGCAGTGCGCGACGTGATCGCGCACGAGTACCGCGGGGAGCACCGCAAGCTGCAGGAATACGCCGAGGCCTTGCGCAAGGAAGGCATCGAGACGACGGCGCTGACGATCCGCGGCCCAACCGCGGCGACGATCCTGGACGAGGCCCGCCGGCTCGGCGTCGAGTTGATCGTGATGGCAACCCACGGCCGCGGAGCTGTGTTCGACCTGCTCGTCGGCAGCGTCAGCCACGCCGTGCTGCGCGACTCGCGCGTGCCCGTGCTGCTCGTGCCGGCGCGCGACTGAGCGCCTACGGCGCCCACTTCATGCCGAGCTGGTCGATCAGGAACGACAGCCAGTCGGCATTCTGGTCGAGCCGCACCGACAGCGAGCTGCCGATGCCGTGCCCGTCGCCGCTCGTCACGTAGAGGTAGATCGGCCTGCCGGAATCCGTCGCAGCCTGCAGGCGCGCGGACATCTTGCGCGAGTGCAGCGGATTGACGCGCCCGTCGTTCGCGCCGGCCGGCAGGAACATCGCCGGGTACTTAACGCCATCGCGCACGCGGTGGTACGGAGAATAGGCGTAAAGGGCCGCGAACTGTGCCTCGTCCTTCACCGTGCCGAACTCGGTGGTGTTGAACTGACCGTTCGGGTCCAGCTCCACGCGCACCATGTCGTAGATGCCTACCTGCGCGACGACCGCGCGGAAAAGCTCCGGCCGCTGCGTGACTACGGCGCCCATCAACAGCCCTCCGTTCGAGCCGCCGAGTATCGCGAGGCGTTCCGGGTTCGTGTAGCGCTCTTTCACGAGGTATTCGGCAGCCGCAATGAAGTCGTCGAACACGTTCTGCTTGTGAGTCAGCGCGCCCTGCTGATGCCACTCGCGACCGTACTCTCCGCCGCCGCGGATGTTGGCGATCACATAGGTGCCGCCGGCGTCGAACCACATCCGGCGTGTGGCGCCGAGGAAGAACGGCGTGTCGCTGATCCCGTAGCCGCCGTAGCCATTGAGCAGCACCGCGTTGGTGCCGTCCAGCTTCGTTCCCTTGTGGCGGATGATGTTCAGGGGGACGCGGGTGCCGTCCTTCGACGTCGCGAACACGCGCAGCACTTCCATGTCGTCGAAGTTGACCGGGCTCGTCACCTTGAGCGCGGTCGGCACGCTCTTGCCGTCGGCGAGCCGGTAGAACTGCAGCGGCGCCACGTAGGTCTCGACGCTGTAGAGCAGGTCGTTGCCCACGGGCTCGATCTCGTCCACGGCCGCGATCCCGGGTAGTGGCACCTCGCCCTGCGGGGCACCCGTCAGATCGAATATGCGCACGCGCGACGGGCCGCCCGCGAGATAACGGACATACACGCGTCCGCCGAGGAACACGAACGGATCCTCGCCGCGGAACTCCCACGCGATGACGTCTTCGCCCTGCGGAACGAACGTCGTCGCGCGCTTGAGGTCGAGCGTTCCGGGAGCGAGTCGCCGGATCTCGCCACGTGGCGTACTGGCAGCATTCGAGACGAAGTACAGGGCGCGGTCAGGCCCGAAGCGCGCATAGGTCACGCCGTCCTCGAAGCGGGTCACCTGCACGAAGCGGCCGTCCTCGCCGCGCACGTAGTGCGCGAACTCGCCGCCGTCGCCCTTCTGCACGGTCACCAGCAACGCACCGGCCTCGTCGAAATAGTCCAGCCAGATCTCGGCGACCTTCGGCAGGCCATCCCCGAAGACCTTCACATCGGTCTTCTGGTCCTCGCCCAGGCGGTGGAGCCAGACCGTCTGGTGGAAGTGCTGCTCATCGACCGGCCGGTCCGGACCCGGATAGCGCGTGTACCAGAATCCCTTGCCGTCCGGCATCCACGCGACGTCGCCGCCGGCGGTCGGGTACTGCACGCGCGGGATCGCCTCGCCGACCTGCCCGCCGGTTGCCACGTCGAAGACATAGAGGCTGCCGTCCTCGCTGCCTCCCTTCGACAGCGACACCGCGATTCGTTGACCGTCCGGCGACGGTTCGAACCAGTCGAACGAGGTGCCGCCCGTCGGATCGAGCTGGTTGGGGTCTAGCACGACGCGGGCCTTCGCCGGGTCGGCGTCCTGCCCCATCACGACGATCTTGGGCTGCTGGAACTTCGGGTCCGAGTACACCGCAAACAGCTGGCCGCCAGCGGCATCGAGGCCGACGTAGCGCGGCGAGGCCTGCTTCGTGAGGGTCTCGAGCTTCGCGCGCAACGGCGCCCGGAATGGCAGCGAGTCAAGATAGGCACGGGTGCGCTTCGACTGCGCGTCCGTCCATGCCTGCACCTCGGCGTTCTGGCCGTCCTCGAGCCAGCGGTACGGATCGGCCACACGGACACCGTGCAGCATGTCAGCTGCGTCCGTCGTGCGGGTAACGGGCGCGGTTGCGTCGCGCGCCTCGGCTGGGCCAGACAGGGCGAAGATCGCCACCAGGGCGACCGCGGTGCAGCGGGTGATCATGAAGTCACTCTCGTCGATTAGGTTGCGCAGGGCGCGAGGTGCGCAGTCTGCCCTCGCCCGCCGCGATCGTCACGTGGAAAATCGCCTCGTCCCGGTTGATCAAGCGGGACGACTTCGTGCACCGTATCCTCCTCAGTGCCCCGCCGGGCACCCCCTCGCCGAAAGCGACGCGGTTCGAGCCGATCGAGACACGCCATGGATACGCAATTCAAGTACCGCGCCTTCATCAGCTACAGCCACGCGGATGAGAAGTGGGCGATGTGGCTGCACAAGGCGCTCGAGACCTACCGCGTGCCGAAGCACGTCGTCGGCCGGGAGACGGAGTACGGACCGGTGCCGGAGCGCTTCGCGCCCGTCTTCCGCGACCGCGACGAACTCGCCACGGCGACGAGCCTCGGCGACACGCTGACACGCGCGCTGGAGCAGTCGGCATTCCAGATCGTGATCTGCTCGCCCAAGGCGGCGAAGTCGAAGTGGGTCAACGAGGAAATCCTCACCTACAAGCGCCTCGGCCGCGAGCACCGCATTTTCGCGCTGATCGTCGACGGCGAGCCCGGCTCCTCGGCAAACCCCGCTACCGCCGACCAGGAGTGCTTCCCGAACGCGCTGATCTACAGGATGGGCGCGGACGGGCAGCTGACGACCGAGAAAAGCGAACCGATCGCCGCCGACGCGCGCGAGGGCAAGGACAGCAAGCTCGACGTCAAGCTCAAGCTGCTAGCGGGCATGCTCGGCGTCGGCCTCGACGAACTGAAGCAGCGCGAGGCGCATCGCCGCCAGGTGCGCATGATGTGGCTGGTCTCCGCATCGCTGGCGGGCATGGCCATCACCTCCGCTCTGGCCGGTGCCGCCTGGCTCGCCCGCAACGAAGCGCAGCGCGAACGTGCCCGGGCCGAGGCGGAAGCGGAGACCGCCCGGCAGACGACTCGATTCATGGTCGACCTGTTCAAGGTGTCGGACCCGAGCGAGGCGCTCGGCAACAAGATCACGGCCCGCGAGATCCTGGACAAGGGTGCGGCGCGCATCGACAAGGAGCTGGTCGATCAGCCCGCCATCCAGGCGACGCTGATGGACACCATGGGCACGGTCTACACGAGTCTGGGCCTCTATGGATCGGCCGTTCCGCTGATCCGCAAGGCCCTGGAAAAGCGGCGATCGAACCTCGGCGACGACGACCCTGCGGTCGCGCAGAGCCTCAATCACCTTGGCGAAGCATTGTTGCGGACCGCCGAATACGAGGAGGCGGAGAAGCGACTGCAGGAGGCGCTCGTCATCCGTCGCGCGCTCTACGGTGATTCGAATCCCGAGGTCGCGGCGACGCTGACCGCGCTGGCCGACGTGATGACCGCCATGGGGGAGTATGAGAAGGCCGAACCCCTAATCAGGGACGCGTTGCAGATCAGGCGCGAGCTCTACGGCGAGGTACACGCCGACGTCGCGGCGAGCATCGGCGACCTTGGCGCCAACTTCGGCGACCGCGGGGACTTCAAGCAGGCCGAGGTCTACCTGCGCCAGGCGCTCGTGATTCAGCGCAAGCTGCACCCGACCGTACATCCGGACCTGGCCGAGGCCATGAACAACCTCGGTTGGGCGCTGCTGGCACTGAACGAGCCTGTCCAGGCCGAGCCGTTGTACCGGCGTGCTCTTGAAATGAAGCAGCAGATGCTTGGCGACGCTCACCCCGAACTCGCCCTTGGTCTCAGCAACCTGGCCCAGGTGCTGGTGAGGCGCGGCGACTTCAAGGGCGCGGAGAAGGCGTACCGGGAGGCGCTGGCGATGAATCGCAAGCTGCTCGGTGACAGCCATCCGGAGGTCGCCCGGAACCTCAGCGACGTGGCCGTCGTGCTGCACACGAAGGGCGACCAGGCGGCCGCGATTGCAATGCAACGGGACAGCCTGAACATGTACCGTCATGAACTGGGGCCCGAACACCCAGACGTGGCCCGCAGCGCCGCGCTGCTCGCGTACTGGTTGATCGAGACGGGATCCTTCGACGAAGCCGGGCAGCTGGTGGACGAGGCGCTCGCCATTCGCCGCAAGGTCATGGGCGACGAGAGTGCAGACGTCGCAGCCACCTATACGCTCAGGGCGAACCTGCTGCTGGCCGAGCGGCGCTTCGACGAAGCGCTGAAAGAGGCGACGGAAGCGCGGCGCATCCTTGCGCTCAGCCTGTCCGACGACCACTGGCGGGTTGCGATGGCGAAGAACACGCAGGGCGCGGCTCTGACCGGGCTTGGCAAGTACAAGGAAGCCGAGCCGCTGCTGGTCGGCAGCCTGGACCAGCTGTACGGGTCGCCGGTTCCGGACCTTCCGGCGCGCGGCCGCAAGCGTCTTGTCGAGCTGTACACGGCCTGGGGCAGGCCCGAAGACGCGATCAAGTACAAGTAACGCTGAAGGTATTGCCCCCAACCAGTTGTTTCAGGGCTGGTCCCTACCCCGTCGGCTGGACGGTATTCGGTCTCCGGGACGCGTTATCAGGCATTGCCGCGTCAGGCCGCACCGACTTGGTGCGTCGAACTCGTTGCTGTAGTTGCGAACAAGACTCAATCGACAATCAATGCTGGTAATATTCTGTGACGTGTGCCTCGGGATGCGCCGCATAAACCGATTGACACACCGTGAACCAAGAACAGGGACGGAGAGAGCAATATGACCTCGTCACGCTTTGCTAATCGATGGCAGGCCACATTGGCGTTGCTTGGGTGCCTGGGCGCTGCCAGCGCCTGGGGCCAGAGTCAGCCGAACCAGACGCTCGACCAGGTCGATGCGTTCAACTCGACCAAAGTGCTGGAGATGGCGTTCGATCGACCGCCACCTCCGTTCAGTGACCTGGCGCTGGGCTCTCCTACCGGGCTCGCCGCCTGCAAACTTGCTTCCAGCGGCCTGTATTGCCTGGCAAATGGCTCACCAAGTCAGGTTGTCCGCCAATGGGTCCTGCCTTTGGCCGGCCCGGGGGGGTCGCCAGTCAACAGGCTTTCCTGCGCCGATACAGTGCTGGGC
>Ga0315283_10003450_pt1 | contig 13490 bp, 15 predicted proteins | sample YL17G09_0_MG_FD_204541 | JGI IMG/M metagenome (GOLD analysis project Ga0315283, IMG submission 204541) | Sediment microbial communities from Yellowstone Lake, YNP, Wyoming, USA - YL17G09_0 | ecosystem: Environmental > Aquatic > Freshwater > Lake > Sediment | place: USA: Wyoming | collected...
CTGTCGAACGCCGTTGTCGAACACGTCGAAATCGTCGGGGCGCAGGCCGCGCACCGGCACATTCCGCTCCGACACCAGCACGTCGATCCAGACCGCCTCGACCCTCGACGAGAAGGTGGGGCTCTGTGGCTCTGGCACGAGCCATCCAAGCGGCAGGAGCACGGCGAGGCACAGCATCGGAAGACGCGTCATTGTGGTGGCCTCGCCATGAAGGACGTGCGCAGTTCGGCCAGCAGGTCACGCGCGGACCGCAGTTGCCAGACGTGGTAGGCCCACCACGGGTCAGTGTGAGCCCACTCGTCAGGCGGGCGGGCGAGGATCGTCTCGATCTCGTGGAGCGCCGCGAGCCGGTCGCCGGTCCGGCGGGCGAGCAGGCTGAGGGCGAGACGCGGCGACTGGGCGCCGGGGTACAAGGCGCCCGCCCGCCCGTAGCAGTCCTGCGCCGAGGCTGACTGGCCCAGCGCCGCATGCGCATCGCCCAGGAACAGCTCGGCGTAGTAGCGCAGCTGGTCGTTGAGGAGGCCGGCCTGGGCCCGTCGCAATTCGTCCGACGCCTCCTGGTGCCGCCCGAGGGCACCCAGCACGCGGCCGCGTCGCACGCGGGCTTCCGCCAGATCAGGATTGGAGACCAGCGCCCGACGAAACAGCCCGGCGGCTTCGGTCAGTTGCTCGCGGGCCGACGGGAGGCCCAGCGAGGCGTCCCGCGCGGCCGCCTGCACGGCGGGCGCCGCGAGGGCGTCATGGTAGTAACCGTGCTCAAAGAGGATGTCGGCGTCGGCCGGAAACCACCGCTGGACGTGTTCCACGTGGGCCCCGCCGTTGCTGTAGTCGCGGTTCTCCAGCATCCATCCGGTCGTGGCGAGCGACCAGAGGCGCGCGGTCGCGCTTCGTGAGGGCGAGGGGGCGAGGTTGTCGAGCAGCGCGCGCGCGAAGATCCAGTGCATGCCCCCGCAGCCGGATCCCACGGCCTGTCCGTCTTTCGCCATCATCGAAGGCGTGCCCCGGCAACCCTGGTCGGACGGGCCGGCCGGAACCACGAACATCTCGATGTCGGCGTGCAGGAGCGCGCCGCGTTCGAGGAGGGCGTTCCCGGTCTCCAGGGTCGATGCGTCGACTCCGAGCCACTCTCGCAGCTCCGCCAGCGTGAACGTGGTCTGCTTGTAGACGTACCGCTGGGACGCATCGCGATCCTGCCTGGCCCGCTTGAGCAGCCAGACGAGATCGGTGCGCAGGGTGTCCCGTTCATCGTCCGACCACGAACCGATGTGCACCGCCGGCGGATCGGCCGTGCCCGGGGAATGTTCGGTGACGGCGCGCACCCAGGACGTCAGCCGCCACAGCCACGCGAGGCGCTCCTCCGATCGGGCCGTGATCTTGCCGGGCGCGGCCTGCACGGCGGCGCGAATCGTCGCCGGCCGGGCAGCGATCACCACACCAGCGAGCAGCACGGCGACAGCCGCCGCCAGACCACAGCCACGCGCGAATCGATGCACTCGGTGCATGCCCGGGGAGAGGATAGTCCATCCTGGCGCCATGGGCAGATGATTTGTCCGTTGGACGCATCTCCGGGCGTGTCATAGTGGGCGCGCGGCAACCCTTCTCCCGGAGTGGACCCGATGCACTGCCCCCAGTGTCGAGCCCCGGTGTCGGCGACGCCGGTCGCTGGAGAAACTCGCGCATCCTTCACAACGCTCCGTCAACTCGGCACACAGGAAGCAGAGGCCCCAATGCAAGCAGCAACGCGGCAGACGTATCTTTTCGCGATGGTCGTGGTCACCGTGGTTCTCGCGATCGCCGGCACGGCGCTCGCGCAGCCCGGCAGTTCGAATCTCGGGACGTGGAAGCTGAACCTCGCCAAGTCGACATTCGCCCCGGGCACCGCACCCAAGAGCTCCACCTTCACCAACGTGGTGGCGGGCGCGGGCATCAAGAGCACGACCGATTCGGTGCGGGCTGATGGCACGGCCGTGCACTCCGAGTACACGGTGGTCTACGACGGGAAAGAGAACCCGATTGCGGGCAACAGCCTGAACGGCGATACGGCGGCTGGCACGCGGGTCGATGCCAACACCGTGACGTTCGTCTACAAGAAGAACGGGAAGGTCACCGTCACCTCGACCAACGTCGTGTCCGCCGACCGGAAGACCTACACCATCACCTCCAAGGGCACGAATACCCTGGGGCAGACGGTCAACACGGTGGCCTTCTACGAGAAGCAGTAGGCGACGCTTCCGCCGAGGCTGCCGCCGTGCGCGGCGGCCTCGGCGGCGTGAATCTGCACCCGCCGCGTGGCTCGAACCGGGGCCCCTTCATGCGTCCTGCACTCGGAGATATTCGGATGAGACGACGCATTGCGTGCCTGGCCGCCGTCGCCCTGGCGGCGTTCGCCGTGGCGGCTGCACCGCAGGAGGGTTACGACATCCTCATCACCGGCGCCCGCCTGCTGGACGGGTCCGGCAACCCGTGGGTGACGGGCTCGGTGGCGATCAAGGGGGACCGCATCGTCCGGATCGGCCGCTTCTCGGCCACCGCGGCGCGCACGATTGACGCCACCGGTCTGTACGTCGCGCCGGGTTTCGTCGACATCATGGACCAGTCGGGCCTCTGGCTGGTGCGTGAGGCGCTGGCGCAGAGCAAGGTGCGCCAGGGCGTGACGACGCTGATCGGGGGCGAAGGAGGCACGCCGAGCGCGCCGGCCGCGCTCGACCGGTACTTCGCGACGATCGAGAAGCAGGGCATCAGCGCCAACTTCGGAACGTTCGTCAGCGCGGCTCAGGCCCGCAGCGCGGTGCTCCAGGCGGCCAATCGCGACCCCACGCCTGAGGAACTCGAGCGCATGAAGGCGATCATCGAGGCGGGCATGCAGCGCGGCGCGCTCGGCATGACGACGGCCCTCATCTATCCGCCGGGGTCGTTCGCGAAGACGCCCGAGCTCATCGAACTGGCGAAGGTGGCGGCGCGATACGGCGGCATCTACGCCACGCACGTGCGCGACGAGGGTCTCGGGGTGCTCGACGGCATCGGCGAAGCGATCGAGATCGGCGAGAAGGCCGGCCTGCCGGTCGAGATCTTCCATCTGAAGGTCGCGCACCGGAAGGCCTGGCACCGGATGCTGCCGAAGATCGAGGCGCTGGTCCGTGCCGCCCGGGCGCGCGGGGTCGACATCACGGCGGACCAGTACCCGTACACCAGCAGCGGCACCGGCCTCGAGGTCTGCATCCCGTCATGGACGACGGAGGGCGGCGCGGCCGAGCGCAACAAGCGGCTGAAAGACCCGGCGAACCGTGCCCGCCTCAAGCGCGAGATGAGGCACGGCGCGCCCGGCTGGCCGAGCTTCTTCGACGCGCTCGGCAGCTGGAAGAACGTGACGATTGCCTCGATGCCCAAGGGCGGCGAGCAGCGGTACGTGGGCATGACGATTGACGCGATCGCCCGGGAGCGGAAGCAGGCGCCCGACGATGTGGTCATCGACCTGGTGGCGCAGTTCACCGGGCGGATCGGAGCGCTCTACGCCAGCATGGACGAACAGGACGTCCGCACGATCATGTCCTGGCCGTGGGTCAGCGTCGGAAGCGATGCGGCAGCGGGCAGCATCGAGACCGCCCAGGGGCTCGCACACCCGCGCGACTACGGCACATTCCCGCGCGTCATCGCCCGGTACGTGCGCGAGACCGGCGTCCTGACCCTCGAGACCGCGATCCGGCGGATGACGTCGCTGCCCGCGGCGAAGCTGCACCTCGCGGGCCGCGGAACCCTCACGGAGGGCAGCTTCGCGGACATCGTGGTGTTCGACTACGACCGCATCGCGGACACCGCCACCTACACCGCGCCTCACCAGTACCCGAATGGGATTCCCTACGTTATCGTCAATGGTCAGCTGGTGATCGACAAAGGCGAGCACACCGGGGCGCGGCCGGGACGGGTGATGTACGGGCCCGGCAGCCAGGCGGGGACGGAGCGGCCGCAGTAGCGGACGGGATCACGAGGCGTCGGGATACTGTAGTGTCGTCGCGACTACAGTCTGGAGACGGCATGCCGACATCCGAGCGAACCACCGTGCTGACGCTGAGGGTCCCGCCCGACCTCGACCGCCGCATCACGCACGATGCGCGCCGGACGAAGCGCTCCAAGAGCGTGGTGCTGCGCGAGGCCCTGCAACTCGCCTTCGGAGACGGGCCGCCGCCCGATGATCCCGGCCGGGAGGCCCGCCGCCAGTCGCTGCTGGTCAGCGGCCGCGCATCCGAGCGGGACGCGATCGCCTTCGTCGAGCACGCGGCCGACCACCGGGGCTGGCGATGAAGCGCGGCGCCGTCGTCGTCGTCGCGGTCTCGCAGGTCATGATCGACAAGATCGTCAGCGTGCCACGCTCGGCCATCAACGCCGAGATTGGCGAGTGCACCGCCCCGGAACTCGACGCCGTCGACGACGCGGTGCGCCGCTGGCTCGGGCTCGTCCCCTGGAACCCGTAGCTATTCCCGCAGGAACCGGAACGCCGAATACGTCGTGCGGGCTTCGAACGACTGGCGGGCGATGAGGGAGTTGGTAATGTCGTCGGAATTGAGTCGCGTGACGAGGTCGACACGCTGCTGCATGCCGACGGGCAGCCATAGACGCAGCGTCGGATCCATCTTGTAGGTGACCGTGGTTCGGTACTCGAAGTCCGTGCCGCGCAGCACCAGTTCGGTCCGTGTGACGGCGCCAGAGACCACGTCGATCCACAAGCGGCCCGAGACCGGGGTGTTATCCGGTGATGGAATGAGGCGCGGCGTACCCTGCTCCTCGAATCTCAGGACGGCCACCTGCGACCCGTCCATCGTGCTGACGCTCTCGAGTGTGAAGGTGAACCGCGCCTGGTTCTTCCGGGCGAGACACTGGAGCGGAAGCGTCGGCTCATCCAGCAGCCCCAGCGCCGGGCTGATGTAGCGGCGTCTGCTCTCGACCGACAATGCCCGCGCCTGCGCCAGCAAGGCGGCGGTCGGCGGCATCCGGAAGCGCGTCAGCGGGCGAACCTGGCGCTGTGCGGCCGCAGCCCCGTTCTCCTCGAAGACGTCTCGGAATCCGGCCACGAAGCCATCGTCCAGGCCCACCAGTACGACGTCAGACCTCAGGTGCCTGGGTGTGAACTCCTGAGCGCTCGTGTTGAGCTGCAGCGAGTCTTCCTCGGCCGCGACCGCCGACAACTGCTGCGCGTATCTGAGGACGTAGTCGGCCGCCGCGCGTCGGAGATCAGGCAGCGCCGGTCCCTTCTGCGCGTCGATGCCCATGGATCCGACGAGGGCGGCTGCGAGCACCCACCCGCACCGATTGGTCAGGGACATGTGCCTCCCGGTCCGCATGGTCGTGCGGCTTGGCGTCAGCTGTGGCTGTCTGGCGCGACTCGGATACTAGCAGCAACGCGGGCCCAATGGTCGGACAGTTGTGAGTATCTTCGCGCGGCGGTGCGAGCCCTCAGCCCGCGGCACCGGACGCGCTCGAGACCGGCACGACCTGTGCGTGGACAACCGCGCGCTGCATGGCATCGTGCTCGAAGACGGCGAGACGGTCCCCAACGCGCGCTTCGATCGCGATTTCAAAGAGTGAGCCGTGCGTGTGAAGTACTTTGCCGACACCGATACAGCGCTGATGGCGCGATCGCCGGCCTTGCCCTCGACCGCAAACTGCGATCGCCCGTCGCGCAGGACCACGAAGGTCATGCTGCCGGCGGAGCATTCGTGGACGCCGGCTTCAGCCGGCTTCAGACCCGTCTCCACGCCCAGGTCATGGAGCGGGCTGCCGGTGGTAGAATGCCGGCCATGGACCTCGCTGAGACGTCGCAGGAACTCCAGGCGTGGCATGACGAATTCGAGGCCGCAGCCCGGCGGCCCCTTCGGCTTCGCATGCGCTACGCGTTCATCAAGACCTATCGGCCCGTACTGGATGACGAGCCCTTCCGGGCCTTCGACCGGATGGCTGACTACCGGGCCTGGTGCGAAACTGCGCTTCCCAGCTGGCTCGGCTATGGCCGCGTTTGAGTATCGGCAGGCCGAGGAGATCCGCGACGCGTTTGCCCGCCGAGGTGTGCGGTACCTCTTCATCGGGAAATCGGGCGCCATCCTTCTGGGATTTCCTGACACCACACAGGACGCCGACGTGTTCGTCGAGCGCGGTCCGGAGAACGGGGCCGCGCTGGTGGCCGCCATTCGCGAACTCGGCTTCGACCTCACCGACTCCCAGGCGGCGGAGATCCTGCGGGGCAAGGACTTCGTCCAGCTGAAGAACGGCCCGTTCGACCTGGACCTCGTTTTCGCTCCTGACGGCATCGAGCGGTTCTCCGAGGCGTGGGCACGTCGCATCGAGGTCGAAGGCTTCCCGGTGTGCCATCCCGACGACATCATTGCCAGCAAGGCCGCGACCAATCGCGTCAAGGATCGCGAGTCGCTTCCGCGCCTGCGAGCCTTCCGCGACTACTGGGCCCAGCGCCGCCGGAGTTAGGCGGCCGTGGCGAGTCTCAGCCGCAGGTCCAGGCGTCGTGTGATGCACAGGACGCGCTGACCGACGGCTGACACGGACAGCCGGACCCTCGAACGCGCTCGAGTCGTCGGGCGTGTCTGGGCAGAATTGCCGGAAGCGACGTCCGTACGTAAGAAAGGCCCGGTTCGCACCGGGCCCTTCTCTGGGGATTTGTCTGGTGGACGGCACAGGGCTCGAACCTGCGACCTCCGCGTTGCGAACGCGGCGCTCTCCCAGCTGAGCTAGCCGCCCAATATCTCACAATTCTACCACGCGCGCAGCGCCTGAAACAACGCTGTCAAAGCCCCGAGGAGCCGGCTCCCTTCGACTCCGCTCAGGGCAAGCCGGCTCACACGACTGTCGCGTCGAACCCCTTGGGCGCCGTAGCCCCTGGGCGAAGGCGGCCGAATCCCGATCTGAACTAGCCCCCAGCGCCTAGCCCCTAGCGCCTAGCCCCCAGCGCCTAGCCCCTAGCCCCTAGCCCAACACGTCCAGGTATTTCAGCGCCCCGCCGGTGTTGAACAGCACGACCGTGTCGTCGGGCTGCACGAGGCCCCGTGTCTGCAGGTGCCGCAGCGCCGACAGCGTCGCCCCGCCTTCGGGCGCCGCGCTGACACCTTCGCGCGCGCCGATCACCTTCATGTCGCGCACCATCTCGGCGTCGCTCACCGCCAGCGCCGTGCCGCCGCTCTCGCGCACCGCGCGCAGGATCAGGAAGTCGCCGATCGCCTTCGGCACGCGCAGCCCGTCGGCGCACGTGCGGGCGTTCTGCCACATCTCGGATCGCTCGGCCCCCAGGTCGTACGCCCGCGGGATCGGCGCGCAGTGCTCGGCCTGCACGCTGACCATCTTCGGCCGCTTGCCGCGCGGCACCCAGCCCAGGCGCTCGATCTCCTCGAACGCTTTCCACATGCCGATGATGCCCGTGCCGCCGCCGGTGGGGTAGATGATCCAGTCGGGCCAGCGCCAGTCCATCTGTTCGCCCAGCTCGTACCCCATCGTCTTTTTGCCCTCGATCCGGTACGGCTCCTTGAGCGTCGAGACGTCGTACCAGCCGAGCGGCTTGCCGCGCTCGGCGGCCACGCGGCCCGCATCCGTGATGAACCCGTCGACCAGCGTCACGTCGGCGCCGTACAGCTCGCACTCGCGGATGAAGGGGATCTTCACGTCCTTCGGCATGAAGACCCTGGCCTCGAGCCCCGCGCACGCCGCATAGGCCGCCATCGCATTGGCGGCATTGCCCGCGGAGGGCACCGACAGGATCGTCGCCCCGAGCGTGCGCGCCTTGGTCACGGCGGCCGACAGCCCGCGCGCCTTGAACGAGTTGGTCGGGTTCAGCGACTCGTCCTTGATGAAGAGGTTCGTCAGGCCGAGATCTCGACCGAGCCGCTGCGCGTGCACGAGCGGGGTGAAGCCTTCGCCCAGCGTCACGGGTTCCTCGTCGTCCCAGAGCGGCATCAGCTCCCGGTAGCGCCACATGGTGGGCACCCGGCTCGTCAGGCTCTCCTTGCGCCAGGCGCGCGCCGCCCCGTCCAGATCGTAGCGGACCAGCAGCGGCATGCCGCAGGAGCACAGGTGATGGGCCTCGCGGGGATCGCGCGGCGGCGCGCCGCATGGGACGGAGCACTCGAGATGCGAGAGAAACGACACCGTGAATCCTCAGGTGGCGACGTAACGCGGACGAACGCGGGGGGCGGGGGAGGCCCCCGCCTTCCTCTACTTGTTGCCCAGCAGTTCGATGTCTTTCTTCTTCTGCAGGTCGTCGATCAGATGGATGTGCTGATCGGTGATCTTCTGGACCTCGTCGAGGCCCTTCCGCTCGTCGTCTTCGGAGACGAGCTTGTCCTTGAGCAGCTTCTTGAGCCGGTCGTTGGTCTCGCGGCGGACCAGGCGCACGCTGTTGCGGCCATCCTCGGAGAGCTTGTGGACGTGGCGCGACAGCTCCTTGCGCCGATCTTCCGTCAGCGTCGGAATCGGGATGCGAATCACCTTGCCGTCGTTGTTCGGGTTCAGGCCCAGGTCCGACGACCGGATGGCCTTCTCGATGGCCCCGAGCAGGGACGGATCGAACGGCTGCGCCACGATCGTCATCGGGTCGGGCACCGACAGGGTCGCCATCTGGTTCAGCGGCATCCGCGATCCGTAGGCGTCCACGTGTACCGGGTCGAGGATGTTGATGGTAGCGCGTCCGGTGCGCACGCCCGCCAGTTCGTGGCGGAGGTGGTCGATGACGCCGTCCATGCGTTTCTTCAGGTCTGCGTACAGGCTCTTGAGATCGATGACATCCATGCTGTCTGCTCCGCGGTTCGAGATGGAGACGGCCCGCTATCCCTTCACGGTCGTGCCGATCGGCTCGCCCATGATCGCCCGTCTCATGTTGCCGTGGGTGCGCAGGTTGAAAACGACGATGGGGAGCTTGTTGTCCATGCAGAGCGAGATCGCCGTCGCATCCATGACCTTCAGCCGCCGGTCGAGCACGTCGAGGTACGACAGTGTGTCGAACTTGGTGGCGTCGGGGTTGGTGACGGGGTCCGCCGAGTAGATCCCGTCGACCTTGGTGGCTTTGAGGATGACTTCGGCCTTGATCTCCATGGCCCGCAGGGCGGCCGCCGTGTCTGTCGTGAAGTACGGATTGCCGGTGCCGGCCGCGAAGATCACGACGCGGCCCTTCTCGAGGTGCCGCAGGGCGCGCCGCCGGACGAACGGCTCGGCCACGGCCCGCATCTCGATGGCCGTGACCACCCGCGTGGCGACGCCTTCCTGCTCGAGGGAGTCCTGCAGCGCGAGGGCATTGATGACCGTGCCGAGCATGCCCATGTAGTCGGCCTGCGCCCGGTCCATCCCGATCGCGCTGGCCGCCACCCCGCGGAAGATGTTCCCGCCGCCGATGACGATGGCGGTCTCGACGCCGAGTGCCAGGATCTCGGCGACCTCGCGCGCGATCTGCGCGGCGACGGCGCGGTCGATGCCGAAGGTCTGCGAGCCCATCAGGGCTTCACCGGACAGTTTCAGGAGGACGCGGCGGTAGGCGGGGCGGGGCGGCGATTCGCTCATACGGCGTCGGATTATAGCTTACCTGGGTGGCGAACACCCGCGCGCGGCCGGCGGGACACGCGACCGACGATCGGAGTCGGGACGCGCGTCCCGACTCCGATCGTCGCAGGGTACCTACTCGACAGCCGACTCGCCGAGCTTGAAGCGGGCGAAACGGGCGATGGCGATATTCTCGCCGGTGGTCGCGATGGCCTGGGACACCATCTGGCCGACGGTGACGTTCTGGTCGCGGACCGAGGGCTGGTCGAGCAGGCAGACCTGGCTGTAGTAGCTGCCGATCTTGCCCTCGACGATCTTCTCGATGACCGGGGCCGGCTTGCCGGCGCCCTCGAACTGCGCCCGGTAGATGCTCTTTTCGCGCTCGATCAGATCGGCCGGCACGTCCTCGCGGCGGACGAACTTCGGGTCGGCCGCGGCGATGTGCATCGCCACTTCCTTCACCAGCGTCTGGAAGCCGTCCGTGCGTGCCACGAAGTCGGACTCGCAGTTGATCTCCACCAGGACGCCGATCTTGCCGCCCATGTGGATGTAGCTGTTCACCAGGCCCTGCGACGTGCTGCGGCCCGAGCGCTTGGCGGCCTGCGCCAGCCCGCGCTTGCGCAGGATGGTGACCGCCTCGTCCATGCTGCCGTTGGCCTCGGTGAGGGCGGCCTTGCACTCCATCATGCCTGCGCCGGTCGTCTCGCGCAGGGTCTTGACTTGTCCCGCCGTGATAGCCATCTCGTTCTCCGCTGTACACAACACGCGCCGGCGCGGGGAGCCCAGGCCGGCGCGGATATTCCTGCGTGCGCGCCCGGCACCGGGCCGGGCGACCATCCACTAGGCCGACGCCGGTGTCGCGGCGGGGGGCGCGGCGGCGGCCGCCGCGTCCGGGCGCGGACGCCGCACGACGGACCTGGCGGCCTTCTCGGCCTCCATCTCGGCAGCCGCTTCGGCGCGGGCCGATTCGCGCATCGACCGCCCCGACACGACCGCGTCCGCGATGCGCGACGTGAACAGGCGGATCGATCGCAGCGCGTCGTCGTTGCCCGGGATGACGTAGTCCACTTCCTCCGGGTCGCAGTTGGTGTCGACGATGCCGATGACCGGAATCTTGAGCTTGCGCGCCTCGTCGACCGCGATCTTCTCCTTCTTCGTGTCGACCACGAAGACCGCGTCGGGCAGCTTGCCCATCTGGCGGATGCCATCGAGGTTCTTGGAGATCTTCTTCTTCTCCTTCTCGATGCCGGAGATTTCCTTCTTCGAGAGCGACTCGTAGCGGCCGTCGGTCTGCATCGCCTCGAGCTCGCGCAGGCGGGTCAGGCTCTTCTGAATCGTCGTGAAGTTGGTCAGCAGGCCGCCGAGCCAGCGCTGATTCACGAAGTGCATCCCGCACCGCAGGGCCTCTTCGGCCACCGCGTCCTGGGCCTGGCGCTTGGTGCCCACGAAGAGCACCGTGCCGCCGTCGGACGCGATCTGGCCGACGAAGTCTTCCGCCGCGCGGAAGAGCTTGGACGTCTTGCCCAGGTCGATGATGTAGATGCCGTTGCGTTCACCGAAGATGAACTGCTTCATCTTCGGGTTCCAGCGCTTGGTCTGATGCCCGAAGTGGACACCGGCCTCCAGCAGTTCCTTGATGGCGATCCCGCTCAAAGGTACTCTCCCTCACAGAAGCCGACGACGATTAACGCTTGCTGAACTGGAAGCGCTTGCGTGCGCCGGCCAGCCCGTATTTCTTGCGTTCCTTGGCCCGCGCGTCGCGCGTCAGCAGGCCTTCCTTCTTGAGCGCCGGGCGCAGCTCCAGGCTGTAGTGGCACAGCGCGCGCGCAATCCCGAGGCGCACCGCGCCCGCCTGGCCCGCGACTCCGCCGCCGGCGACGGTGGCAAGGATGTCGAACTTGTCGGCGGTTTCCGTGAGCTGCAGCGGCTGGCGAATCTCGGTCCGCAGCACGGCGGTCGGAAAGAAGTCCGCGAACTCGCGGTAATTGACGGTGATGGTGCCGGTGCCCGGCCTGAGGAACACCCGGGCCGTTGACGTCTTGCGGCGCCCGGTTCCGTAGTACTGAATCAGAGTCACGTTACGCCACCTCGAGCTTGGTTGGTTTCTGCGCGGCATGCGGGTGGTCCGGACCCCCATAAACCTTCAGCTTCCGGTACATCGCATCGCCCAGCGTCGTCTTGGGCAGCATGCCCCGCACCGCCTCTTCGACGATCCGGATGGGCTTGCGCACCCGGACGTCCTTCGCCCGCTCCTCGCGCAGGCCGCCCTCGTAGCCGCTATGGCGGCGATAGAGCTTCTGTTCTTCCTTGCGGCCCGTGAGCTTCACGCGGCTCGCATTGACCACGACGACGTGATCGCCGGTGTCCAGGAACGGGGTGTAGATCGGCCGGTGCTTGCCCATCAGCAGGCGGGCAGCCTTGGTCGCGAGACGGCCCACGACCACGTTGCTGGCGTCTATCACGTGCCACTGTCGCTCGAGCGTCTTGAGTTTCGCCGTATACGTTCGCATCAGCAAGTCTCTATTCCGGAGTCAATTTCAGCCACGGCAAACCAAAATCGTACCAGCCCCTTCGCAATTTGTCAACGGGCGGCACGCGTGGAGGGGGAGTCCGGGCAGGCTCTCCATTATGACGCACGATCTGTCTGTAGGAACAGGGCCCATCCACCGATAAGGAAAACGACCCGGATGTGGTCTCGCGTCTGCGCGGGCCGGATCCAGGTGACGGTGAGCAGGCAAGTGATGCTCGTTCAGCGAGTTAGCGTGAGGACGACGAGGCGAATCGGCGGGGCGGCTTCCCGGGGAGCCTGGGCCTCCGGGGGGAACGCGGGCCGCCGCGGGCGGCGCCGTCAGGGCGGCGGCGCTGCCGCGTAGCGTGGCCGACGGGCCGAAGTGGCACCAGCCTTGCGGTTGGCCGAAGTGAGGTCCGAAGCGGCCTCGGAAAGGGCAGGACCCGAACGTGTTCGGCAGGAAGAAGAGTCTCGTGGGGCTCGATATCGGGTCGAGCGCGGTGAAAGCCGTCGAGCTCAAGGCCACCGGCAAGACATTCCGGGTCGTGGCCTGGGCTCGTGAAGCGATGGCGCCCGACAGCATCGTCGACGGCGCGATCATCGACGGCGCCGCCGTCGCGGACGCGATCCGCCGCGTGTTCGACCGCGCGGGGACGCGCACCCGAGAGGTCGCGGCGTCGCTTTCGGGCAACGCGGTCATCGTCAAGAAGATCAACCTTCCCCAGATGACCGACGGCGAACTGGCCGAGTCCATCCGCTGGGAAGCCGAGCAGTACATCCCGTTCGACGTCCAGGACGTCAACCTCGACTACCAGGTGCTTGCCGCGGACGGCGGTGCGAAGCACACGATGGACGTGCTGCTCGTCGCGGCGAAGAAGGACAAGATCGCCGACTACACCGGCGTCATCGCGCAGGCCGGGCGCACCCCCGTGGTGGTGGACGTCGACGCGTTCGCGATCCAGAACGCGTTCGAAGCGAACTACGACGTGGAACCGGGCGCGGTCACGGTCCTGCTCAACATGGGCGCGAGCGCGATCAACATCAACATCGTCAGCGGCGCCGCGTCGATCTTCACGCGAGACATGTCGGTGGGCGGCAACGCGTACACCGAGGCCGTGCAGCGTGAGTTCAACCTCACCTTCGAGCGGGCGGAGCAGATCAAGCAGGGGATGCCGATCGACACGGTCACCTTCGAGGACATCCAGCCCGTGCTGCGAGCGGTGAGCGAGACCGTGCTGCTCGAGATCCAGAAGACCTTCGATTTCTACCGCGCCTCCGCCCCATCCGACCGCATCGACCGCGTGATGGTCTGCGGCGGCGGCGCGCGTGTGTCGGGGTTCACCCAGGCGCTGGCGGAGCGGTTCGACATTGCCGTCGAGCCGCTAGACCCGTTCCGGCGCATCGCGTTCGATGCGGGGGCGTCGGGCGTGGTGCCCGGGGATGTGGGGCCGATCGCGGT
>Ga0315283_10003451_pt1 | contig 13490 bp, 10 predicted proteins | sample YL17G09_0_MG_FD_204541 | JGI IMG/M metagenome (GOLD analysis project Ga0315283, IMG submission 204541) | Sediment microbial communities from Yellowstone Lake, YNP, Wyoming, USA - YL17G09_0 | ecosystem: Environmental > Aquatic > Freshwater > Lake > Sediment | place: USA: Wyoming | collected...
CGGGTCGAGGTCACGGAGGAGCCGGTCGTGCTCACCGGAGACCGGACGCGGCTGGTGGAGGTCTTCCAGAACCTCGTGGACAACGCCACGAAGTTCATGGGCGACGAGCCCGCGCCCCGGGTGGAGATCGGCGTGGAGCAGGCCGGCGAGGAGCTGGTGCTGTTCGTGCGGGACAACGGCATCGGCATCGAGCCCCAGCTGCAGCCGCTGGTCTTCGGTCTGTTCCGCAAGCTCGATCCGGGAACCGACGGGGTGGGGATCGGCTTGGCGCTGGTGCGGCGGATCGTGGAGTTGCACGGCGGCAGGATCTGGGTGGAATCGGAAGGCCTCGGCAAGGGCACGACCTTCCGTCTCACTCTGGCGCAGACGACCCGGAAGCGGGATTGAGCCTCATGGAGGAAAGGAGCAGGTCGTGAGTATTCGCACGAAGTTGATGCTGGTGGTCGCGGGCACGCTGGTCGTGTTGATCGGCGTGCTGGCGCTGACCCTCAGCAACGTGATGCGCTCGGGTTTCGCCAAGATCGAGCAGGACGACGCCCGCAAGAACGTCTCGCGGGTACGGGACGCCGTGCAGGCCCAGCTCGGCGGCATCGAGAACAGCGTCTTCACCTGGACGCAGTGGGACCCGGCCTACCGGTTCGTGGAGGACCGGAATCCGCAGTTCCTCGCCGAGAACATGGGGCCGACGGTCTTCACCGGGATGAAGATCGACTTCTGCGTGTTCGTCAACCTCAAGCGGGAGGTCGTCTACGCCGGCGGGTACGACGCCGCGCAGAGCCGCGATCTCCCCGTGCCCCGGGCACTGCTGCAGCTCATCCAGGACACCGGCTCGGCGTGGTTGGCGAACACCGACCCCACCGCCGCGGTGCGCGGCATCGCGATGGTCGGCACCACGCCCCTGCTCGTCGTCGCCGCCCCGGTGACCAACACCGACGCCACCGCGCCGGCCAAGGGACACCTGATCTTCGCGCGGGTCCTGGGCGCCGCCGAGGTGCAGCGGATCGGCGCGACGACGCATCTCCAGTTCGCCCTCGACAGCAACGTGCGGAGCGACTCCGGCATCAGCGTCGAGGTCCGCGACCAGGACATCATCCAGGGCATCACCAACCTCACGGACGTCACCGGCAGGCCGGTGCAGCGCATGGTGGTGGACATTCCGCGCGAGGTGGACCGGCAGGCGCGGCACAGTCTGCGGCTTCTGCTGCTGTCGATCGTGGCCATCGGGGTGATTTTCGGAGTGGTGATGTACGTCGTCATCACGTGGTTGGTGCTGCAGCGCGTGCTGGCGGTCAGCAAGACGGTGGCGGAGATGACGGACACACTGGACTTCTCGAAGCGCGTCCAGGTGAGCGGCAAGGACGAGATCTCGGCGCTGGCCGACTCCGTGAACGGCATGGCCTGCGCCGTGTCCGAGGTGCTGGCCCTCCAGAATCCCGCGCCGCCCGCGGGCCACTGATGGGCGCGAAACTCGCTGCCGTGTTCGCGCGGGCCTTCGCCGAAGGCGGGGCCGTGGTCGCCGGCAAGCTGGCCTTCAAGGCCCGGATCACCAGCCAGGAGGCCGCCGCGGCACCCGACGCTCCCGAGCAGCTGGCGGCGGTGACCCGGCTGCTCGACGAGTTGCTGCGGGAGGCGCGGTCAGCGCCAGCGCCGAAGGCGGCTCCGGCCGCCGCACCTGCCGCGGGTGGCGGCGGCAGGATCGCGCGCTACTTCGAGTTCGCCATGGAGAAGGGCGGCATACCAGCGGTCGTGAAGCTGGCGGGCAAGATCGGGGTGACCAGACAGACGGCGGCGACCACCCCCGAGACAGCGGAGCTGCTCGAGAAGATTCGGGGGGCGCTCGGGGCGTTGCTCCCGGGTGTGCCGGTGCCGCAGCTGTAGCGGGGGGGCCGAGCAGGCGTCAGGGTTCAGGGTTCAGGGTTCAGGGTTCAGGGTTCAGGCTCGGCAACTCGGAGTCGGTTCCTAGCAAGACACCCACCAAGCACTGGGCCGCGGCGGAGATTCCTGTTGTCTATGACCGTGCCTCAGGGAAGGTCTGCTTCTTCGAAAAGACGCCACTTTGGGGGGCCGCATACTACAGAACTTTCCGGAACCAGATCAAGAAGTATCTTGGAGTATCCTCAGGTGCCTAGCCCGCGCATAGGCAACGTTAGGCGTGCACGACTAGGACATGCCTATGCTCAGCTATGTGACACGGCAGGGAAAGTTGATTCCGGCCGACGAGGCCTTCCACGCCTGCAATTCGGGCGACCTGAAACCTATGCTTGCGGCGCTCGATGCCCCGACGAACCTCGTGGATCTGCACTTCCTTAACCAGGCTCGTGCGAACTCGCGTGACGCCTCACCAGCGCAGAGGCCGGGTGAGAACTCCCTTCACGCGAGCGGTGAGCGCACGATAGCGGCGTGGAAGCGGGGCGCTTGCAACGTGGGGAATCGAGGGGGAGCCCCCCCTACGCGAGAGCTGCCAGCAGTTGCGGGACTCCCACGATGTTGAGCACCCGCTTTAGGTTGTAGGCCAGCGCCGTGAGGCTGAACTCGCCACGCGCGCCTCGACAACTGCCACACGACTCGGGACACCACCACCATGTCTGTTCGAACTGGAGCCCTTGCGGGAAGCTTGGCCCTCATCGCCGCTGGCGCTGGAGGGTTCCTTCTTCGTCTCCACCAGGAGCACCCTTCCGCCGCCAAGATCCTGGCGACGACTTTCATCGTCATGCTCGTCGTCGGCTGTCTCCTGATCGCCGTCTGTGCCGGTCGGCGACGACCGATCTCGTTTGTCGGGTGGGGCGCGATCGTGCTCGGCTTGGGTGCCCTGTGGTCGACGACGCTGCTCTCCGATCACACCGTCGGATCGTCGGCGTTCATGTTGGCCCTGGGGGCGATCCTGCTTCTTCTAGCGGGCCTCGTGCTCAACGTCGCTGCCGGCGTGCTTGGCCTGATGGACCGGCAGGGCCCGGCTGCCCCGAGCGCGCACAGTTAGCGGAACAAGCCCTCGATCCTGGGAATGCGAAGGAATGGTCCGCGTATCCGGGCGGACGGCGCTTCGCGCCGCCGCTGAGGACCGTCCTTTCGCGCTCCGCCTCCGCACCCGCCACCCGCCACACGCCAACCCGTCCAGCAGCCGCCGTCCCTCGCCGCGCCGCCGTCGTGAAGATCTCAGCACCACCCACCGAGCACAATCTGCCGGGATAGGGAAGGAATAGCCGCTGCCGCCGACGCCGTCAGGGCGGTGTCATCTCGTTGTGCGGCAAGCGATTGGAGCAAAGCCGGCGATGGCACTGTAGTTGCGCGAACACCGTCCAGAGGTCACCCCCGCTTGCACAGAATGCCGACGACAACTTCCACTTCAAGGGAGTCATGTCATGGCACTACGACAATCACTGATGCTGCTGGGCCTGGTGCTCCTTCCGAGTCCGATGTACGCCCCTACCCTGCCGGCCACCGCCCGTGCGGTCACCCGTGAGGCGTACACACAGGCACGCACGTATGCCATCAGCCCGGCACTGTCACAGGCGATTCTGAGCGCGGCCGTGGTAGAACACATGCCAATAGGGATCGCATACAGGTTGGTGCGAAAGGAGTCGGGATTCAAGGTGCGGGCGCTGGGACGGGCCGGTGAAATTGGATTGCTCCAGGTCAAGCTGAGCACTGCACGGCAGCTCGATCCCACCATGACCGCCCGACGGTTGTTTCAACCGCACACCAACCTGCGCCTGGGCTTCCGGTATGCCGCGCGGATGCATCGTCGGTATGGCGGCGACTGGACGAGGGCATTGACTGCGTTCAACAGAGGTCCCGGTGTGGTCGATACGCTCCAAGCACCGCGCGAGAGCATGGTGTACGCAAACAGCATCCACATTCCACGAACACCCGCCCGACATGCGGCCGCACGACCAGCCCCACAACCGTCAGCGCCCTCCAGCAGCCCGTCCAATCCTCCAGGGACTCCGTAGACCTCAATCGAACGCGGGGGGCCACCTCCGCCGGTACCGCCCCGGCGCATCACCGACCACGCACCTACTCGAACGCCAGCGCGACGTCCTCCATTCGTCCCGCTGTCGCCTGCTGCAACCGAGCCAACCCGTCCCTCAGCCAGGAGGAGCGAGCCACCAGGTCGGCGCGGATCGTCCCGATGAATTCGCGCACTTCGCTCTCACCCAGGTACGCGAGTGCGGCGAGGCCGGCATAGAACACGGTCTCCTCGTCGTGGCACCGCTCGGTTGACCCGGTTCGCCATTCACGGAATTCGGACGCGGCAACCCTCAGCAGAGCCTCCGCGGCGTCCGGCCGTTTGCACGCCGCCGAGCACAGCGTCACGATGTAGTCCCCTCGGCAGACGACGCTATCGGGAACGAGGACGACGGCTCTGCGCATCGCGCGGAGGGCCACGTGCGCGGGTTGATGCTCCCGCAGCCACGCCGCGGCGTCAGCGCACATCTCGTCCTCGCCGGGCTTTCCCATCTCGCGTGCCGCGAACCTCAACGCGGACCTCGACTGCGCCGCTGTCGGCGCGTGGCCCGTGGAAGGCGCTGCTTCGCCGGCCAACAGGATGCCGAGGGACAGCGACTTCGCGTCCAATGGAGCCGCGACGACGCTGCCCGAGGGCGTGACGTACCGCGCCGAGATCGCGTGGGGCAGCTGCGCCCCGGACTCGCCCAGTTCCAGTCCGAGCCGCGAGAGTGGCTCCACCGGCACCCACGCGATACTGAGTTCGGCCGTGGGGGCGGCGCCGCTCGGAAACGCGGGCATCTTGGGAAACGGCCTGCCGAGAAAGACTTCTCGACCCTTGTCCGTGTCGAGGTACACTTCGAGTCCTTCGTGGCGCGCCAGCGGGAGCATCCTGCTCGTGAAGTCGTCACCACGGACGAAGCTCAGCGTGGCGGACAGTTCCGGGGTCCAGCCGATGGGGTGCGCGAGATCGCCGGCCGGAGTCCCCGCAAGCCACATCACCGAGTACGCGCCTTCGCCGGGAGACCAGGCGAGCCAATCGCAGGGAGCGGTGGGACCCGTGCGCTGATCGACGATCGCGAAATCGGCGAATCGGTCGCCGTCCAGGATCAGGAAGCCCAGCCGCTCCAAGTGCGCCCTCCACCCCGCCACGTCGCCCGGAGTCTGAAAACCGACCCGCGTCAGGTGGTCGTCCGCGCAGAAAGTCAGGTTCGGACAGGCATCCCGATAGCCCTCGAAGCCTCCCGGGTACTTGTCCTCGAGGGTGCTGCGTCGCACAACCACGCTAAGGGCTTCCGCGATGACCATCACGCTCCTCCGGGATCCTCAGTCGCTGAACCCGTGGTCGTCGATGAGCGTCTTGATCAGCCCGAGCTGTGTGGGAGTGAGACTGACCAGGTGGAAGCCGGTGTCGAAGAAGTCCGGGTTGATATCCTTGCCGCACCGGACGCTCTCCGCCTGGAACTCCATGGTCTGCCGGGCGCCTTCCGCTCCAACCGGGATCGTCATGCGCAGTCGGAAGACCTTGCCCGACTGGATCGGTTCCGGGCTCATCAGCATGATGCCGTCAGGATTGACGTCCACCAGGTGCCCGAGCGTATGACCGGTGTCGATGTCTTCGACGCTCAGGTAGTAAATCAGGTGGCGTCGCTTCAGTTGGCGTCGCTCGTCCATGGAAAATTCCTTTCGCCGGTCGCGGGCTCAAGCCAGGACATCCCAGACCGTCGGATCCGCAGGCGACCGGCCGGCTGCGTCGATCGGATCATACCGGACTGAGGGCCGCGCGACCAGTTGCACCGGTCGATTGCGTCACGATCTCCGATCGCGTATGATCGCGCTGTGTCTTCCCACGGGCTCACGCCGGAACACTATCAGCGCTCGGTAAGCCGGGTGCTCATCGGCATCCTGCTCCTCAACTTGATCGTCACCGCGACCAAGTTCTTCGTCGGCGCGCTCACCGGCTCCATCGCCGTGCTGGCCGACGCCTTCAACGCGCTGGTCGATGCCTCGTCCAACGTCATCGGCCTGCTGGGCCTGCGTGCCGCCTCCGATCCACCCGACGTCGATCACCCGTACGGCCACCGCAAGTACGAGACCATCGCCACGCTCGCCATCGCCGGCCTCATGCTGCTGGCGGGCTGGGAAGTGCTGCGAGATGTCTTCGAGCGCCTCGGCGGCGGCCGGCCCCCCACCGTCACGCCCGTAGCGCTGATCCTGATCCTGATCACGCTGCCGTTGAACGCCTTCATCGTGTGGTATGAAGGGGGGCGTGGTCGCGCCCTGGGCAGCGACATTCTGATGGCGGATGCGACCAGCACGCGCGTCAACATATTTGTCTCACTGGCCGCGCTGACCGGCTTGATCGCATCGCCGATCGGCTTGCCGTGGCTCGATATCGTCGTGGCGTTGGGCATCGTGGCCTACGTGTTCCGATCGGCCTATCGGATTCTGCGCGAGACGTCCGAGGTGTTGACCGACAGCGCCGTCGTCGATCCGCATGCGGTGGAGGACATCGCGCGCGCCGTGCCGGGCGTCTGGTTCGCCACCCGGGTGCGCAGCCGGGGCCGCGAGGATGACGTGCATCTGGACCTGCGTATCAAGGTCGATCCGGCGATGGCGACCGAGCAGGCGCATGCCATCGCCAGTGAGGTGGAGCGGCGGTTGCGGGATCGCGTGCCGGGGCTGGTCGATGCGGTGGTGCAAGTCGAGCCCGGTGATCCCGCGCCGCTGTCCGAATGGGATGCCATTGCCGTGCGGCTGCGCGCAATGGCCGATGGGCTAGGGCTGGGCGTCCACAACATTCACATCGACGTGTTGGACGGCCGCTATCTGGTGGATGTCGATGTCGAAGTGGATTCGACGCTCTCCCTGGCGGAGTCGCACGCGCTGGTCAACGTGTTGGAGCAGCGGGCGCGCGGCGAACTCCCGAACGTGTCCGACATCGTGACCCACATCGAGCCGATCCTGCCCGGCGATTTTCCCCTGCGGCTGATCGGCGCGGAGGCCGACGGGCTGCGCGACCGGATCGTGGCGATCGCCGATCGGGTGGGCGGCGCGGGCGCGGGCCATCACGTCATCCTGCGGCGCAGTCACGCGCCCGGGCGCGTCGACCTGTCCGTGCACTGTCACGCGCCCGGCGACGCGCCGCTGATCGAAGCGCACCTGCTGGCCGAACACGTCGAGCGCGAACTGCGCACGGCCCTGCCCCAACTCGATCACATCACGATTCATGTGGAACCGGCGGGGTCGGTCGATCAGTGAGGGAACCGGCCTCAGGGAACCTGAAGCCGCGCTTGGACTTTCCCGCAGTGCGCCGCCCGTGAATCGAACACGGAACCTACTGATTAAGAGTCAGTTGCTCTGCCAGTTGAGCTAGCGGCGCGCGGGCAGAAACTTCGCCACCTCCCCGCATCCCCGCAACCGCCCCGCCACCAGCGTACCGGGGCACCGGCGTGCCGGCGTACCAGCGTACCGGCGTGCCTTCATCGCCGATGACTGACGGCCCCTGAACCCCGGCCCCTGAACCCTGAACCCTCAGCTCTTCCGCGGCTGGTTTGGCCCGGTCGAAGACGAAGAGGGCTGGCGAAGCACGAGCGAGGGGCCGCTGGCCGTGCGGGTCGCCGCGGCCGTTCGTTCGGCGATCGTGTCCCCGTATGGGTCCAGGATCGGCGCCGACTCGGCAATGGATTTCCGGATGCTCGTCACCTTCGGTGATGCCATGTAGAAGCGGGCGCGCTTCTCGCCTTCCGCCACCAGGAGTCCCGCATCGACCAGCGCCTTGAGGTCTCGACTCGCAAGGTGCTCGCTCACGTCCGCGACCGTCCGATACGTCCCGTTCCTGACCCTGAAGCCGCTCGCCGCGTCGAACAGCGCGAGTGCGGTCCGCTCCGGCAGCCCCGCCTTTCCGACCTCTTCGTCCAACCGTGTGTAGAGGCGCTCACTCTCGCGCGTCCGCCGCAGCAGCGTGTGGGCCTGGAAGTAGTGGGCGCGCGCGGAGAACCTGATCCACGGCTGCGCGTCGTTGTCCGGGTGCCAGCTGCCGCCCCCAACGGCGGCGAGGACGTCGTAGTACTCACGGTGGTGCTCTCCCAGATACTCCTCGACGCTGGAGAATTCCGGCCAGAGCGTTCCCGAGCGCCCGAGCATGAGCGTCTGGAGCGCGCGCGCCATGCGACCATTCCCATCCGAGAACGGATGGATCATCACCAGATTGAGGTGCGCCATCGCGGCACGAACGAGAGGGGGGACACGCGCGTCTTCCGCGGCGACGCCACTGACCAACTCCGTCATGAGCGACCCGACGAGCGGAGCATCAGGCGCTTCATAGACCGGCTGACCTTTGTCCTCATCGACGACGAACACGGAACCCGGACGCCACTGGCCGGGGTTCTTGTCCATGTCGTACTCGGTCATCATGAAGTGCAGTCCCTTGACGACCCCGGCCGAGTACTCGAAGGTCACGTCCCGAGACGCCTGCAGGATGTACGTCATGGCCCGGCGATACGCAGCCAGGGCGCGCTTCGTGTCCTCATTCCCCTCGACCGCCTCCCCGGCCGCCGCGGCAACGACGTCGGCCTTCGACACGACGTACCCTTCGATGCTGTTGGAGCCGCGAATCGCGCGGCCCAGCGTGCTCCGCCGGAACACGCTAGTCCATCGCCTTGGCTCGTGCAGGAAGGTCCGCAGCCTCGCCTTGGCGTCTTCGATCCGCTCGATGACCCGAAGGTCCTGCTCCGTCAATTCCGGAACCTTGAAAAGCATCTGCCCCCTCGCCGCGACAGTTACTATCTGCCATTAGATGTACGTTACTAACGGCATAATCGCAATGCGGCGGACAAGCGTACCGGGGCACCGGCGTACCGGCCAGCGTACCGGCCGTACCAGCGTACCGGCGCACCGGCGCACCGCGGCACCAGCGTACCGGCGCACCGTGATCGCTGACGACCCCTGAACCCTGAACCCCGAACCCTGAACCCTGGCCCCTCAGTACAGTTCCTTCAGCGTCCACACCTCCACCAGCCGCCGCCCCACCGCCGCCGCCCTGCGGAACGCCTCCGTCGCACCCCCCGCGAGGACGTAGAGCAACGGCGCATCGGGACGGAGCGCCGCGTGCGCCCACGCCACACCGGACTCGGCGAGCCGCCCCACGTCCGCCACGTGCTTCGCGTGCACCTCGGGCCCGACCGGCCGCGTGTTCCACTTCACCGCGCCCGTCAGCACCCGCCCGTCGGTGAGGAGCGTGGCGATGTCCACCTCCACCGGCTCCCCGTGACGGTCCTTCCCCTCCCACCGGCCCCATTCGCGCACCGTCGGCAGCTTCCGCCTCGGCGCCAGCCGGTAGTACGCCTGCTCGGCGATCCGCTCGAAGACGAGGCCCAGGTGCGCGTCCAGACCTGGTGCCACCCACTTCGCAAAGACGCGCCGCGCGTCACCGCGCTCCAGTTCCGCTTCGAGCCGCGCCACGAAACCGTAGTGGAAGACGAAGGCGGGATCGGCCAGCCGGTACCGCCACGGCTCGCGCCGCTGCGCCCCGAGGTTGCGGCGCGCCTCGACGAATCCCAGCTGCATCAGACGCTCGAGGCGGACGCGGAGCCCCGTGTCCGGCTCGAGCCCGCTGCGCTGGGCGATCTCGTTGAACGTCGTCCGCCCCTCCGCCACCGCGGAAAGCACCGCACGGTACTTCGACACCTCCCGCAGCCCCGTCTCCTGGTCGAGCGCCGTCTCGACCTGGATCCGCACCTCGCCCCTCGGCGAGAGCGCCGCGGCCGCCACGCTCTCCGCCAACGGGCGCCGCGCATCCACCGCCGCCAGATAGCGCGGCGTGCCGCCGAAGATGCCGTACGCCCGCACCCGGTCGCGCAGCGAGCGGAACGGCACCATCCGCGCCGCGTCGTAGTAGTCGAAGGGCCGGAGCAGGTGTTTCCAGTGAAGCCGCCCGTGCAGCGGCGCGCCGCCCGCATCGAGGGCCTCCAGCGTCCCCACCGCGGACCCCGACAAGACCAGCAGGAAGGGCCGCTCCGCCCGCCGCTCCTCCCAGACCGCGTTGAGGTCCGACGCGAGCGCCCCCACGTCATCGGCCAGGTACTGGAACTCGTCGAGGATGACGACCAGCCGCTCGCCGGCCCGGAAGTCCAGCAGCAGGCGGAAGACCGACCGCCACGTCGGATAGTCCTCCGCCGCCACGGGCTGGCCGGACCAGCGCGCCAGGTCCTCCAGCAGCTGGCGGCGATTGACCTCCGCCGTGGTGTGGGCCGCCGTGTAGTAGAAGGCCTCCGCGCGGGAGAAGGCGTGCGCCAGCAGGAACGTCTTGCCCACCCGGCGCCGCCCGTACAGCAGCGCCATCCGCCGCCGCCCCGCGGCCAGCAGTCCCCGCAGCTCGGCGACCTCCGTCTCCCGGTCGACCAGCGTCTCGCTCACCGTCCCGCCTCCGTGGCGCCCGCGCCGCATGCGCCGGATACACAATCGTCTTTGTATACAATCACGCTTGTATACAACTGTACACGCGAGACACTCCCCCCGCAACCGCCCCGCCGCCGACGTACCGACGTACCGACGCACCGGCGTACCGGCGTACCGGCGTACCGCGGACCGCACGGCGTCGTCCCCCGTCCCTTCTCACCTCTGACCTCTCACCCCCTCACCGCATCCTCCCGGCCCGCCCGTCTTCCGCCCGCTCGCCCAATACCTTAGACTCAGGCGCGATGCCACGCCGAGACCGCCGCTCCCTCGATGATGCCGCCACCTTGAACGCCCTCGTGGCCAACCTCCGCGAGGGCGTCTACATCACCGACCAGCAGGGCCACATCCTCGACTGCAACCCCGCCTTCCTCACGATGTTCGGCGTCCAATCGCGAGAGGAGCTGGAGCGCTACCGCACCTACGACCTGATGGTGGAGCCCAGGCTCCGCAACCACGAACTCGAACTCGTGGCCCGCGAAGGCGCCGTCCGCGAGTTCGAGTTCCAGGTCAAACGGCCCGACGGCCAGATCCGGACGGTGCTCGACGCCTGCACCGCCGTCCGCGACCCGAGGACCCAGGACATCACCTATCACGGCATCCTGGTCGATATCACCGAGCGGATCCGCGCGGAGGAGGCGCTGCGCGCCAGCGAGGAGCGGTACGCGCTCGTGGTGCAGGCGGCGAACGACGGCGTCTGGGACTGGAGCATCGCCGACGACCGGACGTACTTCTCGCCCCGCTGGAAGGCGATGCTCGGCCACGCCGAGCACGAGATCGGCGACCATTCGGACGAGTGGTTCTCCCGCGTGCACCCCGAAGACCTCGACCAGATGCGCTGGGGACTCCAGGCATACCTCACCGGCGAGTCGCCGCTCTACGAGCACGAGTACCGGATGCAGCACGAGGACGGCTCGTACCGCTGGGTGCTGTGCCGCGGGGTGGCCGTGCGCGGCCCCGAGGGGCACGCCACGCGGATGGCGGGCTCGCTCACCGACATCACCGACCGCAGGGTCGCCGACCACCAGCTGCTCCACGACGCCTTCCAGGACCTGCTCACCCAGCTGCCGAACCGCGGCCTGTTCACCGATCTGCTGGCGCGCGCCGTGGGCCGCCTCAAGCGCCACGACGAGTACCTGTTCGCCGTCATGTTCCTCGACCTCGACCGCTTCAAGCTGGTGAACGACAGCCTCGGCCACACCGTGGGCGACGAACTCCTGGTGGCCGCGGCGCGGCGCCTCGAGCGCTGCGTGCGCCCCGGCGACACGGTGGCGCGACTGGGCGGCGACGAGTTCGCCATCCTCCTCGACGGGCTCAAGAGCCCGAGCGATGCCACGCGCGTCGCCGAGCGCATCCAACTGGAGATCTCGCAGCCGTACACGATCGGCGGGCAGGAGGTGTTCACCACCGCCAGCATCGGCATCGCGCTCAGCAGCTCGGGCTACGAGAAGCCGGAGCACCTGCTGCGCGACGCCGACCTCGCGATGTACCGGGCGAAGTCGCTCGGCAAGGCGCGCTACGAGGTCTTCGACCGCGAGATGCACGCCCTGTCGATGGCCCAGCTGGAGCTGGAGAACGACCTCCGCCGCGCGCTGGACCGGGGGGAGTTCCGCGTCCACTATCAGCCCATCGTGTCCCTCGCCACGGGCCGCCCCGTCGGCTTCGAGGCGCTGGCGCGCTGGGAGCACCCGACGCGGGGCCTGATCGGGCCGGCGGCTTTCATCCCCACCGCCGAGGAAACGGGGCTCATCGTCCCGCTGGGGCAGTGGGTGCTGGGGGAGGCGTGCAGGACGCTGCGGGCGTTCGGGCAACAGCGCCCATCGGACCCACCGCTCACCGTGAGCGTGAACCTCTCGCCGCGGCAGTTCCGGCAGCCCGACCTGGTCCAGCAGGTGCGCGGCGCACTGGAGGCGTCGGGCCTGCCAGCTGCGTGCCTGCGCCTCGAGATCACGGAGAGCACGGTGATGGAGCACGCCGAGCCGGCGATGGCGATGCTCGCCCAGCTCCGCGCGCTCGGCGTCAAGCTCCACCTCGACGACTTCGGGACCGGCTACTCGTCGCTCAGCTACCTGCCGAGGTTCCAGATCGATGCCCTGAAGATCGACCGGAGCTTCGTCAGCGGGATGGGGCCGCACGGCGAGAACGCGGAGATCGTGGGCGTCATCGTGACGCTCGCCCGCAACCTCGGGATGGAGGTGATCGCCGAGGGGGTCGAGACGGCGGAGCAGTTGGCGATGCTCCGCGCCCTCCGCTGCGGGCAGGTGCAGGGGTTCTACTTCTCCAAGCCCGTCGCCCCCGAGGAAGTGCCCGCCGTCCTCGCCACCCTGGCCTCCTCCTGACGCCCTTCGACAAGGCGAACCCACCCGAGCGGGCTCGCTCCGACGAACTGGTGCCGCCCGCGTGGGCGAAGACGCTCCAGCGCCGCCTGCGGCGGCGCGGCAGCAACTTCTTCATCCTCCACGGCCCCGGCGTGCGGGACCTGCACCCGCTCGGCCCGCGGCGGTTCGGCACGATCCGCGACTTCCTCGCCGAGGTGATCTTCCGCGACCGGACGGTGGTGATGATCTACGACCGCGGGGCGGGGATCTCGTTCACCGACCCGTCCGTCGCGGACGACTTCAAGACGGTGCTCCGCGCCTACGACGCCGCGAACTCCACCAAGCTCGCGCAGAGCCAGCCCCGCGACCCCGACCGCGCGCTTCAGCTGATCGAGAGCTACCTCCGGAAGAACCTCGCCGAGAAGCGGAGCTTCTCCGCGGCGGTGATCGTGGACTACGGCGAGACGATCGCGCCGGCGGGGGAGCCGGGGCAGCTGCCGGTGGAGGACCGCGCCTCGATCGTGACGCTGCGCCGCTGGGCGTGCGACCCCCTCTTCCTCCAGCGCGACGTGACCTTCTGCGTCGTGGCGGAGAGCACGGCCACGCTGAACGCGTCGCTGGTGGGCGACGCGCGGACCTTCGAGCTGCCGGTGCCGGTGCCCGACGAGGCGGAGCGGCTGGCGTACCTCACCGGACGCGGCGGCACCCCCGACACCTTCTCGCGCACCGACGCGCAGCGGGTGGCCATCCTCACGGCGGGCCTCACGCGCC
>Ga0315283_10003452_pt1 | contig 13489 bp, 7 predicted proteins | sample YL17G09_0_MG_FD_204541 | JGI IMG/M metagenome (GOLD analysis project Ga0315283, IMG submission 204541) | Sediment microbial communities from Yellowstone Lake, YNP, Wyoming, USA - YL17G09_0 | ecosystem: Environmental > Aquatic > Freshwater > Lake > Sediment | place: USA: Wyoming | collected...
GCAAAGTCCTCGATCCGAAGAGAAAGCTCGAAGATGCCTGGGAACGCATCGGGAAAGATTTGGTATCCCTTAAAGCATTCCTTTCAAGAGCAGACCTCAAACCGAGATCGCGGACGTTACTCTTACTTGATGAAGCGTCAAGAAAAGATGTTGTTGGGGAACTTTGGAGCATCTTCAAGAAGCTTCTTCCGGTCACGATGAGTTCAAATAGCTATGGGCTTGTCGGTGCGAGCAAACTTCTTTTCTCCCTTTTCCCTGAAGTCGCCTTGCCCATTGATAATGCGGAATGGAAGACTGTGTTTAAGACTGTTGATTTCGGAGACGTGATATACCTTATGGCCGAGGAAATAAATGAGTGGGGAAAGGTAACGCGAGAACCTCTGGATAACTGCGATAAGCACGGTCCAACTACTCTTCCTTCCGTCTACAACGTTATGGCCATGACAGCAAGAACGTGAACTGAGAGCCCAAGAAAGGATTGTTGATTGAATGAAGACCAGGCCATAAAAGAGGGACAAATACTCACTGGGCCGCTTTTCAACGAACCGATGCGAGTAGAGACGGTCCAGCCTACAGGCCCTAGCACGTGGGTTCTCGGATTAGTCGGCGTGCAGTCGGAGCGTTTTCGAAAGGTAACCCTTACCTCTGGCGATCTCGAAAAGCTCACAATTCTCCACACTGGATACAAATTCAATGGGGATGGCGGTCTCCTCAGGCTTGGCCTTCAGGCCTACGCCCTTGGGATAGCCTACGAGTTTGATCCCTATTTCGGACTCTCGATTTCCCGTGTCGATCCGCTCCCCCATCAGCTTGAGGCTGTCTACGATTACCTCCTTAAGCTCCCTCGGGTTCGGTTTCTCCTTGCCGACGACGCTGGAGCCGGAAAGACAATCATGGCGGGGCTGCTTATCCGGGAGCTTGAACTCCGTGGCCTGGCTGAACGTATCGCTATCATCTGCCCTGCCAATCTAGCCTTCCAATGGCAACGGGAGCTAAAGGAGAAATTCGACGAGAAGTTCCACGTCTTAAAGGGGTATGACATCCGCGATCAGTTCGGGGTCAACCAGTGGATTGAGCAGAAGCGGATCATTACCTCGCTCGATCTCGCAAAGCGGAAGGATATTCTCCCAGGGCTCCGCCAAGTTCACTGGGATCTGGTCATAGTTGATGAAGCACACAGGATGTCAGCCTCTGATGAGACACACAAGAGCATGCGCTACAGGCTTGGGGAACTCCTGAGGGATTCATCGGACCATCTCCTACTAATGACAGCGACTCCTCATAAAGGGGACCCTGAAAATTTCACCCTCTTCCTGCAGCTTTTGGATGTAGACGCTTATGCAGATGTAAGGTCGATCCGTGAAGCCATGGAGAGAAGGAGGGCTCCGTTTTATTTGCGTCGCACCAAGGAGGCAATGGTTTATTTCCCTGAGCGTCAGCCAGACGGGACGTGGGCGGCCAGGAAAATCTTCACAAAACGCATAACACACACGGCCGGGTTTCAGATTGACGGGCCTGAGTTCAGTCTTTACCAGGATATAACCCGATTCGTGAAGCAACAAAGTGCAAAAGCCTCTATTCAGGGAGATGACCCCCGTGCCCGTGCCATAGGCTTTTTGATGTCCCTGTACCAGCGACGTCTTGCTTCAAGTACCCGTGCCATGCGTCGTTCCCTTGATAACCGCGCCAGGCGCCTCGAAGAAGGTCTGAAGCGTGCTCAGCAACTGGCCTATCTGGTCCCCCCTGAATTACCCGATCCCGAAGAGCTCGAAGAAATGGAGGAAAGCGAAAGGGAGCGGCTTGAGGAAATACTTGAAGCCGTGACGCTGGCGGGCAATGCGCAGCAGGTACACGAGGAAATCGATAATCTCAGGGCGCTCGCTGCTCAGGCTCAGGCGATCGAAGACTCCGGCTCGGAAGAAAAGCTTGCAAGACTGAGGGACCTCCTCCACCAGCAGAGTTTTTTTGACAAGCCTGAAAAACGATTGCTGATCTTCACGGAGTTCAAGGATACCCTTGATTACCTGGTGGAAAAGTTGAGGGCCTGGGGGTTCAAGGTTGGCTTCATTCACGGGAGTATGAAACCGGGATCACGGGATGAACCAGGAACACGCCTCTTTACGGAACAGCAGTTCAGAGACGGCGAGATCCAGGTGCTTGTTGCAACTGAAGCTGCAGGGGAAGGCATAAACCTTCAGGTCTGCAATATCCTTTTCAACTATGACATCCCTTGGAATCCCAATCGCCTTGAACAGCGCATGGGTCGCATCCATCGCTATGGCCAGCGAAAGGACTGCCTGATCTTCAACTTCGTGGCCACGAACACCATCGAAGGGCGGGTCCTTCAGCGGTTGCTCGATAAACTTCAGGAGATCCGGGATGCCTTGGACGACGACGCCGTATTCAACGTTGTAGGAGAAATTCTTCCCTCAGCCCATATCGAGAAGGTTCTCAGGGACTATTATGCGGGTTTGCTGGGAGATGCGGATCTTGAAGAGAGACTTCTCAGGGATGTGGATGAAGGACAGTTCAGGGCCATTTGCCGGAATGCTCTGGAGGGGCTCGCCTCCAAGAAGCTCAACCTGGAGATGTTGATTGAACGCCGCGCCCTTGCCCAGGAGCGCCGCTTGGTCCCGGAGACTATTGCCCGCTTTTTGCGGGAGGCTTCAGAGTACATCCCCATCAGCCTAAAACCTATTTCAGGGTTGCCACATACATTCGAGCCGGCGAAGACACCATCGGTCTTAAAGACCTATGAGAATGCTTCGGACTGGAAACTCCCTGTCCTTGCCACCAGGTACCCCCGCTGTTCTACGGATCGGGAAACTGCCGAGAAAAACAATCTTGAGTGGGTTACCCCCGGTCACCCGCTATTCGAGGCGATCCGGAGGCACACCTACAGGCAAGGGTTGGAGGTTTTCGGACAAGGCGCCTGTTATTATTCTCTGCAGCACGAAAACCCCGTTCGGATCGATTTCTACCGCGCCCGGATCGTGGACGGCCTCGGTCAGGTTATCCATGAAAAGCTTTTTGCTGTAGAGATCTCTGAGAGCAAAGAACCGGAAATAAAAGAACCGACAGTGCTCGGCAATTTCTCTCCCGCTGCGCAATCCGGTGTAATCCCGACTGTGGCATTGCTCCCGGAGGCGGCCTCCTGGATTACTGAGAACGCTCTCAAGCCTTTTCTTGAAGAAGTCAGATCGGAGCGTTCGGGCGAAATTGATCGAATTTCTGATCATGTTGAACTATCTCTCACAGAACTCCTCCAGCGAACAGATGATGAAATAGGCAATGCCGCAGCGGAGGTCGAGCAGAAGGTGACAGGGGCAGAGGGGCGGCTTGCGCAGGCTGAACAGCGTCATTCAGAGTTGCTCACCCGGCGGGAGCGCCGGCGCAAGGAACTGGAGCAGCAACGGTCTCTGTCCCTGCAGGCAGTCGAAAGGATTGCCAGCGCCCTAGTTCTACCCCACCCGGAGCGCGAAGCACCTGAAGTCAAGCGCCTTCGCCCTAATCTTGAGACTGAAGCTGTGGCTATGCAAGTTGTCATGGAGCATGAACGTGGAAAAGGGCGGCAGGTCTATGATGTCCATGAGAAGAACCTGGGGTACGACATCACCAGCCTCGATTTGAATTCCGGTGAACTCCGACTGATAGAAATCAAAGGGCTTGCTCAATCCACTGGCACCATCTTGCTGACGCCCAATGAGCGGAGAGTGGCTGAGGATCGCCGAGACTGCTACTGGCTTTATGTCGTGACCAACTGTTCATCTCAGCCGAAGCTCGAGGACCCGATCTGTGATCCTGCCCGCTTTGAGTGGAATGAAGTGACCAAAGTGGCGCACTATTATCTCTCAGTTGATGCTCTTACGCAACCAATGCAGGTCTGCGAAGATCAAGCACCCTATGGCCTTGTTTCAGATTCCGGGCAGGTAGAGGGGGATAGAAAGTTTTCAAAAACCGAGCTCAGTTGAGGTGACCGCGGCATGAGCGAAGTCTTTAACGTCTATTGCGATGAAAGCTGTCACTTAGAAAATGACCACCAAAAAATTATGGTTCTAGGTGCGGTATGGTGCCCATTGGGGAAGACTCATGAGATTGGTATTCGCATCCAAGAGATCAAAGCTCGCTCTGGCTTGCCGGCGGAATTTGAAATCAAGTGGTCCAAGGTGTCTCCTTCAAAAACCCAATTCTACTTGGATTTGATAGATTACTTTTTCGATGATGACGACCTGCATTTTCGCGCCCTCATTATTCCCGACAAATCAAAACTCCAGCATCAAACGTTTGATCAGTCACACGACGACTGGTATTACAAAATGTTTTTCGAGATGCTCAAGGTGATACTGGATCCAAAGGCAAAGTATCGAATTTATCTTGACATGAAAGATACGCGCAGTGCTGAGAAAGTCGCCAAACTGCACGATGTGCTGTGCAATAACTTCCTTGACTTCTCGCGGGAGATTATTGAGCGTGTGCAAACCGTGAGATCTCATGAGGTAAGAATTCTTCAGATGGCAGATCTCCTGATTGGTGCTGTCTCATACGTTAATCGAGATCTTTCTACCAGTAGCGCCAAGCTGGCGATTGTAAAGAGGATTCAGCAAAGATCGCATTACAGTTTAAGAATGACAACCCTGCTCAAGGAAACGAAACTCAACATCTTTAAGTGGCACGCTTCGGAGAGACAATAATGAGCCAAGGTCCTGAGTGGTTGCCGCCAACAGTGTCTGTTAATGGGATTTGGGAAGAGGTACTATCTCGCCTCTATAAAATATTCGATAGTGATTTCATACAAGGAAAACCTCGATTCGGATATATGCCGGTTTGGTGGGAGATTCGTATTCTAATGGGGGAGAAGTACGAGGAAGGCTTTTGGCATCTTATTTCTAAAGATGACGAAAAGACAAAAGAACGACTCTTTGATCCAAGGCGGGCCGAACGACTCCCCTGGTGCTGTCCAACGATTAAGAATAAGGACGACCGGGTTGTGAAAGTCTGGGATTATCGGGAAGCCAAAGGAAGAATAAGAACTTATCTGTGGCTGGAATCATTCGACTATGTTGTTATTCTCGAAAAGAGAAAACAAAGGATAGGTATGGTGGCCTTCTTGATCACAGCGTTCTACGTGGAGGGGGAATCGAGGAAAAGGAGTCTAACATCCAAATACTCAAAGAGAATCAGCTAGAAATGCAATCGCCGCCCCTAGGGACGGCGAAAGATCTCCTTCTACACGTGGCAGATGAGTTATTATTATTTTATGTTTCCGGCCTTGAATGTCAAGCAGTTTTTTGCGTTAGGCGGTTTTATGGACGGCAGGGTTCATTGTCAGAAGAAATGGGAAAAGGGAGATCAGAAAAGGAGACGTGGATCCAATTTCCGACGACCATTTATGACGAGCTATGCTACTTCAAGGCGAACCTTCGAGGCTGGGAAAGTGACGAAGGCGAGCATCTGCACCCTATCCGGAACCGGGCGCGCCGAAATCCGCAATTTCGACTGCGGTCCTGGAGGCACTGAGGTTCGCAACATATGTCTTTAGGGCGTTAACAGGGGCCATCAGTCAGACCGCCCTGCGGGATCTGCGAGACTTGATGGCATTTGGGTTGGTAGACAAGATTGGAAAGACCGGCAGAGCCACCCATTACCGTCTAAGAAAGAAACCCGACATAAACCCGACAAACTCGACATGAACCATTCTTGGGAAGAAGCCGTCATAAAGCCGACAAACACGACAGAGTGTGCAACAACCGCGGTGGGATTTACCTATCAGTTATGGGACAATTATGGATGATATGAGACACAGCACTCCGAAAAAGGTGATAAATCAAATGGGCCAAATATGGGCCATTTGGGCCATGAAACGGCTCATAAATGGCTCAACTGGTTAATGCCTCCTAGGAACCGGACATAAACTGGACTAACGGGATAAGGCAATCCGTGTCTGAAAAAATGCAGACAGTGTCTGCGGAATTTGTACCCTCCAGTTACCGGAGGCTTTGTCCGATGAGAAGGAACTGGCTGCCGAGATCAAGCGGACTCAAGTCATGCTGCATGCTGGAAAAACGATTGGCCTCGCTTCGCCCGAGGCGGATCGAATGAAAAAAACATGAAAGCAAAGGGGGCTCCCAGCAAAACGAAGTAGCTCAAAGTGTAAAGAGAAAGTATGATAGACAAGGCATCCCTCGTCAAGGCCAGCCTCGGGCAAAGGCGATTGAGGGAGCACAATTGGCGATAAGGAAAGTATTGATCATTGGAAAGGAATGACGATGAGTAAAGATTTCAACTTTTGCCGTTTAGTGCTAAGGAACTGGAAGAACTTCGCTTACGCTGATGTTGCGATTCAGAATCGTATTTTCCTCGTTGGCCCGAACGCTTCCGGCAAGTCGAACTTACTGGATGTCTTCCGCTTCCTTAGAGATCTTGCTTCCTCAGGCGGAGGCTTTCAGGAATCCATTCGCCGGCGCGGCGGAGTGACTGCGATCCGCTGCCTGGCCGCCCGACGTGATCCATATGTAGAGATCCATGTTGAGCTGAAGGATCCTGAAGGAACGTCGCGCTGGGAGTACGAGATTGCCTTTAAACAGGACAAGCTGCACCGTCCGTTGCTGCGCAAGGAGCGAGTGCTGCATAACGACGAGGAGATCCTTGACCGCCCAAACGAACAAGACAGCAATGATCCGGATCAATTGAAACAGACCTACCTAGAGCAGGGGAGTGTCAATCAAAAGTTTCGCGACCTCGCCACGTTCTTTTCGTCTATCCGCTACTCGCATATTGTGCCCCAGCTCATCCGTGAGCCGGATCGCTCCGTCGGCCGCTCAAACGATCCCTTCGGCGGTGATTTTCTAGAGCAAATCGCAAAATCTCCAGATAGGAAACGCGACGCCCGACTTCGTCGCATTAAGGAGGCGCTTCGTGTTGCAGTTCCTCAGCTCCAGGAGATCGAACTCTGGCGCGATGCCCGAGGAACTCCTCACTTAAGGGAGAAATACCAGCATTGGCGGCCACAGGGGGCTTGGCAAACCGAGGAGCAGTTTTCGGACGGCACTCTGCGTCTGATGGGGCTCCTTTGGGCAGCGATGGAGGGTGGCGGTCCGTTGCTCCTGGAAGAGCCAGAGATATCCCTCCACCCTGAGATCGTCCGAGTACTGCCCCTGATGTTCGCTAGGGTGCAGCGTCTCACAGGCAGGCAGATTTTCATCAGCACTCACTCACCGGACCTTCTGCGTGATGAAGGAATAGGCATTGACGAAGTGCTGCTCTTCGTTCCGGGGGCGGAAGGCACAACTGTGACATTGGCGGAATCTCACCGAGATATCCGAGACCTGCTTCAGGGTGGACTTTCACTGGCCGACGCGGTGGTCCCTAAAACTCGGCCCGAGAATGTGCAACAATTAACTTTCTTTGGAGATGCGTAGAATGACGGGGTTGGTGGTTGTTTCCGCGGCGGTGGAGGGTATCGTGGATGAAGCGGTGGTGCGTAAACTCATCGTTCAGGCAGGCGGCCGCCCGGGAACGGTTTACGGAAAGAACGGCAAGCCGTTCCTGCGTCGGCAGATTCATGGATACAACAACGCTGCCCGGCGCTTACCGTGGATGGTCCTGGTGGACCTCGACCGCGACGCCGAGTGTGCCCCTCCGCTTTGTGAAGAATGGGTTCCTGATCCTGCCCTCTATCTTTGCTTTCGTGTAGCCGTCAGGGAAGTCGAGGCTTGGCTGATGGCCGATGCGGAGTCACTAGCCTCGTTTTTGAGCGTGGCGCGCAGCAGGATAGCGGCTGATCCTGAACAGCTCTTTGAACCGAAGACGGAAATGATCAATCTCGCACGGCATTCTCGGCGCCGTGAAATCCGAAAGGACATGGTACCCCGTGAGCGGAGCGGTAGACAGGTGGGGCCGGCGTATGCGTCACGGCTTATGGAATATGTGGAGACAAAATGGCGCCCGGAAGTCGCAGCGCAAGCGGCCGAGAGTCTTCGACGCGCCATTGATTGCCTGCGGCGGCTCATCCAGGAGCCGGCATGATCCCCAAAGAATGTAAGCGCCTAGCTGAAGTGGATTTTCCGATTGCGGTGGTGTCCAAACACTCCGCAAGGGAGAAGTCCATCCGGCATGGGCACCCGAGTACACTGCACCTTTGGTGGGCCAGACGGCCTCTTGCGGCATGTCGAGCGATGCTCCTTGCCCTCCTGCTACCAGATCCATGCGATCCCCTCTGCCCAAAAGACTTCAAGGAGAAGGCAAGAGAACTTCTCCCAAAGGTTCAGGGGAATGCTGGCCCTGAAGGCATAGATCTTCGAAAGGGATTGCTCAAATTCATCGGTGATTTTTCAAACTGGGACCTTTCTTCAAATCAGGCATACCTCGAAGTTGGACGAGGATTGGTGAAGGCTGCCCATCCAGAAGAAACGCCTCTTGTTGTTGATCCCTTTGCAGGAGGCGGATCAATTCCTCTTGAAGCGCTTCGCCTCGGATGCGAAACGTTCGCAAGCGATCTTAATCCGGTAGCATGCCTGATCCTTAAGGTCATGCTTGAAGACATTCCGCGCTATGGGCCGGAGTTAGCGGAGGAATTGCGCCGGGTCGGAAAGGAAATCAAGGACAAGGCTGAAAAGGAGTTGGCCGAGTTTTATCCAAAAGACCCTGATGGGGCCACCCCCATCGCATACTTATGGGCGAGGACAGTAAGATGCGAGGCTCCGAATTGCGGCGCCGAGATTCCTTTGATGCGCTCGTTTTGGCTATGTAAAAAAGCAAACAGGAAACGGGCTTTGCGATATGAGGTGAAAAAGGCGAAAGGCAAACCACCATCAGTTGTATTTGAAATCTTCGAGCCAAAGACGGACAAGGAGGTTCCTACTGGAACAGTGACTCGCGCAAGGGCCACATGTATGTGTTGCGGGACCGTGCTTCAGAGCTAGATGAGCTGCCTCAAGAGCGGGCAGGGAAGGGGTAAGAAGGCTCAGATTGGCAAAGTCAAACCCCCTTCGAGGCAAAATACCAATGGACACTAACTAACAAAAGCTGTAAAATGCTAAAAATTTTCCCAAAGGTGGTAGATAGTTAACAGCCGGACAACCGCAGGCGGAAGGATTTATCGACAATCAACACCCTTAAGGGGGAAGCGATGAAAGATTAGATCAAGAGACCCCATTTCTCAGGCAGAGATGTGGGGTTTGTCGTTTTGAACGATTCGGATGCAGTTGATCAAGAGCCGGTGAGGACCAATAAATCAGTGAGTCAGAAAAAATGACCGATGACACCCCACCACATATCAGTCCAGGAGATGTGGTATCTGGCCTGGAACCTGACGATCTAGTCGAAATTCAGCGGATCGCCCCCTTCGGCAACAAGAAGCTCGTCGAAGGCGTAGGCAGGGAATCCCGTAAGGTTATCAAGCGTCCTCTCTCGGATGAAGAAATATCAAGGCTCGTTGTTGTCCGGGGAAAGGCCCACAGCTTCAACGGTGATCCGGGCATGTTTCTTCTCGCAGCCGAGGCAGAACGAATCCGGATTGCCTATCAGTTCGATCCTCTTTTTGCAGTGAACTCCAGCATTGTCGATCCCCTTCCACACCAGGTTGAGGCGGTCTACAGATATCTCCTGCCTTTGCCACGAATCCGTTTTCTGCTTGCAGACGACACCGGAGCTGGAAAGACGATCATGGCCGGACTCCTGATCAAGGAGTTGCTCTTCAGAGGAGTACTCAAGAAAGTCCTGATCGTGACCCCAGGGGGGCTTACAAAACAGTGGCTTGAAGAGGAACTCCAAGAGAAATTTGGCCTTTACGCAAGATTGGTCAACCGTGCTTCCTTTGACGCAGAGCCAGGTCAATTCATCCGTTATGAAGAGAGTATTTTTGTCGTTTCCATAGATTTCCTTTCTCGAAATGAAAACTGCCTGCGAGCCGCCCAAGAAGCGCCGTGGGACCTGATAGTTGTGGACGAGGCCCACAAGCTCTCAGCCTATGAATACGGATCGAAGCTCGATGAAAGCGGTCGCTACAGGGCCATCAAAGCGCTGTGCGACAAGACGGATCATCTCCTCTTCTTGACGGCCACGCCTCATAGGGGTCGGAAAGACACATTTCGGCGTCTACTTCTCCTCCTTGACCAGGACTTGTTTCAGAAGGATGAGCACGTGGCGAGTTGCGTCCAGGAAAAGGCCGCGCCATACGGGTGCCCGGAAGAGGATTTTGAGGGTGAGCGGCCCATAACACAGGCGAGAAACCGATTCTTCCTCCGGCGTCTGAAAGAGGAAATGGTTGATTGGAACAGTCAGCCTCTCTTCAAAGACCGGCATACAAAGACCGTTGGCTATGATCTCACCCCCGAAGAAAAGACGCTCTATGAAGATGTGACAAAATACGTTCGGTCGAAGCGCAAGGAAGCCATTGCCAAGAGGAACCGGAATGTTGAACTCACCCTCATGGTCATGCAACGTCGCCTGGCGAGCAGTCTCTATGCTATTACCAGAACCCTGGAGAATCGCCTCAGGGCTCTTGGGGAGGTGCTGGAGATCCTGAGAGACCCACGCAGAACCGCTGCTGAGAAAAAGCGCCTCCTGGGAAGCGAAGCGGATCCGGATGACCCACGTGATATCACCGAATACGAGGACCTGACCGAGGAAGAAAGGGATCGTATCGACAGGCGCATATTCCGCCAGGTCCTGACTGCAGACCCCGAAAAGATTGAACAGGAACGCTATGAGGTCGATCGTCTCCTTCGTCACGCAAGGGGGATGAGTAGACACAAGGAGGCGAAATTCTCGGAACTCCTCACCGTATTGGACTCCTCCAATGTGATCCGGGCCGAGAATGAAAAGCTTGTCATTTTCACCGAGCACCGAGACACCCTTGAGAGCCTCTCCCGGCGTCTGAAGGAAAAGGGCTATACGGTTGTGACGATCCATGGGGGCATGGACGTAGATTCCCGTAAGCGTGCACAGAGGGAATTCCTGGTGCGGGCCAAGATCCTGGTGGCGACCGATGCTGCTGGGGAAGGGATCAACCTTCAGTTCTGCCGCTATCTTATCAACTGGGATATCCCGTGGAATCCTAACCGCCTTGAGCAGCGCATGGGCCGCATCCACCGCTACGGCCAGAAAGACGATGTATGGGTCTACAACCTGGTGGCCCAGAATACGCGTGAAGGCGCTGTAATACAGAAGGTCCTCTCGAAACTCGATGTCATGCGCGATCAGATGGGATCAGACAGGGTCTATGACGTCATTGACGACTGGCTCCAGGATGTCCCCCTCGTGAAGCTCATCGAAATGGCAATTGACTCCGAGGGAGATCCTGAAGGGGCAACTTCTCATGCGGAGAATGCCCTAACGGTCGCTTCACGGGAAAAAGCAGAGAACCTAATTTCCTTGCAGAAGAAGACCTCCCTTGCCTCTCGCCTTGACCTCAGATCCGCCCGTGAACTCTGGGATGCCTCTGATGAGCACCGCCTCCAACCCCTCTTTGTCCAGCGCTTCTTTGAAAGGGCTTGGAAAGCCTGCGGCGGTACAATACGGAAGGATGAAGATTTTCCCGTCTGGCACATTGGCCACACTCCCACTGCCCTCCTGGAGCTATCCCGGGCGCACAGAATTCCAGTAGCCGACCGCTATGACACCCCGTTTGTATTCGACAAACAGCTTGTGAGCGTTGCCTCAAAGGTGAAAGTGCCTGATCGAACGAAACTCCTGGGTCCTGGTCATGCCCTTTTTGACACCCTCATTGAGTGGACCATCGCCCAATCGCGTGAAGCCTTTGCAAAAGGTGCGGTCCTTGTTGATCCCAATATAGCTCGGCCTCAGCGAATCTGGCTGGTGCGATCGACCATCGAGGACGGGCGTATCGAGAACCGCAGAAGGCTAGCCCATGAACAGTTGTCGGTCATTGCTGAGGATCACATGGGCCTTCGGACAACATCCCCCTCCTATCTCCTGAATTGCGTACCCCCCGAGAATAATCCTGAGTTGCCGGATCTCCCCGAGCGTTCCGTTGAAGAGATTCAGTCCTTCACCTATGAAAAGATAACAGAAGAGCAGCTTGAGAAAGTCAAGGCTGCACGAGTCGAGGAATGTAATCTCCGCCGGGATTACTTGAACAATGCCTTTGCCGACCTGATCATGGAACTTCAGGGGGAACTCAATGATCTCCAGCAGGCAAGCCTTTTCGGAGACCAGAATGCCGATGAGCGCGAGAGACTGGAACGTCGAATCGCAGAGTTGAAGAACAGAAAGGCTGAAAGGCTCAGTGAACTGCAACTCATGGAAAGGCTCACGGGAAACTTGCCTGACGTACTTACCCAGGCCATTGTGACGCCACCTCCTGTGTCTCTCGTGGAGACAGATGAGGCCGCGCCCGGCAAAGGCTTCCCCATGCGACGGGATGACGAGGTGGAGGCGATTGCGATGGACGTAGCCATGCGCTATGAGCGAGCCAGGGGCTGGAACCCTTATGATGTCAGCAGCAATGGGGAACATTATGACATCAGATCCGAATCACCGGCTGGAGAAAAGAGGTTCATCGAAGTGAAAGGCCGCGCCCAGTCCGGAGCCATCGTTATCACCGGTCCGGAACTTGACAAGCTCCGTCAGTTAGGGGAGCGGGCATGGCTCTATGTCATTACCTTCTGCAAGGCTGAAAAGCCGAGGCTACGGGTCATCCAGGACCCAATCGGCAAACTGAGCCCGGAGATGCTCTACCGTCAGGTGCAGTTCATGATTGAAGAGGAAGACTGGGCCAGTAAGGGCGAGTCCGCGGAGGTGCCTCTGAATGGCTGATCAACCTTGCCCACGCCTCATCGAAGTTGCTCTTCCTATCCGGGAGATTTCCGCTGAGAGCGTGCGGGACAAGTCATTGCGCCATGGGCATATCTCGACCCTCCATCTCTGGTGGGCGAGAAGGCCCCTTCCTGCCTCAAGATCGGTTGTGTTTGCCTCCCTGGTGCCCGACCCGGATGATCCCCAATGCCCGGGTGATTTCCGAAAGGCTGTCGAACGCCTCCTCAAGACCCATGTCCCATCTCTGCTAAGGTCCTACCGCCGGGGGCGCAACGTCGTACCCGATACAGACCCTTATCGTCCTTATGAGGCAATACCCGACACCTTGCGCAATCGGCTCATCATGTTCATTGCGAAATGGTCTTCTGAAGCTCTCGCCTTTGAGAAAGGAAAGAGCCCCAAGCCACCAAAACCGGCCGAATTGCTTGATGACCGATCGCTTGTCAAATGGGAGACCTCTGATCCGGAAAATCCCCAGGGCCAGGAAGTTCTGAGGGTCGCAAGAGAACTCGTCAGAATAGCAAGTGAGGGCAAGACAGCGGTTGTGCTTGATCCCTTTGCGGGAGGGGGCTCAATTCCTCTCGAAGCCGGGAGGCTTGGATGCCAGCCCATAGCCAATGACTACAATCCTGTTGCTTACTTGATTCTCCGCGCTACCTGTGAGTTCCCCCAGAAGTATGGCAAACCTGGGGAGAGGGAATTTCCGATTGGG
>Ga0315283_10003453_pt1 | contig 13486 bp, 13 predicted proteins | sample YL17G09_0_MG_FD_204541 | JGI IMG/M metagenome (GOLD analysis project Ga0315283, IMG submission 204541) | Sediment microbial communities from Yellowstone Lake, YNP, Wyoming, USA - YL17G09_0 | ecosystem: Environmental > Aquatic > Freshwater > Lake > Sediment | place: USA: Wyoming | collected...
AGGTTTATCTCCAGCAAACTCCGGCGGCAACGGGTGGCATTGCCCACAACCGATGTGGGGATCAAAGCCGCGCACCTGAGTTTTTTTACAGAAAGGATGCACATTCACTTGCTGTTTAAGGAACGGAAATGGTCTCTGTAGGGCTGGTTCAAGTACCATCTGCGGGCAGGCGTTATCCAGCAGGATCTCGGGGACCGGGCAGGTTTTGCACAACTCCGCACGCCAGGGTAAAAGCGGCGTGGCAGAACCAAGCAGGCGACATTCTTCGCGGGTGCGCCCGCGGTAATAATCTCCATAAAAAAAGCTGCATTCTTTTCCAGCTGGCGTTTTCATAGCATAATCCAAACTTTACTGGCTTCTGACGAAGCCCGATATTATGCCCGGGTCCGTTCCGGGGTTTACACTTACGGATAAAACCTGGTTTATACGCGGGTTACATAGGTGCCATTCGAGGTATTGATACGGATTTTATCTCCGGTCTCAACAAATGCTGGCACTTGCACCTGAAGCCCGGTTTCGGTAATCACTTTCTTGGTCACTCCGGTCGCGGTATCACCGCGTACCGCAGCCTGGGCTTCAACTACTTCCATGTCAACTGTGTTCGGCAGCTCAATATCCAGCGGTTGGCCTTCGTAGAAGGTCAGCTTGATCTCCATACCTTCTTTCAGGTATTGAGCCGAGTCGGCAACTAAGTCGGATGACAATGCCGGTTGGTCATAAGTGTCCAAATCCATGAAGTGATAGAACTGCCCATCAAAATACAGGTATTGGACGTTATGGAAATCGAGGCGCACATCCTGGACCCGGTCTCCAGATTGGAAGGTCAATTCCAGGTTCGCATTGGTGCGCAAATTGATGGTCTTGAGGCGGATGGTGGCATTCCCGCGCCCGGGCTTGTGATGATTGTATTCGAGCACCCGGTAGAGACTGCCATCATATTCAAATGTAACCCCTTTTCGCAGATCGTTAACATCTATCATACTTTCCTCTTCAGTTTATCATCAGGTTATCAATCCAGTGCAAGAACAAAAACATAGAGTTTGGTCCTTTTCCATCCTTTAGAGTACTTCACCCTGTTGCTACAGGGGACCCGACTTGCCTGGCCGGATGTGGGAAGGGGCCAAACTCCAGGTTTTCGTACCACACTGGGTAGAGATTATAGCCTGAAGATTGGATTTTTTCAACTCTACTGTGGTAAACTAAACAGGGAGTAACCGGACCATTTTCTGGCGCGGAGGAATCATACAATGGATGAAGCTGTCCGTCTAGCTGTTTATATCGAAGATGAACAAGAGATGATCGATCTTGTGAAATTGATCCTATCGCGCAAGCACTTCGAGGTGATCGGCGCTAATGGCGGCCGGGAAGGCCTGGATGCAGTGCGCAAGAACTCACCCGATGTAATCCTGTTAGACCTGATGATGCCCGATATGGATGGCTGGGAAGTTTACCAACAACTGAAAGCGGATGAGAATACCCGCGACATCCCGGTGATCGTGATTACTGCCAAGGCCCAGAATATCGATAAAGTGCTGGCTTTGCATATTGCCAAAGTGGATGATTACATCCCAAAGCCTTTCACGCCCAAGGATTTGTTAGATAGTATCGAGAGAGTCCTGCAAATCCAACAACCCGACCCTTAATGTCCCACGAAGTCCATATTACCAACCTCAGCCGGCCCCTGGCGCATCCTATCCGGGCGCGTTATTGCGACTCGTTTTTTTGCCGCCTGCGCGGCCTGACATTCCGCCGCAACCTGCCAGCCAGAACCGGGTTGTTACTCGTCGGAAGCAGGGAAAACCGCCTGGATGCATCGATCCATATGTTGTTTATGTGGCTGGACCTGGCCATTGTATGGATCGATTCGTCTCTACGCGTTGTTGATGTCAAACTAGCGCGCCGCTGGAAATTGGCGTATCTGCCGCAAGCGCCAGCCCGCTATGTTTTAGAGTTGCCGGTCGATTGCCAGCCGGACTTTGCAGTCGGAGATCTTTTGAAATTCGAGAACCAGAATGTCGCTTAGAATTACCCTGATCTTATTCCTAATTATTGGGATGCTCTTTCCTGGGAGCATAGCCTCCGCGAACAGTATCAGGACGAGCAAGGTTTACCAACAGCAAGAGGGGCCGATATATATTGTCCAGGAAGGCGATTCGCTGTGGGATATCGCGCTACGTTTCAAAGTCTCGATGGATGATCTGGCCAAAGCCAACGGGATCAGCGACCCCAGCCAGCTGATGGTGGGTGCGCGCCTGGTGATACCCGGTTTGTCGGGTATCCAGGGAGTACTGACTACCAGCACGGTTTCCTATGGTGAAACACTGCGCAGCCTTTCCAGACGCTACCAGGTCCCGATTGAGAGCCTGTCGAAATTGAACCACCTGACCAGCCCAAGTGAGCTTTTTGCCGGCTCAACATTGATCATCCCAGAAGAAAAATCAAACGCTGGGGCCTCGCGCCGCAACCTGCTTCTAGCGGGCCAATCACTGCTTGAGGCAGCCATCCAGCATGGCGTCTCCCCATGGACTTATGTAGTCGCCAACAACCTGCCCGGTAGCTGGGGCGCCCTGCCCGGCGATGTGCTGCACATCCCGGGACAATCCGGATCGGCGGGTGAAAATCCCGGACCGGGCGCTTTACCGGAGGCGATTTCGGCCGTGAAACTGGTCCCAGCGCCGATGATACAGGGTGAAGTCACTGAGATTGAAATTACCAGTACGGTGGGGATTTCGCTCACCGGCAGCCTGGCCGGGCACGACCTGCACTTCTTTCCCTCTTCACCAGGGAGCTACACCAGCCTGCAAGGCATCCATGCTTTGACCGAACCCGGGATCTACTCGCTGGTCCTGACGGGCAGCTTGCCATCCGGCGACCCATATTTCGGGGCGCCTTTTTCATTTGCTCAGGTGGTGCTGGTCAGCCCCGGGAACTATCCTTTTGATCCGGTACTGATTGTCAGCCCCGAGACGATCGACCCGGCTGTAACCAAGCCCGAAGACGCACAATGGGCGGCTCTAACAGCGCCTGCTACCCCGGAAAAACTCTGGGAAGGTATATTTACCAGTCCGGCCCCGGCGCCATACAGCGACTGCTGGCCTTCCCTTTATGGGAACCGCCGCTCGTACAATGGCAGCGCCTACACTTACTTCCATACCGGTCTGGATTTCTGCGGCGGTGTGGGGACTGAGATCCTGGCTCCGGCAGCCGGACGCGTCGTATTCGCTGGACCATTGACTGTGCGCGGCAACGCCACCGTCATCGACCACGGGTGGGGGATTTATTCTGCGTACCTGCACCAATCCGAATTTCGGGTGAAAGCGGGAGACCTGGTCCAGCAAGGTCAGGTGATCGGATTGGTGGGCGGCACGGGTAGAGTAACAGGACCGCACCTGCATTGGGAAATCTGGGCTGGCGGCGTTCAGGTAGATCCGATGATCTGGTTGGAACAGATCTATCCTAATTAAGCCGTCTCGTCCCCACCGGATTGGTCCACACCAGCCGGGTTTTCGTTGTCCGGAAACTCTGCGTCAGATGCTTCCGAGTCTGCAATCGTGCTGGTCTCGTATTCTAAGAGGATACGCTGGGCGCGTTCCAAATCTTTGGTGGGGACAAGAATTTGAACCCGGCCCAATGTCCCCAACGTGATACCATACACATGCCCCGCACCTTCTTGAGAGAGCACCACAGGGATCTCCTGGGCTTCCAACAAGCCACGTAACATCTCCGCCAGGAACGATCCGTTTGCTTCATAGACAACTTCCCAATTGGGTTCAGACATTCTCACTCCTTCCAGAAATCAGCATTTATAATCGAGCAACTTTATCTACTCATAGAGTATAATATAAAAGGCAACATTTCATCAATCCTGCTCTTAATCAATAGATTGAAGAGCAGGGGGCTTTGTGTTGTTAGCACAGCCCCACAGATATTTTTTGAGGTAATCGATGGGCATAGCCGCATACTCAATGGGCGAGGATTACTGGGAGAATTTCAACCTTCAAGAAGAAGATATCGAGTTTCTTTACAACTACCTGTTGGAAACGGAAACCCCGCTGACTTCTCTCGAACTCGTCGAGGCTCTGGTTAAAGAACGGATCCAGCGCCGAAAAGTGGAAATCGAACACCAACGCATGTCTGGTGGTGACCTTTACCAACCGAAATTATCCTTCAAAACCGGCCAAAAACTGACCTTCTCGGCGTTGGATTGGAAACAAGGGATAGTAGTTGGAGTACGACCCGGTCATAATCCCGATCTTGGGGAATTCCAGGTTATTCAGGTTGATTTCGAAGACAACCTGAGCCGCGAGTTTGCCTCCAATTTCGCCGACCATAAACTGAACGAGTCGCCCAAACTGGTCGAGGATTTCGACCATCTGGAAAATAAAACTGTCCTGAGCATGTACAGCGATGGTTTGTTGGATACGCTTGAAGAAGGACTGATCGGCAACCCGGATTTTGTACGTATCGCCGGACGCTGGTTCCCCCGGGCGTTGTTAATTGATATCAACATGGGACACCTGAATATAGCCGAAGCTGTTTTGGATATGGCAAGTGGAGGTCCACTTCCTACCACTACATTACTGGATCAGATCGAGCTTTCCTCAGAGGTAAATCCAAAGCTTTTGGAATTCTCGCTGGATTTGGCCCTCCAGGAGGACCAACGCTTCGATGAAGTCGGACCCGCTGGGGATACAGTCTGGTTCCTGCGTCGCCTGGAACCGGCGGAGGTTTTGAACACCCCCAATTTCCTGAATTATCAGGAAATTGATTATGATCGCTCGACCCTGACGCCCGCCATGTTAGATGTGGAACAGGTGCTGGATGATGAGCTTACCCCCTTCCAGGGCAAATACCCTCGCCTTGACCAAGCTGAAGTGCGGCTGATTTACCCGCATTGGCGCTCCGGCACGTTACCCCTTTCCGCCCGCACACGCCACCTATTCCCAACTGCATACGAAGCGCCGCGTGTGCGCTTCATGCTGGTGGATGGTGAGACGAAAGGAACTTTCCCGGGTTGGGTAGTTCGAGAAAAGCGTTACGTCCATGGATTGCAAGAATGGTATGAATCACACGGCGTGATCCCTGGCAGCATTATAAAAGTACGTAAAGGCGATCAACCGGGCCAGGTAATCGTCCAGGTGGATAATCGCCGCCCAAGCCGTGATTGGATCCGCACTTTGCTGGTTGGCTCCGATGGGGGCACGGTTTTTGCCATGTTGAAGCAGATCGTCTCCTCACCGGTGGATGAGCGCATGGCGATTGCCATTCCAGACAAAAAAGCCCTCGATCCGCTTTGGGAGACTCCCTCGAGAGATCAGCAGCCGTTCGAGCGGGTGGTTGTAAATACTGTGCGAGAACTCGCCCGGCTCAATCCGCAAAGCCATGTTCACATCACAGAACTTTATTCGGCCATCAACGTCACGCGCCGCTGCCCTCCAGGGCCGATACTGGCATTGCTGGCCTCCAGACCGTGGTTTATCCATGTTGGAGACCTGCATTATCGCCTGAGTGACACTGATTATGAATAAGCATGTAAGCGCTACACCTGGGCTTACTTACTTGGAAACAATCATCGGAGGGTTATCTTGGTAGAGATCAAACGCATTAGTCTGGTCAAACCAACTATTCATACCCGTTATCACATCGACTTCAACTGGTGGAGTCAGAGCGACCGAGACTGGCGAGTTTATTTGCGCAGCTATCTGTGCCCGGAACACCAGGCAAAATTCGCTAAAGTGGATATTTCGGAACAGGTCGACTGGGTAGACCCAAACACAGCAGAGGTACAGCCTGTAGATGGGTTACAGAACATTTTGATCAACCATTGCGCGAAGCAATATACCTTCATGGGCCAGCAAAACACATTGGTCGATTCAGTTTTTCGAATCTTTCTGGCAAATGGCAACATGCCCTTATCGCCGGAGGAATTAGCTGGACAGCTTGGCAGAGACGCCAACATTATATTGAGGACCATCTCCGGGGCGCGAGTCTATAAAGGATTGCGACCTTGTTTGGAGTAACTCCCGCCCTGCCCCTGTAGCTCAATGGACAGAGCAGTAGCCTTCTAAGCTATTGGTTGTGGGTTCGAGTCCCGCCAGGGGCGCTCTTTATGATCATTCACATCTTACCGGTATTGAACACACTGCAAAGCAGGGGATGAAGTAAAGAACATCCTGGTAAGGTTCTGAGTGGGTTGGTCATGGGTAAGAGTACCCAGGAGGAACATTTTATGGAGAAAAGATTCCCGAAATCTGAGGCCGATAAGCCAACGGACACGGAGTCACTTGAATTGACCCCTTTCGGCTGGCGGCTTTTTGTGCGTTCGCCGGCCTGGAAACCACCAACCGACGTTTATGAGACGGAAAACGCGATGGTAGTTCGGGTAGAAGTAGCCGGTATGCGCGAAGATAATTTCAGCATCGAGCTAAACGGTCGAGAATTGATTATCCGGGGCACCCGGCAAGATACAGATGAACGGCGCGCCTTCCACCAGATGGAAATCCGCTTTAGCGAATTTGTGCTCTCGCTTGAGCTGCCTTTTTATATCAGCACGGAACAAGTTCAGGCGGTTTACAACAACGGCTTCTTGCGCGTCATGCTACCAAAAGCACAGCCACGCCAAATCCCGATCAGTGAGTAACGTCCTGCTGCAAAGATAAGAATAACAATGCCTGCATCACGATGGAATTCTAGCATCCTTGAAATGCTCAACTGGCTTTATGAAGAACAGGCCGGTCTGGAAAAAATGATCGCGCACCCGATTGTTACACGTGTGATCCAGAATGAGCCAGGCTCAGATGTAGAGAGCGCTACCCTGGTGACCGAGAATGAGCAGATCCCGAATATCCTGCCGATACTGCCACTGCGCGGACTGGTGGTTTTCCCACAGACCGCTGTCCCGCTGACTATCGGACAAGCGCGCTCGATCCGTCTGATCGACGATGTGATGGCCTCGGATGTACGGCTGATCGCCCTGGTTACTTCGCGAGACCCCGATCTTGAGACGCCCGAGCCAGAGGACCTGTTCCAGGTGGGCACGGTGGCGATGGTGCATCGCATGTTCCGCGCCCCGGATGGAACGATCCGCCTGGTCGTGCAGGGTTTAGTGCGCTGCAAAGTATTGAAAATTATCCAAAAAGAACCCTATCTCAAGGCGGAAATCGAGGTTGTTCCAGAGATTGTTGAAGACGGCCTTGAGCTGGAAGCCATGGCACGCAACGCCCGCAACCAGTTTGAACACATCGCCGATATGGTGCCTTCAATCCCGCGCGAGCTGGTTGGCTCGGTTATGTCCATCGAGGACCCGCTGCAGACGGTCTACACCATTGCGAATTTCCAGCGCATGGACCTGGACGAAGCCCAGAAATTGCTCGAACTAGATTCCACTTCTATCAAACTGCACACTTTGGTCGGTTTGCTGGCGCGCGAAGTAGAAGTGCTGGAGATGGGCCAAAAAATTCAGAATGAGGCTCGTTCAGAAATCGATAAAGTACAGCGCGAATACTTCTTGCGCGAACAACTTAAAGCCATCCAGCGAGAATTGGGCGAGGCCGACGAACAGGCTGCCGAGGTAGAAGAGTTCCGCAAGAAAATCGAAGGCGCAGCCATGCCGGAAGAAGCTGAGAAAATGGCGCGACGCGAGCTGGACCGGCTCAGCCGCCTGCCAACTGCTGCCGCTGAGTATGGCGTTATTCGTACCTACCTGGATTGGCTGACCAGCCTGCCCTGGTCAATCATCACTCCAGACAACCTGGACATCGCGAATGCCCGCCAGGTATTGGACCAGGACCACTTTGGTCTGAAAGATGTCAAAGAGCGCATCCTGGAATATCTGGCAGTGAGACAACTACGCTTCGAACGGAAAGACGAACTATCGGTTCAGCAAGTGGACGAGATCCGCAAAGTGCGCGAGGGGGTTATCCTGTGCTTTGTCGGCCCGCCGGGTGTAGGCAAGACCTCTCTGGGACGGTCGATCGCCAGAGCCTTGGGACGAAAATTCGTGCGCATCTCATTGGGAGGTATGCGGGACGAAGCCGAGATTCGCGGACATCGCCGCACCTACATTGGAGCGATGCCCGGACGTATCTTGCAAGCTCTGCGGCGTGTGGAAAGCCGCAACCCGGTCTTCATGTTGGATGAGGTTGACAAACTGGTATTCGATTTCCACGGCGACCCGGCCTCCGCCTTATTGGAAGTATTGGACCCGGAACAAAACAGCGAGTTTCGCGACCATTACCTGGAAGTATCTTTCGACCTTTCCCAGGTCATGTTCATCACCACCGCCAACCTGATGGAACCGATTCCCGAACCGCTGCGCGACCGGATGGAGATTATCAGTCTCTCCAGCTATACCGAGAAAGAAAAGATCGCCATCGCGACTGGCTACCTGATCCCACGCCAACTGCGCGAAAATGGGCTGCGCACCCCAGAAGTAACCTTTCCTGAAGCTGGCCTGCAGAAGATTATCCGCTCGTACACACGCGAGGCCGGTGTCCGTAACCTGGAGCGCGAAATCGGCTCTGTGTGCCGGAAAATAGTAACCCACATCGCCGAGGACGGCGATCAAAAGGCCGAAATCACCCCCGAAGAAGTGGGGCACCTGCTCGGACGACCACACTTTTTTAACGACGAAGAGATCGCTCACCGCACTGCGGTACCGGGAGTTGCAACAGGTTTGGCGTGGACGCCCTTCGGCGGGGACATACTTTTTATCGAGGCTACCCGGATGCCTGGGAGTAAGGGCTTCCAAATCACCGGTTCGCTCGGCAACGTGATGCAGGAATCGGCACGCGCAGCCCTTTCGTATGTGCGCGCCAATGCAGAAAGACTGAATTTGGACGCCGAATTCTTCGAAAAATCGGATGTCCACCTGCACATCCCGGCTGGCGCTCAACCCAAAGACGGTCCCTCAGCCGGCGTAGCCATCGCTACCGCGCTTGTGTCGCTGGTCTCTGGGCATCCCATCCACTCGGATGTAGGCATGACCGGCGAGATTACTTTGAGAGGACAGGTGCTGCCCGTGGGAGGCATCAAAGAGAAAGTACTGGCAGCTCACCGGTCCGGGGTGAAGACTGTCATCCTACCTCAATTCAACCAAGCCGACCTGGAAGACCTGCCGGAAGAAGTTCGCCAGCAACTGAAATTTGTTTTTGCCGACACTGTGGACGATGTCCTGAACGCGGCGCTTGATCGCGTTCCGGTAAACACCCCGCCGCAACCAAAAGATATCCCATCAAAAGGGGAAAAAGAAAGCCATGACGCATAAAATTCTACTCATTGAAGACGACGCTACCATGCTCAAACTGCTGCAGACTTATCTGCAATTCGAGGGGTTCCAGGTAATCATGCCGGGAAAGGACGACAACCTGGAGCAAACGATGGAATCGATCCGCGTTGAAATGCCGGCGGTCGTCCTGCTCGATGTTTATATGCACAAATTCAACGGCCTTGACCTGCTCAGTGCGATTCGGCAAGATGAAGCGACCAAAGATATTGGAGTGATTGTGTCATCGGGAGCCGATTTTGCGGAGCGTTGCCTGGAAGAAGGGGCAGACGCCTTCATTCTGAAACCTTATATGCCGGATGAGCTTATCAAATCAATTCGCAAGGTGATCGCCAAAAGAGCGATCGAAAATAGAGAGTGAACTGTGCCTAAAAAAAGTAGCCGTACATCCATGCAATGGTGCACGATAGATTTGCACCTGCACACACCCGCTTCCAGCGATTATCAACAACCTGATATTACAATGATAGATATTCTGCATCGCGCCGAGGCTCGCGGCCTGGCAGTGATAGCTTTTACCGATCACAACACAGTTGCGGGATATCGACGCATGCAAGATGAAATCCAACAGCTCGAGTTGTTGGAAAAATTAAAGCGCACCCTGCCAGAAGAGCAGGCGCGTCTGTCAGAATATCGCCGACTGTTAGGAAAAATCCTGGTCTTGCCAGCATTTGAATTTTCTGCCACGTTTGGCTTTCACATCATGGGAATTTTCCCACCCGACAAACCTCTACGTGAGGTAGAACACCTGCTGCTCGACCTGGGTATCCCGCCTGACCAGCTTGACGATGGCTCTGCAACGATAGGCGCCTCGACGGATGTCTTGAACGTCTACCGCGCGATCGATGAGGCCGGCGGGTTGGTGATCGCGGCACACGCCAATTCGAGCAATGGTGTGGCGATGCGCGGGTTCCCAATCGGGGGGCAAACCAAAATCGCCTATACGCAAGACATCCACCTGCACGCCCTGGAAGTCACCGACCTGGAAAACAAGAGCAAGCATAGCACGGCAGCCTTCTTCAATGGCACCAAACCCGAGTACCCGCGTCGCATGCACTGCATCCAGGGTTCAGATGCACACCGCCTGACCACCGACCCATTGCGCAAGAAGAACCTGGGGGTCGGCGACCGGGCTACAGACGTATTGCTGCCTGAAGTAAGCTTTGAAGCATTACGGGAGCTTTTCCTGGGCAACGATTTTGCTCTAACCCGCCCGCACCACTTCTCGGCTGAGCCAGCGTTCGACTTTATCCGGACCGCGCAGGAAGAGGGTGTCAATATCATCCAGGATTTCCACGAGAGCATGACCGTGCGCGGCGGCAAACGCTACGCCATCATCGCAGATGTGTGCGCGTTTGCCAATGCCAATGGCGGGACGCTGTACATCGGTCTGACAGAAGACCCAAAGAAACCGGTGGTTGGCGTTCCCGAACCGGAACAATCGATTTCCCAGCTCGAAAAAGAGCTTAGCAACCGGATCAGCCCTCTGCTGCAATGTACTGTGGATATCCGCGAAACGGGCGGCAAGAAGGTGATGGTAGTCCTGGTGCCGCGTGGCATCGACCCACCCTATGCCGTAGACGACAATAAGATCTATGTCCGCTCCGAAGCTGAGACGGTGCTGGCAGTTCGGGATGAGATCGTCGGTCTGGTTTTGCGCAGCCAGACTGCGCAAAAGATCGAAGCGGCGCCAGAGCCAACCCGTTCGACGCCGGTTGAAAAGGTGTCGCCTATTGTTGCTGTCCAGGAGGAAAAGACGCTGGAGGGCGCTCCCCGCACCGGCGTTGAGGTGATCGAAGTGGAAACCCGCGGCGAGGAACGATATTACACGATGCGCGACCTGCGCAACGGCAATGTAGTAAAAAATGTGACCCTCAAATCCGCACGACGCCTTTGGCATTATGCCATTACTGCCTTCGATAGCCTGCCAGATGATCTGGGTCAGGCGCACATCCATTGGCAGGGCAAATTCGGCCTGATCCAGCGTCAAAAACATGGCAAAGGCTCCCGTTATGACCTGGTTGAGCGTCACGGGAGCGGTTTTCGCTATTATTTCGGCGTAACCGAAGACGGCATCCATGGATCTTGGAAACATCTGGTCGGTCTGGAAGAGGATTAACAGCGATTTTATCCCAGCGATTGAATTTGCGTGATATCCTGCAACTATGCTCTCAGCGCCTTTTCAATTCAATATACGTGAATTCCGTTACCCCGAGGACTATGCGGCTGTTTATGCTCTATGGCAGACCGCCGGTCCGGGCATCCATGTGCGACGCTCCGACGAACCAGAAGAGATCGCACGGAAACTGGAACGCGACCCGGACCTGTTCCTGCTTGCCGAAAACCACGGTGAAGTGATTGGAAGCGTGTTGGGAGGTTTCGATGGCCGGCGGGGTATGATGTACCATCTGGCTGTAGCCGAGCAGTACCGCCAGCATGGGATCGCATCCGCCCTGGTCGACGAGTTGGAACGACGTCTACGGGCCAAAGGCTGCATCAAATATTACCTGTTGGTGACAGTCGATAACGATTCTGCGATCCGTTTTTATGAACGGCGCGGCTGGGAGCGAATGGAGCTCTACATTTACGGGAAAGACCTTGATTAGCAACGCCACCCATTCACAATGATGGACATACGGGTAGGTATTCTGACCTCTTCAGACCGTTCGGCGCGTGGCGAACGCCCCGATCTCACGGGCGAAAGCCTGCGCCAGATTGTGCTATCACAGGGTTGGCAGGTAGCGCAACAGACCATTCTCCCAGACGAGTATGCCCTGCTGCGCCAAACGCTGACCGAGTGGGCCGACTCGAGCGAACTGGATGTCATATTGACCACCGGCGGTACCGGTTTCGCGGAACGCGACGTGACACCCGAGGCTACTCAAGCCGTCATCGAGCGCCCGGCGCCAGGCCTGGCGGAGGCAATGCGGGCAGCCAGCTTGAGAATAACGCCCCATGCCATGCTTTCACGGGCCATGGCCGGCATCCGCAAGCGCACGCTGATCGTGAACCTGCCCGGAAGTCCGAAGGGCGCGCTGGAAAACCTGGAAGTTATCCTGCCGGTCATCCCGCACGCAGTCGAGCTCCTGCGCGAATCCCCAGAGGCAGAAGCTGGCCACAAAATCCAAATCTAAAGCTAAACCAAATGGAATCCACTGACACGGACACCGAAACGAACCAAGAAGCAAGCTCTCAGCCCAATTGGAAGAAATATCTAATTCGCACCCTCTGGGAGATCACCCAGACGGTGATGCTTTCTGCGATGCTCTTCGCGGCGATCAACGTGACGACAACCCGCATCCTGGTGCAATCCGTTAGCATGCAACCAACGCTTTATGAGAGGGATCGCGTTCTGGTAAACAAGCTGGCTTACAAAATCGGCAAGCCAGCCCGAAAGGATGTGATCGTTTTCAACCCACCGGTAACGAATATAGACGAGCCATATATCAAACGCATCATCGGCTTACCAGGCGACGTGGTGCGGATTACGAACGAACAGGTATATGTGAATGACCTGCCGCTCCAAGAAACATACATTGCCGCGCCACCCAACTATGTTGGTTCCTGGAACGTGCCGCCAGGGCATGTCTTTGTCCTGGGAGACAACCGCAACAACTCCTACGACTCGCATTTCTGGGGAGTCGTGGCGCTCAAGTCGATCCTCGGCAAAGCGGAGTTCGTGTTCTGGCCGGTCTCACATCTTAAGATGTTGAACCTGGCTAACGCCTCCGCGGCAGGTGAAGTAAACCCCTAAGCCAAAGCCTCAACCCGGCTCTTCTTGTAATACCCGCCTGGCGATGACCAGCCGCTGAATTTCGCTGGTGCCTTCGCCAATGGTCATCAAGCGAGCATCCCGATAGGTCAACTCCACGGAGAATTCACGGCTGTAACCATAGCCACCGTGGATCTGGATCGCGTTGCGGCAGACACGCTCAGCCATCTCGCTGGCGAACAACTTGGCCATCGAGGCTTCTTTGGAAAAGGGACGTTTCTCAGCCTTCAGCCAGGCTGAATGATAGACCATTAAGCGGGCGGCATGGATTTCTGTAGCCGCATCGGACAACATCCATTGGATCCCCTGGAAGTCCGCAATCGGATGTCCAAAAGCCTGGCGCTCCCGGGCATAATTGACCGCCTGTTCGAAAGCCGATTGGGCCAGGCCAACCGAAAGCGCAGCGATGCTGATGCGCCCGCCATCCAGGA
>Ga0315283_10003456_pt1 | contig 13478 bp, 12 predicted proteins | sample YL17G09_0_MG_FD_204541 | JGI IMG/M metagenome (GOLD analysis project Ga0315283, IMG submission 204541) | Sediment microbial communities from Yellowstone Lake, YNP, Wyoming, USA - YL17G09_0 | ecosystem: Environmental > Aquatic > Freshwater > Lake > Sediment | place: USA: Wyoming | collected...
CTTCCAGCGAGGTGCTGGGCTTGCAGCCGATGACGCCCTTGTGCATGATCGCTTCGACGAGGTGTTCAGACTGCGTTGTCATGGTGGACCTCCTGTGAAGGCGAGGGCGCCGGGAGGCGCCCGGCAAATGATGGTAGACACATATTAGCAGAATGCTGGAGCTTTGTAAATACCCTTTGAGAAGGTGAGTCAAGGGCGAGAAGTGCTACCATCCCTTATACGCGGCCAGCACGCGCTCGCGTGCCAGAGCGTGATCCACGATCGGCAGCGGGTAGTCCTGCCCGATGACGCACCTGGATCCGCGCTGAACCTCCAGCGGTGACTTCCAGGGCTCGTGGATAAACTTCGTGGGCACATTGACCAGTTCGGGCACGAAACGACGGACATACACGCCTTCAGGGTCGAACTTGGCACCTTGAAGGCTCGGGTTGAACACCCTGAAATAAGGCGCAGCATCTGTGCCCATCCCGGAGGTCCACTGCCAGCCGCCGTTGTTGGCAGCCGGATCGCCGTCCAGCAGGTGCTGCATGAAGAAACGCTCGCCCCAGCGCCAATCCACTAACAGATCCTTCACCAGGAAAGAGGCGACAATCATGCGCGCCCGGTTGTGCATCCAGCCGGTGGTCACGAGCTGGCGCATGGCCGCGTCCACTACGGGGTAGCCGGTGCGCCCTGTACACCATGCCGCGAACTCCGCCTCATCATTGCGCCAGGAAATCCCCCGAAGGTTGGCCTGGAATGCGTGTTCCAGCACGTCAGGGTGATGATACAGCACCATCATGTAGAATTCGCGCCAGATCAGTTCGTTGAGCCACGTTTCTGCACCGTGGCGCGCCGGCTCATCAGATGCGGTCGCATCGAATGCGACCTCCGTCGCGTGCAGCGCCGCGACCACCGCGCGCCGCGCCGACACCATGCCGAAACGCAGGTAGGGCGAAAGCTGCGACGTGCCGTCCAGATCCATCCGGTTGCGGTCGTCGGCATAGCCGCGGATAGGGGCCGTAGCCCCGGCGGCGAACGCGCGCAGCCGCCGCAGCGCCTCGGCCTCGCCGGGCGGAAAAGGCACCGTGGGCGGCAGTGCCGGCTCATCGGGGATCGACTGGCTCTGCAAGCCTTCGGATACGACCGGCAGCCTTTCGGGCGGCGCCCAGAGCTGCGCCGGCGCCGGCAGCGGCAGCGCCATCCACGCACGGCTGAACGGGGTGAAGACCGTGTAAGGCTTACCATCGGCCTTAAGGATCAGATCGAACGGCTGCGCAGTGAGGCCGGGCACCAGGCGCAAGGGCATCTGCGCGGCGATGGCCGCATCGCGCCCGCGGCCATAGGGCCACGGGTCAGCCTCGGCATAGAGCGCCTCCGCGCCCGTCTCAGCCACCAACCGCGCCAGCTCAGCCGCGGGCTCGCCGCGCCGGACGATCAGCCGACTGCTGCGGGCGCGCAGGTTGGCATCCAGCGCCCGCAGCCCGCCGAACAGAAAGGCCAGGCGTTTCGCGCTGATATCTGGCGCTGCAAGCAAGGTGGGGTCCAACACGAAGACGGGCACAACGCGGCCGCCTTGCGCCAACGCGGCGCGCAACGAATCATTATCGTTCAGCCGCAGATCACGGCGCACCCACCAGATGGCGGTGGTCATGTTCGCCTCCCGTTCTTGAGCACGATTATCAACGGCAGTTATGCACCGCTGTAATCGCAGCTCGCAGGTTATCCCAGTTGGCGCCCCCGGGAATTGTGCAGTCGGCGCCCAGGATGAACCTATCCGATCTCTGGCGCAGCGCATCAGCCGCGGCCTGCGCGACCTCAGCCGGCGTTCCGGTCGCGATGATCCCCTTGCGCTCGAGCCCGCCCATGAACGGCCGGCCGAACATGTCGGAGACCTCCTTCGGCGTCAGAGTCCGATCGCCGAGGTGCAGGCTGCAGTTGACCACGTGGCCGGGATAATCCAGGAAAGGGGTCAGGTCATCGTAGCCCGCGTCGTAGTCGCAGATGTGCAGGATGTTGAAGACGCAGGAGCGGTTGATCTCGTTCATCAACAGCAGGTCGAACGGCTTGACGCACTCCTCGAAGAGCCCGGTGCCGCCCAGGCGGCTTGCCTCCCCGCCCTGGGTCGAATGGTAGAACCCATCCACCCCCGCCCGAACGCATTCCTGCACGAAGGTCATCAGGCTCTCCGCGATGATCCCGATCCCCCGTTTGGCCGCCTCCGGGTTCTCTCGGATGTGTGCCTCAACCGTCTCGGCGCCGACCGCCTCGCCTGCGAGCATAAAGGGGGAGTAGAGTGTGAGGATAACCAGCGCGGCGCCCCCGATCTCCCGGACCAGACCTTCGACGACCTCCAACTGCGGCTGGTAGAATTCCTTGCCATACAACGGCATCCTGGCCCAATCCTCCGGCCGCTGTATCTCCGGGTGGCGGGGGTACGGGAGCTCAAACTGGATCTTCACGAAGTCCATGCCGGTGTAACGGAAAAACTCGAGGTGCTTGTCCACCGCCGCCCGGCCGCGGTGATACTGCGGGGCGAAATGCATAAAGAACGCCGCGGGGACGTATTCCTGCGGTTTGCTGGTATCCAGCACTGAAAGCACTGCTTCGCGTCGATTCTTCATGGTCGGTCGCTCCTTGTTGGAGGGGAATTTCAGAGAGCTTTCGGACCGGCGTCTCTCGCACGGCACATCGTCTTGAAGGCTGCAGCGGGTCTGCTTTCTTGATTGTTCAGACGAGATCATGATCATATCCTACACTCTGTGAATGCAGCAAATGATTACAGCATTGCCTTTCATCCTCTGCCGATGTATACTCCGTCCCAAGTCGCCGGCCGCCAGCACGGCGAAGTCAGCCATTGGTCAGACCTCCAGGCTCTTCTGTCCTGATCGAGTCCATCGATGCTGATCAGCAAGCCGGCGCATATGTCATAATCAGGCACGGCAAATGAACCAGCATCCGACATCCCACGCAGAAAGCCCTGGCAGCGGCGCGCTCCGGTATGATCCACACCCGGGGTTGGCCGCCCTGGGCACGCGTGTCGAGGTCGAGATGGTCTCCGAGCTCGGCGACAGCGAGCGGCTGACCTTCGACATCGTGCCCGACAGTGCGGCCGATTTCACTGCGGGCTTTCTGGGGGCTGGTACACCGCTGGCGCAGGCGATCATGGGCCGACCGGCTGGGAGCATCGTGCCCTACCGGGTCGGCGATCTGACCGAAGTGCAAATCCTGGCAGTGGCGGTGAGCGAACGCCGCGCGGCCGGAGATGCGGCCGAAGCGCGGCAGGCGCTGACGCAGGAGGCCGTGGAGAGAGCAAAACTGGACGAAATGGTGCAGTTGGCGCTGACCGTGAACGTCAAATGGGGCGACTACGACCCTGAAGGCATCGTCCCCAAATCGGACAGTTCCAGGGAGTAAGCCGTGACGAGCTGTGTCTGCCGCACCATCGGCACACCGGAGGAGTTGGCGGAGGTCGAAGCGCTCCAACGCATCGTCTGGCCCGGCGATGACCTGGAGATCGTCCCCGCGCACGTCCTGCTCACCGCTGCGCACAACGGCGGGCTGGTGGCCGGCGCGTGGGAAGGAGCCCGGCTGGCAGGTTTCGTGTTCGGCTTCCTGGGCTTCCATGAGTCTGAAACGGCGCGCCGCCTGAAGCACTGTTCGCACATGCTCGGTGTGCATCCGGATTTCCGCAGCGCCGGGGTTGGCTACGCGTTGAAGACGTACCAACGCGAGCATGTGCTGCGCCAAGGGCTGGAACTGATTACCTGGACGTATGACCCACTCCTGGCGCGCAACGCACAATTGAATATCGCCAAGCTGGGCGCGGTGTGCAATACCTATCTGGCCAATCTTTACGGCGAGATGCGCGATGATCTGAATGCCGGCCTGCCCTCCGATCGGTTCCAGGTGGACTGGTGGATCGCGTCCCAGCGGGTGGCTGACCGCCTGGGCGGTGCGCCGGGCGATCGCCCGCGTCTGGCCGACTTGTCGGCGACCGGCGCAGTCTGGCTCAACCCGCCCGGACCCGATGGGACGCCTCAGCCCCCTGACTCGTCATCACCCGTAGTCGAGGCCAGCACGACCGTGCTCATTGAAATCCCCAAGGACTGCCTGGCGCTCAAAGCGGCCGATCCGGTCCTGGCGCTGCGCTGGCGGCTGAGCACACGGGCGGCGTTCCAGAGGCTTTTCCGACAAGGATACGGCGTGACCGATTTCGTCCATGCGCCCGACAGGGGCACTTACGTTCTAAGCCATGAGAGCCAGGCGAGAGCATTTGGGCTAGAAGCTATGGTGAGACGGACGTTCAGCCCGGACTGGAGGCCGCTGATGGGCGCAACGGATGCGAAGCGACGAATACAAGCAGGCTCCCTGTCGGAAACGCGCTTCGATGAGAAGTTGAAGACGCTAGTGAGCGATCAACAGGTACTTGCTGTCAATCAATTGCCACAGCCGGTACGCCAATACTGGCCCGATGCAGTAACAGCAAAAGTTATTCTGACGGGCGAGCGAAGAGCGCACTACTTGACCGACCATGCAGATATCGCCCCTTATGAGGATCGTCTGCGCGATGTTATCGCCAATCCCGATGAGATTCATCGCAACAAGCGTGATGCGCAGATTGCGATTTTGTATCAGCGGTTAGATGAAGATCATTGGTTGCGTGCGACGCTGTGGATTTCGGATAAGCACGGTTTACAGAATTCGATTCACAGCTATCGGTTGGCTGGCGTCGAGGAAGTGCGGAAGGGCCGAAGATCGGGACGGTTGCTCTGGCAAAAATAGAGGTTGTCTGGTGGGCCTGCCATTCCCCACATACCCTTAGCTTGCGCTTGATCCGGGCGTAGCGGCAGAATCTCTACCTCAGACACTTTTAGTATATCACATGTTGTCAAGTCGGCATCGGTCCTCAGAGCAATGCCAACAGGAGAAGCCATGCATATCGACCGTGTCACCCTCCACCATCTGCGCATGCCGCTGGTCGCACCGTTCGAAACCTCGTTCGGCCGCATCACCGACCGCGAATGCATCTTGATCGAAGTCGCCGCGGATGGGCTGATCGGTTGGGGCGAATGCGTCGCCGACCGCGACCCCGGTTACGCTTACGAAACCGCGGGCACCGCGTGGCACATCCTGCGCGATTTCCTTGTCCCCGCGATACTGGGCCAGGATGTGGCCGGGCCGGCCGATTTCCAGGCGCGCGTCGCGCCCGTGCGCGGCCATCCGATGGCCAAGGCGGGGTTGGAGATGGCGATTTGGGATATTTTGGGAAAACAAAACGGCAAATCACTATATGAATTACTTGGAGGCGTGGGTAGTCGTGTAGCCGTCGGTGTTTCGGTCGGTTTGCAGCCCTCCCCGGACGCGTTGGTGAAGGTTGTCGAGCGTTACCTGGCGCAAGGCTACGGCCGCATCAAGATCAAGATCAAACCCGGCCGGGACATCGGTGACGCACAGGCCGTGCGGCGCGCCCGCCCGGACGTCCGTTTACAGGTCGATGCCAACTCGGCCTACACGCTGGAAACAGCCCCCGCCCTGCGCCCGCTGGACGATCTGGGCCTGTTGCTGATCGAACAGCCGCTCGCTGAGGACGATTTGTGGGATCACCGCCTGCTGCAGGCCGAGTTCCGCACACCCATCTGCCTGGATGAAAGCATCCTCTCGGCGCGACACGCGCGGCAGGCGCTGGAGATGGCCGCGTGCCGGGTGATCAACATCAAAGCCGGGCGCGTCGGCGGGCTGAGCGAGGCGGTGGCGATCCATGACTTGTGCCGCGCGGCCGGGATTCCGGTCTGGTGCGGCGGGATGCTGGAAACCGGCGTCGGCCGCGCGAGCAATCTGGCGCTCGCTAGCCTGCCCGGCTTCACCCTGCCCGGCGACATCTCGGCCACCGAGCGTTACTACGCGTATGACATCACCTCCGAACGTTTCGCGCTGAACCCTGACAGCACCATCGACGTGCCGACCGGACCGGGGCTGGGCGTGACCGTGGACAGGCGGGCGCTGGCACAATTCACGCTTGCCAGCCTTGAAATCAGGGAGTAACGCCAGCATGGGCCAATCCGAATACTACGATGTGCATAGGGTATTTCTGCGCAGCTTCACCATCCGCGACATCGCCGAGCCGCTGCTCTCCTTCGACGCGACCACACCGGCCGCCGACGCGGTGGCAGCCATGACGGTGCGCGGGTTCCAGGTCGCCGGTCTTCGCAGGGACGGGTCGGTCGTGGGATACATCGTCCTGGAGGAGTTGGGGGAAGCTGCCTGCGGCGACTACGCCCGGGCCTTCGACGCAGCATCGATCCTGGGGGATAACGCTCCCATCATCGAAGCGATCCGCATCTTGCAGGATCAGCCGGTGGCGTTTGTCAGGATCCTGGGCGAGGTCGGCGGCCTCGTCACCCGCACCGACCTGCAGGACCCGCCCGTGCGGATGTGGCTGTTCGGCCTGCTCACCGCCATCGAGATGCGGTTCCAGACGTTGATCCAGCAGCGCTTTGCGGACGAAAGCTGGATGAAGTACGTGTCTCCCGCCCGGGTCGAGAAGGCGAAGCAACTCCTGGAGGAACGCCAGCGCAGAAATCAGATCCCGACCTTGATCGACTGTCTGCAATTTTCCGACAAGCTGCAGATCATCGCCCGGGATGAGCGGCTGCGCGACCAGGTCGGCTTCGTGTCGCGGCGCCGGGCAGATGCGGTTGGGAAGGTGCTCGAGGCGCTGCGCAACAACCTGGTCCACTCCCAGGACATCATCGCGTCCGACTGGGACACGATCTTCGCGATGGCGGATAACCTGGATCGGCTGCTCACCCTGGTATCGGTTGGCTGAACGGCTCCGAAAATCACCCCGGAGACGTTGTCAGAATCATGATACCGAACTGCGCAAAATGCTTATCGAAAGCGAAGGCATGCGTGATGCCGAGACGCCTCATCACGGAAAAAGAAAGCGCGTCCGTCAGAGAATAATCCTTATCTGTATGGCGCCCCAAAATCACCCGGGCTCCGGCCTCATCGGCGAGTTCAACGCGCACTGTTGTCGTTACCCTGCTCTTGTCCAACTCCTGTACGAAGCGCCAAGCGACTGCACGACCCAAATATCTCAGCATCATGGCGTGAGTCTCAGCCACAACGAAATTGGTCGTACATAACCTGACACGCTGTCTTTGCAGAGCATTGAGAATGATAACCGCCTCGTTGTGACGCTCATCATCCAAGCGTGCCAGGGCAATGTAGGCGCTCGTATCTACAAAAACCATTGAAGGACGCGTTGAAGACATATCAATCAAACGCTTCCCCGAAGTAAGCGTACTTATCGCTGCTCAGATCAGCAGGTCCCCCCGTGCCGATGCCGACAATTCTGAAGATCGCGTCATCCTCCCAAGCGCTTTCGTCACTGCCGATCTGACGGGCATCACCCGCAACAGTCGCGGTGACATACTTCTCAAGAGCCTCGCGGATGACTTCGGATACCGTTTCACCGCGCAGTGCGGCGACGGCATGAGCCCGACGTCGAAGATCAGCCGGAACGTTGATGGTCAGCTTTGCAATCATTGTGACACCTCCCATACAGCTATCTGTATGTAAGGGTATCTTACTCCCAGACCTGATCACCTGTCAAATTCCTTCCGGAGCAGGCATCACACATTGGGGACAAGTTCTCAGAATCAAGCTCTTAATTCACACTCACTACCGGCCCCGCGCCGATTTCCTCCCACTGGCGGTCGACCTTCGACTGCACCTCGTTCAGCCGCCGATACAGCCCATCGTTGGCCATGAGCTCGGCGTGCGTGCCGGTCTCGACGATGCGCCTGCCTTCCAGCACCACGATCGCGTCGGAATTGCGGATCGTGGAGAGCCGGTGCGCGATGATCACCGTCGTCCGGCCGATCATCAGCCGCTCCAACGCCTGCTGGATCAGCATCTCGGTCTCGGTGTCCACCGACGATGTCGCCTCGTCCAGGATCAGGACCGGCGCGTCCTTCAGCACGGCGCGGGCGATGGCCAGGCGCTGCTTCTGCCCGCCCGATAGCTTGACGCCTCGCTCGCCGATCAAGGTGTCGTAGCCGTCCGGCAGCCGGGCGATGAACTCCTCGGCATTGGCCACCTGCGCGGCGCGGACCATCTCCGCCTCGGTCGCGTCGGGATTCCCGAAGAGGATATTTTCCCGCACCGTGCCGTGGAACAGGAAAACGTCCTGCAGCACGATGCTGATCTGCTGGCGCAGGCTCTTCAGCGTGAGATCCCGGATGTCGTGCCCGTCGAGGACGATCGCCCCGTCGCATGCGTCGTAGAAGCGGGGGATCAGGCTGGCCAGCGTCGTCTTGCCCACGCCGGTCGGCCCCACCAGGGCGACAACGGAATTGGCCGGCACGACGAGGTCGACGTGCTCCAGCACCGCCTCGCCCTGGCTGTAGCGGAAGCTCACATCCCGGAATGCCAGCTCGCCGCGCGCCCGCCCCCGCAGCGTGATCGCCCGCGCGGTCTCCGCCACCTCCGGCTCCTCGTCCAACAGCTCCGCGACCCGATCGCCGCCCGCCAGCGCCTCCTGGACGCTCTCCCACGCGCCGCTGAGGATGCGCACGGGCTGGTAGAACAGCTCCAGATAGAGGAAAAACGCCACAAGATCCTCGATGGGCAGGGTCTGCTGGAACGCCAGCCGGCCGCCGAAGTAGATCACCACAACCATCCCCAGCGAGGAGGCGAAGTCGATGAACGGCTCGAAGGTCGCCATCAGCCGCAGCGCCCGCAGCAGCGAGTCGCGGTAGCGATGGATGTGTTTCTCGATGCGCAGCGCCTCGCGTTCCTCCTGCGTGAACGCCTTGATCTCACGGATGCCGGAAAGGTTGTCGTTCAGCGTCGCGTTGAGCTGACCGAGTTCGCGCTGCCGTTCCCGAAACGCCGGCCGCACGTACCGCGCAAAGCTCCGCATCGCCAGCACGATCAACGGGATCGGCAGCAGCGCCAGCAGCGCCAACTGCCAGTTCATGGCAAACAGCACCGCGCTGACCCCGATCAGCGTCAGCCCGTTGACCAGCACGTCGGGGATGGCGTGGGCGATCAGCTTCTCGAACATGTCCGAGTCGTTGACCATCCTTGACATCAACTGCCCGGTTTGCTTGTCCTCATAGAAGCGCAGCGAGAGGCGCTGCAAATGCTCGTAAATGTGCTGGCGGACATCTGCCACAACGCCCCAACCGGCCACATGCGCCTGGTAGGAGCGGACGAACTGCAAACCCGCCCGCAAGACGTAAAGGCCCAGCAGCAGAAGCGCCAGCCGCGTCACGAACGCCATGGTTTGCGCGTTCCAGATGGCCTCGTTCGAAACCGCCCCGATCAGATCCCGGATGATCCAGGGCACCAGCAACTGCACCCCGACCAGAAGAGACATGCTGACCACGGTGAGGGTGAGCGGCACGATGTAGCGGCGGCAGTAGGGCAGGAGGAACTTCAGAGTTCGCATGCAGGGATCCTGGGCAAGACGGACAGGTCTTCGAAGACCTGTCCGTCTCGATTCTAGCGCGGGAAGAGGTGATCGAACGGGATCTCCACCGGCGCTTCCTCGACGATCACACGGCAGAGCATGCGGAGCAGGGGCAGTTCGTGCGGCCCGAGCAGCCCGCGCGCCTCCCACACCGGTAACGCCTGGGCCAGTTGCTTGATGACGTACGCACCCTCCAACGTCTCGCCGGCCATCTCCAGCACCGCCTCGGTGTAGGTCAGCCCCGCGCCCAGCAGACGCCCCAGGCGGATCGTGCGCCCGCCCGCGCAAGTCACATATTGATCGCCCGCGCCGGGCAGCCACGCGACGTTCTCGGCGCTGCCGCCCATCAGCGTCACGATGCGCGTCATCTCCCGCGCGCTCGCGCCGAAGAGGGCCGCCGCGAGGTTGTGCATCGCCGCGTCCGCGTCGTCCGGCCCGCCTTCCAAATCCAGGAGACCGGTCGCCATCCCAACAGCTACCGTGTATGCGTTCTTCAGCGCCGCGCAGACCTCCACGCCGACGATGTCGGTCGAGGTCCAGATGTGGTAATAGTCCGAGGCGAAGGTCGCCCGCAGGCGTTCGAGGGCCGCGGCATCCCGCGAAGTGAAAACGACGCACGAATGCCGCCGGCCGGCCAGCTCGCCGGCGATGCACGGCCCGCCGATGGCCGCCAGCGTCACCTGATCCCGGACTGCTGGCGGCAGTTCGTCCCGCAGCACATCGGGCAGGATGCGCGGGCTGCCCGCGCGCGACGCCTCCAGCCCTTTGGTGACCGCGATCACCGTGGCGCCCGGCCACAGCAGCGGCCCCAGCGTGCGGCCGATCCAATGCACACCCAGCGAGTTAACCCCGCTGACGATCAGATCGGCGCCATCCAGCGCTTTGGGCAGATCCTCAACGTAGAACGGCGTCACCCGCCCGGGCAGTTGCCGGCGCAAGCGCGGGTGATAACCGGAATCAAGACACGACCGGATGATTTCAGCATCCAGATGCGTGCCGACAAGCCGCACTTCGTGCCCATTATCGGCCAGGGGCCAGGCGACCGCCGTGCCCATCAGGCCGGATCCAAGGATGGTGATAATTGACATGAGTTCTCCGTGATTCGTGATGCGTGATGCGTATTCCGTATTCCGTAGTGCGAATTCCGTCCTTCGTCATTCGTCCTTCGTCATTTGTCCTTCGTCATCTCGCCGCGTCCCCGCGTTACCCCATCCTTGCCGCCGCGCCCGCGATCCTTCCCGTCACCCAGGCCCAGAGAAAGTTGTAGCCGCCGATAGGGCCGAAGGCGTCGAGCATCTCACCGCAAATGAAAAGGCCGGGCGCGAGACTGCTTTCCAGGGTGGCGGCATCCACTTCGTTGAGGGGGATGCCGCCGCCGGTGACTTCTGCCGTGCGATAGCCCTCGTGACCGGCCCACGGTAAGGGATAGTGGGTCAGGAACTCGACCAAATGCGACCGATCCTCGCGGCGCAGTTGCGATCCCACGACCCCGGTCAGACCCGCCTCTGCCAGCAGTTGCTCGGCCAGACGCTGCGGCAGCAGGCTGCGCAGCAGCGGCAGGATCGGCCCCGCTTTGGAGCGCAGCAACGCGTCCCACGCCACCGCGCCCAGGTCTGTCCACTGCACCCAGATGGGTGAGGGCGCTCCGAGCATGGCGCCGCGCACCGCGAGGTGCGAAATATTGAGGATCGCCGGCCCGCTGTAGCCGCGATGCGTAAACAGGAATCCGCCTTGACTGACATACGTGCGTTTGCCGCCGACCAGCGGCGCGGTCAGAGTCACAGGCAAAGAGACACCCGCCAGGGTCCCGTGAGCAGGCAATGTGCTTGTCAAGGGGACCAGGGCAGGGTAAGCCGGCACGACGGTGTGCCCCAGCTTCTCAGCGATGCGCAGGCCCGCGCCATCGCTGCCCGTGGCAGGCACCGATAGACCGCCGGTGGCCAGCACCGCACGGCTCGCTACGATGTGCTCACCGGACGTGAGACTTACCAGCCAACGATCCCCTTCACGCCTCAAACCGCTCACACGCGCGCCCAAACGAACGATTACGTCGCGGCGGTTGACCGCCGCCAGCAGTGCATCGAGGACATCTTTCGCCTGGTCCGAAGCAGGAAAGAGCTTGCCACTCTCCGCTTCCTCGCGCAGCAGAATCCCCAGATCCTCTTCGAAGAAACGGCGAACGCTGGCTAACGGCCAGGCACGCAGGATCTTCGCCAGGGTGTGGGGCGAGCCGTCGGTGATGAAGTCGCCGGGATCGGCACGCGACGGCAAGACGTTGCACCGCCCGCCGCCGCTGATCAGGATCTTCTTGCCGGGGCGCTCGCCGCCTTCCAGTAAGAGCACCGGACGCGCGCCGCCCGCTGCCCAGAGCGCAGCCATAAGACCGGCCGCGCCCGCACCGATAATCACCACAGGTTCAGTTCGAAAATCGCCCATACGCCTGCGCGAAGCGTCCGGCGGAGCGTTTACCCACCGGACGCCATGGTGTTGGCCTGTTCCCAGTCCACAATCCGTGACTCGGACGGATTATATCACCGTGACGCTGCTGCCCGCTAACTCGACGGGATCAGGTTAAGGTTGAGGTAAAGGCTGAGGCTGAGGTGACGATCTCCTCGCACATTCACGGATCAGGCCAAGATCGAGGTTAACGTTGAGACTGAGAAACCGATCTCCTCGCATACCCAAGGATCGGACTCGAGGGCGGAACCCAGTTGCAGCGCACGCAGCACCTCCTCGCCACCGATCTGGCCGAGCGCGCAGGCCGCGTGGCCGCGGATCAACGGCTCGGCGTCGGTCAGCAGGCTGACCAGGGCGGGGACTAGTGTCGTGTCGCCGGCGTTGCCCGCGGCGACACATGCGTTGCGCACCAGGCCGCGGCGCTTGGCGCGCAACACCGGTGTCCCGCGAAACCGGGCGCGAAAGCCGGCATCGTCCAGCGCCAATAGTTCGGCCAAGGAGATTCTTCGCTGATCTGACGCTGCAACAAGCGACTCGGACTCAACCCGCTCAGAATGACGTCCCTGACCGGCGTCGGCCTGCTTGTTGTAAGGACAGACTTCCTGACACACATCGCAACCGAAGACCCAATTTCCCATGAGCGGTCGCAACTCTCTGGGGATCGGGCCGCGTAGTTCGATGGTCAAATACGAGATGCAGCGTCGGGCGTCCAGCACGTGCGGTGCGACAAAGGCCCGGGTCGGGCAGGCATCCAGGCAGCGGGTGCAGCGGCCACAGCCGCGATCCGATGCCCGATGGCTGAGGACCGACGAATGACGAAGGACGAAGGACGGATGATCGACCAAGGAAGCATCGTCGCCCGTATCTGGCGCGCCTTTGTCGTTCATCGTTTGTCCTTCGTCAAACACCTCTGGCACCATCACCCCCGCCAACACCGTCCACGACCCCAACCCGGGCGTGATCAAACAGCAGTTGCGACCGATGAACCCCAGCCCCGCCTGCTCCGCCGCATCACGTTCGAGCACCGGTGCGGTATCGACAAAGACTTTGCCTAACGTCTTCCGCCCTGTCCGTGCCCGAATAAACGCGTCGAGCGCGTAAAGTTTCGGCTTGATCGTGTCGTGATAGTCTGGACCGCAGGCGTAGCGCGCGATGCGACCTTGCGTGCTGGCAGGCGCACACCCTTCGTCAAATTCGCATCCTGAGCCCGTCGAAGGGTGCGAATTTGACGAAGGGTGCGAACTCGTGCCTTCTTCACCGCTGCCAATGTTGTTCGCGCCGTAAGTAGCCGCCACCAGAATCATGCTTCGCGCGTCGGGGGCAAACAAGAGCGGATCGACCCGTTCGGCGGCGCGGGCGGCCAGGTAGGCCATCTCGCCGTGATGGCCTACCGCCAGCCAGTCGGCGAAGGCCGCGGCGTGCCGCGGCGCGCCGACCGGGATACTACCGGCGATGTCGAAGCCGAGAGCCAGCGCATGGTCAAGGATGTCCTGCGTCAGTGTCATGGTGGTCGATCCTGTAGCCGCGATTATCCTGTAGGCGCGATTATAGCAGGCAATTT
>Ga0315283_10003457_pt1 | contig 13477 bp, 13 predicted proteins | sample YL17G09_0_MG_FD_204541 | JGI IMG/M metagenome (GOLD analysis project Ga0315283, IMG submission 204541) | Sediment microbial communities from Yellowstone Lake, YNP, Wyoming, USA - YL17G09_0 | ecosystem: Environmental > Aquatic > Freshwater > Lake > Sediment | place: USA: Wyoming | collected...
TGAAGGCCGTGGAAATGGGGGAACAGCCTTCGGCTTGTGCCCCGTTGATCTTCGTCCGCACGTCGTCGACGAGACCCAGGGCCTTCATTTCATGGAGGCCCTTCCAGATCTTGGTCAGGAGCGAGCCCGAGGCCATCGGGATGACCACTTGGTCCGGCGTGCGCCAGCCGAGTTGCTCCACGGTTTCGAACGCCAGCGTCTTTGAGCCTTCCGCATAGTAGGGGCGAATATTGATATTCACAAAGGCCCAGGCATGTTCGCCGGCGATTTCGCTGCAGAGGCGATTGACGTCGTCGTAATTGCCTTCGACCTCGACCACGTTCGGCTTATAGATCAAATTCCCGAGAACCTTGGCGGCTTCCAAATCGCCGGGAATGAACACGTAGGCGCGCATCCCCGCGGCAGCCGCATGGGCGGCGACGGAATTGGCCAGATTGCCGGTCGAGGCACAGGCAATGGTTTCAAATCCCAATTCGCGAGCCCTGGTGATGGCCACAGCCACCACCCGATCTTTGAACGACAGCGTGGGATGATTGACCGTATCGTTCTTAATGTAGAGCTCGTCCACTCCGAGGTAGGCGCCGAGATTCTTGGCGCGCACCAGCGGGGTCATCCCGGCATGCGGGCCGAGAAAGGTCGGCCCTTCCACCGGCAGGAGATCGGCATAGCGCCAGATACTCTGTGGCCCGTCCTGGATCTTCCTGCGGGAAATGCTCTTCTTGATCTCCTCGTAGTTGTATTTCACCTCGAGGGGACCGAAGCACATCTCGCAGACATGGATCGCCTTCGTCGGATATTCTTTTCCGCACTCGCGACAGACGAGCGCTTTCATTTTGGCCATGGTGACTCCACCTCGCTCCGTCAATGATTACGGCCGGACGGCACAGCCGGCAAAAGGATCGCCGTCATCGAACAGTTCGGTAATCGTCGGGTGCGCCCCGCAGAGCGCGCAGTCGGGATTGCGTTTCACTTTGATTTCTCTGAACTGCGTCTTGCGTGCATCGAAATCCAGGAGCCGATTCGTGAGAGGATGACCGATACCCAGAATGAGTTTCAAGGCCTCAGTCGCTTGGATCGTTCCAATGATGCCGGCTAACACGCCGATCACGCCCGCCTCCTGGCAGGAGGCAACCAGCCCGGCCGGCGGCGGAGTCTTGAAGACGCAACGATAACAGGCGGACTGCCTTGGCACAATGGTCGTCACGCGCCCATCGAAGCGGAGGATGCCGCCGTGGACCACCGGTTTTCCGGCAAAGAAACAGGCGTCGTTGATCAAGAACTTGGCCGTAAAGTTGTCAACCCCGTCGATGACGACGTCGTACTCGCTGATGATCTTCAGCGCATTGCCGGCTGTCAGCCGCTCTTCGTACATCGAGACTTGGACGTCGGGGTTCAACGCCTGAATTTTCTCTTTGCCCGAGACGACTTTGGGACGGCCTATGTCCGATGTATGGTGAAGAATTTGGCGTTGAAGGTTGGTCAGGTCCACCACATCGCTATCGATGAGGCCGATGGTGCCGACACCGGCTGCGGCCAGATAGAGCGCCGCCGGCGAACCAAGGCCTCCCGCGCCGACCAGGAGAATCTTGGCCTTGGCGATCTTCTTTTGCCCCTTGCCACCCACCTCCGGCAGGAGGATGTGGCGACTGTAGCGGGATATTTGATCTTCGGTAAAGTCCATCTCTTAATTCCGTTAGGCGTAAAACGTGAGGCGTGAGGCGACGTGATCGCCCGGTAGTTCTTTCCGTTACCCCTTACGCCTCACCCCTTACCCCTCACGTCAGATATTAAAGTATTTCTCGATACTGATATACCGTTCGCCTGTGTCACAGAGGATGGTGACCACGTTCTTGCCAGGCCCAAGTTCTTGGGCCACTTTCTGCGAGGCAAACACGTTGGCTCCGGCAGAAATTCCCACCAGGAGACCTTCCTTCTTCGAGAGCTGCTTGGCTGTTTGATAGGCCTCGTCGTCGGTCACGGTCATCACGCGATCGAGAATGGCCCGGTTCAACACTTTCGGAACAAACCCCGCGCCGATGCCCTGAATCTTATGGGGCCCTGGCTCTCCACCTGATAAGACCGGCGACCCAGCCGGTTCAACCGCAATCACTTTCACGTTGGGATTCCGCTCTTTGAACAATTCCCCGCATCCGGTAATGGTGCCGCCCGTGCCCACTGCCGCCACAAACGCATCAATCTTTCCATCGAGCGCTTCGAGAATCTCGAGCGCCGTGGTCCTTTTATGCATGGCCGGATTGGCCGGATTCGAAAACTGGTCCGGCATAAAATACGACGGATTCTGCGCGATGATGCTTTCCGCCTCGCGGATCGAGCCCTTCATCCCTTCCCAGGCCGGCGTCAAGACGAGCTGCGCGCCATAGGACGACAAGAGACTCGCCCGTTCCATACTCATGCTCTCCGGCATCACAAGGATCAGCTTATACCCACGGACGGCTGAGACCAACGCGAGTCCGATCCCGGTGTTTCCGCTGGTCGGTTCGACGATCGTGCCGCCCGGCTTTAGTGCGCCCAGTCGCTCCGCCTCGTTGATCATATTGAGACAGATTCGATCCTTGACGCTACCACCGGGATTGAAGAACTCGACTTTTCCATAGATCGTCGCCCCGCCTATCGGGGATAGTCGGTTCAGACGGACGAGGGGAGTCCGTCCGATGAGTTCGGTAATGTCTTTGTGCAGTTGCATCGTCACCGGCCACCTCCCATATAAAACAAGAACTCGACCCGGTCGCCGTCGTTCAGGCTGGTGGTGGCGAGGTGATTCCGGTCCAACATGGTGTCGTTGACTTCGACCGCAACCATTTGCGGTTCGATTTTTTTGGCCTGGAGAAGATCGAGGACCGTTCCCTCTGAAATCTCTTCTGCCTTGCCATTGATTTTGACCTGCATGAAAACTCCTAACATGGCCCAGAGATTAAACAATTTCAACACGTTATCAAACGGACTTTGTCATTGTCAAGGTAACGGAAGTGGCCGGCTCGTGGCTTGACTTTGTCCGTGATCCGTCGCCACTATGCCATTTTTTAGAAGAGCGATGGCATGTGGAAACGCAACTTCATGTTCAGGTCGGCTGAGGCCTCGCCGCTCAAAGAATCGGAAAACGAGCTGTTTCACGATACCGATCCTGCCTTGGATAGCACCGGACTCCATCTAGAGAAGTTCTTGTCGGTGTGGATTCAAGGCGAAGGGGAGGACGAGAAGCCAACGGCCTTCACGAGCATGTATGTCCGCACGGCGACATTGGATTTCCAGAAGAGGGTAGGATTTCTGCAACCCCTCCAAGGCCGCTCACATCAGATCAAACAGTTGCTCACGCCGGGCCAAAAGCAGTTTCTGCAGCAGTGGCTCGCTACCTTGGCGCCCCAGGCCTGGGAGGCCACGGACGATCATTTCAAGATGTTGTTTGAACTCGAATAGCTGGGAGACTGTCCGACATTGACCGTTCTACTGCGGCGAACGATCCGTGACCACCTGCGTCGCTCTCGGCCCGCTCCCAAGAACCGTGAAACGTGAGGCGTGAACCGTGAAATGTGAAACGAGGGTCAGCCTCGGGCCTGCGGCCTCGCATCTGGCCGCGCCTGTTTCATCTCGTCACGAACGGCAATGTTGAACAGGCTCCTGCCATCTATGAGAGCAGTCCTCGCCCACTCCATCGTGCGGTCGCTGTGTCTCGTCGTGCTGATACTCGCGGTTCCGGTCGGGGCCGTGTGGAGCGCGACAGTGGAGGTCTACTATTCGCCAGACGATGCGCCACTCGATCGCCTGGCGACGCTCTATGGGCAGGCGAACCGCTATCTCTATGTGGCGGTCTATGTGCTGACCTCTCCCCGTGCAGTGGAGGCGATGGTCGCGGCGAAGAAGCGGGGAGTCGATGTGCGACTGATTACCGATCGGCAGCGTACCGAGGACGTCAAGCAGCGCACGGCACTCCTTACACTGCTCCTGGCCGGCATTCCCATTCTGGTGAACGAGCACGATGGGCTGATGCACCTGAAGCAGGTCGTGATCGACGATGAGGTGAATGCCTCCGGCTCGATGAATCACACGACGAGCGGCAACCGGTACAACGATGAGCGGCTCGACGTCATTACCGATCACGCAATCACCGTCAAGGCACGAGAGAAATTTCTTGCGATGTGGGACGATCACAATCGGTATCGGGCGTGGGATGAGCACTGAGCGGCATGGCTGACTCGATCGAACAGACCGACGTGGCGGTGGTGGGGGCAGGGGGTGGCGGAGCCGTCTTAGCCCTGGCACTGGCCAAGCAAGGGATCAGCACCGTCGTGTTGGATCAGGCAGCAGGTCCGCCCCAGGGATTGCGGGGAGAAATTCTCCAACCGAACGGACAGCAAGTGCTCGATCGCTTGGGCGTGTTGCAATCGTTGCCGGCCAATGCCACGAGATCCGTGCGGCATTTTCATTTTTGCCGGGCCGGAGGGACGCGGCTCTGTAGCATCGACTATGGCGATCTGCCGGCACCCTACAATCGCGCCATCGTGACCCTGCCGAACGTGGCCCACCACGCCATTGTCGCGGCAGTGCAGCAGCAGAAGAGCGTGACGCTGCGCTACGGGACCTCTTTCACAGGACTGTTGCGCGAGGGCGACCGGGTGGTGGGCTTGTCTACGCAAGGGCCAGAAGGCACGAGCACGATCCGCGCCAAAATTGTCGTCGGTGCCGATGGCGCCTTTTCGAAAGTGCGTGAGGCTCTGAAGATTCCCGCCGACGTGTATCTCTATCCTGACGGGTATCTGATCGCGATTCTCGAATCGGAGGAGCCGGTATCCGAATCGTTCTACTACGTCGGACACCGGACTATTTTGGGCGTGTTTCCAGCGACGGGAAACAAAGTCTATCTCTTCTATATGATCCCCAGCGGGTCGATGGAGGCCCTGAAGCAGCGGGGTATCCCTGCGCTGCAGCAGACGTGGAGCCAGATCGCGCCGCAGTTCGCCGGGATGTTTCGACGTCTGAGCGATTGGAGCCAGACGGCCTATATGCCGACTGGGCGGGTGCGAACGCCGACCTGGGTGGCGGATGGAGCCGTGCTGATCGGCGATGCCGCCCACGCGATGAATCCCCATGCCTCGCAGGGGCGCATGCAGGCGATGGTCGATGCCATGGCGCTGTCCGATCTGTTGCCAGGCTGTCTTGCGGATCACGACTATTCAGCCGCCAGGCTGAAAGCGTTTGAGCGAGCCAGGAGACCACAAGTTATCATGCTGCAACGATTGGCCGACCAGCAAGTGTTCTATTGGAATACAGGGAATCCGGTGGTGGCCTTCCTCCGCGATCGCGTGTTTCAGACGCTGGATCGGAACGCACGACTTCGCTATCAGGTCCTGTCGACCACGGCGGGGTTGCGGACGACCGCGCCGTTCAATCTGATCGATCGCGTGATTGCCGCGGGGTTTCTACCCGATATACGCGCGAACGAGAGATCGCCACATCCGATGTCTTCATGAGGAACCATGGGCACGACTGAACGTGTGATCGAGGGCTTGCCGGACGAAATACAGAAGCGGCTGCAGACTTACGTGAAGGACGTCAAAGGCCGGTTCGGGGAGCAGCTGGAAGGCATGTTGCTCTACGGCAGTGCCGTCCGGGGGGAATTTCTCCCGGGGCGGTCCAACCTGAATATTCTCCTCCTGGTGTCGTCGTACGACAGCGCCGTCCTCAAACAGTACAGCGCGTTGCACCGCCAATGGAGCAAGGAACAGATTGTGGTCCCCCTCTTTCTGACGGAAGAGGAGCTGCGCACGTCGGCAGCAGTATTTCCGCTTGAGTTTCTGGAAATCCAGGAACACCATCGCGTCCTAGGCGGGCGCGATCCCTTCATTGGATTTCACGTGAAGACCGATCGGCTGAGAGAGGCCGTGGTCCAGGGCCTCATGAGCCATCTGCTGCGCCTGCGTCAGCGCTATGTCGAAGGGGGCGGAAGCGACGAGGCCACAACGATTTTGCTGCCGCTCTCGATCACCTCGACCCTTCCGCTTCTGCGCGGGGTACAACGTCTCCTCGGCCGTCCCGTCCTCGCTCACTCCGATGACGTGATCAAGGACGTCGCCGAGCAGTTGAAACTGGATCTGCAGGGTTTGCTGGACGGCTTGTTGCTCAAGCGCGGACAGATTTCTCCCGGCCCTCACGAAGTGCCGCGTCTCTTTGACCGGTATCTGCAAGCCGCGACGGTGCTCGCTCGCGCAGTCGAGCAACTGCCGCAGTCAGGTCAGCGATGACGAAGATCGTCAGCCTCGCGATGGTGCTTTGCTTTGTCTGTTTCGAGGGTCTGGCCCAGGCGGTGTCCTACGATCGGCCCAAGATCAAGTTGCCGGATCCGCGAGGTTATGTGAGCGACCATGCGGAGGCGATCGATGGGGATTGGAAAGAGCGCATCCGGTCCGTCTGCCAGGACCTTGAACGGAAGACCGGCGTAGAAATGGTCGTGGTGACCGTCCCGACCATCAAGCCGTTCGGGTCGGCCAACGAGTACGCGACGGCGCTCTATGAAAAGTGGGGCATCGGATCGACGCAACAAGAGCATGGCGTGTTGGTGCTGGTCGCGGTGCAGGAACGGCAAGCCGCGATCACGCTGGGCCGGCAGATGTTGCCGGTGATAACTCCCACGTTGATGAATCAAGTCGCGCACGAGAGTCTGCAGCCGTCGATTGAGTTGGGACATTTCGGCGAAGGCCTCTATCGCACCGTGGTGGCGCTGGCCTCTCCCGCGCAGGACGTGCGTGTCGGTACCATCTCGAAGACACATTTCAAAGGCGTGGGTTTCTGGATCACCCTCTTTACCAGCATCGGGGCCATTTCCTTCTTCTGGTGGATCAGCCGTCCCGACCTTCGGCATCCCTACAGACGGATTCAAAAGGGAGAGTATTGGGGAACCGGCCAGGGCGGATTCGGTGGGAACTGGGGCGGATTCGGGGGAGGGACGAGTGGAGATGGGTGGAAATAGAGGGGCGGTAGCACGGCCTGGTCGTCCTCCTGCTCGCGGAACGCGCACGCTCAGAAGGTGCTCGTTCGACGCGCGCAATAGAGGATCAACCAGGCCGCACTACCTCGGAGTGGAAACGAGCGAGCTTGGAGGGAGCATTGGTAGCTGTGCTCCCGGAGCGCGCGCCCTAGGAAGGGCCTCGCTCGACGGGCGCAGTTAAGGGCCAATCCAGGCCACCCACTTGGAGGAGAAACGAGTGAGCTTGGAGGGAACACTGATAGTGGCGCTCGCGCAACGCGCGGCCTCAGAAGGATGAGGGAGGAGCGGCCAGGTGCCCTTCTTGCTCGCAGAACGCGCACGATGAAACTGTGCTCGTCCCATGCGCGGTATAGAGATTTGGAGGGGCCTCGTTCGGGCTAATGGCACGTCCCGGAAAATCGATTGCGAAGCAATCGGAGGGTAGGGAGGGTGAGAAGAATGCGCGCAGTGGAGGCTCAACCAGACTGACCAGACCAACCAGATAGAGCAACCACGCGTCTCGCTTGTCCCGCCTGTCACGCACGTCTCGCGGCACGGTCCCTGGCCGTTTCCGTACGAGCCTGAGGAGCAAGGCCAAGCAATAACTCCGGCAGCCCCCGCTGTTGTCAAGCGGCTCCATGAGCGGTCTAGCGATACATGTGCTCGCGCGTGAGGGGAAGGGCGTTGTTCAATCCGTTCGTAAACAGGACATGATAGAGGCGTATGTCCCCATAGCGAAAATTGGCGGCACTTCCATTGAGAAACATCCGCCACATGCGAACGAAGGACGCATCGTACATTGCCTCGACCTTTTTGGCGTGGACCTCGAATCGTGTGCTCCACTCCTCAAGCGTTCTTGCGTAGTGCAGGCGAAGATTTTCGATGTCCGTCGGAACGAGTTTGGCTTCGCCCATGGTCCGTACAATTTCGTCAAGCACGGGAATGTATCCACCGGGGAAGATGTATTTCAATGTCCAGGGATCGCCGGGTATTGGCCGCTCTTGTCCAATGGTGTGGAGTAGCCCTATGCCGCCGGGCTTCAAGATCGACTGCGCTTTCTCCATAAATGTCGGAATAAATTGCTTTCCCACGTGTTCAAACATGCCGATGGATACGAATTTGTCGAACTCGCCCTGGATCTTCCGATAATCCTCAAACACGATCGAAATCTCTTTCGATAGACCCTCATGCTTCACGAGAGCGACAGCATACTCAACTTGCTCCTTTGAAAGTGAGCAGCCGACGCCGCGCACACCGTAGTGTTTGGCTGCGTAGATCAGCATCCCGCCCCAGCCGCAACCGATGTCAACCAGTGTTTCTCCGGCCTTCAACTGAAGTTTCCGGCAAATGTGTTCGTACTTCTGTTGCTGTGCTTGCTCGAGCGTGTCGTTCTCGTGACGGAAGTACGCACAGGAGTAGGCCATGCTTTCGTCAAGCCACAGCTTATAGAAGTCATTCCCGCGATCGTAATGGTGAGCAACGTGTTTTTGAGAACGCGAGAGCGTGTTAAGCGATGTCTGGCGCAGGTGCCGAATTGCGAGCTTCGTTTTCAACCCGAGAGGCAGATTCAGGAACGCGGCGTCTGACCCGAAGCGAAGGAGTTGTTTAAAGTCTCCCTCCACCTGGATATCTCCTGCCATATACTCTTCGCCGAAGCCCAACGACCCGCTTTCGAGCACATGGTCTGCCGCGCGTTTCGTCGCAAAGGTGAGAATAAACTGCGCCTCACCGGCACCGAACGATCTTTTCACTCCATCCCAAAACTGCACCTGGAAAGACACATCTCGCGCATGATCGCTCAATTGTTCGAAGAGTTGCTCGAATGTCTTTCGCATGACTGTCCTCTTCTGGGTGATAGTAGGACGTTGTTTTTGAAGGGGGCGGCTCGAACACCCTCAAGCAGTCCCAACAGCTGCCTGTGATATGCCCTTTCCCCGGTTCTTGTCAAGATGCTCATGCGGAGGGGAAAGCCGACGAAGAGGCCGGATGCCCTGCTGACACACGCCTCCCGGCCCGCAACGGAGGGAATGTCCTCAAGAATCATTGGCTTGGGACAGGCATCGTGACCAATATCCCATACTCCTGAATCGGCGCGACCATGACCGCGTCTGTAGATCCTATGAGAACGACACAGGCGGAGCATGGGAAGACGGGGAGTCAGCCGAGCGAGCTGCACCGCTCTCCTCCGAAGAAAAGAGCCTATGGTATATAGCCAGAGGACGAAGAGCCTATGGCTTATGGCTCGAGATTCGGTCGTTCTGATTTCGAGCAATAGGCCATCAGTTATAAGCTCTTAGAGCCATTCTCTCCCGCTATACGCCATTCGCCATACGCTCTTATCCCCAAGGGGATACGCTTCACGGATGTCGAGAGCGCCTGTTAGATATCTCCAGCCGTTCATGAGGGAAGGTGGGGAGGAGGGCTAGCTTGCAGGAAAGACTGCCGAGTCCTCAATCTTTTCAGGCGAGGCGACCGGATCCAATAGGCCAATAGTTATGCCGACCCCCGAACTCATGCCGGGAAAGTCTCGTCTGCCGCATTCGATTGGCAGAGATTCCTGGCTCTTGCCCCTCCGCTTAGCTCTGCCAGTTCGCCCGGAGCAAGTCTTCGTTCTCCTCATAGCGACAGGTGAATGTGCCGTGATGTGCGTGATGCAGAGCCTCGCCGATGCGTCGTGCGAGATGGGGGTCGGTCGTGGTGATGACTACCCCTACTGGTGCTGCGGCTTGGTCCTCGATTTTGATAATTCGAGCCAATGGATGCTCGGCTTTGACACGGGCCTCTTCATTGCGGGCGAGCCCGAGAATCTGGTCCCGATGCGAGGCGACAAACTCACCGGTAAGCAGCAGCACTCCGCTCGGCGCGCCGTCCCGTATCCGTTCACAGGCAGGGCACACGAGCGCGTGACTCTTCGCTGGGGCAGGGGCCCATGTCCACCGGCCTTTGTGGTAGACCGCTTTGCACTCACGACACACCGACGGCTCCAGGAGTTTGCCCTTCGCCTTGTAGAGGTCGTGCTTCCGGGCTCGAACCGATCGATCTTTGTTGTCTCGGGGAAGATGTGATGTCGACATACCAGCTCCTTCACTCCATCGTGTGAGAAATCTCTGATCATTCCGTCAGGGAGGGAATCCCCTCCCGTACGTCCTTCCTGCACCAGCTTACTCCGACTGCACCAGACCACCCAGATAGACCAGAAGAACCTTGTTTAAAAGTTTCCTGCCTGGACCACATCATCGAGGCTGTTGATATCGAGCCAATGCCCGGCTGTATAGAGCACGCGGACGGGATACTGCCGTTTCAACAGTTCTTGGAGCAGCTGGGGGATACCGGCCTTGCGGTTGGCCGGCTTGGCCAGCATCTCCACAATGATGCCGGTGATGTGGCTGGCGGCACCGGGCGAGACTTTGAGGAAACCCATCCAGACCCCGTGGATGGATTCTTTGGGGAGGTTGTTCCCCAATTGCTTGAGATAGATCTTGGCGTTAAAGGCCTTCCTCGAATTGGGAATGGTGCATTCGGCGAACCCACCCAGGCGGGCATAGCTGCTCTGCTCCTGCCAGTTGCTGTCGACGAAAATGACACAGTCATCAGTCTCCTGACAGAGAGACTGGGGAATATATTTGTTGAACAGCACGTCGCCGTAGGAAATGATCGTACTCTGCACATGGCCTTTCCTGGATTGGAGGGCCTTGAGCAGGGAATCCAGTTCGCCGGTTTCCGCAAAGTCGTTGTTGTCGATATAGGTCAGGTTGGGCAGATTGACGGCTTCTTTCTTATACCCGCGGACCACCACGATATCCTTGATGCCCACTGCATTGTAGGCGTCAACAATGTGGGCGAGGATCGGCGTGCCCTGGATGTTGACCATCGTTTTGGGTTGCTGTTCGGTGAGTTCCCCCAATTCATCGCCGCGGGATGCGGCGAGCACCATGGCACAGGTGTCTTTGGCGCCTTTGGGCAGATAGCGGTCTTCGGCGTCTTGTAGCTCGGCGGCGTTTTGCAGGCGGAAGATTTCGGACACCGGCGCGACTTTGTCTTCAATGGAAAGCAGGTGTTCATCCTCCTTGAGGGTCCGCGCGGTTTTCTGCATGGCGGCCACGGCAGCCCGCAGCATGTGATTGGCCCAAATCACCATCGAAAAGCCATGCTGCCGAAACACATCGGTGGGCGTGGCGTAATATTTGGTGGGCACGATCACGACGGGGCATCGGTTGCCCCACTCCTGTTTGAACGAAAGGATCTCATCGGGTACCGACAGGGCACTGTGAATGAGGATGCCGTCCGCCCCCGCCTGATGGTAGGCTTCGGCTCGACGCAGGGCTTCCGCCAGCCCCCAGCCGCAGATGAAGGCCTCCACTCTGGCGATAATGCAAAAGTCCTGATCGGTTTGCGCATCTTTGCCTGCCTTGATCTTGCCGCAGAACTCCTGCATGTCCGCAAGGGGTTGGGCGCCCCCCTTGATAAAACTATTCGTCTTGGGAAAGAGTTTGTCTTCAATGCAGACCGCGGCGATATCGCGTTGCTCGAGTTTGCGGACCAGCCGCTGCATGTTATTGAAGTTGCCGTATCCCGTGTCGCCATCGAGGAGAATAGGAATCGTCGTTGCATCAGACATGAATTCCAGCACCTCAAGTACCTGGGTCCAGCTGGCTTCGTTGTTGTCACGGACTCCAAATTGGGCGGAGATGGAGAGGCCGCTGGCCCAAATGCCTCGAAAGCCGGCTTCTTGAACGATTTTAGCGCTGAGGCCATTGTGGGCTTCACAGATGAATTCCAGCTGCTCCGACAGGAGGAGTTTCCTAAATTGCCGTGATGCGGTCATGCCTGCGGTCGAACTCATGGATTCCCTTCCTTGTTCCCGTCGAAACCTTTAGCAGGATGCTGAAAAATCCCGCCAACAGAAGAAGACCGTTATTTGGTTTGTCTCGTTTGTTTGGTTAAACCAGACAGACCAGATGAACCAGATAAACAAAACAAACCAGTTTAAGCACCCTGCAGGACTGCTCGCCTGTTGTGCTGCACATGTTCGCCGTAAAGAATACCCTGTTTCCCCAGAGAAATCATCCTGCCTTTCAGGGGACGTGAAACGTAAGACGTGAAAGGTGAAACGTGAGGGGATGGGGGTGTAGAGCGGATAACTGGCGGGACTGGGCCAGTTTTTTGTTTGTGGGGTTGTCCAGACGAACCAAATAAACCAGACAGACCAGACAGACCAGATTCAGCGCCGGATGACGGCGTAGGCGAGGGGATAGAGGCGTGAGGGTTGGCCCGGCCCGGCCCGGCTGCACGTTCTGCCTGTGGACGGCTTCCGTAGTTTCTTCTAAGCTGAGCGCGTGACGCGGCAGTCTCGCTGCCTCATTCTGACAAGGAGTGCCCTATGCCACTGACGCCACATATCGAGAAACATTTCACGGCGACGGCCACGGTTCGCGATATTGTGATCGGGATGTCGGACGGGTTGACCGTGCCGTTCGCTCTCGCGGCCGGGTTATCCAGTGCGGTGGCGTCGTCAAGTATTGTCGTGACCGCCGGGCTGGCTGAGATTGCGGCTGGCTCGATTGCGATGGGGCTCGGCGGGTATCTCGCGGCGAAGACCGATATCGAACACTATGCCTCGGAACGGATGCGGGAATTGCGTGAGACCGAGCACATTCCTGAGCGGGAAGCAGAGGAGGTGGCGGACATTTTCAGAAGCTATGGATTACACGATGAGCAGATTGCGCCCGTGGTTTCGGCGCTTCAGGCCAACCCTGCGCAGTGGGTGGATTTTATGATGCGATTTGAGTTGGGGCTTGATGTGCCGGATCCGACGCGCGCGCGTATCAGTGCCTGGACGATTGCCCTGTCCTACATGGTGGGCGGGCTCATCCCGCTCCTGCCCTATATCATGTTTGACGACATTTTCACGGCGCTCTGGGGATCGGTGGCCGTGACGCCGGTGGCCTTGTTCCTCTTCGGCTACGTGAAGAGCGGGTTCACCGGAATCTCGCCGTGGCGCGGGGGAGGGCAAACCGTCCTCGTCGGAGGTTTGGCGGCAGCGGCGGCGTTTGGCATTGCCCGGTTGATCGGGTGAGCATGCTTCCCGGTGCCGGTGCAATTGTCTTTGTGTATCATGGATGTTGGAGGGGGTCTTGGCTTTGTATATGACCGGCCCTGCAAAGCCGGGTAGAGGAGGGGTTTCAACCTGGAGGGAACCATGTCAATCAAGAGGATCGTTCCACGGAAGAGGGTGCAAGATCGAGCGGTTGGTCGGGCGAAGAAGAAACCCGCTGGGAAGCGAGAGGATTCGGGGCTGAGCCGCCAACTTCAGGATTTGCGAGAGCAGGTTGATATTGTGCTGCCGGAGATGACAGCCAGGATTGCGGCGCTGGAGCATCTGTTGCGTGAGAAGCAGCTCTGCACCAGACAGGATCTGATCGCCGCGCGCCAGTTCGTGCGCATGCAGGAGGCGTAGACGGCGGGCCTGGTCCGCCGATGCGCGTGACGACTCCAGGG
>Ga0315283_10003458_pt1 | contig 13476 bp, 13 predicted proteins | sample YL17G09_0_MG_FD_204541 | JGI IMG/M metagenome (GOLD analysis project Ga0315283, IMG submission 204541) | Sediment microbial communities from Yellowstone Lake, YNP, Wyoming, USA - YL17G09_0 | ecosystem: Environmental > Aquatic > Freshwater > Lake > Sediment | place: USA: Wyoming | collected...
TTCGAAGTCGAGTTGCGCGGCACGTCCGAGGCCGGAGAACTCCGACGTGATGACCGCCATGATGCGACGGTAAGGGCGGGGTACGACGGGACCGCGCAGACGCGCTGAGGAGAGCTCGCCGTAGGCTGCCAACCCGCGGAACAACCTCCGAGGAGGACCGCACCTCGCCCCTTCACCCACCGCGCCCTTGATTGGGCCGACTGATCGCGGAGGTCCCTGGTGGCAACGCCTTCGACGCTCGCCCTGCCAGACGAGACGACTCGGTGGCGGTGTGCTCGCTGCGGCAACTTGACCCGATTCGACGTCGTACGGTCCGAGCGGGTCCGCGAGTACTGGCATGTCGCTCTCTCAGGAGAGGTGGCGGTCGAAGAGACCGAGGTCCTGGAGCACGTGGTGACATCGGTGGGCTGTCGATGGTGTGGCGCGCAGGACGAGATCGAGTTGGTGCCGCGCCCCGAGGTGAGCGGACCGACGGAGTGACCGATCGCAGTTCCGATGCTTCTGGACCACTGGCCGGGGTTCGGGTGCTCGATCTGTCTCGTCTGATCCCCGGTGGACACGCGACGCTGATCCTGGCCGAACTCGGTGCTGACGTGGTGAAGGTCGAGGACCCGCGCGGGGGAGACGGCACGCGCGACATGGAGCCTCGGGCCGGGAGCGGCGAAAGCGGACTGCATCTGGTTCTCAACCGCGGCAAGCGCTCGGTCGCCATCGATACCACGACCGAGTCCGGTCGAGCCAAACTGCGCGAATTGGTACGGCGTACCGATGTCCTCATCGACTCGTTCCGACCTGGGGTGCTCAACCGGATGGGAGTGGGTCCCGACATCCTCGGGGACCTCAATCCCGCCTTGGTGCAGGTGGGGATCGCCGCCTTCGATGCGACTTCGGGTCGGCCGGGACATGACCTCAACGCATTGGGTGAGTCCGGCCTGTTGTCCCTGACGCCGGGTGGCATTCCGCATCTACCGCCAACTCCGATCTCGGATCTCAGCGCTGGATTCCAGGTCGCCATCGCTGTGTTGGCCGGGCTCCGGGCGCGAGAGCACCACCTGTCCTGGGGCCCGGTGACCGTGTCGATGGCCGACACCGCGATGGGTCTTCTCGGGCTGGCCGAAGGCGCCCACGCGGCGACCGGCGTGGTGCCGGAACCGGGTGACCTCGACACGGGCGGCCACCTCACCGGGGGTCTGGCCTGCTACGACGTCTACGAGTGCGCCGATCACCGTTGGGTGACGGTCGCGTCGATCGAGCCGAAGTTCTTCGCCGCGCTCCTGCAGGGACTGGACATCGCTGGCCCCGAATGGAAGCAGCGCCAGGTGGATCCCAAGAGTCAGAGCGAGTTGCGCCAACTGCTCGCCCAACGGTTCGCGACCGAAACCCGGGCACGGTGGTTGACGGTCTTCAGCCAACTGGAGGCGTGTGTCGGTCCGGTCAACAACGTCACCGAAGCCTTCGCTGACGCGGTACGCCGCGGCGGTCGCGGTCTGACGAGCGTTCACCGAGGTGATGGATCCGACGTCGCCGTGGCTCGCGCCGTGCCTTGGCTCGCGGTGGGTTCGGATGCGGTGACAGTCGCTCCTGGCCTCGGCGAACACAACGACGAGGTGTTCTCGGAGTGGGGGACAGGCCGGAGGTGACCGAACCGCTCCGCGAGAACTGTCGGAGGGTCCACCTAGGGTCACGCACGTCGTCGGCGGTAGGAGGCCAGCATGATCATCGACTGTCAGACCTGCGAGGTGCGGGAGATTCATTGCGCGGACTGCGTCGTGACAGCACTGCTCGGCCATGAGCCGGTCTTCGAGGACCTTCCGAGTGACCTGCTCGATCTGGATGCCGCCGAGCAGACCGCCCTGGGGGTGCTGGCGGAATCGGGCTTGGTGTCCCCGCTGCGGTTGGTGTCCGCCCGATATCCGGTCCAGGCGTCACCTCAACCGGTGGACCCAGTTCGACCCCGACGGCATGGAGGGGTGCAACGCGTGGGGTAGGCTCCAAGGCGGGTGTTCGGAGTTTGGCACGCCAGTGTCACCGACCCCACCGCCGAGTTTGACCGATGCACAAGCGCGCAGTACGGCGCTAGAAGCAGACGTCGGAGCCGGGGACCCACTAGTTCCCTTGGGGCGAATCGACTGCGGGCCCACGTGGCCCGTTGCTCGTAGGGCGACCTTCCCCGTCCGAGCCCGTCAGCTCACCCGGTAGGCGGTTGCGGAGAAGGAGACCGCCTTCGTGGCGACCACACAACGACGTACCCGCGTCGGCGTTCGCGCGCTTCTTGCCGGTGTTCTCACCCTGTCCACGGTGGGCACCGGTTTCCTCGTATTCGATGGAGGCGCGCAGGCCCAACCACGAAAGACCATCGCCCAGGTCGAGGCGGAGGTCCAGCAACTCCAGAGCGAGGCAGAGGCCGCCACCGAGGACTACTTGGGTGCGAGTGAGAAGCTCGCCGGGATCAACCGCAAACTGGCGGGCTTGCGTGACCGGGTGAAGGCGTCCCAAGCGAAGTTGGCCGTCGTGTCCAGGAGCATCGACTCGATTGCGGCGGCGACCTACCGCAGCGGTGGCGTCGACCCCTCCCTGCAACTGCTGCTCTCCGCTGATCCACAGGCCTACCTGACCCAAGCCGCGGTTCTCGACCAGGTTGCTGCCGGTCAATCAGCGGTGTTGCGTCGCACCCAGGCACTGCAGCTCGATCTCGCCCAGGCCAATGCCTCGGTCGCCCAGGAGGAGCAGGCGGCCGCGGACGTGAACGCCCAGATGCGGGACCACAAGGCGACGGCCGACTCGAAGTTGGCGGCTGCCCAGACCGTCCTCGGGTCACTGAAGGCCGAAGAGCGTGCTCAGTTGGCCAAGGCCGCTGAAGCGCGACGACAGGCCAGCATCCGGGCCAGTCGTGCTCGGGCCCGAGCGGTGAGCAGCGACAGCGGTGGCAGCAACAGCGGTGGCAGCAACAGCACCCCGACTTACAACGGCCCCGCGTCGGGTCGCGCGCGCATCGCGGTCCAGTACGCACTGGGGAAGGTCGGTCACCGCTACGTGGCGGCAGCCGATGGCCCTGGTTCGTTCGACTGCTCGGGACTGACGCTGGCCGCCTGGCGCGCGGCGGGAGTTTCACTGCCGCACTACTCGTACGCGCAGTGGGGCTCGACCCGCCATATCAGCCGGAGTGAACTCCGCCCCGGTGACTTGCTCTTCTACTTCGGTGGCAGCGCGCATCACGTCACGATCTACGTGGGCGGCGGCATGATGGTCTCGGCGTCCAACCCGAGCGACGGTGTGGAACTCATCTCGGCGTGGGGCCCGTGGTACGGCTCGCGTTATTCCGGGGCCGGTCGAGTCGTCGGCTGAGTCAACTCCGAACAGCACCAGAAACACATCTGTTGCGGTGTGAGTCAAAGCCCGATGTTCGCTCGACTGCTGCATGTCCGAACTGCATCGACCCGTGTCTGAGCGGCGTCGACGCGGTCGCGAACGTACGGTGTCTTCCATGAGCGACGACTCGCCACGCCAAGGTCGGTCCTGGTGGACCGACCCCCAGTCGTTGCGGGCACTACAGAGTCGACTGGTCGTTCTCGCGCTCATCACGACGTCGGTACTTCTTGCGCTGGCAGGTCTGTCGATCCCGGGTGGAGCCAGCGACTCCGGAAACGCAGCAAACCCTTCGGGAGCGTCAATCGATCGCGTCGGCGGCCAAGTCGGGGACGCTGCGGCACGACCGGCTTTTGACGGTGCCCTGCTTCCTTCGGAGGTCGGTGACCCGGTTGTACGCCGGCAGGCCCTGGTCGAGCAGTTGCGGGCCAGGGCGTCGGCAGTCCTGGCGCGAAACGCCGGGGCGTACCTAGCCTCAGTCGACCCCGACAACCCCAGGGCCCGGCAGGCCGCGGCTCAGACGCAATCGCGACTGGCGGCGCTGCCATTCGCCGCGTACGACTACTCGATCACCGACGTCACCTCCGACCTCGGAGGCACCGACGTCGATCCCAGTGCACGGGCGTACGCGCAGGTGGACCTGACCTACCAGCTCACTGCTTTCGATCCCTTGCCGGCTCGAGTCAGCCTCAACATCGAGTTTGTCCACCGTGACGACGGATGGAAGATCGTGACCGAGTCCTCGAGGGGTCTCGGGCGGGCGCCTTGGCAGGCGGGTGATCTCCAAGTCATCCGTGGAGCGCACAGCCTGGTCATAGGTGTGGGGGGGTCCAGCAGAGACGCCGCCCGGTCGAAGCTCGTTGCGTACTCCCGAACAGCCGATCGCGCGGTCACCGCGGTGTCCAGAGTGTGGGGCACGGGGTGGAATCAACGAGTCGTCCTGGTGATCCCCTCGACGACCTCGACCTTGGCCAGTCTGCTCGGCCGAACCACAGACAGCTTGGACAAGATCGCGGCCATCACAACTGACGAGACGGGATCGCAAGACCGCCCGACACCGGGCCAGAACGGATCGACCCAGAACGGATCGACCCAGAACGGATCGACCCAGAACGGATCGACCCAGGGCGCTGAGCGGGTGTGGGTCAACGCGGCGCTCATGTCGACGTTGAGCCCTCAGGGCCGCGCGATCGTGCTGCGCCACGAGATCCTGCATGTGGCCTCCGATGCGCCCGCCGTCGCCGCGACGCCGTTGTGGCTCGAGGAAGGACTGGCCGAGCTCGTGGGCTACGCCGGCTCGGGAGTTCGACTCCCAGTGGCGCTGCAGGAACTGATTGTGGACGCCAAAGCCGGGCAGTACCCGCGGAAGTTGGCGCGGTCAGACGACTTCGGACCTACCTCGGCGGGGCTGGCTCAGGCGTACGAAGAGTCCCATCTGGCCATGGTCCTCATCGCGTCGAAGATCGGAACCCAAGGACTGGTACGTCTGTATCGCGACGTTGCTGCGGGCGATCCGCGCACTCCCGACGACAACTTCGCTCAGGCATTGTCCGATGCCACCGGCTGGGACGACGCTGGTCTTCTCGGGGCCATGCGCGATCAGTTACGAGCTTTCGCCAACTCCTGATCTTCCTCACCGGTCGCGGTCAAGTCGACCGTGTCAGAAGTGTCGAGTCCATCACTCTCGTCCGGGCGACGTGGGCTGATCTTCACCACCGCGAGAGCCGCCGCCCCGACGATCAAGGCGATGCGCAACGCCTGGAGCACCGTGGCCTGCGCACCGCCGGAGTTCAGCGGGGCGTACATCCAGGGAAACACCAGTTGGGCCACCAGCGATGCGACTGCAACCAGCGCCACCGCTCTGGGGAGTCGGGATCTTCGATCGGCCAGACACAATGCACCAAGTCCGAGCAGCCACACGTCGTACTGCGGTGAGAAGACGCGACTGGTCGCCACCGAGATCAGCACGACGGTGAAGGCAACGTCAGCGGGGGCGACATCCTCGAGTCGTCCCCGCAAACGCCACCAGGCGACTACCGCGATCAAAACCAGGCCGACCACGCTCGCGATGACCCCGGCCAACGCTGCGCCGGTCGCTTCGACCTCCATCGCGCCGTACCGGTAGACGTACTGCACCGGCGCCCCGAACATCCTCGCGACGAGGAACGGCAGGGCAGCGACTGATTCCTCCTGAATCCCACGATCGCGCTGATTTCCCAGGAAGGACAGGCCACCGCCGGTCCACCCGATCACCATCGTCATGGCGACGATCCCGGTGACGACGAACGCGGCAACCGCCTTGGACAAGCTTCTCCGGGGCAATGCGAGCAGGGTCAACGCCGGCCACACCTTGAGCATCGCCCCGATCGCCGAGGCCACGCCGGACCGGACCGGACGCCCCGCCCACACCACCGCGAGGACGGCGAACAACGTGGGCATCAAGTCGAACCGACCGAGCAGAAGCGGACCCACGAGCAAGGCCGTGCCTACCCACAGCCATGCGCCCTGCAAGCGCTCGCGTCGGCGCCCATCGGCGAGCAGAACGAGCAGGATCAGGAAGTCCACGACAAGGGACAGCAACACAAACGCGGTACGGCCCTCGCCGAACAGTCGACTCGCGACGAACACCGCACCGGCGAAGGGCGGGTACTGCCACATTGGGTCGGCGCTGGGGAAGATCCCCGTCGAGATCTCCCGGGTCCACCGGCTGTAGACGTCGAGGTCGTTGTAGAGGATTTCGTTGTCGACGTAGGGCAGGTGCTGCAGGCCCATGAGAGCGATCACGACTCGGGTGAACGCCCATGAGGCCAGCACGAGCCAGCGAGAGTTCACGGCTCTGGCGATGGGCATGGACCTTCCCCACGGGACGAGCGGTCCCCTGAGCGGGAAGGCGTGTTTGGGCAAGGCCTCAGGCTACCAATGCGACTCCGATCGGATGGCGTGCCGACGCGTCCGACCCGCATCACCGATGATGGGCCCGTGGAGACCAGCCCCGTGGAGACCAGCCCCGTGGAGACCAGCCCCGTGGAGACCAGCCCCGAGGAGACGCCGTGACCGTGGCGTGGCGTCCGGCGCTGATCGTCGGGCTGGTGCTGTTGATCGCTGTCGGGATCGTGATTGCAGCCACGACGCCCTGGCGACCCCTCGACGCCGGCGCTGGCGGGGGAGTTGGGGTCGATGCGGCCCGGGATTTCTCGCCCGCCGAATTGTCCAGAGCGGCTGACTTCGCCGCCGAGGTGCTGCCGCTGCGCACGATCTCGTTGGTGGCGTCTCTCCTTGTGTCGCTCGTGCTGGGCCTGACCTCCTGGGGCGCTCGCATCGTGTCGAGCACTTCGGCCGTCGTCGGCGATCGCTGGTGGGCGCAATTGCTCGTCGGTGGCCTCATAATCCTGGCGATCGGCCGGCTCGTGGTGTTGCCGTTCGACGTCTGGCTACGCCACCTCGCGTTACGAGTCGGACTGGCGGCCGGATCGTGGGCGCAATGGTCTGTTGACGTCGTCAAAGCCTTCGCGATCGGGGCGGTGTTGGCGCTGGGTGCGCTACTCGTGTTGGTCGCCCTGGCTCGTCGGTTGCCGAACACGTGGTGGATCCCCGCCTCGGTGGGTGCCGCCGTGCTCGTCGTGATCCTCTCCTTCGCCTATCCCGTGGTGTTCGAGCCGATCTTCAATCGCTTCACCCCGATGGCCGACGGCCCGTTGCGTACGTCGCTGCTGGATCTCGCCGCCAAGGATGGGGTCTCGGTGTCCGACGTCCTGGTTGCCGACGCGAGCAAGCGCACGACCGCCCTCAACGCGTACGTCTCAGGGTTCGGTGCGACTCGTCGGATTGTCGTCTACGACACTTTGGTTGACGGTGCGACGCCGGAGGAAGTGCGACTCGTCGTCGCACACGAGCTCGGACACGCCAAGGACAATGACGTGTTGCATGCGACATTGCTCGGTGCCGCGGGCGCGGCGCTCGCCGTGATCCTGATCTTCCTGCTCACCGGTTGGTCGGCCCTGCTCGATCGTGCCGGCGTGAGAACCGCGGGCGATCCGGGTGTCATCGCTTTGATACTGGCGATCATCGCAGTGATGACGTTGCTGGTGTCGCCGGTGGAATCGTTGATCAGCCGGCGCATCGAGGCACGCGCGGATGTGCATGCGTTGAACCTGACGCGGGACGACACCGGTGCGAATGCCGACACATTTGCCCGCATGCAGAAGCGGTTGGCAGTGCGCAATCTCAGTGATCTGGATCCGCCTGCGTGGTATTACGTCTGGTTCTACACCCACCCGAGCTCGCCCGAGCGTCTTGCGCTCGTACGCTCTTGGGCGCAGTTGGTGGGAGTGCCCGCACCCGGAGACCTGGCCGGTCAGAACACGACGATGCCGCCGCGATGAATCGCGGCGGCATCGTTGACGTGCGTCAGATCATCACGGGCAGTTGGCCGCAGAAGCGCTGCCAACGCAGGTCGAGGTGGTCTGGAACTTGCCCTTGAGTGCGGTTCCGAGGCCGAAGACAACACCGGCGATGATCACGGCGATGAGGGCGATGAGCAGGCCGTACTCCACAGCGGAGGCGCCTTCGTCGGTCTTACGGATGGTGCGGATGCGGTTCAGCATGGTGGTGGTACCCCCCACTAGGAACTGGTCTGAATCAATGCCCGGTTGGGCCTGATCCCTTCCGGACCATCGGCAGTCCGGCTGATATGAGTGTGGGGGTCACTCAACGTGCTCCGCGTCATCCCCAAGTCCCGATTCGACTCGTACTTTCGGACCATGGTTGAGGGGTGATGACCCGATCATTCGGCCGAACGAGATCGATTCCGTCGCGCAGGGTGAGATCGGTGACTACGCGTTAGGAGCCTTCAGCAATCCCAGCTTCAGCGCAGTCATCAGGGCTTGTGCTCGATTGCCGGCGCCGAGCTTGTCGTAGAGCTTCGAGATGTGCGTCTTGGTGGTCGACTCGCTGATGAAGAGTTGACGCGAAATCTGCGCAACACCAAGGCCATCGGCCAGCAGGGCGAGCACTTCACGTTCACGCGGCGACAGTTGCGGCCCGGTCGGCGACATCCGACGCTTCATTGCATCGGCGAGATCGCTGGCCGTGAAGGCTTGCGGTGACGCGGCGGCATGGCGTGCTGCGGCGACGACGTCTTCGGCGGGTGCGTTCTTCGGTACGAACGCACTCGCGCCCGCTTCGAGTGCATCGAACAGTTGCTCGTCTCCGGCGTACATGGTCAGTACGACGATGCCGATGTCCTTGCGGTCGGCCCGAACCTTGCGAATCGCGTCGATGCCGCTGCCGTCCGGGAGTTTCACGTCGAAGATCACGACGTCAGGGGTGATGAGACCGATCAGCCGCATGGCTTCGCCGATCGAACCGGCCTCGCCGACGACTTCGAATTCGCCGTCGCGTTCGAAAGCGCGACGTAGGCCCTGGCGGATTAACTCGTGGTCGTCGACGAGCAGTACCGAGATCGTCACCGGGATGCCTCGATTCCTTCACTGTCTCGATCTGAACTGGGCGTCGATGGGAGTCGACGAGGATGTGCTAGTCCGATGGTCTGACTCTTTGGCCCGGTTATGGCGCAGGCACGCCGCGTTTGCGGGCCATCGTGAGCAGGATTTCCACGACTGTGCCCCCTCCCACCCGATTTCGGACGGACAACAGGGCTCCCAGTCGGTTCGCCCGCTCGGCCATGATCTCCATGCCGTAGCTGTCCGGGCGGGGAGTACCCATGCCGGTCCCGTCGTCGGCGACCCGCAGGAAAGCCCGGGGGGGATCAATGCGCACGGTCACCCAGAGATTGCGGGCGCGCGCGTGTTTGCGGGCATTGGTGACCGCCTCCTGGGCGATTCGCAGCAACTCGGTCTCGACATCGATCGCCAGGCGATGCGCCGACTCGTCGAGCACCAAGTGAACGGTGAGATTCGCTTCAGCCCCCACCGATCGAACGTACGCCGCGAGGGCGGCACCGAGGCCGGCCGAAGGCGAGACATCACTGCGAAGGTCGAAGATGGACAGCCGCAACTCGTTGACGATTGTGGTCAGCCGGTCACGAAGGTCGTTGAGTTCCTTGACTGCTTGCGGCTCGGTGACGCGCGCTGCGAGATCGTCAACCAAATAGCCCACCGACGCGATGTCTTGGGCGATGCCGTCGTGAATCTCGCGCGCGACTCGACGGCGTTCCTCCGCGGTGGCCAGCGAGCGCAGCTCGCTGAAGAGCGCGGCGGTGTCGAGGCGCAGGGCTGCTTCTTCGGCCGTGTCTTGGGCCTCGATGAGGTCATGGGGGGGCCAGGGAGCGCCGTCGCGCTCGATGCCGATGACTGCGGTGCGGTGTTGGCCCAACAAGATCGGAATTGCGGCGCTCTGGCCGATGGAGGGGTCGGTGAAGGTGCCTGAGCGTTGCTCTGCGCGCCCGTGTCGGCGTACTCGAGACCAGAGTCCGTCATCCTGGTCCACCCGCCAGTCCGCGTTGTCCACGCCGTGTACGGCTAGGGGTACCAACGTTCCGGAGTCGACCGGAACAAAGAGGGCAGCACGGTCGAATGGGGTCACCTCGCCGACGTCCGAGAGCACTTGCTGGGCGAGGCTCACTTCGTCCAACCCGGTGGGCAGGGCACCCGCGATCTCACGAAGTCGGGTGAGCAGCGCGTGTGCTGCCTCGTAGGAGACGTCCTCGGATGCGCGCCGACGTGCGATAGACCGGATCCAGGCCCCGATGACGCCGGTTGCCAGGCCGAGACCTACCCACTCGACGAACATCGACCAGTCCAAGCGGGTGAGCCCACGCTGCGCAATCGACTGGCCGAGCAGGAGCCCACCGGTGGTGGCCACCGACGCGATGCCGGCTCCGACCAGTCCGGCATTGATGCCGGCGACGAACGTCGGCACGACGAGATAGGGCAGGAGTGGGATACCGACCTCGCCTGCCGCTCCGATGAGCAGCGCGGCGAACACGGCCTCCAGGTAGGGCGTGAGCCGGACCGCTCCGTGAAGCCAGGCCGGGGAATTGCGCGGGGGTCTGAGCGAGGCCAAACCCGCGATGGCGGTGAGGAGGACGAAATAGCGCCCGACTTCTTCAGTGCCTTTGGCGAGGGAAAGCACCCCGCAGATCGCCAGCACTCCGAACCGAACGATCAACACCGGCCAGGCGTGTTGGGGCCGTGCCCCGGGGCGGTGACGCGGGCGTACCAGCGTCTGGGTCGGGGTCAACTCACTCACGGGTCCGACGTTGGCACATCCGACGGGGTCGATGCGCTCGACCACGCCGGACGTAGGCCGTGAGAGTGGTCTTCAGCTTCCCCTGATGATCGTGTCGTAGATCGAGATCGCGGCCGGGCCCAGGATGATGACGAACAGGCTCGGCAGGATGCAGAAGATCAGCGGGAAGAGGATCTTCACCGGGACCTTCATGGCCTGCTCCTCGGCTCGCTGTGAGCGCTTGAGACGCATCTCCTTGGCTTGCACGCGCAGCACGTTGGCGATCGGGATACCCAAGGCGTCTGCCTGAAGCATCGCGGTCACGAACGTACGCAGATCGCTCACGTCGGTTCGGTCGACCAGTCCTCGCAGCGCGTCGGCTCGCCCGGTGCCCAGTTGCATCTCCTGAAGGACTCGGAAGAGCTCCTCGGCCAGCGGCCCGGTGGTGTTCTTGGCAACCTGTGCCAGCGCTGCGTCGAAGCCGAGCCCGGACTCGACCGAGATCATCAGCATGTCCAACGCGTCGGGCAACGACTTGGTGATCGCATCGGTGCGGTTGTACGCCACTTGGTAGAGCATGAGGTCTGCTGCATAGAAGCCGAGGAAACCCAGCGCCACGCCGAACAGAACGGCCCACAAGACGTTGCCGGCGAGCAGAGGGAGCCCGACGCCGACGGCGACGCCGACGATGAGTCCCAGCGCCTTGGACGCGAGAACTCGATCGACGTCCCAGCCCACTGGGTTTCCGGCCAGTTCGAGTTTCACGCGAAGTCGTTCGGCGCGACCGGTCGGGGTGAAACGTCGACCGATCCGGATCAACCGAGCCCACGCCGGCGTCAAGACTCGATCGCCGAAGGAGGGGTCCAGCTCGGCGCGCATTGACTTCGGCGCGGAGTCGATCGCTTCCACGGCGGCGAGCGAGCGCGCCACCGTGGCGCGTTCGGTGGTCAGACCGCCCACAGCGGTGAGCAGGATGACGACACCGGCAAAGACGCCGAGCAGTCCGACGTAGAGCACCCAGGTGTCCATCTCAAACCTCCACATCGACGATCTTGCGCAACCACAGGCCGCCGGCGATCAACAACCCAACGGAGAGCACGAACATCGCCAAACCCACAGCAGTTGTGAACAAGGGCCGGATGTAGTCGGGCCGGAAGAGACCGAAGAACGCCCCGACGAGGATGGGCAATCCGACGAGGATCACGGCAGAGAGTCGGCCCTCCGCGGACAAGGCCCGCACCTGGCGGTGAAGACGGGCACGGTCGCGCAGCGTGGCGGAGACGTTGTGCAGGACCTCGGTGAGGTTGCCGCCGACCTCGCGCTGAATGCGGATCGCCATAACGACCCACTCGAAGTCTTGACTACCCATTCGCAGGGCGACGCTGTCCAACGCGTCCTCCACCGGGACGCCCAGCCGAGCTTCGACGAGCGCCCGGCCGAACTCCGAGGAGATGGCACCTTCGCTTTCGCGTACGACTGTGTCGACGGCTTGGAGAAGGGAGTATCCGGCGGCGAGTGATCCGGCGATGAGCTGCAGTGTGTCCGGCAGGTTGTCGGCGAATTGGTTCTTGCGCCGCACTTCCTTGTGGGTGAGATAGGCCAGTGGCAGCAGCACGCCGACACCGAGACCGATGAGTGCGGGCACCGGTCGGAAGTCGAAGAACAACAGCATGACCAGCGTCAGGCCGATAGCCAATCCCACGTGGATCAAGAGCCATTCGGCCGGCTTCAGCGGCAGTCCGGCCGATTCCAACCGCTTGGCCAGCACCGAGTCGAAGTCGCGCTTCTGGACGACGCGATCGGCGAAGTCGACTGCGGATCGCGCGACCGCGCTGTTCCCGAAGGACCCTGACCCGGCCTTGGCCGTGTCGACAGGGGCGGCCGTCGTGCCGTACTTGGACAAGCGCCGACGGAGTCTTCCGTTTCGGCGTCCGTCGGTATCGGCGGTGAGCATCGCGAGGACGAGCAGCGTCACGAGGCCGACGAACAAGATCGTGGTGCCTACCACCAGCACCCAGGAGTGGCTCCAGAACGCGGACCCCGTATCTGCGGTTTGGTAGTCCACGGCGAGCAGGACGCTGGTCATGCCGGCATCCCGAACTTCTCGAAGGCGAAGATCTCGGTGTCGGCCTCGACTCCCATCAGCGCCATCTTGTCCAAGAACTTGGGCCGCAGTCCGGTGGAGCGCAACCGTCCCCGGGCGAAGCCGTCTTCGTCATATCCAGCCTGGTAGTCGAATGTGAAGAGGTCCTGGAAAGTGACGACGTCACCCTCCATACCTACGACCTCGGTGACGTGGGTGATACGACGGGTGCCGTCCTTGAGGCGCGTCTGATGCACGATCAGGTCCAGAGCGCTGGACACCTGTTCGCGAATCGCTCGTACGGGCAAGTCGATACCGGCCATCAAGACCATGGTTTCGACGCGAGCGAGGACGTCGCGCGGGCTGTTGGCATGGACGGTACAGATTGATCCGTCGTGACCGGTGTTCATGGCCTGCAGCATGTCCAGTGCGGCGGCGTCGCGGATCTCACCGACGACGATGCGGTCCGGTCGCATGCGAAGCGCGTTACGTACGAGGTCGCGAATGGTGACTTCGCCCTTACCCTCGATGTTCGGCGGACGAGACTCCATTCGTACGACGTGCTCCTGGTTCAGCTGCAACTCCGCAGCATCTTCGATCGTGACGATGCGTTCATCCTCCGGAATGAACGAGGACAACACGTTGAGCGTCGTGGTCTTGCCCGCGCCGGTTCCACCGGACACCAGGATGTTGAGACGCCCGCGCACGCACGCTGCGATCAGGTCTGCCACCTGAGTGGTCATGGTTCCGAATGTCACGAGGTCTTCGGCTTGATACGGGTCCGCGGAGAACTTGCGGATCGTGAGTACGGCACCGTCGACGGCCAACGGCGGCACGAC
>Ga0315283_10003460_pt1 | contig 13469 bp, 9 predicted proteins | sample YL17G09_0_MG_FD_204541 | JGI IMG/M metagenome (GOLD analysis project Ga0315283, IMG submission 204541) | Sediment microbial communities from Yellowstone Lake, YNP, Wyoming, USA - YL17G09_0 | ecosystem: Environmental > Aquatic > Freshwater > Lake > Sediment | place: USA: Wyoming | collected...
GGGCCAGCCCGCGCTTGTGGATCACGGTCGTGCCGCGCGATTGCAGCCCGATGGCGATGCCGGAGCCGCTGACCTCCGCCCCCGCGTAGCCGATGGCGGCGAGATCCGAGCTGCGGTAGACCTTCACGACGCGTGCGGTCAATCCCTCGTCCGCCACCCCGGAAAGGATGGCTGCCAGCACCGCCTCGTGCTCGAAACCGCCGATGGTGCGGGTGAGCGCCCCGTTGAACCCCGGCCCCACTGCGACGATCACCTCTGGCCGCGTGCCGGGCCGGGCCGGGCCGATCTCGATCAGTTTCGCCGAAGGCGCTCCGACGTTGGGTGCGATGAACTCCCGCGGCGACAGCGCCTGCCGGATCGCCTGAAGCGCCACCCACCGCTCGCCCTCCAGCCGGTAGCCGGTGCCGGGACCGGCGTAGTCGTTCGCATCGTTGATCGCGCTCAGGACGTGGAAGCTCGGTTCGGACGTGCCGGGCACTTCCGAAGTGCCCGGCACGTGGCGATTCTCAAAAATCGCGGCCGGCTGGAGGTAGTCGCCCGCCAGCCGTTGCCGACCCATCTCCAGCACGTTCGCAGCCACATCCTTGAACCCGCGGCGTCGCAGGGCATCGGCCACGGCCAGCATGCCCTGATCGCTCGCCAGGAAGCGGTCGGCCGCGGCCAGATCGGCGATGGCGTCGCGCGGGGTCATGTCGTCGCTGCTGTGGGCCGTCGTCGCAGCCGCCACCTCCGCGCCGGTGATCGGCGGAAATCCCAGCTCGGCGTAGACCGCCTGGATCGCTCGCGCCGCCCGCTCCCGGATCGCCAGGGCTGCCTCCTCTGTCACAGGCAGCACGCCGCCGTCCACCTGCATGTCGCGCTGGAGCACGTTCCAGTCGTCAAAATCCTCGGCATCGAAGTTGCCGCCGCCGAACAGATTGTCTCGTTTGGGCACCGCGCTGTAGCCGGAGCAGATGAAATCAGTGCCGGGGATGAACTGGAGCATCAGCTTCGCCGACTTACGCATGGTCGAATGGGAGGCGAGCGCGTCGTTGCCCGAGGCGCACTCCAGCCCCAGCATCGAGGCCAGCAGGTTCTCGGCCAGCACCGCCCGCACGCCGCCCGGCAGCGATTCCGGAAGCGCGATGCACGAGATCGAGCCGTTCTGCACGCCCTGGCTCCCGGCACCCTTGGTCACCAGCAGGCAGCGCGCCTCCAGGTAGAGCATCGAGCAGCGTTCGGCGTGGCCCATCAACGCCTCGGAGCCAGTGCCGGAGGTGAAGCGCACTTTGACCCCGCGCGACGCGTAGGCCGCGGCCAGAAACGCCTTCGACCAGGGCGTGTCGTCGCCATCGGTGAACGCCCGCTCTGTGCCGTAGACCGACAGGGTCTCGGCATAGGTGGTCAGCCCCTTCATCGCCAGCCGCAGCCCCAGCGCCTCCTCGACGGCGCATTGCGTCAGCACGCCGCCACGCCCGGTTTGCGTGCCTACGAGGATGGCGAGCGCGTTGAACGGCGCGTTGCGGGCTACGCGCACGGTCGTCTCGACCTCGGCGAAGCCGCGCAGCGCCGCCTCGGCTGCGTCCGCCGCGAGCAGCGCCGGGTGCTCCTTCCAATTGGTCACGTGCGCCTGGTTGGCGGGAGTCCGCCGCACGCGCATCTTGCCCAGGCCGGCCATCATCTCCAGTACGTTCATGTGGCGGATGATCTCGACCAGCTTGGCCGGGGTGCAGCCGCAGGCCAGCCGGCGCACCGCGGCCTGGGGCACGTTGATGTCGGCCAACATGCGTGCGATGTGTAGGGCTGGCGTCGCCATCGCCTCGTCAGCAACGGCGAGGTCCAGCGCGTGATCGGCGATATACGCGTCGAGCGCGTCGAAGTCGGCTCGGGCCTTGCCGTCCATCTCGACCACGCGGCCAGCCTCCAGACGCAAGCTCGGCTGCGGATCGTAGGGGCTGTCGGCGACGATCAGCCCGGCCTCGGGCCACGGCTCGACGAACGTTTCCTTGTTGATGTCGCGCTCGGCCAGGATGGCGAAGCGGCGGGATGGGGGCATCTTTCGACTTTCCAGACGTGTCAGGCACCTCGTGGATGCCTGGCACGGGTCATGAGTGCTTCTGAGCCTTTGCCATTCGAACGGCGTCCAGATAGTTTTCCTCGGTCTTGAGCACGTGTTCGAGCACCTGCACCACCGACCAGCCGCCAGTCGGAGGCGGCGTGGCCGCGTCCTCGTCGCTCAACCCGATGGTTACGCCGAGCAACATGCCCCAGGCCAGCTCGGCCTCGGCCAGCATGCGCTCGGGCGGGGTCGGCGCATGGCCGGCCGCCACGCGGGCGGCCTGGGCCTGGCTGGCATGCTCGCGCATGTGATCGGCGAAGCGCAGCAACACCCGGCGCAGATCATCCCAGCGCGGCATGCCGGTGAGCAGGGTGAAGTCCGCCTCGGTCAGCCCGTCGCATTCGGCCAGGGTTTGCTCGCGCATCTGGCGGATTTGGGCGAGGAGAGAATCGAGTTGAGAGTGTGACATAATCAGTCCTTGTTTCCTTGTCTACTTGTTTCCCCGTCCCTGTCAAGCTTTCCCCATCCCGCGCAGGTTGTCCAGGCAGCGCGAGACGACCTCCAGCGGTGGGTACTTATAGCTTTCCTGCTCGACGATGTACCACTCAGTGCCGCCCTGGGTTTCGCACAGGTCGAAGACGCGAGCCCACGGCACATCGCCCTCGCCGAGGATCGCCAGCGGATCGGTTGCCGAGTATTCCTTCAGGTGCACGGTGATCGCCCGGCCGGGGTAGCGTGCCAGGTAGGGGATCGGGTCGCCGCCGCCGTGCAGCGCGTTGCCGATGTCCACCTGCATCATCACGTCCGGCCGGGCGTTGCCGAAGAAGGTATCCCACGGCAGCTCGCCGTCCATCGGCTGGAACTCGATGAAGTGGTTGTGGTAGCCGGTGAGCATCCCGTAGGGTTTGAGGCGCTCGGCGATCTCGTTGAAGATGCCGGCCGTGCGAAGCCAGGCCGTGCGCGAGTTGCGATATTCCTCGGCCAGGCCCGGCACGACCAAATACTTGTTGCCGAGGATCTGGTTGAACTCGACCGTGCGGGGCAGCTCATCGCCCAGCAGGGTATCGATGCGGATGTGCATGCCGCAGCACTGCAGGCCGAGATCGTCCAGCATCGTGCGCAGCTCTGGGGCGCTGCGGTCGTAGGTGCCGGCGAACTCGACGCCCGCGTAGCCCATCTTTGCCACGGCAGCCAGTGTGCCCGGCAGGTCGGCCGCGCAGTCGTTGCGGACGGAGTAGAGTTGCAGTCCGACGGGAATAGGTGCCATTGTGATCCCTCCGTGAGTTGTAGGTTGATCAGATGGCCGGTCTAGTCACTGGGTACGCGCGCCAGGAGCCGCAGTCGCCGTTGGATGAAGGTGAGCTCGCCGTTTTTGCCTTGCCGTGCGCGCAATCCTGCCGCGTCCCCATCGCCGCTCGATTGCACCATGTTTCGGACGGCGGTCCGGGCGTCCTTGTCGGCGGCGGCGAGTGTCAGCCACTCCTCCAGATCGAGCGGTGCGTCGTATACCTCCGCCCGTTCGACCCGAAAACCGGACTCCCGCAGCCGCAGCTCGAGCTCCGACTCGCTGTGGAGCCGGACGAATGCCGGATCGCGCTGCGTCTCGATGGCCTGATGCGTTGCGCGCTTGACCGGGTTCTCGCTGCCGATCAGCTCGTCGAGGGCGAGTCTGCCCCCGACCTTGAGCACACGGCGCAGGTGGGTGAACAACGCAGCCGCGTCGCGAACATAGGGACAGAGATCGCGGCAAGTCACCAGGTCGAAGGAAGCCTCGCGATAGGGCAGGGCGGTTGCATCGGCCCAGCGGATCGCAACATTGGCCGCGGCCAGCGCCTGGCGGGACTGCTCGGCGCGTTCGAGCATCATCGGCGAGATATCGATGGCTGTCACGTGGGCGACGTGCGAGGCAAACGCGAGGGCGACGGTGCCGATCCCTGTCCCAGCATCGAGGATCCTGTCATCTGGCCGTGGGGCGGCGAGAGCGACCAGCGTCCGCAGCCCTGGCTCAGCTTGCGCGCTGGATGCCGGCGCGCTGGGCGTGATGGCGGCCACCCGGTCGAAGTGATCGATCACCGCCCTGGCCTGACCCGGCTCGGACCACGGCAAGACGGCGGGCGTGCTCGATTCGGTGAGATGGGCGCGCTCATTGTGGCAGATCAATCGCCAGCGGCCTTCCTGCCAGGCCACCTGCGTCACGCCGCAGTTCTCGGTGAAAATCGGCATCTGATGGCCGCCGAACAGACTGCGTAGGACCGTGCCGATGGCGCCGCCGTGCGAGACGACAATGACGGACTGGTCTGCGCGCTCTTCCAGCAGGCGTGCCATCGCGTTGCGCAGCGTCTCTCGAAACGCCGTGTACAGCGGCGCATTCTCGGCATCGGGCTGCCAGCGATTGTCCCATAACGCCAGTGGCTGATCCGGCGCCAAAGGCAGCTCCTGCCAATAGGGTTGATTCGCTTCCTCGAAGCCGGGGAAGACTGTTACGGGCAAGCCGATGCGCTGGCCGATCACCTCGGCGGTCTGGAGGGCGCGCGTGAGGGTGCTGGCGAGCAGCGCGTCGGCGTTGACGTTGCGGGCAAGCCAGTCGGCAACCAAGTGCGTCTGGTGCCAGCCCAGCTCGGTGAGGCCGCTGTTCTCGCCCATGCTCGCGCCATCGCGATTGTAAAGCGACTGGCCGTGGCGGACGAAGACGATGTGAGTGGCGATGGTTTCAGGCGTAGTCGTGCCTCTTTCGGGTCGCGGCTCTCCGAAGCGGGATATTCTGCTTCACCCCGTTGCCTGCAGCGATTATAGCCCACCTGGTTCGCCGCTACAAGTCGCGTCGACCGGGAAGCCCTCGACTCCGCCGCATCAACTGTGGCCCAGCACCGGATGCGGCATGTACGGCTCTTCCAGGTACGCGGCATCTTCTGAGGACAGCTTGACGTCGAGCGCGCCGACCGCCTCTTCCAGGTGGCCCATCTTGGTGGCGCCGATGATGGGCGCGACCAGGCCAGGGCGGCTCAAGAGCCAGGCGAGCGCCACTTGCGTGGGCTTACATCCCAGTCGCGCCGCCACTTCCACCACCCGTTCTACCACGTGGAAATCGGCCTCTTGGTAGTAGAGGCTGTGTGCGAAGGGATCGGTCTTGGCCCGCACCGTCTCACCCCAGTCCTCTTTGCGCCGATTGCCGGCCAGGAAGCCGCGCGCCAGCGGGCTCCAGGGGATCAGGCCCACACCCATCTCCACGCACTGCGGGATCATCTCGCGCTCTTCCTCGCGATAGACGAGGTTGTAGTGGTTCTGCATCGAGACGAACCGCGTCCAGCCGTGCCGGTCGGCGGTGTGTTGGGCTTTGGCGAACTGCCAGGCGTACATGCTGGATGCGCCGATGTAGCGCGCTTTGCCGGCCTTGACCACGTCATGCAGCGCCTCCATCGTCTCTTCGATGGGCGTCTCGCTGTCGTACCGGTGGATCTGATAGAGATCGACATAATCGCTGCCCAGACGTTTCAGCGAACGATCGATGGAATCCATGACGTGTTTGCGCGACAGCCCGCGGTCGTTCGGGTCGTCGCTCATCTTGGAGCAGACCTTGGTCGCGATAATCACCTGATCGCGGCGCGCGAAATCGCGCAGCGCGCGCCCCGTGATCTCCTCGCTCACGCCCAGCGAGTAGACGTCGGCCGTATCGAAGAAGGTAATGCCGAGCTCCAGGGCGCGCTTGACGAAGGGGCGCGCGGCATCCTCCGGCAGCACCCATTCGCGCCAATCGGTCGAACCATAGGACATCATCCCGAGGCAGAGGCGCGAAACCTTCAGGCCGCTGTTGCCGAGTCGAGCATATTCCATTTCATCCGTTCCTTTCACGTTTCACGTTGGTAGGTTGGCACGTTCGACGACACGCGGCGCCTCACGTATCACGCATCACGCATCACGTTTCACGTCGCGCCCGGGCAGCCTTATCTTCGGCAACCGAGCGAACAGCACGTCGAAGTCCTCGCTTCTGAAGGTGCCGGTGATGAACAGCACCGCGAGATACGCCAGGAAGCCCGGGACGAGGGCGATGATCGTTGGGATACCGCCCCGCTCCAGCCCCCACGTCACCCCGATGTTGACGCCGGTTGCGACGACAGGCACCCCGCACAGCCTCAGCCAGGGCATCTTGGTCACATGGCGTCGCACGGCCCAGTAGAACGGGATGAATAACGCCAGTTCAGCGGGCGTGAGCAGCGCGGCTGAGGCGACATAACCGTAGCGCGGCACCAGCAGCAGATTGGCGATGGCAGTGAAGACGACGCCGATGACGAAGGCACGCGTCAGGAAGCGCTGCTGATTGACTGAGATGAGCACGTATTGCGTCACTGAGTTGACCCAGCCGATGGGGATCGACCAGATCATGATCTGAAGCGCGATGGCCGAATCGGGCAGGTAGGCCGCGCCGCCCAGGATGCGGATCAGCGGCGAGGCCAGGAAGGTGAACGCAACTGCGATGGGCAGCGCCAGGATGAAGAGCAGTTGCACGGCTAACCGGTAGGCGCGTGCCAACGAGTCGCTTTGGCCCTGCGCGTATCGGCTCATCATCGGGAAGATGGCGATCGTGAAGTAGGCGGGGATGACGTTCAGCCCGTCGATGTATTTCGTCGCCGCAGAGAAGATGCCGACCGAGGTCGCCCCGGCGAACCACTGCAAAACGTACAGATTGATCCGCCAGAAGACGCTCGCCAGCAGGTGGTTGATCATCAGCGGGCCGGATTCGCCCAGCATGTAGCGCTGAAGTTTCCAGTCGAGGCCGAGCCGGGGAGCGGGGGCGCTTGGGAGTGGGGGAGTGGGAGAGTGGGAGAAAGCCACGTCACCCTCTCTCCCGTTCTCCCATTCACCCGCGTTCCCATTCACCTTGGGCAGCACCGTGCGGCGCATGATCACGTACAGCCAGATCGCCTGCACGATATTCATCACCAGCGACACGCCCGCCAGGCCGACGAAACCCATGTCGAACGGCGGCAGCAATACGAGCGCGCCCAGCGCAACCTTGGCCACTGCCGTCGCCGTGGCGATGGCTGCCGGATACTCCATCTGCTCGAATGCGAAGAACACAGAGCTGAGAGAGTCGGCAACGTTGGCGAAGAATAACGCCGCCACAAACAACCCGATGGCTTGCGCGGTCTCCGGCGAGAGCTGTCCCTGGCTGCGATAGGCGAGCATGACGATCAGCATGATCGGCAGGCTGGCCAGCCACAGCAGGGAGCGCAGGCCGATCACGTTAATCAGATAGCGCCGGGCATCGCCGCGATCCTTGGCGATGTCGCGCGTCATGAGCGTGCCCAGGCCGAAGCGGGTGATGATCTCGAAGGTGGCGTAGAAGGTGATGGCGAACGCGTACGCGCCCTCGCCGGCCGGGCCGAGCAAGCGGAGACGCAGCATGGCGAACGCAAAGTCGATCGCGCGCGTCATCAGCGCGGCGACCATCTGCACGGCGCTGTTTTTCGCCACACGGCCCACGTCGCTGCGGTCGCCGCGATACAGGCGTCCCCACATCCACCATCCGCCGAGCAAGATCAGCGTGATGACCGCCAGGAAGCTGACGTAGATGCCGAGGATGAAGCTGCGCGGCGAGTAGACGAAGCGCACGGTCCACTGCCCCGCGTTCGGGAGGTAGACCGCCCGAAACGCGCCATCGGCGCGATAGAGCGGCAACTGCTGCTCGATGGATTCGCCGCTCGCCGTCACGCCCTCGCCCGTTGCCCCGAACGGCCGCAAGTATGCCTTCCAGCCGTCGGCGAAGTTGTCGGTCAGCACCAGCCAGCCGCGGTCGCTGAGGTTGACATCGACGAAGATCTCGCGTGGCGTGTATCTGCTGATGGTCGCCTCGCGCAGTTGCGGCGAAGCGGCTCCCGCCAGCGCGTCCGGCGCGACCCCTTCGACCACGACCACCTTGGCCGGATCGATCTTCTCCAGCGCATCCAGCGCTGCTGTTTGATCGGGCGCAGCGACGGCTTCCGGCACGATGAATGCGCGCGGGAAGGCGCGCTTGTTCTCGTAGACCTTCACCTCGCCATCGTAGGCCAACTCGTAGCCGGGGTTCGGGATCGTCTGCGCGGTGACGACGTAGCGCACCCCCAATAGGTTCAACAGTGGATTACCCAACGCTGCGTGGTTGGTTCTGTCGCCGAGCCGCGTGTAGATTGCCGCAATCCGGTTGTAAAGCAGCTCGCCCTGTGGTTGGATGCGCTTCATGTATTCGGCATACGGCTTGGGAATGATCGAGTCGTAGCCCCGCACATCCTCCAGCCCGTATGTCATGGCCGAGTTGGCGTTGAGCGTTTTCTCGTTCGGGCCATCGAAGCTGGTGAGGCGCCAGGGCGAGGCGGATTCGGCTCGCCGGTCTTGCAGCCATTGGATGACGGGCGGCTTGAACGCCAGCAGCTTCGGATCGACGGCCGGGTTGAAGCTGTGTCCGAAAAGCCACAGGTCGAGGATGAGCACGGCGATGAGAACTAGCTGCCAGAGGAGCGGACATGCGGAGGTGCGGAGGCGGAGCATCAATCCTTCGCCCCCCTGCCCCTCTGCCCCTCTGCTTCTCCGCTCCTTTGTGTTGCCGCGCGCGCCCCACGCCAACACTGCACCCGTCAGCACCGCCATCGCCCCGAACTTCAGCAGGTTGACCGCTTCGTAGCTCCACGCCATCGCCCCATCGGCAAAGCCGCGCTCTCTGGCCAGATCGGACGATGCCAGGATGCGGTTGCCTATGGCGATGAACGGGCCGGGCACGAGCACGCTCAGCGCGACGAGCGCCACGGCGGCTGCGCCGATCAGCGCGATCACCGCGCCCAGCACGATGACGACTCGTCGCAGTCGGGGAGTCAGCTCGCCGCTGAGCAGGAAGCTGAGACCAAAGCCGGCGAGCAAAGCCATGCTCAACGTGTAAGGGAACACCCAGCGGAACGCGGAATGGAGTTGCGAGTAGCCCGGCAGTAGGTAGAAGAGCACCGCGTACAGCGGAGTGCCGAAGGCAAACAGCAGCGACAGCACAGCCAGCAGCGCGAAGCCGAGCACAGTGAAGGCGGCAGGTTGAGAGGTTGAAGGTTGAACGTTTCCAGCCGCACTTTCGACATTCGACCTGACCCCTTCAACCTTCAACCTTGCACCTGCAACCAATGCGGCCACCGCCGCCAGCGCCATCGTCATCAGCCCGACGTAGTTACCGCCTTCGACGTAATTCTTCACGCCCCAATCGATCGAGTTGAGCGGTTGGCCGAGCGCATTCTGGGTGACGGGCGTCCAGACGCGCCGCCAAATGTCGAAGTAAGTATGGTGTGTCGGATTGCCGAAGAAATCGGGCAGGAAAAAGGTGATGATCTGACGGCTGGGCCACGCCCAGTCGCGCACCTGCTGCAAGGTGGCAGATCCCTCACGGAAGCTCTGGCGAGCCAGCTCGAAGAGCGGAATGAGCTGGATGGCGCTCAGCCCCAGCCCCAGGATAACCATGACGACGAGCCAGGCGACGAGCCGGGGCAGCGGCCGCCAGGAGCGCAGCCTCAGCCAAGCGCCGACCAGGCGCCAGGCTGCGAACATGGCGCTGACCAACAGGACGTAATAGGTGATCTCGACGTGGCCGGCGAGCATCTGGATGCTCAGAAAGAGCGCGCCGGCGATCACGTAGGGCACCGGCGAATAGGGGATCGTGCCTTTCTGCTCCTGTTTGCGGATGATGATTTCGATCATCGCCAGGATCAGAGGCAACCAGGCGGCCGCCGCAATCATCATGGTGAAGTTGACGCTGACGATGTAGAAGCCGGAAAACGCGTACGCCACCGCCGCGAGCACGGCGCCCGCTCGCCGCTGACCCAGGACGCGCGCGAAGACGAACATCCCCATCGCCGCCAGCCCGAGCTGGAGCGCGGTGAAAACCCCAAAGGCTTGCCAGAGCGGCAGAACATAGAAGATCGCGCTGAACGGGTAGAGCGCCGAATGCTGCCCCGCCGCCAGGAACGGCACGCCGGCGAAAGAGCGCGGGTTCCACAGAAGATCGGCGGGTCGCCCCGCGCGCAACTGCTCGACGATGAACGTCTTCCAGGGCAGATTTTCCAGGACCAGGTCACTGATCAGCGGATTGTAGGGGACGCGCACGCCGAATTGATCGGCGTAGCTCTGCCAGGGTTGATACTGGTAGAGGTTGTCAGCCGGTAGGAGGGTACGCCCGCCGAAGGTCTGCGGCCAGAACCACAGCAGGGGCAGCAGGAGAAGCGCAAGGGCAATGAGCAGGTCGTACTTTCGCCCCGATTTCACGAACCATCCTCAATTCAAGAAGCTGGATGTTGGAAGCTGGACCGCGCAGTTCTCCGAAACCAACTGTCAGCGTCGAGCTTCTATAGATGTTCAGATAATGTTCCGTGGTAGGGGCGATCCCTTGCGGTCGCCCAGGGCAGGCGCGAGGCACTGCCCCTACGAATCTTTATCTGACGTACTATAGCTCTGCTCGCGCGTCAGCGAACCCCGATGCTGCCAGCGGATGCGGAAGACGTCCAGCGCACCTTGCAGCTTCACACGCATGTCCATCTTCGATTTGCCGATCCGTCGATCCTCGAAGTAGATGGGGATCTCCTTGACGCGATAGCCCAGGCGCTCGGTCATGAAGGCCATCTCCACCTGGAAGGCATAGCCGTCGGCTCCGATGTGGTCGAGGCCGATGCCGCGCAGCGTGGCGCTGCGCCAGCATTTGAAGCCGGCCGTGATATCGCGCGTCCGAATGCCGAGGACAGTGCGGGACCAGACCTCGTTGGCCCACCAGCTCAGGAAGCGCCGCCACCAACTCCACCGCTCATCCAACTGCCCGCCGGGGACGTAGCGCGACCCCACGACCACATCGCACGACTCCAGCGTGGCGAGCATCGTTGGGATGGCGCTTGGCGGATGAGAGAAGTCAGCATCCATCTGGATGATGCGATCGGCGCCCATTCCTAAGGCAACGGTGAAACCGTCAATGTAGGCTTTGCCGAGCCCTTCTTTGCCGGCTCGATGGCGCACGTGGACGAAACCGGGGAAGCGCTGCGCCAATGTATCGGCAACCTGGCCGGTGCCGTCGGGCGAGCTATCATCCACAACGAGCACCATCAGCCCTGGCACGCCGAGCGCCACCAGTTCGGCGATCAGGCTCGGCAGGTTTTCGGCTTCGTTGTAGGTGGGAATGACGATGATCGTTCTGACGCCATCAGGGGCGTCGGCCAGCAGATTGGAAGGCATATAACGGCGATTCTACCACGGCGCTCAGCAAAGGTCAAAGCCACACGCGAACCGAGCGCGTCGCGAGGCCTTGAATGCAATTGTCATCCTGGGCGGGGTGTGATATCATCGAATCAGATGCACCCAGGGCTGTCCGGAGAGAGTCGCGATGCCTCGTGATACCGATGCGAAACCACCCCAGATCGTATACATCGGTCGCGCCGATACCGCCCATGACAAGCTCTGGCAGCAATTCCAGGCTGAGGGGATCGGCGTCGGCATCGCGCGCACGCAACGCGCCGGGCTACAACTCGCCTGGGACGTCAAGCCGCTGGTTGTGGTCATCAACACCGCGAACGGTGCGTTCACGGGTGAACGCCTGTGTCGCGCACTGGGACGCAGCCTTCCCCATGTGCAGCGGCTGTTGCTCACGGAAGCAAATTCCGGGGCGAAGGTGCCGTGCGAGAAACGGCTGGCTCGTCCCTTCACCACCGCCCGGCTGCGGGAAACCGTCTGCAAGCTCCTGGCTGCAGCAGATCCCCATGTCCTGCGGGTCGGCGCCCTGCTGGTGAACACGGCCACTCGCGTCGTCACCGGCCCAAAAGGAACGCAGCACCTGACCCCTAAGCAGTGCGAGCTGCTCACCTACCTTATGCGTCGCCCCAATCAGGTTTTCTCCCGACGGCAGCTCATGAAGGATGTGTGGGAAACGCCCTACGTCGAAGACACGCGCACCCTCGATGTGCACATGCGTTGGCTCCGCGAGAAGGTCGAGCTGGATCCTGAGCGCCCGGCCCTGCTGGTCACGAAGCGCGGGGTAGGCTACATGCTCGTCATGCCGGAGTTAGAGCTCGAAGTCGAGGACCCCAACGAACTGGAAGCCGATTAGGCGTTCCCCATCTCCCCGCCAAACCAAAATCGGCGCCACAGGGGCGCCGATTGGTCCACACGATGAGCAGAGCGGATCAGGCAGCAGTGGCCTTGGACTTGTGGAGAGCCGCCATCAGCCGTGATTTGCGCCGAGCGGCCTGGTTCTTGTGGATCACGCCCTTCTGGGCCGCCTTGTCCAAAGCGCTGATAGCTTCCAGCACGGCCTGAGTGGGATCTGGTCCCTTGCCGGACGCGATCAACGTGTTCGCCTTCTTCACGTAGGTGCGCGTGCTGGTGCGCACGACGCCACGATAGACCGTCTTCCGTGCGTCACGCCGCACGGCCTTCAGAGCAGACATGTGAGCTTTCTTGCCTGGCAACTTAGAGCCTCCAAAATGAACTACAGCTAAACCGACAGCCTCGTGTCGAGGCGCGCTATGCAGCGCAAACAACAGCTACGCAAGCGTACCGCAAAAGGCCGTAGATGTCCAGTTTCAGGGGGTACCTTCTGCGGGCTTGGCGCGTTCCGCCGGCATCGACTTCAGCGAGTCCCGCATGGCGTCGTCGATGTGTGGATAGGCCAGCCAAACCGTCGCCAGTCCGACGAGCATGCCGGTCACCAGACGCAACTGCCAGGTGCTCTCCCGCAGGCCCATCAACTGGGTGACGCCATCAACGACCATCGGTAGCAGGAAGATCAGATAGACCTTCACAGGCAGTTTCGGCACGCGCCGCCCTCGGCGGGCGAGGGTGCTGCGCGCGACCCCGTAGAGCAGCCCCCCCAGCAGGATGCTCCCGTAGATGGCGACGTCCCGTTCGCAGATCGCGGCCTTATAGCCGATGTCCGGGTTGCCGACGTAGCGCATCATGCCGCGCTGCCCGAGACTGGTGCCGGCGGGAAGCGCGTTCTCGGCTTCGAGTTCAGCCACGCTGTACGCTCCTTGCGGTCCAAACAGGAAGAACGAGCGTTCCGGCAATTGATGGCAGGTCGGCTGGTAGACCAGGTAAATGACGCTTGCCGGTCTTTCGAGCCCCATGTGCATCAACAGCGGCGCCAGGAACGGCAGAAGCACGAATACCGCCACGATGGTGTTGAACAGCGCCAGCCAATGTCGTCCGAGCCTGGCGGCCAGGCGATCGACGGCGGCCGAGATGCGATCAGCTCGACCGCCCGGCGGGAGCCGTACCGTCACGTCCTGCTCGCTCATCGGTCTCCAGTTGTTTGGGCGGGCGCCCCGGCAGCGCCCGACCCAGGCCGGGTCGATGCCGCGCCATTGGCGACGGCTGTGCCGCTCAGGTAGCCGATGTAGGCCGGGATGAGCGGCAGGACGCACGGCGAGAGGAACGACAGGATTCCCGC
>Ga0315283_10003462_pt1 | contig 13467 bp, 15 predicted proteins | sample YL17G09_0_MG_FD_204541 | JGI IMG/M metagenome (GOLD analysis project Ga0315283, IMG submission 204541) | Sediment microbial communities from Yellowstone Lake, YNP, Wyoming, USA - YL17G09_0 | ecosystem: Environmental > Aquatic > Freshwater > Lake > Sediment | place: USA: Wyoming | collected...
TCCCCTTCGGTCGGCTTGAACCCCAGAAGCGGCATCCGCCGGATCTGCAGGGGAGTGCGCCAGGACTTCTCGCCTTCCGGGAAGCGGAGCAGGAACATCCTTCCCTGCGGCGTGTTCCGCTTCTCGATCAGGATGGCCGTCTTCCCGTGAGTGTACGACTTCGGATGGCTGTCGATCACGACCTCGCCCAGGGGCGGGTCCTCGCCGGGCCACGCGCCCCAGCGGCGGGGGGGAGGGTTTTCTCCCAGAAGCCTGGTAAGGGCTCGTTCGTGAAAGCACCACTCGCTTCCGTCAGGAAGCCAGGCCCAATAGTATATGGTCCTGTCTTTTTTGGTGATGTCGGCTGTCCTGATAGTGACTATCTTGCCCTTATGGGTTCCCGCGTAGACCTTGGCCTTGTCTCCCGGCTTGAACTTGCACAGAGGGAATCGCTTCTTGGAGTAGATCGGGTTGAACCGGAAGCCCTCGTTGACGATCTCGTAGGGGTACACGAGGACGCGCTGCGGAAACAGGTATGAGGGCTCGAATTGGACCCAGTAGCGTTCTCCGGCCGCGACGAGTTCTTTGACGACTCCCGGGGTCCTGATCGGAACGGGCGAATCCTCGTGTCTGCGGATTTCGCAGTAGGCTTTTACCCGGTCGCCGGGCTTGAAGCTGAAGCCGGAGTAACGTGTCTTCTCGTAGATCGGATTGTTCTCGAACGACTCGTCGACCATGCGCTCGAAGGGCGTCCTCCCGATGCGTCTTCCCCGGAACATCCTCCGGTAGCGCGGGCGAAACTTGGGCCAGAGCCGGATGTACGCCTGCCAGATGGTCTGGTAGTCCTGACGGGCTTGAGGAGTCATGGCGGCTACAGAGTGGTAAGCCTTCTTCATGCTCCCCATGAGTCTCCCGAGCCAGTGGTAAACCTCGTCCTCTCTCCCGCCTCTTATCTCGCGGAGGATCTCTTCAGCATTAAGTTTTACTTCGTCGTAGTTGACGTAGGGTTCAATGGAGCCGAGACGCAACCTGTTCAGGATTTCCTCCAGCTTCGTGCCGAACCGCTTCTTGGGGTAGACGGGATTCTCCTCGTACGATTCTCCCGGCTTGCACGGCTCGAGGGTGATGTCCGGAACCCAGACCTCATCGACCGGGGTCTTGAGCTTGTAGGCGTAGCTTCTCGGGGGCCAGAGGGCCGTCTGGATGTTCAGGTCTTCCGGCTTCGCGATGTCCTTCACGATGGCAAACATGTCGTACCGACTGAAGTAGACGTGCTGGCCGATCTGGAACTTGGCATCCGGGAAGCGGCGCTTGGGGTAGACCGGGTTGGGAGAGAACCGAGTTGACTCGCTAAGAGAACGCTCGGAAAAGAACTCTCGTGGGGATTCCATCCCTCTCGTGAACGTGACTTCGTAGACAGGATCTCCTCCAATAATCCGTCGGTCGGTGATCGTTCCGATGTGACCACTCCAGATGGACGCTTGGGGCGGAGCTAAGATTAGAACTCGTTCCCCGGCGTCGTACTTAAAACGAATGTGCCTGAATCCGTATCGGTTCTTGGGGTAGACCGGATTCTTCTCTCCCCAAAGCGGAGTAAGGGCGTACTCATGAAAGTAGGTTTTTCTCCCGCCGGGAGTGATGGCCCAGTAGTAGACCGACCTGTCCTTGGTGATACCTACCGACGAGATGCGAACGTACTGTCCCTTGTATAATCCGGCGTAGACCTTGGCGGTGTCCCCGGGCTTGAATTTGTGAGGGAAGCGTTGCTTGGGGTAGATGGGGTTGGACTCGAACCTGGGTTTTTCGAGGGCAGAGTCAAGGACCCAGCGAGCCAGGTAGGGAATTCCTTCCGTCTTCACAAGGTAGGCATAGACGGTCCCTTCCGGGGGTTCGAGGGTGTAAACCTCTTGCCAGGGTTTGAAGTTCACCACCACGCCGTGAACATCCTCCGTGTTGATGTAGACCCGTTGGCCGATGTTGAACATCGGGTAGCGCGGGTACCGCTTCTTGGGGAAGACGGGATTCTGCGCGAATCCCGGGCGTGACTCGGGGACAAGCTCGTACAGCCGGGCAAGCTGCCATTTGAACTCGGCTTCCCGGGCTGCGTCCCAGGTTGCCCAAGCCGCGTCCCTGGATGCCAAGGCCGCGTTCTCGGCTGCCTCGGCCGCGTCCACGGCTGCCTCGGTCGCGTACCCGGCTGCCAAGGCCGCGTCCACGGCTGCCTCGGCCGCGTCCCCGGCTGCCAAGGCCGCGTTCCCGGCTGCCCTGGTCGCGTGCCCGGCTGCCCGGGCCGCGTTCCCGACTGCCCAGGCCGCGTGCCCGGCTGCCCGGGCCGCGTTCCCGACTGCCCAGGCCGCGTCCCTGTTCTTCTCCGTGGGCTCTTTAGCCCATGCCCTGGCTGCTGCGATGGCCTGGCGAGGATGCACGTTTCCTGGATACTTCTGTTCATAAAGACGAAGGACGCGCTCGGCAATTTCACAGGTCCAGAGGACGAGTCTACGATGGACGTCTGAACCCTGGGTGATCGGCTTCAGCCTGTTAATGGCGGCTTCAATGAGACCTTGAGAACTGGGCAGAGGACGCGTCTTTGAGTAGATCGGGTTCGGAAGCATCACGCCTCCGGGGCGTCTTCACCGAGGGCTTCCTCGACGTCCCTCCTGGTGACCACATAAGGGAGGATGTACCCGGTGTGCTCCATTCTCATCGGCCGGAACTTGCCGCTGTTGTGGTCGACGTCGATAGGGATGATGTGGAAGAAGGAGGCTTCAAGCATGGCCCGGGTGGCGTCCTCACCCTCGAAGCCGGACTTGTCCTTGATGAACCGGGCGACCTCCGAAAGCTCGGTGATCTCGTTGAGGATGTACTCGTTGCCGTCCTCGCTCGTGTTCCCGGCGGGCAGGGTCTCGGGAGACTTCTCCTTCCAATCACGGTAGACGCCTTCAACCGTGAGGGCGCTCGTGAATCTGGACACGAACTCGGCCTTCAGGAAGTCGGTCTCGATGGCCTGGGGGGAACGGAACCAGGAAAGCGGCTCCAGGAGGAAGAACTCGACGATGGTGTGGCCGTTCTTCGGGTTCTTGTAGACGTTCTGGGAGATGCCAAGCGTGGTCAGGGAACTGTAGACGCCGGACGAGGAGGCGTGTTCCTCGTACTCGAGGGGCTGACCCCTCTGGATGCTGATGGCGGTCATCTGGTTCCAGTTGGCCCAGGCGTTGACGACGACAGGGAATCCCATCCTTCCGTCGATGCATCCGAGCTGGTAGAGCTGCCGCTCGATCAGGGTGTAGTCGGGCTTCGCACCGTGGTAGGTGTGGCGGATTCCGCCCAGGTAGTCCTTGAGGAGGATCGGCTTATCCAGGGCGACCATGAAGAGGGCGTGGGGAGAGGCGGATTCGGAGATCGCCATCTGCCGGATGATGGTGCCGGTGAAGTGAACCGGGTACTCGACTTCGACCCGCTTCCCTTCGACCGAGTAGTCCCTGAGGAGGTCCTGCCAGCGGGCCCGGCGTTCGGGATTGTCGTAAAAGCCGAGCCTCCCCATAGAGGAGAGTCTACGGCACGAGGGCTAGAATTTCAAGGTTTCCCGGATGATCGCGTGCTCCCGGTAGGCATCGTGAGTCTTGCGGGAGATCACCAGGTTCTCCCCGATATGGTGGACGCATTCGTCGCTATCGATCCAGATCCGGGCGTTGGCGTACTTCTTGGCGTTGTAGCAGAAGCCCACGTCTTCGCCCATCCTGATCTTGCCCACCCAGACGAAGTCGAAGAAGTGGATGTGGCCCATGGCCTTGTGCATTTTCCTGAAGAGTTCGGTCCTGATCAGCGTGCAGGCGCAGGTCGTCGCGTCCACCTCGATCAAGCCTTTTTTGAAGTCCGAGACGAGGTTGTAGTAGGGCTCATCCCCGGTAGCCTTGAAGACGCAGGGATTGAACGGGGCGTTGCGGGTGTGCGCAACTGCGGAGAGGACGTCGATGTCGGGACGCTTTGCCATCGTGCCCATGAACTTCATGAGCAGGTTCTGGTTGTCGAAGATCATGTCGTCGTCGATGTACATGATGTAGTCCGCCCCGCAGCCCATGGCGACTTCGGCCAGGTTGTTCCTGGCGATGTCCGGAAGCGAGCGGGGATGGACCTCGATGATGACCCCTTCCGGCTTCTCCAGCGTGATCAGGGTCATGAGGAACTTCCAGTGGACCTGGCCCAAAGTCGGGATCGCCAGGAGAACCCGCTTGTGGGTGTTGCCCATGAAGGCCAGGACTTCCTCCTTGCCGTACTTCTGGTAGAGGAGGTTCATGTGCTTGATGTGGAAGGCCTGGAGGTCCGGCGCCACGACGGACAGGGTCTTCGAGAGGAAGTGGTGAAGGTAGACCCTGCGGTTGATGAAGAACTTGTACCCGCGGGCGGACAGGCGCATGCAGATGTCGATCTCCTCCGCGCCGCCGGGATTGAACAGCTCGTCCACGAAAAAGCCGTCCAGCTTGCGGATCACCTCGATGGCCTGGCACTTGAGGAGAAAGGCGAATCCGATCAGGTAGAGGGCCTCCTGGGCCTGGACCCTGGGGTTGTTGTACAGGACGCTCTGGAGGCCCGCCACGGCGTTCGAGACCGGGCCGGACCCGGCGAACTCCGGCCTGTCCGCGATGGGGTCGATCAGGTCGAAGAGCCAGTCGTTCTTGGTGATGAGGATGTCGTTGTTGAGCATCAGGAAGTAATCGGACCCGGGACGCCGGGCATCGTAGCCCTGGTTGATGGCGACGCACCAGCCCTTGTTCTCGGTGTTCGTGATGACGTGGAACCGGTTCGGGAACCGGGGGGCCATTTCAGCCAGGAGCGCGGGCGTGTCGTCCGTGGACCCGTTGTCCACGATGATGATCCGGTAGTCCGTCTTCTCGGGGTCCGTGTGGGTGAGGAGGCTCTCGAGAAGCATCCGGGTGTACTTGCACTGGTTCCAGACCGGGATCGTGATGTCGACCTTGTAGGCCATGGATGCCCTCCTTGGATCAGGCGATGACGTCAGCCTTGAGGCTGATCTCGAATCCTTCGCAGCGCTCCTCGACCGAGGTGACCTTGAAGAGGCGGAGATTTCCCACGAACTCCCGCAGGCTCCACGGAGTGAAGCCGTTCTTGTGGAAGTTCGTGTCGTATTCCTGGTGGCCGTAGAGGATGTCCATCGAGATGCCCATGGGGAAGCCGTCCCGGATGATCTGGATCGCGGCGTACTCGAGGTTCGGGACTACCACCCAGAGCTTGCCCTCGGGCTTCTTGAGGACGGAGTGGAAGTACCGAAGCATGTTCCGGCCGTCGTGGAAGTTGAAGTGCTCGAGGACGTGGCTGGAATAGATGAGGCCGATGTCTCCCCGGTCCTTGGGGATGTTGAACAGGTCGCCGATCACGTCGGGCTTGACGTCCGAACGGAGGTCGATATTGAGGGTCTTCTCGTACCCTTCAATGTCCGCGTGACGTGTTCCGCAGCCGACGTTGACGGCGATCATGCTTGCCCTCCCCTAATGGGCGACCCTGTGGCCGAAGAGGCCTACTTCGGAACCGTTACCCGGTGATCGTGTGCAGACGCCTGACGAAGACTCGAGCCGTGACTGTCGCGGGACCGACCAGCGTGCAGGTGATCGTGTTGAACGTGGTCACCGCGTAGAACGGCAGGGCAGGTCCGAACGTCGTGTTCGTGGGCATGATGTGGATGAAGTCCGGCGTCGTGCCCAGAGCGTGCGTGTTGACCAGTCCGGCAGCTGCCACGGTCCCGGTGAAGAGCGTCTGGAGGTATCCGTATGCGGGCATGTCCGCCTCCTTCTACCCGAGGATCGTGTGCAGGCGCTGCACGAGCACACGGACCGCGGCTCCGTCCACCGGGCCCGTCAGGGTGCAGGTCTGCGTGCCGAACGCCGTCACGGCGAAGTTCGTCGTCCCTACCACGATGGTCTCCGGCTGGACGAACACCATGTCCGGAGTCGTGCCGAGGGCGTGGGTGAACAGCTTTCCGACGGTGTCCACGGTGCCCGTGAAGATCGTGCAAAGATAGCCCCAAGCAGGCATGTGCTCCTCCTTCTACAAGAACCTGAATCTCCTGGAATTATATCCTCAAGATACGCTCAGTCAAGCAGTCTCTTTAATGCCCCTGGACACGATTCCGGCCATCTCGTTGAACAGGTAAATCTCGATGTTCCTGCAGCCTCTCATCATGTGGGCCATGCCGTCCGGGAGGACCCGCCAGCAGTCGATGGGATGCCGGTGCAGGGGGAACCCGTTCCCGGCTGCCGAGAGGATCAGGAGGCCTCCGGGCTTCAAGGCCCAAAGGCATTGACGCGCTACCAGCATCGGGTCGATGACGTGCTCGAGGGTGTCAAGGCAGGAAACCGCGCCGAAGAAGGCCGGGGGGAAGTATTTCGAAAGGTCGTCCGCGCACCCGACCACGTCCACGTTCGGACCCTTCTCCATGTCGAACCCGGTGTACGTCCACCCGGTCTTCTCGAAGTTCGACCGAGCGGAGCCGTTCACGTCGTAGGAGCCGATGTCCAAGACGGTGCCGGGCTTGGAACCGGTGTCCTTGGCGTACCACTCGAGCGTGACATCGACGAACTTCAGGACTTCATCTCTCATCGTGCCCGTCCTTAACAGGCGATCTTCTCCAGGCTTGATTCAGGATACCATACTTCGGGACCGGCCACAACTTTCACAAGGACCTCGTCCATGAGGGCGTCGATGTCGACCACCACCGCGGACTCGGTGCAGTAGATGCTCTCGGAATCCACGATCCGGACTGGGTCGCCTTTTTTCAGGATCACTTTATTCTCTTGATGGCTCCGGGCCAGGTGTATTCGACGGTATCCAGGGCGCGTTGCAGCTGGACTTGGACCGTGTGAAGGGCCACGACCATCCGGGCCGCGACCGTTTCGTCAAGAAGCCTATGGAGGGCCATCAGGCAGGACATGGCCTTCTCGAAGTCCTTTTCCGCGGCTCTCGCGACGACGTGGTCTCCAAGGCTCAAGGCCAGGCGGATCGTCTCGTCCTCGCTTCGCTTCGACGCGTGCGGGACGTATTGGACTTCGCCGCGCATCGGAGGCAGGGAAGGGTAGGAAACCGGCGTGGGAACCGGGATCATCCCGGTGCGGGGCGGTCCCGAAGGGGCCGAAGAGCCGGTCCGGACCTTCACGGATTCCTCGAAAGCCCTGCGGGCCCTGATGGGACGCTTGGCGCGTTTCAGGGCTTTCAAGAGGGCCGAGAACCCCTTGGCCTTGACGAACCGGCACATCCTGGCGGCTTCGTCTTCGTAGACCGACACTTCGATTTCCAGGCTGGCCCGGCGGCTCCCGGCCTGTTCGGTGTGCCGGATCGTGAGGACCTGCCAGGAGGGATCGTATTTGGCGAATGTCGCGGATGAGGCGCCTTCCTTCGATCCTTCCCGGAGGATGACGGAGCCGGAAGGGACGCAGGTCGAGGCGGGAGGAAGATGGACCGGGGGAGACATCCGTGAGGCGCTCCCCCAGTCCGCTGGGGTGGGGTTGTTGCGGAATTTGCCGGTGCGGAGGCTGCGCTTCTGGCGACGGGCGATCTTGGCTCGAAGGGCCCTGCTGGTGGGCGTGAGGACGCGCCTCCTCCGTACCGGGCCGATGGGCCCGGAAATCCTGGTCATGGCCCTGGACGGATCTGCGGGAGCGGAGGAAACGAAGGGAACGGTCGGGACATCCAGGGTCTTCTGGCCGAAGCTGTTACCGGGAAAGTTCTCGTCGGGAACGACCGCGAACTTCGGGCCTGCCACGAGATAGGGGTTGTTCTGGTACGCGCCGGACAGGAAGAGCCTGCGGATGAAGTCGTACTTGCGAAGCAGATGGACAGGAGGGCTGAACCTCTGCTCGTCCAGGCCGTAGATGATCGCCTTGGCTTCCGCGGCCAGGTCTGCAGCCCGCCCGGCGTTCCCGCTTTCCTGGGCCTCGCGCCAGAGATGGAACGTGGTGAAGAGGTCGTCCGCGGCCCTGCCGGGAACGTTCTCGGGACGGTACTCCTCCGGGTAGTCGGGATCGGGAGCTTCCGGATTCTCGTGCATCCGGCGAAGCTTGAGGTAGTACTCCGGGTCCTCCGCCAGGTGATCCATCGCGATTTCCCGGGCGGTTCCCGGATCGTTCGTGTGCTCCATCTCATGCTGGGCGCCCTCGGCCAGCTGGCGCGGATCGAACTCCATCGGGTCCATGCCTTCCGCACGGCCTCCGGGCATGTTGGGGTAGTTCGCCATAGATCACCTCTCGGGGGGTTTCAGGCGGATGGGAGGATACCCGGCTTCCGCCAGGATTCGACGGGCTTCCTCGCGCTGGGCCTTCGGGACCCAGACGATGGACCCGATCTCGAATCGGCGGATGTCGTGGACGATGCCCCTCTCCCTCAGGACCTCTGCGGCCCTCCTGGCTTCCATGTCCTTCGCGAAGAAGACGGACCCCAGGGTCCTGATCTTGGCCGAGATCATGGACATGAAGAGATCCGGCTCCTCCGGGCGAGTCGCCGCGTACATTTCGTACTGAAGCTCGTCTTCCATTTCCTCGGCGAATTCCCGGGAGTATCCGGCGGCCACGGCCCACTGGTGGACGAGGGCGCCGGGAACCACGTCGCCGCCGGGAAGGAGGATGGGATTCGCTGAAGCGTTCTCGGAGAACTCCCGCCTTTTTCTCAACTCTCCCTTCAGGTCGGCGTCCCCGGCAAGCTGGCCCTGGGAGCAGAAGTAGGGAACCTTGAATTCTTCCGGACGCAGACCGACCTCGTAGAAGACGTCCGTCACCCACTGGCCGCTGCTGTGAAGCCGGGTCTTGACTCCGAGAACTTTCCTTACCTTCCCCAGGACGAGATCCGGTTTGAGATGCACCGTGTCTCCATCCTTGAACTTCTGCACGGTGTTGAAGCAGGCCATCATGGAAGAAAAGACCGCTTTGATCAGGTGCCGGAGCTGGGCTTCGTTCTGCGTGACGTGAAAGCCCTTGTCGATCTCCGCGATCAGAATCTCAAGGAAGTCCTCGTAGAGCCAGGGATAGATCTCCTTCGCAATCTTCTTGACCTCTTCCTGGGTCGCCCAGCGCCAGTCGAGGATTTTCCCGGTCTCCGGGTGGACCCGGGTTCCCAGGGCCACGGGATTACGCTCGAAACGCGGGCCGGGACGCAGCTTGACCCACTCCCTGCCGAAGAGATCGGAGATGCGCTTGAGGTTGGGGTCCGCTTCCAGGTAGGGCTTGAAGATGTCCTGAATGGAAGCCAAGGTCTTGCGGATCACTTCCCGATGCTTGGAAGGGTCCTCCGCAATCCTGTCGAGGGCCAGGCCAGCCTCGTGCGAGGCGACCCTAAGCGAATACTCGGTCGCGTTGGACAGGCCGCGCACCTCCTGAAGGGCGCTCTTCAGCTCGTCGGAGATGACGCCCATCACGACCTCCGGAAGGACGGGATCGTGTGAGAGGGGTTGTTCCTGAAGTATCCGTGGAGCTGCCGTCCCGTCTTTCTGTGGAGGTGATACCGCTTGCGCTCGATCTGCTGGGTGTTCTCCAGGTTTCGCTTGAGCCACCGCTTGGCGTATGAAACCTGGTCGAAGTTCGTGATCGGGACCCAGGCGATGGCGTCGCCTGTGCGCTTGTCCTCGGCCACGACAAAGGCGACCCAGGGAACGACTGGACGGACCAAGGCCATCCCGTGCTGGACGTGAACGTATTCGTACTCGATCCCGTTGAACGTGTCCCGCTCGCCGATCTGGATCGGACGGTAACTGTCGATCCTGAAGATGGGGAACCGGAACTTGTCGTGGTAGATGTTGTAGACGTACGGCCTGGAGAACATGGAGGAAATGAACGTTGGAGCAGGGGCCATGTGCGGAGGGATCGTCCTGATCGGCGTGGGCACCTGCTGAGAAGGAACAGAGGTCCCGTACTCGGTCTGGAAGATCGGACCCCTGTGAAAACTGGGCATGTTCGTCAGGTCCGGATTCTCGCGGATGCGGTATCCGGAGAGACGCGAGGGAGGAGGGTTCACCGCGTAAAGGGCCCTGCCCTTGCCCGGAGGATCGGTCTTCACGGTCCTGACAACCGAGACCGTGTCCCGATCATGGCCGGTAACCTCGAAAGGCATCCCTTTGATCCAGACGGTATCGCCCCGCCTGGGACGCCCTTTGCGTCGGACGACCGCGAGGGGCGTGCCTTCCCGAGCATCAACGATGGTCAGCATTAAGGGCTCCGGGTTAGAAGAACGTCACCACTCCGACTGCGCCATTGGCCCCATCGCCACCGGCCCCGGAGGGACCTCCGTTCACGCACCCGCCTCCTCCGCCTCCACCGGCAGAGTGCAATCCTGCATCCCCTCCGTCTCCGCCTGGTCCGGCGTTGTTCCCGCCGCCCCCACCCCCGGCGGTGCCGCCAAGAGACAGATTGACGACTCCGTTTCCCCCGGCTGCGCCCCCGGCCGCGCCGAAGGCCCCACCCAGGGTGTTGACCAGGGCATCCAAGCCGCCGATTCCTCCGTTGGTATGGGCGTTCACGCCGCTGACGCCGCCTCCACCGCCACCACCGGGTCCGCCGCCTACACTCGGGACGCCGTTCCCGCCGAACGCGCCGCCTCCGGCTCCACCGTTCGCCCCGACGTATATCCCGAAGGGGCTCCCGATACCGGCGATCCCGACTGCATTCGTGCCGCCCTGACCCCCCGTCCCTCCACCGGCTACGACGTGTACCCCGAATGAGGACAGGAGCCCGTCTACTCCGTTGTTCCCGTTCGTGTTGTCGGCTCCAACGGCGGCTCCGCCCGCCCCGCCAGCTCCTGCCGTTACCACAACCGCAGCAGCCAGCTCGGTGGCACTGAAGTACACGAGCGAGACGGCCCCGCCCCCGCCTCCACCCCCGCCATAACGGTCGGTAGCGGCAAGCCCGCGGCGTCCAGAGCCGCCTCCACCTCCACCTCCGAGGACTCCGACCATGACAATCGAGGCATTGGCGGGCTTATTCCAGTTCCCGCCGGGAGGATTGAAGGTCTGGATGTCCGGAGGAGTGGTTCCTGTTCCAAGGGTAGCCAGCTCGACGTCTACTCCGCCCACAAAAGCACGGGGACGCCCGGTGACCAGGTTCATGCCGACTTGACCGACCGCCGTGGTCGCTACGGTGGTCGTATACCGAAGGTAATCGCTGAGAAGCACCGTGTGGGTGCCGACCTTCATCGTTCCGCAACGGCAGAGCTTCTGCGGGTAGCCCTTCCGAAGCGGCACCCAGTCGTGATCGGAGTCCTTCAGGTGAACGAGCAGCTTCAGCATCTTCTCACCACCTTAGAAGAAGGTCACGACTCCCACGGAGCCGTCAAATCCTGTCCCACCCAAGCTTCCGGGAGGGCCGTTCGTGCTCCCGCCGCCTCCCCCGCCGCCCGCGCTGTGAGAGCCGCCGTTTCCACCCCGGCCTCCGGCCCCACCCGCGTTGCCGCCTCCACCTCCACCGCCCGTGCCCCCGACGGAAGCGTTGTCGACACCGTTGCCCCCGGCTCCCCCGGTCGCAACTCCAGCCGCACCTCCGGGAACGTTGACCAGGCCGTTCGCGCCTCCCGCACCGCCTGCGGCATCGGCATTCATGTTGGTCACGCCGCCTCCGCCCGCGCCTCCCGCACCGCCGCCCATGGACATGACCCCGACAACTCCGGCCACGTCCGCTCCGGCTCCGCCGTTCGCGCCGACGTACATCCCGATTACGCTGCCGACCCCGGCCACTCCGGCGGCGTTGGTGCCGCCTCCACCTAACCCACCGCCTCCGGCCAGGAGGTGGATTCCGAAGGACGAGTTGCCGCCAGCGAGGCCACCAAGCCCGTTGGTGTCGGCAGCCGCGACGGGAAATCCGCCAATGCCTCCGGCCCCAGCCGTGCAGGCTACAACACCAGCCAAGGCCGCAGCCTCGAAGTATGCCAGGGAGATGGCTCCACCTCCGCCTCCGCCCCCGCCGTATCTCGCGCTTCCGGCCGCGCCATGACGACCAGAGCCGCCCCCGCCGCCCCCCCCGAGGACGCCGACCATCACGATAGATGCGTTGGCGGGCTTGTTCCAGTTCCCGCCGGGAGGATTGAAAGCCTGGATGTCGGGAGGATTGGTCCCGGCTCCCATCGTGGCCAGCTCGACGTCCACGCCACCTACGAAGGCGCGAGGCCGACCCGTCGCCAGGTTCATGCCGACTTGACCGACCGCGGTCGTGGCAACCGTAGTCGTGTACCTGATGTAGTCGGACAGCAGCACCGTGTGAGTGCCGACCTTCATCGCGCCGCAGAGGCAGATGCTCTGGGGGAAACCCTTTTTGAGGGGTATCCACTTGTGGTCGGAATCCTTCCTGTGGATCGGAAAGCGCATCTTGTCCTCCTAGTCAATCCTGTACCAGAGCGTCCCGTCCGACTGGATCGTGGCCCGCTCCCACTGGAGCACGAGGCCGAGGTTCGGTGCCCCGTCAATGGTATCGGCGCCTGTCGGAGTGATGACACACGTGTTTGCCCCGCCCGTGAGCCGCTTGATGACGAAGATGCGGCCGTCATGGGCGTTGGCCGGAGGAAGGGTGACTACCCTGTTTCCGGCAGTCGTGTTGATGAGGGCCGTATAGTCGTTCTCGTTCAGCGTCGTGTTCGCGGCATACGTGTTGATCGAGAGGACCGGGCCTCCTCCGAAAAAGTTGGGCATTTGCTGGTCTCCTTATTTCCTGCCAAAAAGAAGGATCAAGGTCGAGACGACCGCGGCCATGGACCCCACTACGAAAACCCAGGGCGGGACCCCGCCATCCACCTTCACGGCGGGTTCCTGCTCCAGGTCTGCGAGGGTCAGGTAGGATTGGCCAGTAGCCATGTCAGGATTCTACCCTCAAGAGGGCCGTTCTTCCACACTCTGCTGTTTTGCCCAAACCTCGGTCTCGCCGGAGACGGAAGTGTAGATGTAGTCGTCGGGCTCTTTTCCAAACTCCTTCTCGATCACGTCGCAAATAAAATCCCATCTGGAGGGGGCCGTGGACCTTCTCACCCCGGAAGCGTGATGAATGACCTCTTCCACGGAAACCTCTTCCTCCGTCGTCGGGACGTCTCCACCTTCGTTCGTCAGGCGGTACCCTTTCTCCCGAAGATTGCCGATGTCCCCTTCGAGTACAACCTCGCCGTTCATGCCCCAGTAATCTCCGAAGCTGGCCAGTACGATAACGTCATCTCCATACTTGTCGATGATCTCTTCAGTACGCGTGGACCAGGCCCCGGCCGCACTCATGTTGGCCAGGTCCCTGATGGCATCTCTGATCTCGCTGACGGCGTCGTCATACTCTTCATCGCCATACCGCGTCTTCGGGTAGATCGGCATCTGGCAGATTGCTACTTCCTGAAGAACAGGAAGTACGCAGCGGCTCCCAGGATGGCCACCGTGCCCAGGGTGCCGAGACCGAAGAGGTCGAACGCCCCCATGCCGCAGTCGCAGCCGAGAGTGCCGCACTCGCAGCCGAGGTCGCCGAAGCCGGAGTT
>Ga0315283_10003463_pt1 | contig 13466 bp, 11 predicted proteins | sample YL17G09_0_MG_FD_204541 | JGI IMG/M metagenome (GOLD analysis project Ga0315283, IMG submission 204541) | Sediment microbial communities from Yellowstone Lake, YNP, Wyoming, USA - YL17G09_0 | ecosystem: Environmental > Aquatic > Freshwater > Lake > Sediment | place: USA: Wyoming | collected...
AAGCGCTCCCCTCTCCTCACGCTCCTCACACCCTTTCAGTCGGTCGTACATTGACGGTGCAGTCTGCCTGGGCGGGTTCTACGACGAGTATGCCGCGGCCGTCGCGGTCGCCCGCGCCGAAGTGATTTGCCGGGTGCACCCGGCGGCCCAGGCATCTCGCGCTGAGCTCCCGGGCGGCGAGGGCACCGCCGCCACCGCCCTGGAGGCCGCGCGGCGGCCCCTGGCCGCGGGCGAGGAGGGCGGTGGTGCGCCGGCCCTGCGCACGTGGTTACAGCTCAGGCCGGAGACGTGGGTGGCCATCATCGCGGACGAGCTGCCCGCCCTGGCGGCCGTCGACCTGGCCGCCCTGCGCCTGGTCTTGCGGCGGGAGGGCGGAGCCGAACAGTCCACCCGCGCCCGGCTGCAGGCCATGCTGAGCGCGGGCTTCACTGAGGACGGGGTGGCCGCCCTGGCGTGGCCGGCGGTGTGACGCCCCCCCATCCCCTCCTCCCTCCCAACCCCCACCTCCACCACTCTCCCATCATTAGATAAAAAATCATGTGCACGCTCTTTTGCGCTTCACCCACGCCCTTCGACACCGCGCCGCTCTGGCTGCGTGTGCAGGACGCGGACGCGCCTTCTGCTTCTTACCCGTTGGACCTGCCACCCTGGCAGACGACCCTATCCACCACGGTCTGGGTGTGCCCGGCCCCCCTGCACCACTCCCTGTGGTACACGCCAGGCCGGCCCCCGGCACCGGTGACCGTCAGAGGAGAGGCCCCCCTCTTTTGAAAAAGCACACAACCCACAATCAAAAAGCCCCACACCTTGGTAATCACGCACCGCACGCTCCGCGACCAGGGCCCACTGCGCGGAAGGTAAGGTGGTGTGCGCGAGAGTAGGTGAGCCCACAAGCCCACACGCACACGTACAAAACCCCCGCCCTCTCTCACTCTCTCTCTTCTCCCAGGCACGCCGCGACTGGGAAGAGGGTGAGAGGTAAGAGGCATTCGCACCTCCATTTTCTCTTTTCCTCTCGCAAAAACAGCGGGGTAACACGGCCCGTCCTTTCGCAACCAGGCACGTGTATGTGGGCAACAGGCAACTCCTCTGCCGACAAGGACGGGCGTTGATGCGTCGCGTCGCGCCCAGTCCGCTCCTTTCAGCCCCCTCTCGCCGCAGCCGTCGGCCCGGCGGAGTGTCAGCTAGCCTCCTTTTGCTCTCATGGCCCGCGTTAGGCCTCGCACGCCACCATTCCATATTGCGGCATGCACACGCAGGTCGTGGCCTGACATACCCGTGGACGACTGCGGTGAATTGGCGGTGCCAGCTCCACTCGAAAAAAACACGTCCCCCTACTCTCCCACCGCTCTCATCTCCAACCCTCTCACTTTTCCTGTCCAGTCCCTCCACATCTCGCCATGGACGCCGCCACCGCCCGGTCGTCCTCCACCCCCCGCCCCACCCGCCCGGCCCCTGCCAGCAACCGCCGTATGACCCCACCCCGCGCGGCGACCGGCGCCGCCGCCCCCTCCGTCGCGGATGGCCCCCCCCGCCACGCCATCGCCGAGGGCTGCCCGCCCGGCCTCAACAAGTACTCGGCCCGTATCACCCAGCCCAAGGCCCAGGGCGCGTCCCAGGCCATGCTGTACGCGACCGGCCTGACAGAGGGCGACATGGGCAAGCCCCAGGTCGGCATTTCGAGTGTGTGGTATGAGGGCAACCCGTGCAACATGCACCTGGGCGACTTGGCCGCGGAGGTCAAGGCCGGCGTGGAGGCGGCCGGCATGGTGGGCTACCGCTTCAACACCATCGGCGTGTCGGACGGCATCTCTATGGGCACGGACGGCATGTCTTACTCCTTGCAATCCCGGGACCTGATCGCAGACAGCATTGAAACCGTCATGGGCGCCCAGTGGTATGACGCCAACGTCTCCCTGCCCGGGTGCGACAAGAACATGCCGGGTACCATCATGGCGGCCGCCCGCCTGAACCGGCCGTCCCTGATGGTGTACGGCGGCACAATCCGGGCGGGCCGGTCCGCGGGCGGGGAGCCCCTGGACATCGTGTCAGCCTTCCAGAGTTACGGTGAGAGAGGCATGGAAAGAGAGAGGGAGGTGAAGGGAGGGGGGAGATGGAGGAGAGCAGGGTGAAGGGTTCAGGGTGGTGAGCAGCCTGCTCTCCGCCTGCTCTCCATCCCTTCCCTCCAATATTGGCACCGCAATGTCAAACAGCCGGTGTGCAGGCCCCGCGCTCACCCGCGCACGCAAGTGCGGGGGGCTGAGTGCGGGAGGGAACGCTTTCGAAAGAAGGGGAACACAGGGCGCCCGCCTGGGCGGTGTCAGCGGCGCGGGAGAGCCCACCCCACGGGGTGCCATTCAGTGGTCGTGCTCCCCGCTCCGCTTGCCCGCCCGCGACGGGCAGGCGCCCTCTCCCTAGTCCCCGCGCCTTGTCCAGTGGCCACCGGCTGCCGCGTGGCGCCCAAATCGAAACACACACCCGGGGGCGACGAAGATGGTCGGCCGACGGCCTCAAAAACATTCAAACCAGTCGTGCCGCCATAAACGCGCCGGGACAGATAGGCAAAAAAAAAAAAGCAAATGACTCACCCCGCATTACATTCTCACCCCCGCCAGGTGCATTCGCCGCGGGCCTCATGGACGAGGCCGCCCGCTTCGACGTCGTCCGCAATGCCTGCCCGGGCGCGGGCGCGTGCGGCGGCATGTACACGGCCAACACGATGGCGTCCGCGATCGAGGCGCTCGGCATGACCCTGCCCTACTCCTCCTCCACGCCCGCGGAGGACCCGATGAAGCTGGTGGAGTGCCGGCGGGCGGGGGCGGTCGTTCTGGAGATGCTCAAGGCGGACCTGAAACCGCGCGACATCCTGACCCGGGCCGCCTTTGACAATGCGATCGTGCTGATCCTGGCGCTGGGCGGGTCGACCAACGCGGTCCTCCACCTCCTCGCCATGGCCCGCTCCGCGGGCGTGCCCCTCGCCATCGACGACTTCCAGACCCTGTCCAACCGCATCCCCTTCATTGCAGACCTAAAACCGTCGGGCAAGTACGTGATGGAGGATCTGCACGCGGTGGGCGGGACGCCGGGCGTGCTGAAATACCTGTTGGAGCACAAGCTGATTGATGGGAGCACAAAGACCGTGGATGGCGGGACGATGGCCGGCCGCCTGGCCGCCCTGCCCGGCCTCAAAGCCGGCCAGGACGTCATCCTGCCCCTGGACGCACCCATAAAGGAGACCGGCCACCTGCAAATCCTGTACGGCAACATCGCGCCGGAGGGGTGCGTGGGCAAGATCACGGGGAAGGAGGGCCTGGAATTCGAGGGGCCCGCCCGCGTGTTTGAGGGCGAGGAGGCCATGCTGGCAGCCCTGGCGGCGGACCCGTCCTCCCTGATGGGGGCCGTCATCGTGATCCGGTATGAGGGCCCCAAAGGCGGGCCCGGCATGCCGGAGATGCTGACGCCGACGTCCGCCATCATGGGGGCGGGCCTGGGCAAGGAGTGCGCGCTCATCACTGACGGCCGCTTTTCGGGCGGGTCGCACGGCTTCTGCATCGGCCACGTCGCGCCCGAAGCCCAGGTGGGCGGGCCCATCGGCCTGCTGCAGGACGGGGACCGCATCCGCCTGGACGCGACCGCCCGCACCATCGACGCCCCAGACATCTCGGATGCAGACTGGGCCGCCCGGCGGGCGGCCTGGAAAGCGCCGCCCCTGGCCGCGACGAGCGGGACGCTCTACAAGTACACCAAGCTGGTGTCGTCCGCGTCGCTGGGGTGCGTGACGGACATGTGAGGGGGGAGATGGTAGCGAGGGGCGTGTGTGATGCTTTTGTGTGGGGGAGAGAGAGAGAGAGAGAGAGAGAGAAGGGCGGGCTTTGCTTGGGGGCGGAGCGGGCCTTTGAAAAATGGCGAGGGGTTGAGGATGGAAAAAAAAAAGGATGAGAAAAAAGAGAGAGAGAGAAGATCATTTTTCACACCTACAACCCCGCATCTCTCCGCCCCCCCCCACCAAAGCAACCCACGACCAACCACCATGTCCCAGGACGCTCCCGTCATCGTCCCGCCCCACTCCAAGGAAAATGTCGAGGAGGCGCCGCCCGGGTCGGTCGAGAAGAAAGGGGCGACGGGTGAAGGAGGTGCGCGAAAGGAGACGACGAGGAGACGAGGTGCACGCTCACCTTTCACCTCACCGCCAACCGTGTCTTTTTTTCACCGCGTCCACCCCTCTTCACACACACACAGCCGCCGCCGCCGCCGCCGCCATGGCCGCCGGGACAACCGGTGAGGCCGGTGACAAGCCCACCCCTGCCGCCCCTGGGTCGGCCGAGAAAGCCAAAGTGACGGGCGCGGCCCCTGGGGAGGCCGCCCCGCTGGCAGTGGCGGGCGAGGGCACTGCCGAAAAAGCAGAGGCGACGGGCGGCGCAACGGAAGCCGCCCCAGGCTCAGCCGAGAAAGCCGCCGCTGCCGACGAAGTCCCGAAACCTCATGTGGAAGCCGAGACCGAGGCTGAGGCGGCCAAGGTGCCGGGAGGCGGGGCGGACGACGAGAAGAAGGACGAGAAGAAGGAGAAGGCGAAAAAATGATTGAGACCCAGGCATGAATGGTTTTTGACAAGGCAAAGGCCGCGTGCGTGCCTCTACCCACCCACACGCGCCGCCCCTCTTGGAGGGATTGGATGCGAAGGTGCTTTTTGGCGGGCTTGGTGCGCGCGCGCGCCCCCCCCCCCACACACACCATCTCCACCACCCCCGCGCTACCGTGTCGAGAGACCCGCTCTTTTTGCTTTGAACAACCGAGTGGCGTGTGTGTTTTGTTCCTTGCATTTTTGCACTCCTCCGTTCCCACACACGCACGCACACACGCACGCACATACACAGTGCGTGCGCGCACATTTCTGCCTCGCGCACAGCTCATATCACACGCGCGAACACAAAAAGGCAATGCGCGCCAGCACCACCGGCCGTCCAGCCCGCTTACTAGCGACGCCGGCGGCGGCGGAGGCAACGCATCCCCTTCTAGCCCGCCCCGCCGCCTCGACTCACCCCACTAGCCTGGTATCTTGTTCTGGGCGGGTAGGAGTGTGCCATTTGCATTGCCTGCGCGTGGTTGGTGAGCTGAGGGAAAAGAGAGAGAGGGGGCGGGGCGGCAGGCGCTGCAGAAATTGGCGGCCAGCAGCCCCACACCTCACCTCACCGTCTCCTCCCCCCCTCCAGCCGCGTCCTCCGCCTCCGCCTCCTCCGCCTCCGCCCAGCCCGCGACCGCCACCTCCTCCCCTCTGACCGCCGCCTTTGACCGCCTCCTCGCCTCGGCCGGAGCGACCTCCTCCCTCACGTACGCCCCCGTCCCGGCCCGCGGCGGCATGATGGGCCTGGTCGCCAAGGGCGACCTCCCCGCCGGCGCGCTCGCCCTGGCAGTCCCGAACACGGTCTGCCTGGCCGTCGACTACGCGGCGGCGGGTGTGGAGCTGCCCGCCGGCTTTGCCTGGCCTCGCCTGGACAGGGCCCTCCGGTCCGACCCGGACATGCCCTGGGACCTCGGCCTGGCCCTCGCCCTGCTGGACGCGCTCTCGGGCGACGGCGGCGCCTGGTGGGCTGAGTACGCGGACGCCCTCCTCCCCTCGCCCTTGGCCCTCACCCTGCCGGCCTGCCTGCCGCCGGGCCTGCTCGCCCAGACCGCGCACCCGGCCCTGATCGAGGGCGCGGCCGCCCAAAAGGCGCGCCTGGCAAAGAGCTTTCCCGCGATGTCCGTCCCTGCGGCCGAGTCCTCCACCTCCCCCACCCACATCCAGTGGGGGTTTGGGTGCGTCCGGTCCAGGGCGTTCGGCCTGGGGCCCGACCGCTTCGCCGTCGTCCCTTTTCTGGACGCGGCCAACCATGCGGACGCCGACCCGTCCCGCCCGGCCGCTGCCTACCGGTTTGTGGAGGGGGAGGGGGCCGGGGTGGGCGGCGGCGACCGTGTGGAGCTCGTCCTGCTGAGGAGCGTGCGTGCGGGCGAGGAGGTGACGGTCTCTTACACGGGGCCCGCCGGGGCGACCAACCGCCGGCTGATGGCCCAGTACGGATTCGTGCCAGCCGGCGGCAATCTGGCGGACCGGGTGGAGCTTGATGTGGGCGCGGCGGTGGGCGCGGCCGGCCTGGCGCCGGGCGCAGCCTTCAGCCTGGACAGCCTGCAGGCGAGGCTGGGCGACGCCGTGTTTGCGGACGCTGCCTCCGGCCGTGCCCCTCGCCTGTGGGCGGCCCTGAAGTCCCTGCCCATCAAGGGCGAGGAAGCAAAGGGCGGCGTCGCCGACTCCTCTCCCGCGGCTGCCCTGGCAGCCGCGACCAAAGCGGCGGCGGCGGCGGCGGCGGCGGCGGCGGCGGCGGCGGCGGCAGGAGGTGGCGGTGGCGGTGGTGGCGGCGGCGACGGCACCGCCCTGGCTGTGGACCCGGCCACAGCTGCGTCCGATGCGGCCCTCGCCACCGCTCTCCTGGCCCAGGTGGACGCCATGGTGGCGGAAGCGGTGGCGGGCGGGGCGTCTGCCGACCCCACCACCGACGCGGCCGCCGCGGCCGAAGCTGAGGCCGCCGCCGCGGCCGGCTCGGGCGACCCCCGCCTGGCCGCCGTCCTGCGGTACCGGGCGGAGCGGGGGGCGTTGTTGGCCGCGACGGCGACCGTGCTGCGGTTGCTGGCGAAAGCGGGTGGTGGTGGTGGGGCGAGCGTGGCATAATTTAGTTTTCACTGAGCTCATTTCTTTGTCTACACACCTGCCCCCTTTGCCCGCCTCTCAGCCGGCCCCGCTCCTCCATCCGGCGTACCTGACGCGGCCCGTTTCTCGCCCGCCGCGGCGCCTGCCCCCCCCGCGCCCCCCGCAAACAGCACCCCACACGTGTCGCAGGCAGGCCGCGGCTCACAAAAGATGGACAGGCATACAGAGCACACGTGCCCGACGTCCACGGGGCGCCAATGGCAGAAGCAGGAGGCCCGCAAGTCGACGCCGTCGGCGGGCGGGGCCGACAGGAAGGCTCGCATGCGCGGGTGGGGGAGGAAGGCGGTCAGCAGGGCCTGGGCCAGGCCGGCGCGCGTGCTGGGGCGCAAGTACAGGCCGCCCGTCAGGTGGGCGGCCTGCTGCAGCACGCCCGCATCCACCGGCCCCACCACGCACGCATCGATGGGCGTGCCCAGCCGTTGGGCCGCAAACACCGCGTTCATCATGGGCACGTACGCGTCGGACGCGCCGGGCGTGGCGGCCAGGACGAGGATGCGCGGGCGTGGGGCCTTTGAGGAAGCAGCGGACGGTTGGAGAGGGGCGGCGGACGTGGCGGCGGACGAGGCCGACGCGCTGACAGCGCCATCCCCGACATCCAGCACCAGAGCAGCCGCCCCGGTGGCAGACCCATCATCCGCGGGCACGCGCGGGCAGTGGCGGGCGGCCAGGCAGACGGCCCGGGCCAGGCCGGCGGCAAGGGAGGGGGGAGGGCTGTCAGCGGGGCTTTTGCCCTCGTCCGCGGCGGCCAGGGCGGCAATGCCGCCCGCAATGGCCGACGCGACCGTGGTGGTGGTGGAGGAGGGTTCATCCGCGCCTACGTCGGCGGCGTCGTAGTCCCGTAGGGCGGGCGACAGGTAAAGGACGGGGCTATGATGGGAGGGAGAGGGGGGGGGGGGGGTGAGCGCTTCACGCTCACACTGGAAGAGTTGTGGGATCACACCCCTCCGCCCCCACTCCATCATGCCAACTCACCACTGCCCGCCGTGCACCCCCAGCACGGCCGCCGTGTTGGCCAGGTCATCCATTTCGTGGGCGCCCACAAAGGCGCCCAACTGGGCCACCAGGGACGCCGGGTCCAGGCCCGGGTCGCAGGTGGCCGGGTCGGCCGCGGCTGCGGCCTCCCATGCGGCGGGGTGGGTTTCGAGGAGGACGACCACGAGGGAGCCGCCGCCTACGAAGAGTGTGGGAAGAATACATAAGTGTATGTGTGTGTGTGTGTGTGTGAGAGAGAGAGAGTCTAGCGCGGGAAGTGTGTGGGGCGGACATGCGTCAGGCGGGGCGGGCGGGAGGCCCCGCCCCGCATCGAAAACTCGCCCGGCGCCAAAGCGGGCCGCAACGCACGCCGCCCGCGAATGCTCCACGTTGCGCTCCCTGTTCGCACCTTCCTCCGTCATGGAGGGTGAGGGGTGGCTCCAGAGCTAGATGGGATGCATGCAATGCGAAGCGGGGCAGAAATTCGCGTGGAAAAAAATAAGAGCAAGAGTGCAGACTCGCGTGTGCGGCGGCAGGGGGCGCCTTCGGAAAACATCACACCCTCTTCCTCCTCTCCCCTTCTCATTTAAACAGGCCCGCCATCTCGTCCTCGACCGCCGGCACCGCCGCCCGCCGGGCTTTCCGCGCCTGGGACGCCGCCACCCGCTTCCCGTACTTACCGGCGGCGGCCTTCTTCAGCGCGGACCGGACCGCGTTGGGCGAGACAAAGTCGGCGTTGTCGTACAGGACCCGCCCGCCACAGGAGCCCGCAAACAGTTTGATGGGCTCCAGGCAGAAGCGGGGGCCGACCTCCACGAGGGACAGGTCCCCCCCGCCCAGGGGCAGGCCCACCGACCCGCCCGCCGCCGCGGCCGCCGCCGCGCGCGCAGCCTTGGCGCCCGCGGCCGCGACCTTGGCGGACACGGCCGCCGCCTCGCCAGGCGCCACGGTCGGCGCCGTCGTCGGCGGCACGACCTGGTAGTTCCGGGCCCACACCTTGTTGTCCGCAATGCTGAAGGACAGGACGTGGTCGATGAAGGGCTTGGACCGGGGGTGGCGGCGCGGGGTCGCAAACGTCTGGGCCAGCATTTCCTTGACCAGGCGCCAGTGCGGGGACGCGTCAAAGGCGCCGTGAAAGGAGAGGACGGGGCGGGACCCCTTCAGGTGGTTGCCCGCCAGCTTCAGTTCGGCCATGGTGTGCACATTCTTGACCAGGAATTTGGCGGAGGGGCCCTCGGGCGTACGGGAGAGCCAGAGGTAGAGGTCAGACCGCTTGCGGGCCTCAAAGAGGAGGACGGAGGAGCAGCCTTTCAGGTCGGCGACCTCATTGATGGCCGTGCGCGGGGCCTTGGTGTCCAGCTTGGAGTCCTTCTTGGCGTGGGGCAGCAGCTGGAACAGGTCGAGCATGAGGTGGCGGAACCTGGGGTGGGGTGGGGGGGGGGGGGGAATGGGGAGAGGGGGCGTGAGGAGGGAGCACCGGGGTGTGCGAGGTCGGGGGGTCGGGGAGAGCGGCCGGCCGGCGGCTAGCCGTTCTAATTCTCGCCTCTCGCCCATTGCCCACCCGCGAATCTCTCCACCTCCTTTTCTACTCACCGGTGTGTGATGCCCCGGGTCGATAGAATGAGTACCCGCTCCCGGTTACGAAACTCGGGCAGGCCGTCGGCCCAGGCCGGCACGGCCAGCGCCGCGCCCGCGGTCGCTGCAATTGCGTCGGCCTCGTCCAAGTCCGGGGCAGCAGCGGCCACCGGGCGGGCCGCCGCCGCACCACCGCCGCCGCTGGTGGAGGGCATATCCTCTCCAGCAGCCGCCCGGGTGGCTTTCACCGTGGCCGCCTTGCCCGGCGCCCCCTTTTTCTTGGTCTTTTTGGGGCGGAACGCACGCGCGGCCGCCGGGGCAGACGCAGCGGAACGCTTTGTCGTCATGATGGGAGAGAGACAGGTACGCCCTTGGGATTTTAATGCAGGTCACGGGAGTAAACAGGTAGCCTCCGCACGCTCGAGCGTGCGTTTGGTGACCGGGAGACGCGTGGAAGGCGTGCGTTTTGCGTTTACTAGAATGCAAGCAGAATTGTGTAGCTCTCTCTCATTTTTCTTCATTTCACGCCGTGCACCAGGCAGCGCACACCGCAGACTCGACCCGCCCGTTCGAGGCCCCCCGCTCGGCAGCAGCCATGCACACCTTGCGCACACCCGCCCCGTGCGGGCGGGCAGGAGGCGCTCGCATCATCAAACCCAACTCCGCCCTGCCGCGCCGCGCCCTTCGCTCCTCGCTTGCTGTCCGGGCAGCACCCCCCGCGGTGCCCGCCCTGCCGGATGTCAGCAAGGTGCGCGCGAAGGCGAGGTGTGGGAGTGTGTGTGTGTTTGTGTGTGTGTGTGTGTGGCTGGACGCATAGCTTGCGTGCACGCGTTGGCGTTTGGTTTCCCTTCCTCAACCAATTCACTCACGACCCGCCCGACCCACCCACCTCTTCTCCTCTTCTCTCATTCAGGTCCTGGAAACCCTCCTCACCCGGACCGACCTGACCCAAGCCCAGGCAAAAGCCACAATGGAGGCCCTGCTGGGTGGCGCCTCCCCCGCACAGATCGCGGCCTTCCTGGTCCTCCTGCGCGCCAAGGGCGAGACCGGCCCGGAAGTGGCGGGCCTGGCGGAGGCCATGCTGGCCACCGGCATCCCCGTCCCGGCCGGCCGGGGCCTCCTCGACATCGTCGGCACGGGCGGCGACGGCATCGGGTCCGTCAACATCAGCACGGGGGCGACAGTCATCGCCGCGGCGGCGGGCGGGCGGGTGGCCAAACACGGCAACCGGAGCGTGAGCTCGCTGTGCGGGTCGGCCGACGTGGTGGAAGCGATGGGCGTGCCGCTGGGGCTCGGCCCGGACGGCATCCTGGCCTGCCTGGACGCCGCCAGCATCGCCTTCATGTACGCGCCCATCTTCCACCCGGCCGTCGCGGCGGTGGCGCCCGTACGGAAGGCCCTCAAAGTGCGGACGGCCTTCAACATCCTGGGGCCCCTGCTCAACCCGGCGCGTGCCCAGTTTGCGCTGGTGGGCGTCTACTCGCCGTCCATCGCGCCCCTGATGGCGTCCGCGCTGGGGGCGATGGGCGTGGAGCGGGCGCTGGTCGTCCACTCCGCCGGCCTGGACGAGCTGACGCCCATGGCGCCCGCGCTCGTGATCGAAGCGTCGGGCGGGCGCGCGGGCAGGCCGTTTGAGCTCGACCCGGCCCGCCTGGGCATTCCGCGGTGCGAGGTGTCCGACCTGGCGGGCGGGGATGCGGCGCTGAACGCGTCAATCCTGCGCGATGCGTTCGGTGGCGCCCGCTCCGCCGTCGCGGACGCCCTCAACCTGAACGCGGGCGTGGCCCTGGCGGCGGCGGGGTTGGCCGACACGCCGGAGGATGGGGTCGCCCTGGCCCAGGAAACGCAGCGGGCGGGCAAGGCGGGGGCGACGCTGGAGGCGTGGGTGGCGGCTGCCAAGAAAGCTGCCCTGGTGGCGGCGAAAGCGGCGTGAAAGGTGGACGCGGGTGGGGGCGGGTGAGAGAGAGCGGTCCCACGCGTGTAAGAAGGCGTGAGAGAGCGGTCCCACGCGTGTAAGAAGGCGCACACGGAATGAAATGAAATGGGGGAGGAAGGGGGAGAGGGGAAGGAAAGATAGTGAAGGAAGTGATGCTGTGGGTCGACGGGAATGGGAGAGGGAAGAGAAGAGGGGCGCCGCTTTCGCCGCTGCGACGCCCTTTCACTTTTGTGTAGTTTGTCCAAGGGGGATTGAAAGGAGGTGTAGAGCGGAGGTTGAGAAACAGAAAAAAACAAACTAACAAAAAATGATTATCACACAGCCGCCAGGTCCCCTCCTCCGCCTTCACCCACCAGCCCCACCCGCTCCGCGGACCACGACCACAGCCACCGGCCCAGCGCCGGGTCCAACGCGTCGATCAGGGGAGCCTCAGGCACGCACCCACTGCCAAAATAGCAGAGCGCCGGGTCCGCCGCAGGCAGCCCGACCAGGCCGAGGGAGGTCGGGCACCCCCGGCCGGCGGACGGGCTACTGATGAGCGCGGACGCGGCCCACACGCTGGAGCGGGCACCCTCGGGCGGGGTGAGCAGGACAGCGCTCATGAGCTTGCGGTAAACGGCCTGGACGGCGGCGGGCAGGGAGCGGACGACGTCGGTCATCACCTCGCCCGGGTGGACAGCCGTGACCGAGATGGGCGGGGCGGCGGTGCTGCCACTACCGCCACTACCACCACCACCACCACGGCGCCGGCCCGCCCCGCCCCGGCGGCGTCGACGTCCTGTGGTTGTGGCGGCTGTGCTGGTGGAGGCGGCGGGCGCAGAGGGCGAGCCGGGTGGAGAGGCGAGGGTGGTGCTGTTTTCCTCCTGGTGCTGCTTCAGTCTGCTCCCACCCCTCCCACCCAGCCGCCGCCGCAGCTCGGCCGCAAAGATTACCTGGGCCAGCTTGGACTGCGAGTACGCCACCTTCGGCGAGTAGCTCAGGCGCTGCTGGGGGTCGGTCGCCAGCTCGATCCCGGACGCGGTGCGGTGCATGACGGACGAGACGTGCACCACGCGCGCCGGGTGGGCGGCCGTCCCGCCCCGGGCCAGGGCGGGCAGGAGCAGGAGGGTCAGCAGGAAGGGGCCCAGGTGGTTGGTGCCCATGTGGGACTCCAACCCATCCACCGTCTCGGCCCGGCCCCCCACCATGGTGAAGATGCCGGCGTTGTTGATGAGGACGTGCAGGGGGGGCGGGGTGGAGGGTGGCCTGCCGCTGCTGCCCAGGAGGAAGGAGGCCCCAAACGCACGGACCGAGTCCAGCGACGCCAGGTCGAGGGGGCGCACCTCCACTGTGCCGGCCTTGGCCCCTCGCCCCCGGGCGCGCGCGCCCGCGGGCGCATCCTTGGCGAGGAGGTCGGCTGCCAAGGCCGCCCCCCGGGAGGCGGACCGGCAGGCGAGGATGACTGAGGGGGAGGGGAGGGGAGGGGAGAGGGAGGGGAGGGGGATTGAGGGAGGGGGATTGAGGGAGGCCGCGCGACGGCCTGGAAGCACGCACTCTTTTCCTAAACCCTCTCCAACCCTACTCACCGTGAGCGCCGCCACGGACGAGGGCGGCCGCCGTCTCCCGGCCGATGCCACTGTGTGTGTGTGTGTGTGTGAAAATGAGAGGGGGAGGGGGTGAGCATGTTGGAAAGACAACGCGCCTGGTCAGGGGACCCTCTCTCTCTCTTCCTCCAAACACTCACCTCGTCGGCCCGGTCACGATGCAGGTCAGCCCTTCGACGGGGCCGGTGCAGGCGTCCAAGGGAGGGACGTGGCGGAGCCAGGGGCGCTGTGTGGGGGGGGGGTGGGAAGGGGGGGGGTCATCACAGTGTGACGTGTGATGCGTGATGCGGCAGGAGGCCACGGAGAGCGCGCGATGTGTGAACGCAACGAACGTCTCCACCTCTCCACACGTGTATGCACCTGCAACAGCGTATCCGCTATGACAGACAGGGTGGGGCCCATGGGTGGGGTGAGCGTGGAGCGGATTGTGAGAAAAAGACGCGGACTGCGCAGTGCCAAAACTGGGAGAGCGCAGAGGTGTCAGGCCCAGGCTTTCAAGCAGCGCCGAGATGCGGGGGTCTAGATGCGTGCGTGTAGCCGGCGTGGAATCGACCCCGCGATCACGCACAGAGAGTGAGGCGCGCTGAGCGCGCACAGGACGAAACGCGGAATGCACCAAACGGGTGCTCTTCACTCTCTTGTCCCCTCGCTTGTTTCT
>Ga0315283_10003465_pt1 | contig 13464 bp, 13 predicted proteins | sample YL17G09_0_MG_FD_204541 | JGI IMG/M metagenome (GOLD analysis project Ga0315283, IMG submission 204541) | Sediment microbial communities from Yellowstone Lake, YNP, Wyoming, USA - YL17G09_0 | ecosystem: Environmental > Aquatic > Freshwater > Lake > Sediment | place: USA: Wyoming | collected...
GTTACGCTGACCCTGGTTGCGGGTTGTGCCCATGACCCGAGAAACACGAGTACCGGGGCCCCCTTATCAAAATTCCAGGAGATCCTGCAGAAGAACGAACTGATGGTGGGGATGACCGGCAAGCAGCCTCCGCTCAATGCCAAAGACAAAGGGGGTCAACTCATCGGTTTCGAACCCGATCTGGCGCGGAGAATAGCGGAGGCCATGGGGGTCAAAATTAAATTCGAGCTGATGGATTTTTTCGAACTGTTCCCGGCCCTGGAATCCGGACGACTGGACCTGATTATCTCCGGCCTGACCATGACCCCGCAGCGCAATCTGAAAATGGCCTTTGTCGGTCCGTACTTCCTTACCGGCAAGGCTTTTCTGACCAAGGCCGACCACATCGTCAAATGCCAGGAACTCTGCGACATTGACAGCCCGCAAACCACCCTGACCTTCCTCAAAGGTTCCACCAGTCAGTCTTTTACCGAAAAAATGATCCCCAAGGCCCGGACAATCCCGGCCAGGGATTACGACGAGGCCATTCGCCTGGTTCTGGAAGACCGGGCGGACGCCATGATCGCCGATTTTTTGACCTGTGTCATGGCCGTGATCCGCCATCCTAACCGGGGGTTGCTGACTTCGCTAAAAGCCTTTTCCTTCGAACCGTTGGGAATAGCCCTTCCGGGCGCGGACCCGCTGCTGATCAACTGGATGGAAAATTTCCTTAAAATCCTTCAGGGGACTGGTGAACTGAAAAGGCTTTCCGAATACTGGCTGGAAAACGAGCGCTGGGTTGAGGAAAAATTCGATCCCTCGTCTGGAGTTGAAACGTCAGGGCAGAAATCCACCGACCTTTAATCGCCGAAGTTTATTCAGAAACTACGTCCCAATTTCTTATGGCTTTAAATCACACTTTTTACCCCCAAAAAGAAGGTTCCAAACTGAAGAGGGATTAGATTGACTATGGACTGGGAACAGGGTTCGCTTTGGCCTCTTCTTTCTTATCTCCGCACCCACAGCACATCTGCTTCATCTGGGACATCATCTGCGCGCAGTCAAAGCCGAGGCCGGATTTCTTAGGCTCCGGCATCTTCCGCATCATGTCCATAAAAAATGCCCCTCCGCAGCAACTCGTATCTTCCTTTTGAGTACCTTTTTCATTCTCAGCCATTAGTGTTTTTCCTCCCTTTCCCGGGGAATCACTCCCCGCAAAATTTGTTTCTTTTACCCATAAGACGGGAATGGCGGAGAAAAGGTTACACCGTAGACTTAATCATTGCTGGGCTGAAAACGTCCCGGGTAAATCCACCCGATTCGATGGCCACCGTGTCCCCCGGACAGCAGACGGCCATCAGGGAAAGGGTGACCGCCTCCTGGCAGCCCGAGGTAATCACCAGCTCTTGGGGATTGGTTGAATAAACGGCGGACGTAATATCCCGACTGCGGACGGGCTTCGATCAGTTGGCGATCTTCAAGGAGACGATAAGCCTCCAGGGCCGTGGATATGCTGACCTGCATCCGTCGGGAGATCCCTCGAATGGATGGGACGCGGTCCCCGGGCCGGAAGTTCCCTTGATCTATCAGACGGGCCAGGTCATCGGCCACCTATTCATACAGATTGAAGAGGTCCCCGCTGTGGATTAACAAATCGGCCCCTACGTCTCTGGTATGGTCCAGGACCGGCAGAAAATTACTAATTCGTTTCTTTGACCGCCATGGCCACTCCGGTGGTCCCGATACCAACCTGTCGGGCGATCTCCGCCAGAGGAATCCCCAGTTCCCGGTTTAAATAAACGCAGAGGCTTCGTCGGAGTTCCGATACGGCCCGGCGGCGGCTCCCGGACCTCAATTCCCGCCCGTTGACCCCGGCTTCCCGGCACCGTTCTTTAATGATTCGGGCCAAAGACCCTGTTTTCTTCCGGGCCCGAATTTGCCGGGCCAATCTTTGATCCGCCTCTTCCAGGACCGCCTGGACGAAATCTCCGCCCCCCAGGATCCGCTCATCATAGGCCTCCGCTGTGCCTTGTTGTCGTAAAGACAATACGGCCGACCAGCCCCCCAGACTGCGGATCAATCCGCCGCCGACCAGGTCCGGTCTGGGACCCAGACCTTTCCCCGCTTCCATGAATTCCTGGTAAGCTTTAATGGCCTTCTTTTCTTTGGACCCGAAAAAGCCGAGTACAAAATCTCTTTCCTGCCAGTCATTATTCCGCCGCCCGGTAATGATCCCATGCCCGCACCAGGCATAATTTTCCAATTCCTCCAGGTTTTTGACCACCTCCGCCCGGAGGGGATTAAGGTGAATATAGCGGACCAGCTCCAGGAGATACGGGTCCAGCTCGCAGACGATCGACTTATAGCGGTTTTGAAACAGGTGCCCAAAGCGTTGATGTCTCCGGTTAAAGCTTATGGCATACCCCGTCAACAAGCGCCGCATGAAGGTCGGCAGGCCGGCCGGTCCGCTGATGATCAGCAGATGGACGTGGTTCTCCATCAAGGCCCAGGCCAGGATTCGGGTCCCGGTATCCAGAACCAGGGACCTTAGCCGATCGACAAAAGCTTGTCGATCTTCCTCATCCTGGAAGATATTGCTCCCCTCGATCCCCCGCACCATGACATGGTGCAGGGTCCCGGGGACATCTAAACGGGCGTGTCGTGGCATAGTGCATTCCTTCGAAGGAGTAAAATTTTGACATCACCCCATGGAGGGTCAACCATACATTCCTATCCTGGGAAAAGCAGGGCCAACTTAACCGAATAATGTTTTTTATATAGTCGGATAAAGCAGTTAACTCATATTTAAAGCAAAGTATTTTGCTGGCGTCGATCTTGCTTTATTTTCTGGTAAAAAAGCGCTATATGTTGTATCAATTTATTTAACCACCCCTATATGATGTAACAATGAACTAGCGTCCCGGAAGGAAAGAGTAATAATCATGTTTATCGTAATATGTTCCTGGTGCAATCGGGAGATCAGCCGGTTTCCCGGAGAGGATAAGATCTCCCATGGGATCTGCCGCCCCTGTTACGAGAAGACCATGGAGGATATCAGGTCCTTTTCACCTCGGAAGATGGATTTGATCAGAAGTCCCGTCCCGGTGAACAATAACCTGGTGGAACAGCTCTGACCCCCGATCAGCAGCACCTGATATTACTCCTATCCGAAGAGAGATCATTCCCCGGGGTAGGCGCCCCCCCCTGCTCCCCTTGAGTCTGTCCGATCGAGGGGCCGCTTCTATCCAAGTTTGTTTTTCATTTGCCCTACCCAAATCCAAGTTGAGAAAGCGCCCTTCTTACCTCATGGTAAAGGGCGATATCCTATAATGTCCCTCTTTAATAGCTTGTCGGTCTTACTCACCCTGGAAGATATTGCTCCCCTCGATCCCCCGGACCATAACACCGTGCAAAGTCCCCGGGGACTTCTAAACGAGCGTGTCGTGGCATAGGACATTCCTACTATATTTTTCGCTTGATGTAAATCTTTTTCTGAACCCAGTGAACAACGTCCCTCTTTACAGGCGGCCCATTTATACAGGTGAGCGGAGGCACTGATTACACTTGCGGCGTTCGACCCAACGGCGCCCTGGCCTGCTGGGGGACGAACGCGGACGGGCAGATCGTCCCGCCTGCCGGCACCTTTACCCAGGTTAGCGCCGGCGATTTCCACACCTGCGGCCTGCGCACCAACGGTACGCTCACCTGCTGGGAGTCCAACGGTTTCGGCCAGGCCCCGGCGCTCACCTTGAGCCCCACGAGTCTGGCCAACGGCGCTATTGGACAGGCCTATAGCCAGACCATCAGCGCCGCCGGCGGAGCGCCGCCTTGTACCTTTGCCTTTACCGCGGGGAATCTACCCCCGGGTTTGTCGTTGGACGCGGGCGGCTCGTTGAACGGCAAACCGACAGCCATCGGCACGTACGGGTTTACGGTAACCGCAACCGACAGCAACTTCTTCTCCGCCCAACTCGCGTATTCGCTGACGGTGAAATATCCATCCAGTTATTTACCGCTTATCGTTAAGTAGCGAGCGCGGATTGAGTACCCCCCCTCAACATTAGAAAGGCAAATTTAAAAAGGCGGGGGAACAAAAAAGTCCAGGTCAAAAGGTATTTCCGTAGGGGCGACCGGCCGGTCGCCCTGACAATTCTCGCATTGACTCCCCCGGCCCACGAAGCATGAAAATCCCCTCTTCCCCATTTGCGCAATTGTCAGGATAACCCTTATCCTGGATCCCGGATCAAGTCCGGGATGACGGCTAAGACCAAGGCTCTAAAATGGAAATCTTTGACCTTAATGCCCCTTCCTGATTTGATTGGCCATATCCTTCCCTGAAAAAGCCTTTTCTTGAGGTATTATTGCGGACTAACAGCCATCTTTTCCTGGAGGTGCGTATGGTTCGGTTCTGAAATTCTGCTGCAGAACGATCTTCTTCATTTGGGCTTTTCCTGTTATTTTGTCTGATCTTCCCTCTCCTATCTTTCTGCCCGAACGCCCAGGGGGCCACCTATACAGTGACCAATACCAACAACAGCGGAGTGGGGTCCCTACGTCAGGCGATACTGGATACCAACCGCAGTCCCCCCGGCCCGCAGACCATCAATTTTTCCATTTCCGGGTGTGGACCGGTCTGTACTATCAGCCCAATATTGGTCGGCTTTACCTTGAGCGGAGGCAATACAACCATAAACGGGCGCAGCCAACCTGGATCAGTCCCGGCCACGGCGACCACTCCGACGACTCCTATGATCGAGATCAACGGATCGGCTACAGACAACCATAGTTGTCTGAACATAAGTTCATCCGGTAACGTGATCCGGGGTTTGGCCATCAATCGTTGTACAGCCCATGGTGTATATATTTTCGGAAGCGGGGCAACGGGGAATCGCTTATCCGGAAATTTAATTGGAACCAACTATAACGGGTTCAGCGATTCACCGAATAAATTCTCCGGAGTGTTCATCGGGTCAGGAGCACAGGGGAACACCCTCGGGGGGAGTGACGTCTCCGATCGAAATCTCATTTCGGGAAACAATCGCTCCGGGGTTGAAATCAGCGGTTTGGGAACCATCAACAATGTGGTGTCCGGCAATTTCATCGGCACCGATGCCGGGGGAGCAATTCGTCTCGGCAACGTTCAGGATGGCATCCATATTACCACCAATGCCAAGAATTCCACAGTGGGGCACAATAACCTGATCGCCTTCAACGGTGGGGATGGGGTCCGAGTGGATACACCCACGACCAACGGCCACTCCGTAAGGGGCAATCGGATCTTTCAAAACGATGGACTGGGAATCAATCTGACGAATGGAGGTAACGGCGACCTGCCTGCCCCGGTCATTCAAAGCACCGCTTTCGGTTCCATTCACATTTCCGGGACCGCCTGCGCCGGCTGCACGGTGGAGGTATTTAGCAGTCGAATCCCTGACGGCGAAGGCGAATTCTATCTGGGATACACCACGGCAGACGCCTCCGGCAGTTTCTCGTTGGTAGTCGGCGGTTTGCCCAGCCCCTACTTGACGGCCACTGCCACCAAGGAACCGGGAACATCCAAATTTTCGGCCCCCTTCACCTCGACCGCCTACCTGCTGCACCTGCCCGCGATTCTCCGGTGATCGGATCTTTTAGACCAATCGCTATTTGTAGGATAAAATGTCTTTCCTGTAAACATGTTGGAAAGGTTCGGCTTAACCTTTTCTCAAGAAGGCACCTGGGTCTTTCATCCCAAGACGGTGGGGGGAGCCTCGGTTGTCTTCTGCGGTACGGCTTTTAAGCCTCCTCCCTGGTTGAAAGAAAAATACGGAATCGACTTGACCGAGGAAGTGGAGGAAATCTTCAGGGAGATCCCCATTCAGCCCCTGCCGGATCGTTTAATCGGGACGGCCGCCTGTAAAATAATGGAAGGCGCCGTGGCAACCGGCTTGGACTGGAAACCCCTGGACAAATGGATTCGTCCGGAAAAGTGCCGGCCGAATTGCGGCAGGTGCTCCCTGGGGTGCACTGTGGAAGGGGCCAAGTGGACCGCGCGGGAATTTGTGGAAGAGGCCCGAAAACAGGGGGCGGAGCTATTGACCAACACCCGGGTAACCCGCCTGCTGGTCGATGGCGGGAAGGCGGTTGGGGTCGAAGCCGAATCTTCTGTAGGGCGGTTGAACATACATGCCCAAACAGTTGTCTTGTCTGGCGGAGGGAAAGCCAACCCGCTCATCCTGCAGCGGGCCGGCCTGGATAAAGCCGGACAAGGTTTTTTTGCGGATCCCTTGTGGTTTGTCGGTGGACCCTCCGAATACCCGGGTTCCATTCACGACATTCCCATGACGGCCGGCGCTCACCTGGAAGAAGAAGGGATCGTGATGACCGACTTCACCCTTTCACCTACCATCCTCGCCGGTTTTTTGGCCCACGCAGGCGCGAAAGGAATGGCTTCCCTCCCGAGGGTGGCAGGAATAAACAAGACGCTGATCATCATGATCAAGGTGCGTGATGGTCTGGACGGTCAAATCAATCCCGACGGTTCCTTCTCCAAACCCATCGATCCCGAAACCCGAAAGAAACTGGACCAAGGGGCGGCCCTGGCCGAAGAAATCCTGGTCAAGGCCGGGGTCAACCGAAAGAAACTGTTCAGGACCACGACCATAGCCGGCCATCCCGGCGGGACGGTCCGGATCGGCGGCCTCCTCGACGAAAATTGTCGGACGCCGATCGAGAATTGCTATTGCATGGACACCACCGTCATACCAGAACCCTGGGGGCTGCCTCCGTCGGTCACCGTCGTGGCCATGGCCAAGAGGCTGGCGAACAGATTGGCTGGAAACTAATCCTTATGAATAGGGAGGAAATCATGGAAAATTTAGTTTATCAGAAATTGGCTCGGCATCTGGACAACCTTCCGGGGGGCTTTCCAGCCACCGAAACGGGTGTGGAACTTCGCATTTTGAAGAGACTCTTTACCCCCGAGGAATCCGAACTGGCCCTTCATCTGTCCCTGATTTCTGAGGAACCCCGGGTCATCGCCAGGCGGGCAAAAATTTCCAGGGAAGAGGCCGCCGATCGGCTGGAAGCCATGGCTTTAAAAGGACTGATCTTACGGGAAGAACCTGTATCTGCCGCCGTGAACATACGATGATGGGAAAAGGTTGCAACAAACCGGAAGAGAGTTGTCTGGTGTTTGGGATGGGAGTGGATTATGACCACCGAAATGGGGTTGGACGGGTGATCGACTTAAAAGAGACTTTGGATATTATCAAGAGAGCCGATGAGGCCGGTTTAGTGTTACAGCCCTCCAATACAAAGGACGCGCTATTTATTTGCTAAGGATATCGTTCAGAATTTAATCCAACTCGGAAAAGCCCGCGGCAAGATCACTACTCCGGGATTAATGAAGATGATGGTCAAGTCCAAAGTAGACCGATTGCTGACTTTAGGCAATTGAACTCTCTGATCAGTTCAATTTCAAGTTCTTTCCCGCCCCCGGACGCGATGGCTTTGATTACCCTCCGCGGCTCATTCGAGAGGTGGTTCAGCTTCGGCCGAATTCGCTTGAAATGGGTGAAGGGGAGCTCACCTTCCGTTCCTCGGATCACGATTACTGGGGGGATGTGGAAATCGTTCGGGTATTGGGTGCTCTATATACCATCGGCACCAACACCATGCTGCCGGGCAATGTGGTGGCCGAAGTCGATCCCCTGTCCTTTGCCCCCTATGCCTTTATGAAGGTGGACAACCTTAAACCCAAACCATAACTGAGGGTGATGAACAGGATTCGTTTCATTTCTGCCGCACTGCTTTTCATTATTGTTCTTTCCGCTCAGGCCATCGCCCAGCAGGCGCCCGTTCCGGCGGCCACGCCTGCCGATTATATCCTCCTGACCGTGATCATGAAGCACGATCAGTCGAAGAACCTGGACGAGATCAACCGGCTTCAGGATGGAAAAAAATATTTTATTGGATAAGGTCCGGGAAATCATGTTGGAGTTGGCTCGAACGGCCCAGGCCCGACTTGTCACCCTTTCCCCGTCCGGGATTCGGAACCGGATGTTTTGGAAATGGTCATACTGGCCACCAGCCTGGCTCCCGAGGGATATATCACGATGGTTGCCTAATCCGGAATAATTCATTAATATAAATGATTTCGACAGGAGATTTGAATATGCGAAATTATTGGTGGCCGACGTTGCTGGTTGTTACGCTGACCCTGGCTTCGGGTTGTGCCCATGACCCGGGAAGCACGAGCGCCGGGGCACCCGTATCAAAATTCCAGGAGATCCTGCAGAAGAACGAATTGATTGTGGGGATGACCGGCAAACAGCCTCCCCTAAATTCCAAAGACAAAGAGGGTCAGCTCATCGGTCTTGAACCCGATCTGGCGCGAAGAATGGCGGAGGCCATGGGGGTCAAAATCAAATTCGAGCTGATGGATTTTTTCGAGCTGTTCCCGGCCCTGGAATCCGGACGACTGGACCTGATCATCTCCGGCCTGACCATGACGCCGCAGCGCAATCTGAAAATGGCCTTTGCCGGTCCGTACTTCCTCACCGGCAAATCTTTTCTGACCAAGGCCGATCACATCGTCAAGTGCCAGGAACTCTGCGATATCGACAGCCCGCAAACCACCCTGACCTTCCTCAAAGGTTCCACCAGCCAGTCTTTTGCTGAAAGAATGATTCCCAAGGCCCGGACGATCCCGGCCAGGGATTATGACGAGGCCATTCGCCTGGTTCTGGAAGACCAGGCGGACGCCATGATCGCCGATTTCTTGACCTGTGTTCTGGCCTTGATCCGCCATCCCAACCGGGGCTTGTTGACTTCGCAAAAAACCTTTTCCTTCGAACCGTTGGGAATAGCCCTTCCGGGCACGGACCCGCTGCTGATCAACTGGATGGAAAATTTTCTTAAAATCCTTCAGGGGACGGGTGAACTAAAAAAGCTTTCCGAATACTGGCTGGAAAACGAGCGCTGGGTTGAGGAAAAATTCGATCCCTCTTTTGGATTTGAAACGTCAGGGCAGAAATCCACCGACCTTTAATCACCGAAGTTTATTCAGAACCTACGTCCCGGATTACGACCTCAGGTCCACGGCTAAAAAAAAGGATGATTTCCTCTTTCTTGGAGCGAGGCATCGCTTTTATTTGTGCTTCTCGAATGAGGGCTTCAGAATGCGTCAAACTTTCTTGTTGATATAACAGTTTGACGGGCAGGCGAGTTCGGGTGTAGGTTGCCCCCCTGCCCTCACTATGTTGCTTGACCCGAGCCCGGACATCTTTTGCGATCCCCGTTATTCTCTTTATATAGAAATTGGCCCCTTTTTTGAACGCAAATCCCCCGCCCCGTCTTTCTCCTTGACCCTGCTGGTTCCTTTTCCTATACTCTTCCATTCAAAGGGAAATTCTTATCCAATACGTAGCTTTTCAGCCGCTTGGCCCCAAGGGGAGGATAAAGATGTCCGGCCTGATTTTACCCCAAAAACTGGTCAGTCAATTAATCGAGGCCGTTAAAACCGGGATCCTGCTGGCCGATAATCAGGGCACCATTCGTTTTACCAATGAGTACCTGGGAGCGCTCCTGGAATACCCGAAAGACAGCCTGATCGGAAAGCCCCTGCAAGATCTCTTTTTCCCCGAAGATGTCCCCGTTTTTATTGTTAATATTATGCACCTGCCCCTGAAGGACAAGGGCTTTGAAGGCGAAATCCTGCTGCGAAAAGGGGACAAGAGCTCCCTATTGGTAAAGCTCTCCACGGCTCGCTATCAGGAAGATTCGCCCGAATGGGACATCCTTATTTTTACGCTCCAGGACATCTCTCGATTTAAACAACAGGAAATACTCCAGGCCCTTGCCCTGATTCAGGAAGCCAACAGGTCTCGGATACGAATTCCCTCTTTGGAACTTTTACCGGAGGCCACCCTTTATGGAGACCCCGGCCTTCTGGCCCAGGCGGTTCATTATCTGCTTCTAAACTCCCTGGAGGCCTCTTCCGATCAGGATGAAATTGAGGTATCGGGAGCGTTCCGGGACAATCAGGTGATTATTGAAGTCAAAGACCGGGGAGAGGGGGTCTTACCCGAACAGCTGCCTTTTGTATTCGATCCATTTTTTTCCACCAAGTTCAATTACCTGGGTTTGGCTTAACCACGGCCAAACGGATCGTCACCGAACATCACGGGCAGGTCGAAATTCTCCGCATTTAAAAAAGGCACGGAAGTTAGTCTGGTCTTTCCGAAAGATCGCCGCCGGCCCATAAGGACCCGGCTCATCTGAGGGACACCGGGGGCCCGGCTGTCGCGCGAGGGAGCAGATCCTGAAAGGTGAATAGGGAGTTTGATAGGGTCTTTTGTTGAAATTGATTTTAATTGAAAGGAGGTCCTCTGATGTCTTTAATCGTGATCCTGGTTCTATTGGTTGTCCTGGGTTTCCTGGTAATCGCTCCTTACAACGCCCTGGTCCGGGGCAGGAACGAGGTGAAGAGCGCCTGGAGTTCGATCGACGTCCAGCTCAAGCGGCGGTATGACCTGATTCCCAACTTGATCGAAACGGTGAAGGGCTACGTAGGCCATGAAAGACAGACCCTGGAGGCGGTGGTCCAGGCCCGGCAGCAGGCCGTCAGCTTTACCGGCGGTGTGGCGCAACGGGCCCAGGTTGAAAACGCCCTGACCTCGGCCCTGCGTTCCCTTTTCGCCGTGGCCGAGGCCTACCCGGATCTCAAGGCCAACCAGAACTTCCTGGCCCTGCAGGAGGAGCTTTCCAACACCGAAAACAAGATCGGCTTTTCTCGGCAGTACTATAACGATACCGCCATGCGCTACAAGAACCGGGTGGAAATGTTCCCCAGCAATATCGTTGCCAATATTTTCGGTTTTCGGGCCGAGCCTTTTTTTCAGGTCGAAGGCGCCGCGGAACGCGTGGTTCCTCAAGTGAAGTTTTAGCGTGGGCTTCGAGGAGTTAACCCGGTTTTTTCTTAATTGAGAAAGGGATTACCATGGTTGAAACGCTGCAGAATATCGGCTGGTCAATGGTTTTTTCAGTAATCGGAGGCGTGATCGGGATGGCGCTGGTGATCGCCTCCTCGCTGATTCTCCCGGGGCTCATCGATCGCCTGACCCCCAACATTGACGAACAGAAGGAAATAGCCCGAGGCAATGCCGCGGTGGGGGAATACTACGGGCGTATCGTGGGCTCGGCCATTCTGGGGGTGAGTATCGTCATCGCCGCCGCGATATTGGGCGGGATACTGGCCGCTTTGCATTAATCCCGATTTTTTAACCTGTACGAAAGGCATTTATGAAACGGCTTGTCGGACTGGCGGGGTTGTTTCTCCTGTTGCTCAGCCCGGCCCTTTCCTGGGCCCGGGGCGGGGGCGGCTGCCTGGAAGAGGGCACTCCCATTCGGACGCTCAAGGGCCCGGTGGCCATTGAAAGGCTGGGGGTGGGCGATCCGGTCTGGAGCATGGCTTCCGGCCGACTCCGAAAAGCGAAAGTCCGGGCGGTTATCCGGGTGGTCCCCGAAGAGTACCTGGAGCTGTCCGCCGGGGGGACCCGGGTGCGGGTTACCCCCGAACATCCGATCATGGTGGCCCCCGGAACGTATCGTCAGGCCGGTTTCCTTTTTCCAGGAGACCTGATTTTTCTGTTCAGGGCCGGGGCGCTGAAGGCCGAGGCGGTCCAGTCCATCCATCGTCTGCCGGGCAAACGCCCGGCGTATAATCTTTTAGTCAGTCCGGGAGGGACCTATCTCTCCGGAGATCTGGTCCTGCACAACAAGGGTTGTTTCCTGCCCGACAGCCCTATCCTTAGAGCGGACGGCACGGAAACGCTGATCAGTGCCGTGAAACCGGGAGATGCGCTTTGGGCCTTCACGCCCGACGGACACCTGGTACCCACCCGCACCCTGTCCGTGCTTCGCCTCCAAGCGGACGAGTATTTCCTGATGAAGACCGATCGGATCACCCTGCGGGTGACCGCGGAGCATCCTTTCTACGTCGGCCGGGGAACTTTCAAGACCGTCGAAGCCCTCAAAACAGGCGACGCCATCCTGGCTTTTGACGGGAAATGGCTGGCCGAACAGCGGATTGTGTCCCTGGAGCGGGTCCGGGAACGGGTTGAGGTTTATAATCTCCAGACCGATCAGCCCCATACCTTTTTCGCCGGCGGCGTGGCCGTTCACAATAAAGGCGGGGGCTGCTTCCCGGCCGGAACCGGGATTGCCACTCCCCAAGGAGCGCGGCCCATCGAAACGCTGGCTGCCGGGGACGAAGTCCTCTCCATCGATCCCGAGGGGCGGACAGTGCGCAGCTTGGTAAAAACCATCCTGGTGAGTAAAAGCCCCCTGCGGGAAATAAAGACCCTCGCGGGTTCCCTGTTGGCCACCGAAGACCACCCCATATGCCTGGGGAAAGGAAGATTCCGGCGGGCCGGGGATCTCCAACCAAGAGACCAAATCACTCGCTGGAAAGCAGGCCGGCTGACCCCCGAAATGGTTCGGCGTGTTGATCCCGGGCGTGGGGAAGGACTCGTCTTCAACCTTGAGATTTCCGAACCCCATACGTTCATTGCGGAAGGCGTGGTGGTCCACAACAAAGGTGGCGGCTGCCTGCCCGCGGGGACCCCGGTCCAGACCCCCCAGGGTCTGACCTCGATTGAACAACTCGCCACGGGAAACCCGGTGCTGGCCGTCGATCCCGAAGGAAGGATCGTCCCGGCCCGCGTGGAACAGATTTATAAAACCCGGGCCATCTTGCTCGAAGTCGTCACGGAAGCCGGGTCCTTGCGAACCACCTCTGACCATCCGCTGGGTTGTCCCGGCGGAGGATTTGTTCCAGCCGGCCGATTGCAACCGGGCCAGGAAGTGATCCTCTGGAAGGATGGGGCCCTCCAAACGGCCCGAGTTATCCGGACCGTTTGGGAAGAGCGCCCGCAACCGGTCTACAACCTCAGCGTGGGCCAACCGAACACCTTCCTGGCCTCGGGTTTTCTAACCCACAACAAAGGGGGAGGAAGCTCCAGTAGCTCGAGTTCACGATCTTCTTCCGGAGGGAGCGGGGACGGTTCGTGGTGGGAGTTTTTAGTCTTTTTGGTTGTTTTCATCCTATTTTTTGGTTTTATTGTCTTTATCTTAATCGTCGCCCGCTCCAAAACATCCAAAGAAAAGAGTGAAAATCTCGACTTCGTCTACCCGCGCAATCAGATAATCCCCAAGGGTGAAAAGACCGAAAAACTGCTGGCCTTCCTGAGCCGGCAGGATTCCTCCGTCTCTTCGGAAACGCTGCGCCACCAGGCGGAGGCCACGTTCCTTAAACTGCAGGAATGCTGGGGGAAAAGGGAATACGGCCCCATGGGGCCCCTGCTGGTCCCGGACCTGCTTACCCAGCACACGGCCCAGCTCCAGGGGCTGGCCCGGAACCACGAAATCAATCGAATCGACGATCTGCGGATTGAACAGATCGACCTGGTGAATGTCCGTTACACCGAGAAGGCGGACCAAAGG
>Ga0315283_10003466_pt1 | contig 13461 bp, 11 predicted proteins | sample YL17G09_0_MG_FD_204541 | JGI IMG/M metagenome (GOLD analysis project Ga0315283, IMG submission 204541) | Sediment microbial communities from Yellowstone Lake, YNP, Wyoming, USA - YL17G09_0 | ecosystem: Environmental > Aquatic > Freshwater > Lake > Sediment | place: USA: Wyoming | collected...
TCGCAATTCCCCACTCGATGTCGAGGAACTGCGTCGCAACTTCCGGTGGGGACGCCAATCACTGAACGCGGCCTTTGCTCTTGTCCAACCCAAGTCGCACGCTATCGACCTGGGGCTCGAGGGGGCCGAGGCGCTCGGCCTGCAGGCCCGGTGCAGCGCCGAAGAAGGAGATCTCTTCGGCTCAACACTCCCGCAATACGGCTGATCGACGCGCGGTTCACGGGCTGAAGGGCAAGGATTGTCATCGGCAAACCCGAATGGAGCAAAGGCAATGAACAGACAACCTCGTACGACGCTCCACACTGGCTTAGACTAAAAGCCAGTCATGGTGCGGTTCCGTTGAAAGCAATTAGTCCATTGATTGTAAGTTCAAGTCCAACACGGCCCACCATGCATGCCCCGGGCGCCTGGCAATGCTGACGCGCCGGGATGCACTCGGCGCCTCCCTCAGTGTCAGCGGGCTCAGTCTCAGCGGCCTCGGGCTCTGCGCCCTCGCCATTGCTCCGCCGCCGTCTTCGGCTGACAGCGCGCCCGGCAACCCTGCGGCCCCTGTTCCACCGGGGGCTTTGCTGACCACCTTCATGCGCCTTGCGGCCAGTCTGGATGATCGGCTGGTGATCTGGTGGATGGACGGAATCCGCTACGGGGTGGTGGATGCCATCTGCCGGCCGCTGCACGGCATGCAGGTCGGGATGTTCCACCAGTTCGAAAGGCAGCCGGACGGCACGTACCGGTTCGCGATCTTCGAACTGACCTACTACACCGACCTCGACACCGGGGCGCTGCTGACGACCTACGCCAACCCCTACACCGGCAAGACCGATAGTGTGATCCACGTCAGGCTCGGGCCCACGGTCCGCGTCCAGACCGCCGAGGGGCTCACGGTGTCCCCCGAACCAGCCATTCGTGAGTACCACAGCAGGCTGGGGCCGGTGACCGTGCAGGGCGATCGGATCTGGGTGCGGACCGACGTGGAGGCCCGCATTGTCCTGCCCCTGCCAAAGGCGCCGGAAATCATCCTGAACCACTACACGACACTGGGCGGTCTCCTCGTGGAGGCCACCGACGAGACCCGGGCCAGCGTCCCTGCCGACCTGTCCTTTCAGAACATCATCCGCTGGGAACCCTGGATGCGGATGGGCGATCGACCCGGGCATCTCATGAGTCGGGCGATCGGGCGCAAGCTGGCGACCGTTGAGGAATTGCCAGCGGATTACCTCGCCATGGCCGAGCGGAAGCACCCGGAATACCTCCGGGACCCCCGGGGAATTCTGGCCCGCACCCTGGCCAAGTCCGCGACCGCCGGTTGAGGGGCCCGACAAGCTAGTTTCTAAATATCGCGTAAACTACTGTAATATATAAAGTAATGTTACGCTCCCAGTGCCCTGAATCAGAATGCGCCGTGGCGCGGCTCCGGGCACGACGAAAGGCGTCCCAGGGCCCGGTGGGCGCAGGGTCGTTCGGTATAATGCAGGTACAAAAGCCGCTTTAAGACCCCACGCGCGAAAGTGGCGGAACTGGTAGACGCGCAGGATTTAGGTTCCTGTGGGGTAACCCGTGAGAGTTCGAGTCTCTCCTTTCGCACCAATCTCGTGACGGGTGCAATCAGGCAGGACACGTTGAAAGTATGCAGACGGTTCAGGAAGTCGGCAGGGTGATGGAGGATTTGCACGTTTCTCTGGAGGCTGGCCAGGGCCTGGAACGGCGGCTGCAGGTTCGGGTACCGGCGCAGCGTATCGAGCGTGAGGTGGAGACCCGGCTGCGTTCGGTCAGCCGGACGGCCAACATCAAGGGCTACCGCCCAGGCAAGGTTCCGGAAAAGGTCATTCGTCAGCGGTTTGGCGACCAGGTTCGCCGGGAAGTCTTGCAGGACGTGGTTCAGTCTACCTACAACGAGGCAGTTATCGGTCAGCAGCTGCGTCCGGCGGGCGACCCCCAGATCGATGCGGCGCCGGAGGCGGGCGCGGAAGGCGTCGATTTCGCCTACACCGCCAGCTTCGAGGTCTTCCCCGAATTTACGGTGCAGGGGCTCGAGGCCGTGGCCGCCAGCCGGCCCGACCCCGCGTTCGATGATGCCGACATCGATTTCATCGCCGAGAACCTGCGGCGGCAGCGCTGTCACTGGCATGCCACGGACCGGGAGGCACGCACTGGTGACCGTGTGGTTGTCGATTTCCAGGGCCGCCTGAACGGTGCCCCGATGGACGGCGGCACTGGCGAGAAGGTCACGATCCTGCTCGGCGCTGGCCGGATGATCGAGGACTTGGAGAAGCAGTTAGTGGGCGTTAAGTCCGGCGACAACCGCGAGATTACGGTACGGTTTCCCGCCGACTACCAGAACCCGACCCTGGCCGGTCAGGCCGCCGATTTTAGTATTCAGGTTCATGAAGTCGCCGAAGAGCACTTGCCCGAATTGGATGAGGAGTTCATCCGGAGCTTTGGCGTGGAAAGCGGCATGAAGGATGACTTCGTTAAGGACCTTCGCAACAACATGGCCGACGAATTTGCGGCCCGGGCGAAAGCCGACGTCAAACGCCAGCTGCTGGAGCAGTTGTTGCAGGCGAATCCGATCGACATACCCGTCGTCCTCGTGGAGCAGGAAGCCACGTCGCTCCAGGCCGACGCCATGCGCAATCTCGAGATCACTGACCCTGCGTCCGCGCCCGCGCTGGAGTCTTTCCGCCAGACGGCTGAGCGCCGTGTTCGCCTCGGGCTGCTGATCGGGGCCCTGATTCGCGAACAGGAGCTGGTGGTGGACCGGGAGAAGGTTCGTGAGCGCATTGAGAGACTGTCCGGCGGCTACGAAAAGCCGGACGAAATTCGCAAGTTGTACTACCAGACGGCAAGACTTTTGACCGAGGTGGAAAACTCAGTGCTCGAGGAGCAGGTGGTGGAGTGGCTGGCCAGCCGTGCTGCGATTACGCCGAAGCCCACGACGTTTCGCGCGCTGGTCGCTGGCTAGGGCGTGATGGCTAACACTTCAACGCAACAGGGAAGGTAAACATGGCTATGGAAACCACAGCGCTCGGTCTCGTACCGATGGTCATCGAGCAGACCGCGCGCGGCGAGCGGGCGTATGACATCTACTCGCGGCTGCTGAAGGAGCGGGTGATCTTCATTGTGGGCCCGGTCGAGGACCACATGGCCAATCTGATCGTTGCCCAGCTGTTGTTTCTCGAGTCGGAAAACCCGGACAAGGACATTCACCTCTACATTAATTCACCGGGTGGCGTGGTGACTTCCGGGCTTTCCATCTACGACACGATGCAGTTCATCAAGCCAGACGTCAGTACCATCTGCGTCGGTCAGGCCGCCAGCATGGGCGCGCTGTTGCTGGCCGGGGGCGCGAAGGGCAAGCGCTTCTGCCTGCCGCATTCCCGCATCATGATTCACCAGCCCCTGGGCGGCTTTCAGGGCCAGGCATCTGATATCGACATCCATGCGAAGGAAATCCTGCTGACCAGAGAACGTCTCAACCGGATCCTGGCCAAACACACCGGCCAGTCCATGGAGCGGGTGGAGCAGGATACGGACCGGGATCGCTTCATGAGCGGGCAGGATGGGGTGGAGTACGGGCTGATTGACGGCGTGTTGGAACGCCGCGGAGAAATCCGTAAGGCCCCGTGAAAAATGACGTGAAATAGCCGCGTGATGTGAACTACTCGCGGTATACGACGAGGGGTTTTGCACGCCCCGCTGAACGCGTGCTATATGGTAGATGGAGCTCCGTGACGGGCTTCACGGCAGGAGAAACCGGCGGCCATGGTTGACGAAACCCGCGGACGAGGCGACGACGGCAAGCTGCTCTACTGCTCATTTTGCGGCAAGAGCCAGCACGAGGTGCGCAAGCTGATCGCGGGCCCGTCCGTGTTCATCTGCGACGAGTGCGTCGAACTTTGCAATGACATTATCCGCGAGGAGTTGGAGGACCGGCAGGACCACCCCAGCACCAAGCTGCCAAAACCCCAGGAGATCAAGGCCGTCCTCGACGAGTATGTCATTGGCCAGGAGCGCGCCAAGAAGATCCTGGCCGTGGCGGTCTACAACCACTACAAGCGGCTGGAAAACCGGTCGGCTGACGGTGGCAAGAGCGACATTGAGCTCTCGAAGAGCAACATCCTGCTGATCGGTCCCACGGGCTGCGGCAAGACCCTTCTGGCGGAAACACTTGCCCGGCTGCTCAACGTCCCGTTCGCGATTGCGGACGCCACCACGCTAACCGAAGCAGGCTACGTGGGCGAGGACGTCGAGAACATCATTCAGAAGCTGCTGCAGAAGTGTGACTACGATGTCGAGAAGGCGCAGACCGGTATCGTCTATATCGACGAGATTGACAAGATCTCGCGCAAGTCCGACAACCCTTCAATTACCCGCGATGTGTCCGGCGAAGGTGTTCAGCAGGCCCTGCTGAAGCTGATCGAAGGTACCATTGCTTCCGTGCCGCCTCAGGGGGGGCGCAAGCATCCCCAGCAGGAGTTCCTGCAGGTGGACACCCGCCACATTCTGTTCATCGTTGGTGGTGCTTTCGCTGGCCTGGAAAAGATCATCCAGAAGCGTTCCCAGAAGAGCGGCATCGGCTTCGTGGCCGATGTGCGTAGCGCGGAAGACTCTCCTATTGGCGAGCTTCTCACCGACGTGGAGCCTGAAGACCTGATCCGCTACGGCCTGATCCCCGAGTTTGTGGGGCGGCTGCCGGTGGTGGCCACGCTGGACGAACTCGACGAGGCCGCTCTGATCAGCATTCTGGTCGAGCCCAAGAACGCCCTCACCAAGCAGTACCGACGGCTGTTTGAGATGGAAGGCGCAGAGCTCGAGTTCCGGGAAGACGCCTTGCGGGCTATCGCGTTGCGCGCCATGCAGCGCAAGACGGGGGCGCGTGGCCTGCGCACGATTCTCGAGAATATCCTGCTGGACACCATGTACGACCTGCCGTCCCTGCGAAACGCTCGTAAAATTGTTGTGGATGAAGCCGTTGTCACTGGCGAAACACGGCCCTACATCATCTTCGAGGCGGAAGAAACCACGCCCTTGCGAGCCGTTCAGGAAGAACGGAGGGCAGCCGGCTCTGGCAGCAGCTAGACTGTCGGGACTTTGAACTTCCAAAGGCCTGAATTTTCGAGTTCACGAATGTTGGCGAGGACACCAGCCCCGCCTGCCCGAGTCTGCTGCGCCGCCTGGCCTCCCCAGGGAGTACCCGGCGGGACTCTAAAGTCCTAGGAGATGAAGGATGTCTGACACCGATCCGCAGCACCGCCTGAACATACCCATCCTGCCGCTGCGGGATGTGGTTGTTTACCCGCACATGGTCATCCCGCTGTTTGTAGGGCGCGCGCGTTCCATCCAGGCGCTGGAAGAGGCGATGCAGGCCGGCAAGCAGATACTTCTCGTGGCCCAGAAGCAGGCCGACGTGGATGAGCCGGCCCTGGAGGATATCTACCGGGTCGGCACGCTTTCCACAATTCTGCAGTTACTGAAACTTCCGGATGGCACGGTAAAAGTGCTCGTCGAGGGCGGCACCCGCGCTAACCTGACGGAGACCCGGGGAGCCGAGTTCTTCTCTGCCGACATTACTCTTGTCGAGGATCAGCTGGACGTCACCACGCGCGAAGCGGAAGTACTCAAGCGATCGCTGATTTCCCAGTTCGAGAACTACGTCAAGCTGAACCGGAAGGTGCCACCAGAGATCCTGACGTCGCTGGCCGGCATCGATCAGCCGGGGCGTCTCGCCGATACCGTTGCCGCCCACATGGCGCTGAAGCTCGACCAGAAGCAGAAGGTGCTCGAAATCGAGGCCGTTCGTGAACGGATCGAACACGTGATGACGCTGATCGAAACCGAAATCGACATGCTCCAGATCGAAAAGCGGATCCGCGGCCGTGTGAAGCAGCAGATGGAGAAGAGTCAGCGCGAGTACTACCTGAACGAGCAGATGAAGGCGATTCAGAAGGAACTTGGGGACATGGAAGATGCCCCGAACGAGATCGCCGAACTCGAGCAGCGCGTTGCCCGGGCCGGCATGCCGCAGGAGGCGCGGGACAAGGCCACGTCAGAGCTGAACAAGCTCAAGCTGATGTCACCCATGTCGGCTGAGGCCACGGTGGTGCGCAACTACGTGGATTGGCTCCTGAAGGCGCCATGGAAGAAGCGGACGCGCGTCAACCAGGCATTGGGGGAGGCGGAGCAGGTCCTGGAGAAGGATCATTTTGGCCTGGACAAGGTCAAGGAGCGCATTCTTGAGTATCTCGCCGTCCAGCAGCGTGTAAAGAAACTGAAGGGCCCTATCCTTTGCCTGGTCGGTCCGCCGGGTGTCGGCAAGACGTCGCTGGGGCAGAGCATCGCCCGGGCCACCAACCGCAAGTTTGTCCGCATGTCCCTCGGCGGTGTACGTGACGAGGCAGAGATTCGTGGGCATCGTCGTACTTACATCGGGTCGATGCCCGGCAAGATTGTGCAAAACCTGTCGAAGACGGGTGTACGCAATCCGCTGTTCCTCCTGGATGAAGTGGACAAGATGTCCACGGACTTTCGCGGTGACCCGTCCTCGGCCCTGCTCGAGGTGCTGGATCCGGAGCAGAATGCCAGCTTCAACGATCACTACCTCGAGGTCGATTTCGACCTGTCTGAGGTAATGTTCGTCTGTACCGCCAATACGTTGAATATTCCGGCACCTTTGCTCGATCGCATGGAGGTCATTCGCATTCCGGGCTACACGGAAGATGAGAAGCTCAATATCGCGCGCAATTACCTGAAGCCCAAGCAGGTCAAGGCCAACGGCTTGAGGAACGGCGAGGTTTCCATTTCCGACTCGGTGATCCGCGACATCATCCGTTACTACACCCGGGAGTCCGGTGTCCGCAACCTGGAGCGGGAGATCGCCAAGATCTGCAGGAAGGTGGTGAAGCAGCACCTGCTCAAACCCGGGATAAAAGTCACGCACGTGGTGTCGAAGGGTCTCGATAAGTATCTGGGTGTGCGCCGTTACCGTTATGGTCGAGCCGAGGAGATCAACCAGGTCGGGCAGGTCACCGGCCTTGCATGGACCGAAGTGGGTGGCGAGCTGCTGACGATTGAGGCGGCTGTGGTGCCTGGCAAGGGCAAGCTCATCAACACTGGTCAGCTCGGCGAGGTGATGCGGGAGTCGATTCAGGCGGCGACCACCGTTGTGCGTAGCCGTGCGGCCGTGCTCGGAATCGACGAGGACTTCCACCAGAAGCTCGATTTGCACATCCACATGCCGGAGGGGGCCACCCCAAAGGACGGCCCCAGCGCGGGCATCGGTATGTGCACTGCGCTGGTATCGGCGCTGACCGGTATTCCCGTCCGGTGCGATGTTGCGATGACGGGGGAAATTACCCTGCGTGGCGAGGTGCTGCCGATTGGTGGGCTCAAGGAAAAGCTGCTGGCGGCCCATCGTGGCGGGATTACGACGGTCCTGATCCCGCGGGATAACGAGAAGGATCTGGTCGAAATTCCGAAGAACATCAAGGACAAGCTCAACATTGTTCCGGTGCGCTGGATTGACGAGGTGTTGCAATTGACGCTGCAGAACATGCCAACCCCCAAGGTCGTCAGTCTGCCACTGCCGGGTGACGACTCGCAGAAGGCGCAAGCCGAGACGTCGGATACCGGGGTGAGGGCGCACTGACGGCGCGTAGAATTGGTGCGGGAATCGAGCCGGTGGGGCGGGGCTGCGTGGTTGACAGCCGTTTTTCGCCCTTGGTATAAGGTTTTCGACTAGCATCTGGCTGCGGCTTTCTTGCAGCGACCGTCACCGGATTTAGGGGACGTCACTGAAATCACCAGACCGAAGCAGCCCCGAGTGGTTTAGAAAGGAACTTATCGGGGGCTTGATCGGTTACGGGTGGTAGCAGTGACGAGGGAATAACTCGCTTAATGCTGAAGGTATGTTGATGAACAAGGGTGACTTGATCGAAGTGGTTGCGGACGACGCCGGGCTGTCCAAGGCCGATGCCACACGTGCGGTGGATGCGCTTATCGGCGCCGTAACCAAGGCTTTGAAATCCGGCAACGATGTGTCGCTGGTAGGCTTCGGGACGTTTGCAGTGAAGAATCGGGCCGCCCGTCAGGGCCGGAATCCCAGGACGGGGGAGACGATCCAGATTGCGGCCAGCAAAGTTCCGGGCTTCAAGGCTGGGAAGGCCCTGAAGGATGCCGTAAACTAGGCGGTCTTCGCCGGGCCGCTGCTCAAGACTCGGATGAGAACCAGGCGCCCCGTACTGGCACACCGGTGCCGGCACGGGGCGCTGACGTTTATTGGATGTCTTGCAGGTTTGCGAGGCGGATGCAGGGTGCTTAGCTCAGCTGGAAGAGCGTCGCCCTTACAAGGCGAAGGTCGGGGGTTCGAGCCCCTCAGCACCCACCAGCCCCGGGCGCAGGGGTGTTGATGCCGGCCGAGTTTCGGAAGACCAGGTTCAAGCAAGACGAGTTTCATCAAGAGTGGAGTGGTAGTTCAGTTGGTTAGAATACCGGCCTGTCACGCCGGGGGTCGCGGGTTCGAGTCCCGTCCACTCCGCCACCAACCGTAACGCGCACAGCGATGCTGCAAGATATCCGGGAGAAGCTCCAGGGCGGGTTTGCGGTCGCGATGCTGCTGGCTATTGGCGTGCCGCTGGCGCTGAGCTTCGTCAACAGGGATAGTGGGGTCGCCGGCTCGGGCTTCGCGGTGCGGGTCAACGGCGAGGAGATTCCCACCGTTGAGTTCCAGCGGGTCTACCAGAATCGCCTGGTTGCCGAGCAGCAGGCTGCGAAGGGCGAACTGCCCCGGGAGGCCCAGGACCGGCTGAAACGGCAAGCTCTCGAAGGGCTGGTGCTCAATCGGGCGTTTACCCAGTACGTCCGCGAGACGGGCTTCCGCGTCAGCGGCCCCCAGGTGATCGATTACGTGCGCAGCCTGCCGGTCTTCCAGGTGGCTGGTCAGTTTTCCAGGCCGGCCTACGACGCCACATTGGCGACTGCGGGGATCAGCCCGACCGCCTTCGAACAGGAACAGCAATCCCTGCTGGCAGTCCGCCAGTTGCAGGAGGGCCTGGTCGAGAGTTCATTTTTCACCCCTGCTGAATTTCGCCGGGTAATCGAACTGGACCAGGAACGCAGGGACGTTGCCTACGTGTTGTTTGATCCCCGGGAGATAGGCGCCGCGATCAACGTCAGCGACGTGGACGTGCAGTCCTACTACACGGTCAATGCCAGCCAGTTTCAGTCGGCGGAGAGCGCCAACCTCGAGTATCTGGAGGTCGCCCTGCCGGACATGGCGCGGGACTACACGCCGGATGAGGAAGCCCTGCGCAAGGCCTACGGCGCCGATCCCACCCGGTTTCGCTCCGCGGAAGAACGCCGGGCTCGGCACATCCTGATCGCTGTGGACACCAGCCGCACGGATGCCGTGGCCAAGGCACTGGCCGACGAAATCGCGGGCAAGCTCACCAAGGGTGGGGACTTTGCGGCGCTGGCCGCCCAGTACTCCAGCGATACGGGCTCGGCGAGCCGGGGCGGCGACCTGGGCTTTGCCGCTCAGGGTAACTATGTAGAGCCGTTCGAGAAGGCGCTGTTCGCGCTCAAGCCCGGCCAGACCTCAGATCCGGTCAAGACTGAATTCGGCTATCACATTATCCGCCTTGACGAATTGCGCCCGGGTGCAGAGCGGAGCTTTGAGGAAGTTCGCGCACAGCTGACAGATGAGCTGCGCAAGCAGAAGGCACAGGACGAGTTCTACGCGCTCGCCGAACGGCTGGACGATCTGGCGCTGGACAACCCCACCTCTCTGGAACCGGTCGCCAAGGAAACGGGGCTCACGGTCCGGCGGTATGAAGGATTTACGCGAACGAATGGTGGCCCGTTCGGGAACAACGCCAATCTCATCAGTGCAGTGTTCTCTCCGGGTGTTCTCGATGGCAGTGAGAACACCCCTTTGATCGAACTCGATGACGCCCGCGCCATCGTGGCCCGGGTTGCTGAGTACAAACAGCCGGCGCCACGGCCGCTCGAGCAGCTGCGTGGTGAAATTTTGGAGCGCCTGCGTGCCCAGCGGGCCACGACGGAGGCCCGGAGCCGAGGCGAGGCGATCGTGCAACGGGTGCAGGCCGGCGAGGATCTGCCGGCCGTGCTCAGCGCCGCAGGCCTCAAGCTGACCGAGGCAGGGCCGCTCACCCGTCGTTCACCGACAGTGCCGGCGGATCTGCTCGCAGCTGTGTTCCGGGCGCCCAAGCCTGGCGGGCAGCCTCTCGGGAAGCCTGAAGGGAAGAATGGCGGCAAGCCTGTCGTGCAGGGCACCAGCCTCGGCAACGGGGGTTATGCGGTGTTCCAGCTGCGGTCCGTGGTTCCGGGTGAGCCCGAACGGATTCCGCAGGAACAGCGGGACCAGCGCAAGAAGGTCCTGGTCCAGCGGGTCGCCGTTGGTGAAACCGAGGCCCTCGCTGCCCAGCTGCGCGAGTCGGCGGACGTGGTGGTTGCCCCGGACCTCTTCAAGGCCGAGGATTCAGAAGCTCCCTAGAGGCTCATGCCGACCTGGCTATAACCGCCATCCACGTACAGGATTTCCCCGGTGATGCCGGCGGCCAGATCCGAACAGAGAAATGCCGCCGCGTTCCCCACGTCCTCGATGGTCACATTGCGACGGATCGGTGTCGTACTGGCGACGTGCGCAAGCATGGCGCGGAAGCCACCGATGCCCGCAGCGGCCAGTGTCTTGATGGGCCCCGCCGAGATGCCGTTCACGCGGGTGCCCGCCGCCCCCAGTTCCGCTGCCATGAAGCGCACGTTGGCTTCCAGGCTGGCCTTGGCCGGCCCCATGACGTTGTAGTTGGGGATGGACCGCACAGCGCCGAGGTAGGTGAGTGTCAGGAGGGCGGAAGACGGAGAGAGCAGCTGGCGCCCGTACTTGGCGAGGGCCGCAAAGCTGTAACTGCTGATGTCGTGGGCAATCTGGAAGCCCTCCCGCGTGACGGAATCCAGGTAACTGCCAGCCAGCTGGTCCCGCGGGGCGAAGGCGACGGAGTGCACGATGGCATCCACGCTGTTCCAACTGGCGGCCAGGGCCGCATACATGCGCTTGATTTCGTCGTCGCTCGCGACGTCCAGCGGCAGGCAGATTGACGAGCCCGTTTCCGCCGCCATGTCCCGTACCCGGTCGCCGAGCCGTTCCGTCTGGTAGGTAAACGCGAGACTGGCACCTTCCCGGGCCATGGCCTGCGCAATACCCCATGCGATCGACCGTTCACTGGCGACCCCGACAATCAGTGCGCGTTTGCCGGCAAGAAATCCCATGGGCGCTTCACGATCTGCGAGTTGCGAAGGCAAGCATTGTAAGGCCCGGCGCCGGGCGTGAGCTAATATATACGCATGCGCCCTCACTGGCTCGAGACCGGCACCGGCACCAACCTGCTTCGCGAGGAGTCCCGTCAGATTGCTGGTGCCTTCGAGAACATTTTCGGCGACCAGTTTCTGCAGATCGGGGCCTGGGGCGATCCAGTGTTGTTTCGCCGTTACGCCCGGACGCGCCGCTACGCCGTCGTCGCGGCGAAGCGTGGACCCGGGGTGGATTTCGTGAGCGTCCCCGAGGACCTCGCGGTGGCCACGGATTCAATTGATGCGGTGTTCCTTCCGCACGTCCTCGAGACCACCGAGGACCCGCACGCCGTGCTGCGGGAAGTGGACCGTATTCTCCGGCCCGACGGCCATGTGGTCGTCGCGGGCTTCAATCCCTGGGGCTGGTGGGGCGTGCGTCACTACCTGTCCCGGCGGCGATTTCCCACCGGTGGCCAACGGATGGTGTCCGAGTACCGGTTGCGCGACTGGTTACACCTTCTTGACTACCACGTTGAGCCGCCGCGCTTCCACCACCTTGCGGCGCCCCTCTATCGCCAGCCCCAGACGCCTGAGATGCCCGCTGAGGTGCCAGTTGAGATGCCGGCTCGCGAAGCGGAACTGGATGGCGGCCAGCTGCCCGCCGCCCGTTTTCGCGGCTGGCATCCGCTGGCCAGCTGTTATCTGCTGGTGGCCCGCAAGGAAGTCTTCACCGTCACGCGGATCCGTCCCGTGTTCCGCCGTCGCACGCAACTCGTGGGTGGCCTCGTCAATCCCACCACGCGGAATGCCGCGTGACCGACGTGGAGCTCTACACGGATGGTGCCTGCCGCGGCAATCCGGGACCCGGCGGGTGGGGCGTGCTCCTGCGCGCCCTGGGTCCGCGAGGGAGGGGCCAGGAGCGGGAACTCTGCGGAGGCGCACTGGCGACCACCAACAACCGCATGGAGTTGATGGCGGCCATCGAGGGCCTGCAGGCGCTCAGCCGCCCCTGCGTGGTTGCTGTGTATACCGACTCCGAGTACCTGAAGAAGGGCATCGGGGAGTGGCTGCCCAAATGGAAGGCTTCCGGCTGGCGCACGGCGGCGCGCAAACCCGTGAAGAACGAGGACCTCTGGCGCCGGCTGGAGGAGGCGGCCGCCCGCCACCAGGTCCAGTGGCACTGGGTGAAGGGCCATGCCGGACACCCGGAAAACGAGCGTGCGGATGCGCTCGCCAATCGCGGCCTGGAGGACATCCTCGCCGGCGCGTTTGCCACCGGGCAGGCATCGAAGTAACAGGCATCGAAATCGCCGGCGTCGAGGTTAAGGACATGCGACAGATTGTGCTGGACACTGAAACAACCGGGCTCGAAGTCGAGAAGGGTCACCGGATCATTGAGCTCGGCTGCGTGGAGCTCGAGAATCGCCGGCGCACCCATCGCACGTTGCACCACTACCTGCAGCCCGACCGGGAGATCGATCCTGGTGCTCAGGACGTGCATGGCATCTCGGCGGAGATGCTGGCCGGCAAGCCGCGCTTTGCGGATGTGGCGCAGGAGTTCCTCGCCTTCGTGGCCGGCGCCGAACTGATCATTCACAACGCCGCTTTCGACGTGGGTTTTCTGGAGGCGGAACTGCAGCAGCTCGATCCAGGCCTGGTCGGACCAGGCCCGGTCGGACAAGAGCGGCCCCGGCTGGCGGGCCTCTGCACGGTGCTGGACACGCTGGCCCTGGCGCGCCGCCTGCACCCGGGGCAGCGCAATAGCCTGGACGCACTCTGCAAGCGCTATGCGGTGGACAACGCTGGTCGCGAGTTTCACGGCGCGCTGCTGGACGCCCAGCTCCTGGCCGATGTCTACCTCGGGATGACCGGTGGCCAGGGCACGCTGCTCCTTGATCCGGACGCGGGCGAGGCAGCCGTGCGCCAGTCGGCTGCGCGTGCCGTGGCGCGCGATGGTTTATGTCTCAGGGTGATCCGTGCTTCTGCCGAGGATCTCGCAGAGCACGAACATCATCTGGGACTTATCGATAAGCAGAGTGGCGGAAAAACACTTTGGCGAAAATTCGGCAGTCCTGCCGGATGAAGGAATCGCTGGGCCAGGCGCTGGCCGCCAACTTTCTTGGTCAGGCACCGGACTGGTACAAACTGACGATCGTC
>Ga0315283_10003467_pt1 | contig 13461 bp, 11 predicted proteins | sample YL17G09_0_MG_FD_204541 | JGI IMG/M metagenome (GOLD analysis project Ga0315283, IMG submission 204541) | Sediment microbial communities from Yellowstone Lake, YNP, Wyoming, USA - YL17G09_0 | ecosystem: Environmental > Aquatic > Freshwater > Lake > Sediment | place: USA: Wyoming | collected...
GCCGAACTGTCTCAGTCCGAGGAGCGTTGGCGCTCTCTCGCGGAGAATGCCCCCGATGCAATCCTGACCGTTGAGTGTTCCGGCAAGATTCGGTATGCCAACCGCGGCTTCCAGGGCACTCCTGCTGATCGCCTGATCGGCCGCAAGTTGCACGCCTGTGTGCTGCTTGAACACCGAAATGAGCTGCGCCAGGTTTTCGAGCAGGTTGTGCAGGCGGGGCAGCCGGCAAAGTATGAGTTCTCCGGCATGGCCGAGACGGGCGGCCTGTCATGGCACGTGGCGAACATTGCACCAATCGTGGTACAAGGGAAGATCGTCGGGGCAACGGTGCTGATCAGCGACATCTCCGAACGCAAGCGGATGGAGGATGAGCTGCGCGAGTACGCTCGCCGCCTGGAAGAGCGCGTCTCCGATCGCACCCGCAAGCTGAGTGTACTTTACCAGGTCACTGCCGCGACCAGCGAGGTCTACGATCTCCGCACGATGCTGGCCAACTCCCTCGCATCGGTGCTGGCGACGATACCTGCGAGCGCCGGCTGCGTCCAGTTGCTCGACGACGGCAGGTGCGGCAAGGTGCTAGTGGTCGGGCATGGCCTCTCCGCTGCGGGGGGCATCACCGCCGAGCTAAACCGGGGCTTCGGGACCGATTCGCCTTGGGAACGGGTGCTGCGCGAAGGCCTGTCGCTGCGCATGACCAAGGGGAATGCGGAAAGGAGGTTGCCTGAGACGATTCAGCGAGAGGGGTTCCAGGCGTATCTGGGCGTGCCCATCCGCGCGAGCGGCCAGACGATGGGTGTGCTGAGCGTGTTTCTGCGCAATGAGCCACGGCTGGCGATCGACGATGTGGAGGTGCTCTCCTCTGTTGCAGGTCAACTCGGTCGCGCTGTGGAACGAATCGAGCTCCGCCGCCAGGCAGAGCATGCCATCATCGTGGAGGAGCGCCAACGCCTGGCTCGTGATCTCCACGATTCGATCACCCAACTCCTGTGCAGCCAAGCTCTCTTGGCGGAGGCAAGCCGCAAGTTCGTGGAAGCCGGCGAAGCGGCCGCAGCCACGCCTTACCTGAACCAACTGGTCGAAACCGCACACCAGGCTCTCAAAGAGATGCGCCTGATGATCTATGACTTGCGACCCTCCGCCCTCGAAAAGGAAGGCTTGGTGAGGGCGCTCCAGTGCCGCCTGGAGGCGGTGGAGCAGCGCGCCGGGGTTCAGGCTTCGCTGGTCGGCTGCATCACGACGCCGCTCTCTCGACAGGAGGAGGAAGGCCTCTACCGGATTGCCCAGGAGCTTCTTAACAATGTGCTCAGACACGCTGAAGCGAGCTCGGTGACGATCTTCCTGCGCGACGGAGCGCGCGGACAAGGAGAGGTCCGTGTTGAGTTGGAGGTGGCTGACGATGGAAAAGGGTTTGACCCGGAGGCGCCCAGCGCAGGGATTGGGCTGAAGAGCATCCAGGAACGCGTCGAGCGTCTCGGCGGCACGCTGTCGATCGCGTCTCGTAGCGGCCAGGGATGCCGGGTCACCGTTAGCCTGCAGCCTGAGGCCAGTCCACAAGAAAGCCAGCTTGGTCAGCGTTCGCGCACGCAGCCCGCCTCGGAGGTGCCGTGCTGAGAACAGAGGGTACGGGCACGGTGGATATTCGGGTCTTGATAGTCGAAGATCATCCGGTCGTTTTGATGGGGTTGCGCGCCCTGATCAGCTCCGAGGCGGGTCTGGTCGTGGCTGGGGAGGCAACCGACGGCGCGGACGCGGTGCGGAAGGCGCTGGATCTGAAGCCCGATGTCATCTTGATGGATCTGCTGATGCCCGGGAAGGATGGCATTGAGGCCACCGGCGACGTGCGGCGGGCGAACCCCGACGCGCGCGTGCTGATCCTGACGAGCTTCGCCGAAAGCGACAAAATCATCTCAGCCGTGCGTGCCGGCGCCCTCGGCTATGTCCTGAAAGACGCGCTCCCGCAGGAGATCATTGACGCCATTCGGGATGTTCACGCAGGACGGGTTTACTTTCACAAGGCGATTGCCCGCCAGCTCTTCCACAACCCAGATCAGTGGCTCGAACGCGAGCAGACGCCGCTTCATTCGTTAACCGAACGGGAAATCGAGGTCCTGAGGCTGGTAGCGCAAGGCTTGAACAACGAGGAGATCGCTGAGAAACTGGTGATCAGCCGGTCGACCGTGGGTGTACATGTCGGACGCATCCTCGAAAAACTGGGGGTTGCCAACCGCACCCAGGCCGCTCTGTACGCGTTGCGCGCAGGCCTGGCCAGCCTCTATACCTGATAGACCGCCGGACACCCTGCAAATAGGAGAGGAGCTATGCCATTGAAGGGCTTCATCTGCGAAAAACCGCTGGAGTTTCTTTCGCCGGAGAAGATCGAAAGGATCAACGAGGGGTCGCTGGAACTACTGGCCGAGGCAGGCATGACCATCGCGCACCAGGGCTGCCGGAAGATCCTCGCAAGCGGTGGTTGCGAGGTCGATCACGAAACTGAACGCGTCAGATTTCCTCGAGATGTCGTAACGGCGGCCATCGCCCAGTGTCCCTCCTCATTCCCACTCCGGTCGCGCAACACGGACCTCACGCTGGAGCTTGGTGGCCAGTAGGTTTATTTCGCCTCCTTCCCTGGCTTCAAGTTCGTGGACTTGGATACCGGCGCGCGCCGCGAGGCGACCTAGGGTTGGCGTGCGCGAGGGCTATGATGCGTGGGTAGACGGTGGGAGCAATGGGGTGGTCGGGCGGGCGACCGAAGAGGCCCGCCGGCTGATTGCCACGCATCAGGTGACGCTCCTGGCGCCCGAGGTGGACCGTGAGATCGCACGCATCCTGCAGCAAGCCGAGAAAGAGAAGATGTAACGAATAAGTTTACCGTGGGATAGTGCAGAATGCGGATGCGCCGCCAAGATGTTCGTGCTATGCTGTGCTGCACAGGCAGATCTAGCCTGATTTCGTTCCCACTCTTACCCCAAGTAAAAAAAAGGAGGTCCGGAAATGAAAGGTCGCTTTCTGACGCTTGTCCTGGTTTCGCTCCTGATCGCTGGCGTGTTGGGCGGCTGTGCTGCGCCGGCCCCGACCGCCGCACCCCAGGCCACGGTTGCGCCGGCCCCGACTGCCGCGCCTCAGGCCGCAGATGCATCGGCCAAGCCACTCAAGGTAGCGCTGGTACTATCCACGTCGGTCACCGATTCTGGCTGGGACTCGACAGCCTACGCGGGCCTTCAGCAAGCCAAGGAGAAATTGGGCGCTGAGGTCTCGGTGAACGAAAACACGCAGACCTCACAGACTGAGGCGGTCGTGCGCGACTACGCCAGCCGCGGCTACGATCTCGTCGTCACCAACAGCTTCTCCTATGGCGACGGCGTGATGAAAGTCGCGCCTGACTTCCCCAACACCAAGTTCGCCATCACCACCGGCATCTGGGAAGCGGCCAACGTGTCTTCGTTCGATCCGCTGCAGGAAGATTACTTCTTGGGTGGATGCCTCGACGGCTTGATGTCGAAGAGCGGCAAGCTTGGCATTATCGGCGGCGTCAAGATGCCAGCCATGATCCGAACCGCGAATGCCATTGCGGACGGCGCCAAGTACTGCCGGCCCGATATCCAGGTCTCGACCGCCTATGTCGGAAGCTGGGCTGACCCGGCTAAGGCCAAGGAACTGGCGTTGGCTCAAATCGCGAGCGGGGTCGATGTGATCGACGGCTCGGCCTCGGTCGGCTACGATGGCATTATCGAGGCGGTCAAGCAGGCCGAGCGCGAAGGCAAGACGGTCTACACGATAACGGACATGATGTTGAAGCCGGACTTTCCCAAGCAAATCATGGCGGCGCACACTCAGGACCACGGCCCCATGGTTCTTAACTACGCCGAGGAAGTCAAGAACGGCACTTTCAAGGGCGGGATTTTCCGCCCCGGGCTCAAATCCGGCCTGATCTACCTCAAGCTCACGGATACTGTGGGGGCCGACATCAAGGCAAAGGTCGAGCAGGTGCAGAAGGACCTCATCGACGGCAAGATCACCGTGAACGAGCGCTTCACTGAATAGCCAGATCGGATGCGCGAGGGCCAGGCGACTTCGTCTGGCCCTCTTTGTGACAAGCACGCGGGGTACTAATGGCGGACGCCGAGCTGGTCATGCTGAAGATGGAGGGAATCTGCAAGCGATTCCCTGGCGTTGTCGCTAACAACGGCGTGAATCTCGATGTCCGGGCGGGCGAAGTGCATGCGCTGCTCGGCGAGAACGGCGCCGGCAAAACCACGCTCATGAGCGTCCTGTGCGGGCTGTACCATCCCGACGCGGGATCGATTATCTGGAAGGGGCACCCTGTGCGGTTCGCCTCTCCTCGCCAGGCCGCCGCGCTCGGGATCGGCATGGTCCACCAAGATTTCAAGCTCATTCAGCGCATGACGGTAGCCGAGAACATGATGCTGGGGCGGCAGACACGTGGTCCGTACTTCGATCTGCGCGAGGCGGCGCGGATGGTGGAACGGGTGTCAGCCGACTTTGGGTTGCCGATTGACCCGCGCACCCCCGTGCGGCAGCTATCGGCAGGGATGCAACAGCGCGTTGCCATCTTGAAGGTGCTTGCCGGCAGCCCGGACCTGGTCATCTTCGACGAGCCGACCTCCGTTCTGACGCCGCAAGAGGCTGAGAGCCTCTTCAAGATGATGCGATCGTTGGTCGCCAGCGGCAAGTCGATCTGCTTCATCACGCATAAGCTGGAAGAGGTGATGAGCATCGCGACTCGCGTCACCGTGCTGCGCGACGGCAGAGTCATCGACACCCTTGAAACGCGCCAGACCAACCCGCGTGAGTTGGCGCGGCTGATGGTGGGTCGCGAAGTGCTCTTCACGATCCAGAAGACGCCGTGTGCGCCAGGAGAAGCCGCCCTGGGCGTGCAGCATCTGACGACGGCGGGCGCGCCGGGACAGGTGGCACTGCGCGACCTTTCGCTGGAGGTGCGGCAGGGCGAAATCCTGGGCATCGCGGGCATCAGCGGCAACGGGCAGAACGAGCTGGCCGAGGCGATTGCCGGCCTGCGTCCGGTTCTCTCTGGCAGCATCAAGATCGGCGGGTTCGACACCACGCACTGGCGTGCCGAAAAGATCACCGATCTCGGAGTTGCCTACATTCCAGACAAGGTGCGCCAGAACGCTGTCTTCTTGGACCTGGACCTGACGCACAACACGATCGCCAAGTCGCATCGTGGTGCGCCATTGGCGCCGCACGGTATTTTCCGCATGCGTGTCATCGACGGACATGTGCGCCGGCTGTTGACACAGTACCGCGTGCGTGCGCCAAGCCCGCGAACGTTGGCCAAACAGCTTTCAGGTGGCAATCTGCAGCGCCTGGTCCTGGCGCGCGAATCCTCGCGTGCGCCGCAACTGATCATCGCCGCTAACCCGACGGCAGGACTCGACGTGGGTGCGACCGAGTACGTGCGGACGCAACTGCTCGAAGAGCGCGACCGCGGGCGAGCTGTGCTCCTGATCTCCGCCGATCTCGACGAATTATTGGCCTTGAGCGATCGGATCGCCGTGCTCTGCAGTGGCCGTATCGTCGGCATGGTCGCGGCCGCTGACGCCGATCTGGAAGAAATCGGGCTGATGATGGGGGGCGCGCGTGCAGCCGAGCAGCCCTGTGCGTGAGTGACAGCATGACGGATCCGGAATCGGGTCAGGTACCGGCCGAGCCTGCCGCCAGGGCGCAGGACCCTTCCTGGGTCCACGCGCACCACGTCGCCGATGCGGTCCTGCGGGCGCTGGGCAGCCTCGGCATGGCCCTCAGCGCGATCGTCGCGGCCATCGTGGTCGCCGGCGGTATCATCGCGCTCCTCGGCATCAACCCCATCGAGGCGTTTCGCGCGTTTTTCGTCGGCTCACTGGGCAGCAAGAACGGCATCGCCGAAGTCTTGGTGCGCGCTACACCGTTGGCCCTCGCCGGTCTTGGCGTCACCGTGGCCTTCCGGGCCGGCGTCTGGAATATCGGGGCGGAGGGGCAGATCTTCCTGGGAGCATTGGGGGCCGCCCTGGTGGGCATCTATGCGCCACCGTTGCCGCAGCCGCTACACCTGTTGCTGGTGCTGGCGGGCGGGTTCGCCGGTGGCGCCCTCTGGGGCGGTCTGGCTGGCTTCTTGAAGGCGCGTTTCGATGCCAACGAGATCATCATCACCATCATGCTGAATTACCTGGGCATCCTGTTGGTCAGCTTCCTGGTGACTGGACCCCTGAAAGATTCCAGCGGCCTGATCCCGCAGCCGCAAACGGTGCCGCTGCCCGCGAGCGCAATACTGCCCAAGCTGATCCCGGCCACACGCGCCCATACCGGTGCCCTTCTTGCGCTGCTCGTCGCCTTCCTGGTCTGGTTCCTGCTGAAACGCACGACATTGGGCTACACGCTGCGCTCGGCTGGCGCCAACCCGGACGCGGCACGCCACATCGGTATCAATGTAAAGCGCGCCGTGATCATCGCCATGCTCATCAGCGGCGGGCTGGCCGGGCTGGCAGGCGCTAACGAAGTGAGCGGCGTTCAGCACTACCTGACCCAGGACATCTCGTCGGGCTACGGCTATCTCAGCATCGCAGTGGCGCTTTTCGGAGGCCTGGAACCGCTGGGCGTCATTCTCGCATCGCTATTTTTCGGGATGGTGCTCGTCGGCTCGGAGTCGATGCAGCGGGCGGTGAGTGTTCCCGTCTACATGGTCTACATCATCGAGGGGCTGATCATCGTGTCGATGTTGCTTCGTCAACTGGCATGGCGGCGCTCGAAATGAGGATCGATGGAACAGTCTTGGCAGCAACTTCTGTCGGCTAGCTTCCTGCTGGCTCTGCTGTCGTCATGCGTACGCATGGCGATGCCCCTGCTGCTTGCAGGCCTGGGCGAGACGTTTGCCGAGCGCTCCGGCATCCTGAATATCGGTATCGAAGGCACCATGCTGATGGGCGCGATGGCCGGTTTCGTCGGCTCGCGACTGACTGGCAATCCCTGGCTGGGGTTGTGCTGCGGTATCCTGGCCGGAGTGCTCATGGCGCTGCTCCATGCGTTCCTGACAATTACCGTGGTGGCGGATCAGGTGGTGAGCGGCCTCAGCGTGAACATCTTGGGCCTGGGTCTTTCGACCCTTGCCTTCCGCGCCTTTTTCGGCCTGAGCGGACAAACGGTCAAGGCGCCGGGTTTCGACCCTCTCCTCATACCCGGACTCAGCCAGTTGCCCGTGATTGGGCCCATCCTGTTCCGCCAGCAAGTGCTGGTCTATATCGGGCTCCTGCTCGTGCCGATTGCCTATTTCGTGCTGTTCCGGACCACATTCGGCCAGCAGGTTACGGCTGTCGGTGAGGATCCCCGCGCAGCCGAGAGCATGGGGGTTGACGCACTGCGCAGCCGTTACGCCTGCGTACTGGTCGGCGGCGCCACAGCCGGGATGGCAGGGGTCTTTCTGTCGTTGGGGGAACTACGTGGCTTCTCCGAACTGATGGTGGCAGGCCGAGGCTTCATTGCAGTCGCGGTCGTCATGTTTGGGCGCTGGAACCCTGTGGGCGCCCTATTGGCGGCACTCTTGTTTGGATTTGTGGACGCGCTGCAACTGCACCTGCAGGCCTTTTCCATCACCAGCATTCCGCCGCAAGTCCTCCAGGGCCTCCCGTATCTCGTGACCATCCTGGCCGTCGTCAGCGGCGTCGGCAGGGGTTTCATACCCAGCGCTTTGTGCGTCCCATACCGCCGGGGGCAGTAGCGGCACCCGGCAAGTCTATGCCAGGCCGGTCCAAGTGGTCCGCGGAGTGAGCGGCCGCGGTGAGGGCGTGCCAAGTCTGCAGGCTGCCGGTCCACAGGACCTTACATGGCGACGCGGTCTCAACCGATTGGCTCCAGGGCGAAGATGGCGGCTATCCAGAGTTACACACGTGTCGGGTCGATTCAGCAGGCTCTCGCTCAGATGCAGCGGGCCGCGCCCTTCGGGAACGCGCGCCTGCTCGCCGGCGGCACGGACCTGCTGCCGCAAGTCCACAGCGGCCGGGCAGCCGGTGCGGCCCTTGTCGACGTGAGCGATGTCCCCGAGTTGCAGGGGATCAGCGCCGATGGCGAGCAGCTGCGCATCGGCGCTGCCACGAAGCTCGCCGACATCGTCCGCTCGCCGTTCTTGACGGGTGGGCTGCGGGTGCTGGCCGATTCGGCGGCTCAGGTCGGCTCCGTGCAGGTCCGCCACCTGGCGACGCTGGGGGGCAATCTGTGCAACGCATCGCCATCCGCCGACACGGCGCCGGCGCTTTTGGTGTTGGACGCCGTGGTCGCCATTGTGTCGCAGGCGGGTGAGAGGCGCTTACCCCTGGATCGCTTCTTCGTCGGGCCTGGGCGCACGGCGCTGCAGCCTGGGGAACTCCTGGCCGCGATCCTGTTGCCCGGGCGCTGGCGTGAAGGTGCGGCCACCTATCTAAAGCACGCACCACGCGCAGCTATGGACCTGGCGGTGGTCGGGGTGGCAGCCGCGTTCTCCCAGAAGCCGAACGGCTCGCCTGAGGTGCGCCTCGCGCTGGGCGCGGTAGCGCCGACGCCGATCCGGGCCAGGCGCGCTGAAGCGCAGCTCCTATCCGCTCCGGCGTTTGACGAGCAGGCGATCCGTGAGGCGGCGGCTTGCGCAGCAGCCGAGGCGAGTCCGATCAGTGATGTACGCGCTTCTGCCGCCTACCGGCGCGCGATGGCAGCGCTGCTGGTTGAGCGGGCACTGCGTCTCGTGTTACGCGGTGAGAGCATTGAGCAAGGGAGGAGCCGTGCAAGCTGAGATCATCTTGGAGGTCAACGGCGAGGCTTACCCTGTCAGTGTCGCACCCGATGAACTGCTGGTCGACGTCCTGCGCGAGAAGCTGGGCCTGACCGGCGTCAAGAAGGGTTGCGGCACCGGCGACTGCGGCGCCTGCACCGTACTGATGGCGGGCAGGCCGGTGAACTCGTGCCTGGTGTTGGCGGTAGCCGCCGCAGGCAAGCCGATCTTGACGGTGGAGGGCTTGGGGGACGCAGGGCACCTCCATCGACTTCAGCGGAGCTTCATCGAGCACGGCGCCATTCAGTGCGGGTACTGCACGCCTGGCTTCCTCATCACCGCAAAAGTGTTGCTCGATGAGAACCCACACCCGACCGAAGCCGAAGTGCGGGCAGCCATCGCCGGCAACCTGTGTCGCTGCACCGGTTACACCACGATCATCAATGCGATCATGGCCGTGGGCGTGCCGCAGGAAGGAGATCGGTCGTGAGCGAGTACCAAGCGATCGGAAAATCGATCCCGCGCGGAGACACGGTCGCCAAGGCCACGGGGCGGGCAGTTTTTGCTACCGACCTTTCTCGTCCGGGCATGCTGTACGGGAAGATCCTCCATAGCGATCAGGCGCATGCGCGCATCATGCACATCGACGCGAGCCAGGCCCGCGCCCTGCCGGGTGTCAAGGCAGTTATCACGGCTGCTGACGCGCCCCGCCGTCTCTTCGGCATCTACCTGAAGGACCGGCTGATCTTCGCCGCAGATCGCGTGCGGTGTATCGGCGAGCCGGTGGCGGCTGTGGCTGCTGTCAGCCAGGCGATTGCCGACGCGGCCGCGGGCCTGATCCGCGTCGAGTATGAAACCCTCCCGACCCTTTTCAGTCTCGAGGCCGCCACACTCCCCGATGCTCCGGAGATCCACCCCGGGCTTGCTGATTATCAAGGGATTTACCCCTACATCCGCTACGGCAACGTGTGCATGGATGCTCGCCTGACCCAGGGAGATGTCGCGCGCGGCTTCGCGGAGGCGGACCGCATTTTCGAGGACACTTACCACACTGCAGCGACCCACCAGGCGGCCTTGGAGCCACATGCCTGCCTGGCTGAGCTCGACGAGGACGAGCGGATCACGGTATGGACCGGCACGCAGCAGCTCAGCGTAACCCACACCGAGTTGGCGCTGGCGCTCGACTTGCCGATAACAGCGGTGCGGGTGATCCCGGTCTGGTCCGGCGGTGGTTTCGGTGGCAGGTTGAAGACGCATCTTGAACAAATCTGCGCGCTGCTGGCCCGGACGACGCGCAAGCCCGTTAAGCTGGTCCTGACCCGCGCGGAGGAGTTCACCACCACCCATGGCCGCGCACCCTACGTGATTCGCATCAGGACCGGCGTCAAAAATGATGGCGCCATCACCGCCAAAGAGATAGACGTGCTGGTGGACGCGGGCGGTTATTCCGATCACACCATCGGCACGGCGACGCATGCGATCACCGTCTCACAGGGGCCGTACCATGTGCCCAACTGCCAGGCCCGCGCGCGCGTGATCTATACCAACAACCCGGATTGGGGTTGCATGCGCGGCTATGGGGCGCAGGAGATGACCTTCGCCTCGGAGTCGCACATGGATGGCATCGCGCATGGGTTGGGCATGGATCCGGTTGAGTTGCGCTTGAAGAACCTCTGCCGCGAGGGCGAGCCGATCCTATCGACCCAGCCATTGCGCGCGGTGCGCGTGCGCGAGACCATGGAGGCCGCCCTTAGGGCATCAGGATACTGGCAGAAGAAAGGCCAGCTAGGGCCGCATCGTGGTATCGGCGTCGCTAACCTGTTTCACGTGACCGGCTTTCTTTCGTCTTCGGCGTCGGTCCGAGTGAACGAGGATGCCACGGTGACGATCCTCACGGGCGTCACCGACATCGGCACCGGCACGCATACCGTCATGCGCCAGATCGCAGCTGAAGTGCTGGGGATTAGCGTGGAACGTGTGCGTGTCGCTGCGCTGGATTCGGACACCGCGCCCTACGATACCGGCTCCATTTCCAGCCGCACTACGTATGACTCCGGCAATGCCGTGCGCCTGGCTGCCGAGCACGTGCGAGGGCAACTGGCGCGCGTGGCCGCGTCGAGCCTGGGATGCGCACTCGAGGAGATCGCGATCGAGGATGGTTGGGCTGCGGAGCGCGGCCGGCCCGAGAACAGGTTGGCCTTCGCCGAACTGGTGGCCATCGCCCTTTACGTCACCGGCGGGCCGCTCCTGGGCAGTGGCTCCTGGCTGGCGGCTGGCCCGTTTGCCCAACCCGTCGGCGACGGTTACGCGCAGGGTCCGGTGGGCACCTTCCTGTTCGGCACGCACGTGGCTGAGGTTGAAGTCGACGTCGAAACCGGCAAGACCCGCGTGCTGAATTTCACTGCCTGCCACGACGTCGGCAAGGCACTGAATCCAGCCGGCGTGATCGGCCAGATCGAGGGGGGGCTGGTCCAGGGCATCGGCTGTAGCCTCTACGAAGAGCTCCAGGTCGAGCAGGGCCATATCGCCAACCCCTCTTTTGCGGACTACCGTATCCCGACGGCGCTTGATACGCCGCCGATCAAAGCCCTGTATGACGAGTCGCCGGACCCCACCGGGCCCTTTGGCGCCAAAGGGATCGGCGAGCCACCGATCATGCCACCTGCGCCAGCGATTGCGAATGCGATCTTTGATGCCACCGGCGTGCGAGTCCTGGAGATCCCAATCACACCGGAGCGACTTTTCTGGGCGCTGCGGGATAACGGAATTGTTTAGCGGAAAACACCGAGAATTGCTAGTGCATTCTCGTGGAAGTTAGGGTATGGTGTCAACAGAGATATCATGCCGTTGATCAGGAGGCGCTTGATGGAAGACGACAAATACATTCCCGCACTGCTCGCTGCGGTGACTAACGGTGACGACGTAGAGGCGGCAAGGCTTGCCGAGGCTGCGTTGAGCGCCGGCCTGGATCCCCTGGCGCTGGTGAGGGACGGAATCCAGCCTGCCCTGGAGCGGATTGGCCAGCAATTCCAATGCGGCCAGCTCTTCCTACCCGAGCTCATCCTGGCAGGCGACGCGGCCACGGCCGCTCTCGACGTCGTCAAGCCCCGGCTGGTCAGCTCGGCTGGCGGCGCGGCGCGAGGCAAGGTCGTCATCGGCACGATCCAGGGCGACCTGCACGACATCGGCAAGAACGTCGTCGGCGCACTCCTGACGGCGCACGGCTTTCAGGTCGTGGACCTGGGCACCGACGTTCCCCCCAAGAAATACGTGGAGACCGCACGGGGCGAGAAGGCCTCGATCATCGCCATCTCCTCTCTGCTGACGACGGCCCTGCCCTACCACGAGGATGTCGTGCGGCTTTTGCAGGATTTGGGCCGCAGGCAGAATCACTTTGTGATCGTCGGCGGTGGCCCCGTTAACCCGCAATGGGCGGCCCAGATCGGCGCGGACGGCTACGGGCGCGACGCGCAGGATGCTGTCGAGCTTTGTCAGGCGCTGCTGGAAACGGACGAGAAGCCGCCACTGAAGCAGCCGCTCTGCTTTGGCACCCTCAAATAGCTATGCAAAGGGGATCAAACCATGGGTAGCCCAGATATCATCGAGATCCTGGAACGGACCCGGACCGGGGAGACCTGCGCCGTCAAAGATTGGGACGTCCGGCGCATCCCCCGGACCGTACGCAGTAAACTGGAGAAGTACCGGCTGGCGAACACCTGCAATCCGGCCAACCCTGTGAACACCGACGATAGCCTCGCGGATGCTTTCTTCCAGGCCGGATACGAGTTAGCCCTCGAGCTCGGCATGTTGTGCGAGACCACTGAACGAATCATCAAGGTCTCGGAGGACGAGCTGGCGAGTGCCCTGAAGGCCGCGCCGTCGGAGCTCTTCGTGGGTTCCGGGAAAGATGGCACGCTTCTCAAGACACGGACCCCGTCCGATCCGTACCCGATGCCGTTCGGCGCGTCGCTGGGCATCACGGTATCCGAGGAGACCTGGCCCGCGCTGACGGAGGGGATCGCCCGGCAACGCGACGTGGACCTGCTCGAAGGCGGCTCGCTGACGACCATTCACGGGCGCCCTGTGCTGCCGGGCACGCCCTTCGAGACCCTGGTCGGCTACGAGCAGGGACGCGCCCACCGCGAGATCCGCCGGCGCGCCGGCCGGCCCGGCATGGGCGGCATCGGCTGCATCTCCAGCGTGACTGAGTACGGCCAGCTCGGTGGCTACGGCATCCCGGGCGCTTTCTTGCCGACCGATCTGTCATTGGTGCTCTTCCCGTCCGAGCTCAAGGTGAGCTACCAGGCGCTGCACAAGGTGGTGCACACGCTCAACGCCGAGGGGTATATCTTGGCAGGGTCCCCGGCGATGATCGGCGGGATGCCCGGCCCGCCCGAAGGCGCCATTCTCTCATGCATTGCCTGCGCGTTGCTCCAGTATCCGGTGCTGCACGCGCACGTGGGCGGCGGGGAGATTTACGACCTGCGCTATCTCTCCAATGTCAACCGCGACGGACTGTGGGCGCTTAGCGTGACGCACCAGGCGCTCAGCCGCAACACCCACATCCTGAGCCACGGCATCGCTAACGAAGTCTCCGGCCCCGGCACCGAGGCGTTGCTGCTGGAGATCCTGGTCGGGGTGGCGACCATCGCGGTGTCCGGCGCCGCTCTCTCCACGGGACCTCGTTCGGCGGGCGGCAAACTCACCGA
>Ga0315283_10003468_pt1 | contig 13461 bp, 6 predicted proteins | sample YL17G09_0_MG_FD_204541 | JGI IMG/M metagenome (GOLD analysis project Ga0315283, IMG submission 204541) | Sediment microbial communities from Yellowstone Lake, YNP, Wyoming, USA - YL17G09_0 | ecosystem: Environmental > Aquatic > Freshwater > Lake > Sediment | place: USA: Wyoming | collected...
CGGGTGAATAAGGCGGAGTGAATGGAGAGAGGAGGGCGTTGAGAAATGGAGAGATGTGTGTGATTGCATTTTTTTGTTTTGTTTTTTTCTTTCACATGAAGTCGACGTCATCGTCCAGCGGGTCGTCATAAACCAGGTCATCCAGCCCCGCCGCCCCGCCCGACCGCCCCACGTTGAGCGTCTTCTTCTTGGCGCCCGCCCCACCCCGGGCGGCGGCCTTGGCGGCCGCGTCGGCTTTCAGCTTGTCCGACCGCACGCTGGCCACCACGCCCTCCACCTCTTTCACGCCCGCCGGCTCCAACGGCTCCAGGGCCGCCCGCAACAGCGCCCGCAGCATGGCCGCATAGTGCGGGCGGTCCGCGTGCGGGGTGAGGTACTTTCCCGCCACGGTGCGGCCCCAGGCCTCGCAGGCGGACGAACCTTTGGGCGGTTTTGCGCCATCCAGGTTGAGCGCAGTCCCAAACAGTTCGCGGGCGGCCGCCAGGTCGGCCTCCTCCACCAGGCGCTGGCGGCGCGCCTTCTCGGCGGCTGGGTCGTCCAGGGGCGTGTCATCGCCAGCTGGGACCTTGCCGCCCTTGCCCGCGTACTTGGCGGACACGGCCGCGGCGGCGGCGGCTTTCTTGTTGGGTTGCGTGGCTGGGACGGCCGGGCCGGCAGCCTCGTCTTCTTCCTCCTCATCCTCGCCCTCAAAGGCCGCCGGCTTGGGCGCCGCCCCGACGGGCGCCACCGTGGGCAGGGCGGGGGTCAGGCCCTCGTCCACCCAGTCCTCCCAGTCGTCGGCCATTGTTGTGCGGGGGGTGTGGCGGGGCTGTGGACGAAGAGACGGTGTGTGTGCGCCTGGAGAGAGGTTGGAAGAAGGTGAATCGAGCGAAAGGGGGAACGGTTAAAAATGGGGGGGGGGGGGAGGGGGAGCCAGGCCTTTTATCACACAGAGCGTGCAGCGCAGCGGTTCGTTGACATCCATTGAGGGTTGGGATGGGCGCTGGTCCCGGTATGGGGCTTGGCGGCGCGGGAAAGGCAAGCAAGCACGGGGGGGGGGGGAGAGGGGGGGGGGATGCGCGCCGTCTGTGGACTGACCCCCCACAAGACGCGCGTTCAAAGCCGTGGGGCGCGCATCGCGGGCTGCGCGATGGTGCATGGAGGGTAAGTGCCTGAGCGTGTATTCGCCGATTGAGCAGGGCGGCAGGGTGCCCACACACCTTGTGTTTCCTATTTTTTCGCCAAAAAGACAGTGTAAATGGTCAACCCCCCTCTCTCAACTCACTCTTCTTTTTCGCTTTTGCGCCTGGGGGTTCCCTTACCACGCACGTGTGGGCTGCGCGGTTCCCTGCCTGCGCGCCCGCACACCCCCGCTGGGTGGCACTGTTCACACACACTGAGCGCACGCACAAAAAAGGTGAGCGCGCTGGCCGGGCGTGAGAGACTCGACGGCGCTGCACGCCCCCCCCCCTTTTTTTTTCTTGCCGCGCCGACCCCGAAGCGTGCCCGCGCCCAGCCGGCCTTGGGTGCCCACACGCCCGGTGGATGAAGACATGGGCCATCTGGGCCACCGCATGAAAAGGAGATGCAGTCTCCCTGCCCCACTTCTGCACGTGCTCTCCCACCGTACACGCCGTCGCCCTGTTGAATGCTGGCGATCTCTCCCTGCCCTGCTCTTTTCACCCCCTCGCTCTCTTCACCTGCACACAGGCCTCGAACACGCAAACGGCCCCTGACACGCCCATTTTTATGCTCAACAACTCGGGCGACGGTGGCGGCCGCTTCCCCGTGCAGCAGCAGCAGGGGCAGCAACAGGGCCAGTTTGCACCCGGCGCCGGCGCCCCTGGTGGTGCGTCACCCTTTGGCGGCCTGGGAGGTGCGTTTACGGTTGGTATTCCGCGTGGAGTAGCTGGAGAAATACATGGTGCCTGTGCTGTCGGTAGTTTGCGAGGACGGGAAAGGCGTGTGGGGGGGGGGGGGATGCGGCGCACCAAATAGCACCTGGTCTCGCATCTCTCACCAACCTTCTCACTTTTTTTTTTTTTTTTTTTCCATTCCATCTCTTCAGGCGGCATGCCCGGCTACGCCGCCCAGCCGGGGCGGGGCCCGCCCGGCGCCGCGCCCGGCCTCGGCGGCCCCCCGCAAGCCCCACCCGGTGCGGGCCGGTTCGCGGCCCCCGGCTCGGGCGCGCCCGGCGGCGGGGCCGCGCCTGGCAGCTACGGGCGTGGCGGCCCCGGCAGCGTGGTCGGCGGCCCGCCCCCCGGCCTCAACGGCCGGCCTGGCGGCGGTGCGGCCTTGTCCGGCCCGGGGTCCCTCACCGCCGCCGCCGCGGCCGCGGCCGCCGCCAGCCGAGGCGGCGGCGGGGCGGGTGCCGGGCCCCAACCTGCGCTGGACGGGCGGGTCGGCGCGATGCTTGCTGGCGGGGGTCTCTCCGGCGGCGGCGGCGGCGGCGCGCCCGCTGGTGGCCCTCCCGGTGGCGGCTCGGCCGTGGCGGCGGCCGCCGCAGCGGCGGCGGCCCGTGGAGGAGCGGGGGGCGGCCCCCCACCCGGCCTGGGCGGCCTGGGCGGCCGCCTCGGGTCCGGGCCAGGGCTGGGCGGCCTCGGCGCGCCCGGCCCAGGCGGCGGCGGCCGCGCGCCCGGCGGCCCGCCCTCCTACGGCGGCGGCGGCGGCACCACGGCCGGCGGCGCCCCCTCTGGCGACCTCCTGGCCATGATGCAGCACAACCAGGCGGTCGCGCACGCGCAGGCCGCGCGCTCGGCCCAGCAAGCTGCGTCCGCGGCGGCGGCGGCGGCGGCGGCGGCGGCCGCCGCGGGCCTGGGCGGCCTGGGCGGCGCGGGCGGCCCCATCCGCGGCCACGCTGACCGCCAGGGCCTCGCCTTTGACGCGGCCGACTTTCCCGCCCTGGGCGGCGGCGGCATGGGCGGCCCGGGCGGCGGTGGCGGCATGCGCGGGCCCCTGGGCGGCCGCATGGGCGGTGGCCCAGGCGGCATGATGATGGGCGGCGGGGTCGGCCCGGGCGGGGGCGAACTGCTGATCGCGTCCGAGCGCGAGTTCCCCGCGCTCGGGGGTGGTGGCGGCGGCGGCGGTGGTCCCGCCACCCGGTCCTCGGGCGATGGCGGCTCCGGCGGCGACGCCTACGCCCGGTCGGTCGCGGCAGCCGCAGCCGCGGGCGGCGGCGGCGGCAGCCAGGACGCGCACGCCCAGGCGTTGAGGCTGCAGTACGCGCTCCGTGCGGCCGCGGCCGCCCAGCAGGCGCAGCAGGCGCAGCACGCGGGCGGCGGCGGCCCGCTCAACCAGCAGCAGCAGTTTGGGGGCCCGCAGCAGCAGCAGCAGCAGCAGCAGCAGCAGCAGCAGCAGCAGCAGCAGCAGCAGCAGCAGCAGCAGCAGCAGCAGCAGCAGCAGCTCCAACCGCCCCAGGGCGGCCCGCCCCCCTCCTCCTCGCCCGCCGGCGGCGCGCCCCCGCCCGCCCCCGCGGCGGCCGACCGGTTCGGGCTCATGGGCCTGCTCGGCGTCATCCGCATGCAGGACGCCGACCTGACGACGCTCGCGCTGGGGACCGACCTCACGACGCTCGGCCTCGCCCTCAACTCGCCGGGGCCCGTCTGGCCCTCCTTTGCCTCGCCCTGGGCGGACGGGCCGCTCCGGCCGGAGCCCGCCTTCGGGTCGCCGGCCTCGTACCTGCACGCCCCGCCCCGCCTGCAGCCCGGCTACTTTGCGCGCTTCCAGTTGGAGACCCTGTTTTACATTTTCTATGCCATGCCGGGCGACGAGGCCCAAGTCTTTGCCGCGGACGAGCTGGCGTCCCGGGGGTGGACCTTCCACCGGGAGTACCGCACCTGGATCGCCCGGCCGCCCGGGGCGGAGCCCGCCGCCAAGACCGCGACGAGCGAGCGGGGGTCGTACCTCGTCTTCGACACGGCCGCCTGGGAGACGGTGCGCAAGGACAACTTCGTGTTGGTGTACGAGGCCCTGGAACGGCCGCCCGGCCTGCCGCGCGGGGCGCCGCCGCCGGGGGGGGGCGGGGGGCCTCCGCCGCCGCTGCCGGGGGGCGGGCCCCAGCCGCAGGGCGGGGGGGCGCCGGGGCCGCAGTGAGGGAGAGGAGGGCGTGGGAATGGAGAGGTGGAGAGGAGAGTGAGTGGTTGCGAGAGCGAATCCCCTCTTTTGCCTCTCTGTCTCTCCTCCTCTGATTCATGCGACTCTCATGCTCTTTGTGGCTGGCCGGCTGGCCTGCCGATGCAGGTGTGGGGAAGAGAGGCGGGCGCGGGCGGGCATGTGTGCTTTTGTGTTTGTGTAAGAGGACACACAGGGAGGCAGTCGAGGGCGCGCTTGCGCACACTCGCTCTCCAAGGAGAGTAGGCGCGTCCCGCGCCCACACACCTCCGCGCCCACTGCTTCGGTCCCACTTCTGCGTCAGCCGTGTAGCACCTCACCAGCTTCACGACCCAGGCCGTGTAGCGCCCCACCAGCTCCACCACCCAGGGGCGTGCGCGGTTGCACATACGAAATGGCTGCCGCCGACGCCCGTCGCGCGGCAGCCGCCCACCGTGCCGCGGTCGCCGCGGCCTTGCCGGGTGCCGCCGCCGCGGCAAAAGTTGCCCACCCAGGCAATTACATGCTGGTTCTCTATTTGGAGTGAGTTTGAATGGAAGGAGGGAGAGTGTGGGGGCGGAAAGAGAGGGAAAGAGAGCCGCATGCGCTGCTGCTCGCGCGCGCTCACCCTGCTTGCCTCCACCCCGAAACGCGCGACCTGCACCTCACGTCCTCTCCACCTTTGTGCCCACAGGGACCTCCTCCGCTCCGAGGGCGGCGGCGCCACTGACGGCCCCTCCTCATCCGCCGCCGCCACCGCGCCCGGTGGCCACTGGGCCCGCGCCCTGCGGCGGGCGGCGGCCGCGGCGGCCGCCCAACCCCGCCGCGTGCTGGACGCGGGCGACCTGGTGGCCCTCCCCGGCGCGGGCGCCGCCATCGTGCGGGTCGTCGCGACGGGGCTGTGGGCGCGGTACCCTCCCGGCGAGGCGAGCGGTGGCGAGCTGGCGGCGCGGCAAGAGGCGGCCCGGGCCGCGGCGGCGACAGCGGGAGCGGCCCTGTTGGAGGGCGAGCGGCTGGCAGCGGCGGCGGCCGTGGCGGGCGCCGCCACCGCACGACCCACCCCTCCACCCTCCACCGGCCCCACTCCGCCCCCTAAGCGTGGGCGCCGAACCAATCCCGCCGCCGCCCCGTACGCGCCGGCCGTCGGCAGCGCGGCGTACGCCTTCATGGTCACCCTGCTGCAGGCGCACTTGGAGGGGCGTCCATCCCTCACCAAGGCCGCCCTGGTAGCCCGGGCGGAAGCGTCGGGGCTGGCCCACCGCCCGCTGACGGGTGGCGGGCTGGCGGGCGGGCCGGTGGACCGGGCGCGACCATTCATCCCGGACGGGCGCGGCGGGGGTGGGGGCGGCGGCCCGGGCGGCGGCCGTGACGGCGGCGGCGGGCGGCGCGGCGGCCCCGCCCGCTACGGCGGCGGGGCGTGGGGCTCTTTCCGGGCCCTCCTCGCCCGGGCCCCGCCCTACGCGGCCGCCTGGTCCTCCCCCCTCCAGTGCGCCCTGACGCCTGCGGGCGCGGCGATCGCGGCGGGGTTGCGGTCGGATGCGGCCGCCCGGGGCAGCCTGCCGGACGGGTGGGAGGCGGCGGGCGGGGGTGGTGGGGGTGGAGCAGGGGAGGTAGAGGCCGGGGCGCCGCCACCCGAGGTCGGGGCGTCGCCACCGCCGGCGGTGCCTGCACCACCACCGCCCTCCCCTCCCGGCAGTATCTTCATCCTGCTGAGCGACAATGAGGGAGAGGAGGAGGAGGAGGTTGAGGCAGGGGGCGGCGGCGAGCGCTCGGCCACCACCCCGCCACCTGGCGAGGAAAATGAGGTGCCACCATGCTGCGCGCGCCGTGCGTTCGACGACCGCCCCCTGGCGGAGCGGCTGGGCATGTGCGCGGCCGCCGACGCCGACGCCCGCCCGCCCGTGCCCAAGGTCGTCCTGCCCTGGCCCCGGGCGGCGGCGGCGGCGGCCGCCCCACCCCACCCTCCGCCTCTGCCGCTCTCGCAGACGGCCGCGCCGCCGCCCTCGCCCGCCCCCCCGCCACACAACCCCTGGGCCCTTTTGGCGGCCTCCCCTCACCCGCACCGCCGCGCCCACCACCGGCCACCACCGCCACCGCCACCACCGCAGCCACCGCCGCAGCCCTCCACCGCTACCTCTGCCATCTTCCCGCCCGGCTTCCGCCCGCGGCTGCCGCCCCTGTCCGGCCCGGGCGTGGCCTTCGCCGACGAGTACGAGGTCGCCCTCATCCTCGACTCGCGCGAACAGTACGGCGCGGGCGCGGGGGGGTCCGCGTCCTCGCCTGCCGGCCTGGAGCGGGCCGACGCGGCGCTCGCCGCCCTGGCCGCCCGGGGCGTCCGTGTGGAGAAGCGGGCCCTGGTGGCGGGGGACGCGCTGTGGGTGGCCCGGCGCAGGGCCGGGGCGCCCCCGCTGGCAGCAGCGGCAGCAGCGCCAGGCGGCGGCGGCGGCGGCGGGGCGGCGGCGGCGGGCGGCGGGGCGTTTGGCTGTGAAGAGTTTGCGCTCGACCTCATCATTGAGCGCAAGCGCGCGGACGACCTGGTCCACTCCATCCGGTCGGGGCGCCTGGCCCGCCAGCGGTGGGGCTTGGCCCGGTGCGGGCTGCGGGCCCAGGCTCTGTTGGTGGAGGGCGACGCCCGGGTGTTGATGGCTGGGGAGGGCGGCGGCGGCGGGGGCGGGGGCGGGGGTGGCGGGCAGCACCACCACCACTCGGCCGCCCGCGCGCACAAGGCCGTGTGCACCGCGTCCGCGGGCGCGGAGGTCGGGGACGGCATGATCGTCCTGCGCACCGCCCACGCGGCGGAAACGTTCCGTCTGTACGCCGACCTGACGGCCGAGGTGGAGGGCCTGTACGGGCCGCGGGCGGCGGGCGAGGCGGCGGGCGATGGGGAGGGGGGAGGGCGCCGTGGTGCGTTGTGTGCCCACCCCCTGCTGCCGCCCGGGGGGGGGGGCGCCGGCGGTGGTGGCTCGCTGGCCGCCTCCCTCCTGGCCGCCCCGCACCCGCCAACCTATCGGGAGCTGGTGGCTGCCTGCACGGCGGCCCGGACGCCGACCGTGTCGGACGCCTGGGGCTTGGCCCTCACCTCCCTGGACGGCGTCGGCCCCGAAGCCGCGGCCGCGGTTGTGGCGGCCGCGCCCACCCCGGCAGCCCTGGTGACCTTGCTGGCGGGCCTCCCGGCGGGCGCGGCGGCGCGGATGCTGGCGGGCCTGCATTTACCCTCCAGCTCACGCCGGGTGGGGCCAGTGGCGGCAGCCGCGATCGTGAGCGGGCTGTTTGGGGCGGGCACGGAAGGGCTTGGCGGCGTGTGAACAGACAGAGACATTTGAAAAAAAAAAAACGAAGAGGCACACCTCCCCCACCCTTCTTTTCACAAAAACCCACTCTCACGCGCGCGCTCGCTGCTGCGCGCCCACGCACACAGGCCGGGGCTGCCCTGTGACCCTGCATACCCCCTACCCTTCCCCATGCCGCCCACCGCCCGCGTCGCGCCGGCGGCTGGCGTTCCTCCCACCATGGCCCCCGCCCCGACCATCAGCGCGCGCCCGTCGCTGCCTGGTGGCCTCCTCCCTCCTCCCTACCTCGTCGCCGATGCCGCCATGTCCCTGCCGGACCCGCTGCCTGGCCGCTCGGGCGGATCAGCCAGTGGGGAGGGCGGTGGGGTGGGTGGTGGTGGGAGTGGGCTACCCTTGCCGCCTAAAAAGGTAAGAAAGGGAGGGGAGAGAGTTTTTTTTTTTTTTTTTTTTTTTTTTTTTTTTAAACCGGCTCCAAGGGGCACCCAAAAAAGGAAGAGAGGGAGTCACTTTTCCCAACCTTCTCCCCCCCTCCCCATACACTAACGCCCGCCGCGCGCGCTCCTCTTTTCGCCGTCCTACAGCGTGCCTCCGTCCGCATCTCCTTGGAGCCGGCCCCGCCCTCCCCTCGCCCCGCCCCGCGCGCGCCCGGCGCTTCGCCGCCCCCCGCGCGCCGGTCCTCCCTGCGCCCGCGGGCGACGCCCCTCCTCCTGCCGGATGGCGGCCCCGCCGCGCCCGTGCCGGCCTCCCACCCGGAACCCGCGGCGGGGCGTGGGGGCGGTGGGAGCGGTGCCAGCGGCGGCCGGGCCGGGGGCAGGCGCCGCCTGACCCCGCCGCCCCCCCGGGGCCTGGCCACTCGCGCCGGGCGTGCTGCCGGCCCCGCTACCCCGCCCCCCGCCGCGCACCGCCCGTCATGGACCCGCGTCAGCGGGCTGGATGCCGGGGGCGGGGCCCTACCGGCCGCGGCCCGGCGCCCCGTGCAGGACGCGGTCGTGGCGGCCCTCGAATCGCCCGCGCTGGTGGCACTCCAAGCGCTCGCGCTGGCCGCCTCGCTCGCCCTGCCCGACGCGGCGTCCCTGTGGGGGGCGGGCCTCGCGGCGGACGCCCGCCTGGATGCGGGTCTGTGGACGGCCTTGGGGTTGCTGGCCGTAACCACGGTCACGGGCGTGCTGGCCCGGCGCAAGGGCAGCCCGGGCGGCACCGCCCTGGAGGTCGGCCTGGAGGTTGCGGCGGCCGCCTGCGTCGCGGCCGACCTGTCTGCCCTCCGCGCCCGCGTCGCCGCGGCGGCCGTGACGGGGGCGGGCGGGTGGCACCTGCCCCGCGCCGCGGTGGTCGCCCCCCGGGCGGGCCGCCTAGCTGCCCTCCTCCGCCACCTGGGCGTCGGGCGGGCCGCCGTTTGCGTGGCCGGCCGGGCCTGGCGAACCGGGCGCCGCGTGGTGGGTGGGGCAGCAGCGCAGCAGCAGGGGGAGGGCGGCGACCCCGCCACCACCGCCGCCAAGCCGTCCGCTTGCTCATCCACCCGCCAGGGCGTCATCGGCGCCCGCCTGACCGATTACAACCTGACCCTGGTCGCCCTCATCGTCGTCGCGGCGGTCGTCGCGGGGCCCTTCATGCAGTACCGGGACGCCAAATCGTATTCCGTCCCGGCCGCCATGCTCTCCCTGCTCGCCCAGCTGGCCGCCCCGGCGGCGGCCGACCCGGCCGCGGCGGACGCGGCCGCCGCCGCCTTTTTCGGCTACTTCACGGGCGTGCAGGACCCCCGCCTGATCATGCCCAAGGTCTTGGCGGTGGGCGGGCGGGTGTGGGACCGACAGGCCGAGCTGGGGCCCCTCCCGCGCCGGCCGGCGGATGTGGTCACCCTGGAAGCGCCGGGGCTGCTGGGCCCGGCGTCCGCCCTGCTGGACGTGACGGGCGCCAACCGGCGGGCGGCCGCCCTGTCGCTGGGCCTGTCCGGCGTGGTGGTGGTCGGCGTCTCGGTCGCTGCCTGGGGCTTGGGCTCCGCGGCCGCCCGCCTGGTGGTGGGCCCCGTGGAGCGGGTCATGGCCGCCCTGCGCCGGGACGCCCGGGCGGTGGTCGACGCAGTAGGGGACGGGAATGATGGTGGGGGTGGAGGCGGCGGCGGCGGTGGCGGCGGCGGCCCGGCCACCAGCTGGCCGCGCTTGATGACCCTGCGGGGCGGCTCCGGTGCCGCCTCCGACGAGCTGGCCCTCATGGAAGCCGCCGTCGCCAAGATGGCGGCCATCGTGGCAGCGGTCGGCGGCCCCGGCGGCAGTGGCGGCGCCGGAGCCGGCGGGACGGCGGTCATGCGGCGCCTGGCCGTGGATGGCGTCGACGACGCGACGCGCGCCTGGCTCGCGACGATGAGCCCGGACGCGCGCAGGGGCGCCGTGTCTGGCGGGCGGGCGGGTGTGTCCGGTCCGTCGGGTGCCTCCTCCAGCCGCCCGGGGTCTGGCGGGTCGGTGGCCACGCCGTCTGGGTCCTTCTCCGGGCCGGCCGGGGCGGGCGGGCGGGCGGGGAGCTTCCTGGCGGGCGAGGGTGGCGGGGCCCGCCCGGCCACCCTCCCGCCACCCGATGCCGCCGGCGCGCTGCCTCCCCTCGCCACCGCCACCTCCGTCACCCCCCTCATGCTGGCCGAGGCCAGCGGTGAAGGCCCCCCCCTGAGCAGCGGGGGTGAGGCCATGCCCGCCGCCACGCCCCCCCACCCCTCCCCCGCCGCCCCCACCGTGTCCTCCTACCCGGCCCCCGACGCCTGGGGCGACGATGGGGCCGCCCTGTGCGCCGCCCTGGCCGCCGTGGACGTGCCGTCTCTGGACGCCTGGGCCTTTGACATGGCGGCTCTGGAGCCCACGGGCGTGGACGCCCAAATCGGGGCGGTCGTCGCGCTCTTCATCCGGGCGGGCACGGTCGCCCCGCCGCCGGGGTGCGGGTTCGGGGCGGCGTCCCAGCACGCTCCCCCACCTGCTCACCCCCACCCCCACCCCCCTGGCGGCACGGCCGACGACGGCTCCCCACCCCCGCCCCCGCCCTTCCCCCTCCCCGACGCCCGCATCCTATGGCGGTACGCCCGGGCCGCCTCCGCCGCCTACCGGGCCAACCCCTACCACTCCTTCACGCACGCGGCGGACGTCGTCCAGGCGGCGGCCCGCCTGGCCGACGCGCTTGCGCCCATCGCCGCGCTCTCCCCGACCGAGCGGGCCGCCCTGCTGCTGGCCGCGCTCGTCCACGACCTGGACCACCCGGGCCTGAACAATGCGTACCTGGTCGCCACGCGCGCCCCGGCGGCCGTCACCTACAACGACACCTCCGTCCTGGAAAACCACCATGCAGCGTGTGCGTACGGGCTGGCAGCCTCCGACGCGTCGGTCGACATTTTCTCGACCCTCGACCCGACGTCCTGGCGTGAGGTGCGCCGCCTGCTCATCCATGCCGTCCTCCACACAGACATGACCTACCACTTCCCCATGGTGTCCCGGGTGGAGGTCTTCTACGAGCTGCACGCGGCCGCGCTGGCAAAGGCGGACGGGAACGGGAAGGGCGGGGAGGAGGGCGGGGGCGGGGCGGCGGGGCTGCTGCCTGGAGAGGACGGCGGCAGGGCCGGCCCGCCCGGTGACGCGGCGGCCCCTGGCGCCGGCGGGTCCATCCCAGCCGTGCGCGGCCTGTCGACCACGAGCGGCACGGTGGCGCCGGCTGAGGCGGCGGCGGCCTCCCTTTCCCCCCCGGCCCCCCCGCCCCCCCCCCCGCCCCCCCCGCCCCCCATCTTCGCCACGCCCGACGAGCGGGCCTTCCTGGGCGGCCTCATCCTGCACTGTGCCGACATATCCAACGCGGTGCGCCCCTGGCCGGCCGCCGAGGCCTGGGCCCGCCGGGTGCTGGCCGAGTTTTTCGCCCAGGGCGACCGGGAGCGGCGGGAGGGGCTGCCGGTGTCCCCGCTCATGGACGCGGCCACGACCTCCCTGCCCGGCTCGCAAGCCTCGTTCATCGACTTCGTGGTCGCCCCGCTCTTCCACCAGGTGGCCCGGTGCGCGCCCGGGCGGGTGGGGCCCTTCATGGCCCAGCTTTGGGCCAACCGGGCGGCCTGGCACGGGCGCCTGGTGGCGGAGATTGAGGCGGGTGGGACCGCGGCAGGGGCGGGCGGCGCGAGCCCGGCCGGGCGGGCGGCCGAGGTTGAAAAAGCGGCCGGCCGGTGGGCGGCTTTTCAGAAGTCATACGCCCAGTGGGCGCCCGAGGTCGTCGCGGCCCGCGATGCCAAGCCGGGGCCCCTCGTGGTGGCCGGCGGGGCTGCCGGCCCGGCGGGGTCCGTGCCCACCACCGCCCGCGCCCCGCCGCCACCCGCCCGCCGTTCCAGCTTCAACGCGACCGCCGCCTCCGTCCGGACCCGCCTGCGATCAGGGTCGACCTTCGCGCCGACGCCGGCCGGTCCATCGCCCGACGGTGGGAGTGGGGGTGGAGGCATCCGGCGGGCCGGGAGTGGGGGGTCCCGCGCCAGTTTCATGCCTGCGGTGTTGCTCGGGCGGCAGCCGGGCGGGGCGAGGGGTGGGGGCGGCTTCCTGGCGCGCGTCGCGGGGGGGCGGGGGGGGGCGGTCGCACCGGACACGGGCGCGGCGGGGCTGGCTGCCCCTGCTGACCGGTTGGACGCGGCGGAACGTGGTGGGGGGGCTTAAAGAAAAAAAAGAATTTGTTCAAAACATTGCTGCACTACCTCTTCCCCCCCTCTCCACAACGCCCATCTTCACCACCACCCGCTGCGGCGCGGGCAGCGTCTTGTCATTGATGGTCAGGATGGTGCCGTTGGCGATGGCGAGCGAGTCGAGGGTCTTTTGTGTTGTGTGAGGGAGGGGAGGTGAGGCCCAGGCGAGGCGAGGAGCGTGCGTTGAGGTTTAGGGCTCCTCCTCTTTCGAGCTCTCCCCCCTCTCCTCCTCTCTCTCTCACCTTGCCCAAATTCCCAGCCGTGTCCGCCTCGAACGCTCCCTTGGCATACAAGGGCGTCCCATTCAAGGACACGGACGGCCCGGCCAGCGCCCCGCCCCGGGCCCGGCCGGCCAGGGCGGCGTTGGCCGAGACGGCCTCCAGGAAAGTCTCCAGGCTGTCTCCGCCCTGCGCCTCCACGGGCACCCCCGGCGAGCACAGCACGCACGCCTCGTCTCGGGCGTACGACGCGGTGTGCGAGTACGCGCTCTCCCCGCCCGCGTACAGCATGTAATTGTCCAGGCCCGGCGCGGCGAGCGTCACCAATTTGAAGGCCTCCAGCGCGCAGGCCGCGGCGATGACGGCGTTGGTGGACGCGATCGCGGGGACAATGTTCTTCACCACGCCCGCCGTCAGGGCAGGCGTGACGCCCTCAATGCCGTGCTGTGCAGCGCGGGCGGCAGCTTGATAAAGCACCCACGCGAGGTGTTCCTCGACGTCCGCGTCAAAGTCCTCGCCCGGGCGGACCCGCCCCCATTCCAGGAGGTGCGCCCACTCGATGCAGTGCGCGGGCGACCGGGGCGTCTCGGCGAGCGTGCACAGCGGGTAGGTCACTTGCGGGGGGAACAGCCAGAGCGTGCACTCAAAGCAAGGGGTGTGGCCGGGCAGGATGACCCGGGCGTGGCCCTTGAAGCCTTCCGTGCCGCCGTCGATGAGCGGCTTGACGGTCGCCAGGTCGGGGGTGCCATCCGTGTTGAAGGCCAGCAGGGAGCAGGCCGCCGCGTTCATCCAGCGCCGGGCTTCCAGGGAGTCCAGGCCCAGGACGATGATGTGGAATGAGGCGTACCTAGAGGAGGGGGGGGGAGAGAAGGAGAGAGAGCGGCGGGCGTGTGAGGGGCAACGCAAAACCGTTCTTCATGTTTCTCTCCATTTTTTCTCTCTTTCCTCTCTCCTCTCTCACCATTCCAGCGGCTGGTCTTCGATGCGGCCCACGCGCGGGGTGACCGTCGTCCCGACCACCCGCTCGGCCACTCGGCGAGCGGCGACGATGGCCTTGGGCTGGCCCACGTCCTCCATGCTGTGAAGGAGAAAGGAGAGAGACAGGTGAGAGGAGAGGAGAGATGAGGGGGGGGGGGGGGGGGGGGGGGGGGGGGGGGGGGGCGGGGGGACAAGTTTGTGGGTAAAATATTTGAAACCCACT
>Ga0315283_10003469_pt1 | contig 13460 bp, 7 predicted proteins | sample YL17G09_0_MG_FD_204541 | JGI IMG/M metagenome (GOLD analysis project Ga0315283, IMG submission 204541) | Sediment microbial communities from Yellowstone Lake, YNP, Wyoming, USA - YL17G09_0 | ecosystem: Environmental > Aquatic > Freshwater > Lake > Sediment | place: USA: Wyoming | collected...
CTTCTCGGCGCGCGAATTGGTCGCACGGATGCATGCGATCCTGCGTCGAGGCCACGGCCCGCAGCGCAAGGGCGCCATAGAGGTGGGTGAGATCAAGCTCGACCCTGGTTCGCGCGTCCTGACCAAGGCCGGGAAGGTAGTGGAACTCACCCCCAGGGAATTCGACCTGCTCCACCTGTTGATGCAGAACGCGGGAGAAGTCGTTAGGCGCGAGCACATCATGGACGAGGTCTGGGATCCGCACTGGTTCGGGCCGACCAAGACCCTCGACGTGCACGTGTCGTGGCTGCGCAAGAAGATCGAGGACGACGCCTCCTCGCCCCGCTATATCACCACCGTCCGCGGTGTCGGCTTCCGCTTCGCGTCCGAGGAAGACTTCAACGACTAGGAGGAAGCCCTGAAGGTCAGAACCAGGCTGATCCTCGCGTTCGCGTACACGTTGCTCGCAGTCATCATCGCGCTGGAGGTACCGCTCGCCATAAACCTCCAGAAACGCGCCAAGGCCGAGCTTGAGACCCAGGCGCTGGTGCAGGCCCAAAGCCTCGCCGCTGCCATCGGCAAGGAAGGGATGGCCAAGACGCAAGCCAAGTTGGACCAGGTGTACGCAGCTCAGCCCGGTGTGCGTGTGGTGGTCGTGGACGACGCAGGCTTGGTGGTCGCCGACACCGACCATAATCCTGCGATCGGTCAACAATACGTGACGCCGGACCGTCCCGAGTTCGAAGCTGTCGCCACTTCACCACATCAAGCCACAACGATCACCCGATACAGCAAGGAGCTCGGCCAGCAGATAATCGCGACGGTGGTCCCGATCATGGATGAGGCGCACTACTACGGCGCGGTGCGCATCACCGAATCCTTGGCCGAGGTCTCGGCGAACGTGCGCAAGACGACCTGGGCGTTGATCGCTATCGGCCTGGCGGGTCTGCTCGGGGGCATGTTCGTCGCCTACCTCCTCGCAGGCTCCATCTCGCGGCCACTCACGAAGCTCGCCGACACCGCGATGCAGCTGGGAGATGGAGACCTGTCCGTGCGGGCGGGCGACACAGGAGGCGCTACCGAGATCAAGGAGCTCGCAGAGTCCTTCGACGATATGGCCGCACGGCTGCAGGCCGCCATGCGCGCGCAGCAGGCCTTCGTCGCCAACGCATCGCATCAACTGAGGACACCGCTCACCGGGATGAAGTTGCGCATCGAAACCGCTCTCGAAGACTCGACAGGCGACGTGAGGCACCAATTGGAGGCTGCAGACAAGGAGGTCGATCGCCTATCGGGGATCGTCGACGATTTGCTCGCGACCTCCAGGGAACGCGAGTCCGGGGAAGCGAAGTCGATCTCGGTCGCGGACATCGGTCAAGCGGTGGCGCGTGCGATGTCGCGCTGGGAGGCTCGCGCTGCACAAGCAGGGTCTTCATTATCAGCAAGCGGCGGCAGCGGCGTGGCGGCAGCTGACCCCGGGGACCTCGACCAGATCCTCGACAACCTGATCGACAACGCCATCCACTACGCGCCCGGCTCCATCGCTATCGAAACGCGACGCGAAGCCGGGAAGATCCTGCTGTCGGTGACGGATCTGGGGCCGGGCATCCGGCCGGAAGAGGTTGATCTCGTGACCGAGCGTTTCTTCCGAGGGCGGGGAACGAAGCAAGGAGGTTCGGGGCTAGGTCTCGCCATCGCCCGCGAGCTGGCCGAGCGATGGGGTGGACAGATCAGGGTTGGCGGCGGTCCCCAGGGAGGCACCCGCGTGGAAATCCTCCTTCCCGCGGCAAGCGGTTTGGTCGGGGCCTAGCATGTCTTTACCTGTTGTTAATCGCGGCGGGCGTAGGTTCGTATCGTGATGAAGCGCTTCTTGATCGGTGCGGGCTACGGAGTCATCGGCCTGGCCGTGGCCATCGCCCTTACCCTCGGCGCGTACGCAGTAGCCGGACAGGATCTCTCCCGGCCGGCGAACCCGGTTGGCGCGGGGAAGGCTTTGGGCCCCGCCAGGACATCGTCGTCGCCAGGGGATGCCTTGAGTGCCGCCCGCAAAGAGCAGCTCCGTCAACATCGGATAGCGCTGCGCCATCACCAACGCCAGGTTGAGGCGAGACAGCAAGCGGGGCAGCCCATACCGGTCAACCCTCGGCCGAGCGACCCCAACTCGGCCACCGGTTCGAACCCAACGGGAGGTTCGACGGACAACTCCTCCGGATCGTCGAGCCAGGCCGGACCTGGCGGTTCCGGGGACGGGGGGTCCGGCGAAGGCACCTCGAGCGACAACGGCAAGGACGCCAGCTCGGGAGAAGGCACCCCAAGCGACACCTCAGACGACTAGCCAACTACCCGCCGCGCCGCTCCGGACGTTGTGCGTCAGAAGGCTACTCTGAGCCCATGGGCAAGCTACTGGTAGGGACCTCGTCCTGGACCGACGAGACCCTGGTCAAGGAAGGCAGTTTCTATCCCGCCGAAGCTCGGACGGCAGAAGCGCGCCTGCGCTACTACGCGACGCAGTTCCCTCTTGTGGAGGTCGACTCGACCTACTACTTCCCTCCGAGCGAGCGGAACGCGGAGCTTTGGATCGAACGCACGCCGTCGGACTTCACGTTCAACATCAAGGCCTACTCGTTGCTGACCAACCACCCGACTCGGATCGACTCTCTCTACAAGGATCTGAGGGAGACCTTGCCACAGGACATGGTTGCCGCGGGCCGCAACCTCTACCGCGAGAACCTGCCAGACGCGGTCGTCGAAGAGGTGTGGAAGCGGTTCCACGACGCACTCATGCCGCTTCACTCGGCCGGGAAGTTGGGCGCGGTGCTCTTCCAGTTCCCGCAGTGGTTCGTGATCGGACGCAAGTCGCGCGAGTACGTTCTGGAGTGCGCCTCTCGATTGCGAGATTACCGCGTCGCGGTCGAGTTCCGCCACCGCTCCTGGATGAGCGCGGAGAACCGCGAAGAGACACTGGCATTCCTGGTCGATCACGATCTTCCGTATGTGTGCGTCGACATGCCTCAGGGCTTCGAGTCGAGCGTCCCTCCCATCGCTATCGCGACCGCCGAAGACCTCTCCCTCGTGCGATTCCACGGCCGCAACTCGAGCGTGTGGGATGCGAAGAACATCACGGCGAGCGAGCGCTTCCGCTACCGATACTCGGAGGAAGAGCTACGCGAGTGGGTCCCTCGCGTGGAGGCGCTGACCGCGCAAGCCCGCGAAACCCATCTGCTCATGAACAACTGCTATCGCGACTACGCGGTGGACAACGCAAGAGAGCTTCGCCAGCTGTTGTTGGACCTCTAGGCCTGCCCGGAAAGGCTCGCGAGAACGACGTTGAACGAGGCTCCTCCTCCTTCGCGATCCTCGACCCAGGCCCGGCCACCGTGGAGTTCTGCCAGCTTGGCAACCAGCGCGAGGCCGACGCCGACGCCGGGAGAATGCTCCGGCGTATCACCCTGACGGAATGAGTCGAATATCACGGTCTTGAGTTCGTCGGGGACGCCGGGCCCTTCATCCTCGACCACTATCCAGGCGCCACCGCGCCTCGAAGCCACCGAGATCCGGATCGGCGTTCCCGCCGGCGTATGCCTGTCGGCGTTGGTCAAGAGGTTGTCCACGATCCTCTCCACCTTGACGCTGTCGAACCTCATCCGAACGGTTGCGATCTCCGTCTCCACGGGATGCCCTTCCAGCGCACCGCAGTCGGCGACAACGCCGCCCACGATCTCTCCTACATCGCCCCACCAAGGCTGCAATATCGTCGCCCCCCGCGAGAGACGCTCGACGTCCAGAAGGTCCGTCAGGAGCTTGCCCATCTTGTGTCCACCCTCGACGATCATCCTGAGGATCCTGTCGTAGTCCTCCTCGGACATGCTCTTGCCCGAGTTCTGAAGCGTGAGAGCTCCTCCGAGAACCGAAGTGAGCGGCGTCCTCAGCTCATGCGAGACCGCGGACATGAACGCGCTCTTCATGTCGTCCATCTCGCGGAGGTGTCCTAGTTCATACGTCTGGGCAGCCAGCTCGGCCGACATCTCCTCAGCGAGCTTTCGCTCGGTGATATCCACCATGACCCCCATCTCATAGAGCGGAGACCCGTCAGCGTCGATAACCCGGTTAGATCGCTCTTGGATCCACAGAGTCTCCCCCCGGACGTCGATGAGGCGATACTCGATCGATGTGGTCTCCCCGGTGTCGTCTTTGACAGCGTCCTCGGCCAAGACTCGCTCTCGATCGTCCGGGTGCAGAGCTTTCTCCCACAGGTCTTGTTCCCGCAGATAGTCCTCCTGCGTCCACCCGAACACGTCGAACACCTGAGGACTTATGTAGACGGTGTTCCACGGGGGCGCGGCCTCATCGATGTACACGACAGCCGAGCCCTTCTCGACGAGGATGCGGAACCTCTCCTCGGCTTCTCGAAGGCTCTCTTCGGCCACCTTCTGCTCTGAGATATCGACGAGGACACCTTCCCAGTGGGTAGGGTTGCCCTCTTCATCTCTCACCAGAACCGCTTCATCGCGGAACCAGACCACTCGGCCGTCGCGGGCCAGCATTCTGAACTCCGACAGGTAGCGGCCATCGGGGTAGTCCGCCACATCTTCAACCATCATGCGTTCGAGGTCGTCCGGGTGCGCCAGGTCCATCCAGAGCCGGCGGTTCTCGATCCACTCCTCGGGCTTCACACCCAGGATCGCCTCCAGCCTCGAGCTTATGTACGTCGTCTTCGGCGGGATGTCGAGGGAGTTCATGTAAACGATGGCGGGCAGTTCATCCAGGATGGCGCGGAAGCGGAACGCCGATCTCCAGGAGGCTTCCTCGACTTCCCTACGCGCGGTGATGTCCGTCACGGTCCCTTGCCAGAAGGGAGCAAGCCCTCCGTCGGCGGGAATCAGGACCGCCTCTTCGCGCACCCAAACCGTCTCCCCGTCGGCGGTTACCATCCGGTACTCGGCCTCGAACGGGCGACCTGCAGCCCTCGTCGGCTCGTCCAGGATCGGCACGTCCTTCGCATCGTCGGGGTGGACGTGGCCTCGCCACTCGGCCGTGCTGGTTCCCAGATCGTCCGGGACGTGACCCAGATACCGCTTGACCCCCTCGCTCAGATACAGAACGTCGCCCGAAGCCGAGTCCACCACATAGACGACCACCGGCAGCCGATCCAGGATCCCCTCGTGGTCCACGACTAGCTCCCCATCCAGTTCAGGATGATCCTGAGGCCGCCATACCCGGCCGCGACGAATAGGGACGCGGCCACGACGAACGCCGTCACCCTGAACCAGGATCTGTTCTGAATCCTCAGGGAGTCCATCTCGTCGGCGTCGTCAAGGCGGACCTCGTCCAGGGCGTCCAGTGCGTCCAAGAAGTCGCCGGGTTGGGGGCCGTCCTCGTCCATCAGGCAAGGCTACCCTTCGGCAGGGGTTCTGCGGAAGGTGTAGAGGGTACCGACCGCGTCGAAGCCCAGGCGAGCGTAGAGGGCTTTCGGCCAGTCGTCCTCATCCGCCACGATGAACACGAAATCGTGCCCTTCCCCCAAAGCCGTTCCCACGGCTTCCTGTATCACGGCGCGAGCCAGACCGCGGTTGCGAAACTCCATGAGCGTGGCAACATCCTCGACCTGCGCGGTCTCGCCGTCCGAGTAGAGGTCGCAGTGAGAAACGACCCTGCCGCCGACACGGGCACCGAAATGGCGGCGGTAGGTCGCGTCCGCGTCGAGAGAATGGAGTCCGAGGAGTTGCTGCACCACCTCTTCCGTGGTCACCAAGGGATCTAGCCGGATCTCCTCCTCGACGGTGGGCCTCAATTCCCTCCAAAGGACCTGTTCGGCCGCAATCCCCGCACGCCGATCGGGCTCGCGCCTCAGCACCATGAATACAGCGCGGAGGGCCTCCCAGCCAGCTGCCAGGAACCCGGGAGCAATGCGTAGGGCTTCTTGTTCGTCATAGACATCGATCTGTCGGTGCGTGTATCCGGCGTCGCCGAGGAGGCGCTCGGCTTCCTGGATGAGCGATTCGGCCGTGGCCGACGGGAGGGCCTTGTCGGCCCTCAGATAGTTGAGGTCCCAGACGCGCGGAAGGTCCGAGTTGAGGAGCGCGATCCCCCACTCGAAAGGCTCCGTGCGCGTGGTACGCCCTTCGCGGATGCGGTTCTCGAACGTCAACGCCCTGCGCAGATCTTCGTTCATAGCCACCGAGGCTACCGCGAGCCGTTGCCCACGCCTGCGGTACGCTCGGATGATGTTCTCAGGGAAGACGTGGAAGGTGTTCTCGGTCGGCGGCGTTCCCGTTCGCGTGGACACCTCCTGGATCATCATGACCTTCTTCGTGGTCTGGACCCGGTGGGCGGCGGCAACAGCGGCCGGGGTCGCGAACGCGTCCGCCCTCGGACAGGCGGTTCTGACCGCCGGTCTCTTCACTCTGTCGATCCTCGGGCACGAGGGAGCGCACGCCGCCATGTGCAGGGTTCGCCGGATCCACGTCGAGGGCGTGACGCTCGTGATGTGGGGCGGTTACACGACGGCGCGCACCGAAGACAAGGGCGCCAAGGAGGAATTCCTCGTGGCCGTCGTGGGGCCACTCGCGAGTCTCGCCATCGGATCCGCGATGATCGTTGTCGGCGACGCGCTGCGCATGTCGAACCAGGTACTGGGCGGGACCGTTCGATTCATGGGGGCGGTCAACATCATGCTCGCCGTGTTCAACATGATCCCGGGATACCCGATGGACGGCGGCCGCGTGCTCCGCTCGATCGTGTTGGGTATCAGCAAGAGCCGGCTCACGGCGGCTCGGGTATCGGAGGCCGGCGGCCAGATCGTCGGGGGGCTGCTCATGGCGCTCGGTGTGATGTCTTTCACCGGCAGCATCAAGTCGCCCATCAGCGGCCTCTGGTTGGTCTTCATCGGTCTGATGATCCTGCAATCGGCGCGGGGCTCCGTGCAACGCGAGCGACTCATGATCCTTCTGGAAGGCGGACTCGTTTCGGACGCGATGTCTCCGCCGCCTGCGTCGATCCCCGCCGACATGACCCTTTCCCAAGCGCTCGACCAGTATCTGCGTGGACGCGAGGACGAGACGTTCCCCGTGGTCGAAGGCCAACGCCTCGTCGGGCTACTCGGGTTCAACACGGCCGCCGCGGTCGGTCAACACGACCCGCTGCGGGCGGTACGCGAGGCCATGACCGGACTCGGAGAGGTACATACTGTCCAGGAGGATGATCCCTTGAGTCACGCCCTCCAGGAACTGAACGGGCGGGTGGGGCTGGTACTGCGAGGTGAGGACCTCGTCGGCACCTTCGGCTCCAGCGACGTTCAGCGCTATGCGACGGCCAAGGCGGAAGGGATGGCGTCACCGGCAACCGCCCCGCCACCGCTTCCTCCCGCGCCCGGCTGGACCCCGCCAAGACCCGACGTTTGAGAGCCCCTGAGGCCCGATCCGTGCGTGTCGGTGGGTGCGACTAGCATCTAGCCCGTGCCCCTCGAACCGGACCCAGAGCAACAGCAGATCGTCGACCATCCCGCCGGCGCGCTCCTCGTCACGGGCGGGCCGGGCAGTGGCAAGACCTGGGCTCTGAGAGAGCGCTTCGCGCGTCTGATCGAATCCGGAACCGATCCCGAGAAGGTCGCACTGTTCACCCTCACGCGCCGTGCCGGCCGCGACGCGCGCGACCAAGTGGCGCGCCGCCTCGGCAGGTCGGTGTCGGACCTGCGCATCTTCAGTGTGCACGGATACGCGAACAGCTTCGTGACCGAGAGATGGTTCCATGAGCTCGGCTACAGCGTTCAGCCGAGCGTCCTTTCGGCGCCCGAACAGTACGCGCAGGTCGCCGAAGCGCTGGCCGACGAGAGCGAAGGCGATTGGCCGCAGCTCGGTCACCTTCGCGGCGTGCGAACCTTCGGTCGACAGGTCGCCGATCTGATGCTCCGCTGCCAGGAGCGACTGCTCGACCCGGACGACCTCGATGCGGCGGTGGAAGCGTCGGGAAGGACCGACTACGCGGAGATCGCCGCCTTCTACCGAAGGTACGTCAACGCGCAGGTGTCTTCGGACGAGGTGGACTTCGGTGGCATATTGCAGCAGACCGCCCGCCGGTTGGAAACGGGCGTTCCCGACGGTGAGCGGTTCGAGCATGTGCTCGTCGACGACTTCCAAGACGCGACGATCGCGGCCGGGGCCATAGTGAAGGCACTCGCCGCCGCTGCTACCAGCGTCGTGTTCGTCGCCGATCCAGCCGGCCATGTGTTCACCTACCAGGGCGGGAGCCTGGAACCTCTGCGATCGCTGCCCGTCGTATTCCCTGCGGTCGCGACAGTCGAGCTCAAGGGTAGTCACCGGCTCGGCCCGGACATCGCCGCCCTCGCCGCGCTCACTGATCCGACCGTTGCGGATCCCGACCTTAGCGGCAGATCCGGCGGAACCTTCGAGGCCCGGCTGATGGCCCACGCTGGAGAGGAGGTCGAGGCGGTCGCCGACGAGATACTCCATCTGCGTGTCGATGAGGACATCCCCTGGTCCGAGATCGCGGTCGTGATGCGCCGGTACGGTTCCTACCTGAACGGCCTTCGCCACGCGCTGGCGCGCCACAACATCCCGTTCACCGTGGTTGCCGAGGAGACCGCTCTGCCAACGGAGCCGGCCATCCGACCGCTGATCGACCTGCTGCGATACGTCTACAAGCCCGCCCTTCGCGAGGGCCTGCTGGAAACCGTGCTGACGTCACCGCTCGTCGGCCTCGACCCTCACGAACTCCGCCGGCTGCGTCGCGAGTCGAGGACCGCCCGCATGCCGCTCCTGGACCTCGTGCAAGGCGCGAGCTCCGAGCGACCCGAAGAGCCGGAGCTCGCCGAGAAGGTCGGCGGTTTCCGCAAGCTCGTCGCGGAGATACCCGCGCTGGAGAAGCGCCTCGGTCCCGACGGGCTCATCTTCGAGCTGTGGACCCGCCGCCCCGACGCCGCCGAACTCGTCGCATCCGAAGAGTCGTGGGCCACACGGGCGCTCGATGCGATATCGGCGTTCGCCGACACCATCTACCGCTTCGCCGAACGCCGCCCCGATGCGTCTATCCAGGACTACCTGGAGACGCTCGAGGCGGTGGATTTCGCACCCGACCCATGGATACCCCCGGAAGAGCGCCGACCCGACGCTGTTCGGGTCATCTCCGCCCACAGAACGCAGGGACTCGAATTCGAGGCCGTCCTGATACCGGGTTGCCTCGAAGGCGAATTCCCCAGCTTGTCCCGGGGAGACCCGTTGGTCTCGATCGAGCGCCTGGTCGATCTCAGGTCGCCGTCCGAACGGCTGCGAGCGCGTGCGGCGGAGGAACGTGCGCTGTTCCGTATGGCGGTATCGCGGGCGAGACGTCGAACCGTCCTCTTCGCCAGCGACTCGAAGGGGGACAGGAACCCCCGCACGCCGTCCCGCTTCGCCGCGCGCCTGGGCTTGGAGTGGGTGTCGTCGAGCGACACCCCCGCGAATCCGGCGTCTCTCCGATCGATGGAGACGGCTCTGAGGCGCCGGTTGGCCGACGAGCAGGAGACGCCCGAGAGGCGGCTCGCTGCCGCAGCGGCGTTTCCGGCAACCGGGGCCCAACCCGAACGCTGGTGGGGGCGCAACGATTGGACCGACCCACGCGTCGCGCTTCATCCCGAGGGGACCGAGTACAGGACCAGCTACTCGCGCATCTCTTCGATGGAGAACTGCGGCCTTCAGTACCTGTACGCGCAGGAACTCGGGCTGGACAACGAGACATCTCACGCGATGTGGGTCGGCACCCTGTTCCACAGCATCGTGGACCGAGTGCAGCAAGGTCTGATCCCGTACAGCGAGATCGCCATCCTCGAAACCTTCGAGAGCGAGTGGGATCCCGCCAGGTTCGACAGCAGTGTGGTCGAGCGGCAGCGGCACCACGACATGGAGCAGATGCTGCTCACCTGGCTCGCCGCCGGTTGGGGCACGCCGCTCAGATCGGAGGTCGGGTTCGCCTTCGAGCTTCCCGGCGCCACGATCCGAGGGAAGATCGATGCCATCTTCCGAAACGACAACGGCACGCTGCGCATCGTGGACTACAAGACATCTCGCTATGCCGTATCGAAGGCCGACGCTCAGGAAAGCCTCCAGCTGGCCACCTACTTCCTGGCGGTGAAGCGCACCCCCGAGCTGTCGGCGCTCGGCGAACCGGGGGTCCTCGAACTCGCCTACCCGGCGAAGCCCTACCAGCGTGGGGGATTCACGACCCGATCCGCCACCCCCGAGGCGACGGCCGACTACGAGAAGGAGAACACCGACCGGCTGACTCAGCTGATAGCCAGGGTGCGGCAGGAAGACTTCGCGCCCAACCCCGATGCCGAGTGCATGCACTGCCGGTTCGCCACCATCTGCCCCCTTTATCCGGAGGGCGGCGAAGCGGCCACGGCGATGGCTCCGGCGGCGCGTGTCGAGGGGGCGAGCAGATGAGCGACGACCGAGTCAGACCGGACGAACTCCCCTACGACGCCGCTCCGATCGAGATCGCGCAAGCGATGGGAGGCCGACCGCCGACGGTCCAGCAGTGGAACGCGATCTCGCACGAGCCGGCCCCTTGCAGCATCGTTGCCGGTGCGGGCTCGGGCAAGACAGCGGTGATGGCCGCGAGGGTCGTCTACCTGGCCATGGTCGCCGAAGGACGCATCGCCGCGGAACACGAGGGGGCATTGCCTTCTCAGATGCTCTGCCTGACCTTCACGAACAAGGCGTGCGAGGAACTCACTTCTCGCGTGAGGAAGGCAACCTCCGATCTCGGTTTGCCCGAGGGAGAGGAAGCGACGGTCCTCACCTACCACGCGTTCGCCGCGAGGCTGCTCGAGGAATACGGGCTCCTGGGCGGCATCGAGCCGGGCGCCCAACTCCTGTCCGAGGCGCAGAAGTGGCAGCTCGTCACGGAGTGCGTCAAGGACATGGAGTTCGCCTTCGAGGAGGTGCGGAACGAACGGTATCTGGTGCCGAAGGTTCTCGGACTCGCGGATTCCTGTCAGAACCACCTCGTCGACATCGACTCGCTGATCGCACGCTGCGAACTGGATGCGGGTGACCCGGATGAGGAGATCCGTGAGGCCGCGCAGAAGCGAGGAGAGCTGGCCCAGGTAGCGAAGCGCTATCAAGCCGAGAAGACGAGCATCCACGCTATCGACTACGGCGACCAGATCAGCATGGCCGTGCGTCTGATCAAGGATCACCCCGAGGTCGGCGAGCGATTCCGCGAGCGCTATCGCGTGGTGCTGCTCGACGAGTACCAGGACACCAACTACGCGCAAGCCGTTCTGCTGCGTGAGTTGCTCGGGCCCGGCTATCCGGTTACCGCGGTCGGCGACCCCGACCAGAACATCTACGCCTGGCGCGGCGCGAACCTGTTCAACATCCTCAAGTTCCCCGAGGAGTTCCCCTCAGCTTCCGGCCCCGCCGAGCGCCAACCGCTCTACGTCAACTTCAGGTCGGGTTCGCGCATCCTCGCGGTCGCCGACGAGATCATCGGGAAGGTTCCGGAAGAACGACGCGCCGGCGACAAGGAGCTGCGCCCCCATCCCGACCGGGGAGAGGGAAGAGTCGTCGCCTTCACAGCTACCGACGAACGTGCCGAGGCGCTGAAGATCGCCGCGATGATCAAGGAAACGGTCGGGGGCGACGAGGGCTGGGACGGCGTGGCCATCCTCTGCCGCAAGAAGCGCCTGTTCGGCCCGATCGCCGAGATCCTGCGCGCCGAAGGGATCCCTCTCGAGGTCGTGGATCTCGGGGGCCTGTTGAGGATGCCCGAGATCGTCGATGTCCTGGCTTGGCTGCAGCTGCTGAACGACCCCGCGCGCAACGTGGCGCTGGCTCGGATCCTCATGGGGCCTCGCTGGAGGATCGGATACCGGGACCTCGCGATCCTCTCGCGGTGGGCGACGGGCAAGAACAAGGCTCTGGAGGCCGAGCTCGACGACGACAGCATGACGACCGCTGTTCAGTTCTCGCTGCTGGAAGCCATCGAGCACCTCGACGACGAGATGATGGCGAGCATCTCCGTCGAGGGTCTGGCGCGCCTCCAGTCGTTCCGGATCGAGTTCGCCGCGTTGCGCCGCAGCGCGCACGGACCCTTGGGCGACCTGGTCGCCCGCATCGCCGAGAGGAGCGGACTGATGCGCGAGCTGGAAGCCGCGGGGACATCGGCCGCCGACAACGCGCGACTGAACCTCCTGAACTTCGTCGATCACGTCACCAACTTCTCACCAGTGTCGGGCGAAGCTTCCCTCTCGACACTGGTGGACTACCTGCTGACGGCCGAGGAATCCGAGGACGAACTCGCGCCCGCGCAGTCTTCCACGTCGAACACCGTGAAGATGCTGACGATCCACAAGGCCAAGGGACTGGAATGGCCCGTCGTGTTCGTTCCCGGCATGGCCGACAGCGGCCGCTCCGGCATCTTTCCCGACGTCAGCCGCCAGGCGGACCCCGCTAGCCAGGCGAAGACGCTCCCGTTCGAACTGCGCGGCGACCGAGGCGATCTGCCGCTGCGCGCGAACTACAAGAACACCAAGACCTACAAGGACGCGCTGAGGGAGCGCGGGATGGAGGAGGAGCGCCGCCTCTGCTACGTAGCGCTGACTCGTGCGCGGGATCTACTCGTCGTCTCCTCGGCCTACTGGTACCAGGGTCCCAAGACACCTTTCGAACCGAGCCTCTTCTACAAGCAGGTATCCGGGCACGACGACTGTGAGGTGCTCGACGAGGTCGAGTGCCCCGAGGAGAACCCCTTGATCGAATTCCGTTCGCAGCGCGCGCATGAATGGCCGCCGCCGGGCCACATCGACGATCAAGACGAGTTGTTCCCCGATGGCTGGCACGAAGCGGCAACCTTTGAGGCAGGTGATCTTCGTGAGCGGGCCGAATCGCTCGGTGCAGGGGTGCTCGCGGGGTTCGACACGCAGTTGGCGACGGATCTGGAACGCGCCGCCCTCATCGACTCCCGCACCCGGCCGACATCTGCGGTCGTTCTGCCGTCATCGCTCTCGGTATCGGCTCTCGTGGACTACGTGGGATGCCCGAAGCGCTTCTACTGGACGAGCATCCGCCCGCTGCCCCGCAAACCGAACCCGAAAGCGCGACTCGGCAGTGAGGTGCACAAGTGGATAGAGCAGCAGAGCCGCGGACAGACGACGCTCATCGATCTTGACGAGGTCGGCACTCTGCCCGACGTGTCACCGGCGGAGAGCTTCGGTGCGCCCGACGTCGAACAGCGACTGAAGGACGCGTTCCTCGGGAGTCGTTTCGCCGAGGCCGCACCTCTGTACACAGAGAGGCCGTTCATGCTGATGGTCGAGGACCTGATCGTCCGCGGCCGCATCGACGCCATCTTTGGGGAGCAGGAGGGTGCTTGGGAGGTGGTCGACTACAAGACCGGACGGGTTCCCGACGAAGGCGCCGACAGGCTCGGCCTGCAGCTGGATCTCTACGCGCTCGCCTGCATGGACGTGTGGGGCAAGATGC
>Ga0315283_10003470_pt1 | contig 13459 bp, 8 predicted proteins | sample YL17G09_0_MG_FD_204541 | JGI IMG/M metagenome (GOLD analysis project Ga0315283, IMG submission 204541) | Sediment microbial communities from Yellowstone Lake, YNP, Wyoming, USA - YL17G09_0 | ecosystem: Environmental > Aquatic > Freshwater > Lake > Sediment | place: USA: Wyoming | collected...
TGGCCGGGCCGGTAGTGCCCTATACCCCTGTCAAAGTGACCGATGTGGACCGGAAGGACTACCAGGAAGGGATGGCGCGAGCGCGGCCGATGATGATGGCATTCGGCGGCCCCAGTGGTGCACGGCCGGCCACTGCCCCGCCCTCGATCCGCGCCACGCAGGACGAGCCGGAATGGCCCGACACCAAACCGCCGTTCACCGGCCGGGACGCCGTGCTGGTTACACCCGGCGGACAGGTCTGGGTGGAGCGGACGCGGCAGGCCGATGACCCCGCCCCGGTCTACGACATCTTCGACGGGGCCGGAAGGCCTGCCGGCCAGGTCACCCTCCGCCCCCGAAGCCGGGTTGTCGGCTTCGGGAAGAGCGCGGTGTACGTGGTGCGGGCCGACGAGGACGACCTGCAGTACCTGGAGCGCTACAGACGGTAGGACGGTCGGACGGTCGGAGTGTCGGACGGTCGGATCGACGCCTCGTCCTGACCGTCTGTCCGTCTGACCGCCTGGCCATCTGACCGTCTGTCCATCTGACCGTCTGTCCGTCCTACTTCCCTCCGTACTTCTTGAACCAGCTGTCCATGTACAGCACGGTCCGGAGGAAGTTGGACGGCCGCGAGCTGGTGCCGTGCCACTCGCCCTCGAACCGCAGGATCGCGGCGGGGACGCCTCGCACCTTGAGGGCCGCGAAGTATTCCTCGGTCTGTGGCATCGGCGTCCGCAGGTCGAGCACCCCCGTCATCAGCAGCGTCGGCGTCGTCACGTTGCCGACATACATGAGCGACGACTGTTTGAGCCAGGGCTGCGGGTCTTCCCAGAACGGCTTCTCGAAGAAGTTGTAGGTGAAGAACGGAATGTCGGTGTGACCGGCGAAACTGAGCCAGTCGATCACCGGGCAGCGCACCGCGGCGCCGGCGAACCGCGTGGTGTGACCGATCACCCAGCTCGAGAGCACTCCGCCGCCGCTGCAGCCCGCCACGAACAGGTTCTTCTGGTCGATGTACCCCCGGCCGATGAGGGAATCCACGCCGGCCATGAGGTCGTCGTAGTCCACGCTCGGGTAGGCGTGGTTGATCGCGTTCCCGAAGTTGGTGCCGTAGCCGGTGCTGCCGCGCGGGTTGGTGTAGAGCACCACGTAGCCCCGGGCAGCCAGCCACTGCATGAACGGGTCGAACCCGACACCGTACATGCCGTGCGGTCCGCCGTGGATCTCCAGCAGCATCGGGTACTTCCTGGTCGGGTCGAAGCCCGGGGGCTTGACGATCCACCCCTGCACCCGGGCGTCGCCGCTCGAGCGATACCAGATCTCCTCCACCTCCCCGATCTTCCGGCCCGCCAGCAGGTCGTCGTTGACGCTGGTCAGCTGAACGATCTCCGCCGGCTTCTTCAGGTTGATGCGGACCACGTCAGGTGGCTTGTTGTAGGTGCTCCTGACCGCGACCGCCATCATGGTCTTCGAGATCGAGCCCAGGCCCAGGGTGTGCGTTCCCGTCGTCACCGGTCGCACGCCCCCGCCCACCGGCGCGAAGAACAGGTTGATCGATCCCTCGTTCTCGGCGGTGAAGTAGATCCCGCTCCCGTCGGGCGCCCATTCGCGGACCGCCGGCTGCCGGTCGAAGCTGCCGGAGAGCAGCGTGATGCCGCTGCCGTCGAGGTTCATGACGTAGAGGTCCGCCACCCGATAGGTCTGGCGCGTGTATTCGTAGCCCGTGAAGGCGATCCGCTTGCCGTCCGGCGAGATGACCGGGCCGGTCCAGGTGCCGCGTTTCTGGGTCAGCTGCCTGAGCGCACCGGTCTCGACATCCACCGCGTAGAGGTGGGAGTCCCGGTAGTTCATGTCATCGTTGCCCTGATAGCCATCGAGCACGACGGTCTTCCCGTCCGGCGTCCAGTCCCAGCCGATTCCCCTGCCCTGCGCGTCGAATTGCGCTCCGCCCAGCAGGTCGGTCGGCGTAATGGGACGGGCCGTCCCTCCCTCCGCACTCACGACGAAGAGCCGCATGTAGCCCGGGTCGAGGTATCCGACCCGGTCGGCACGATAGTGCAACCGGTCGACGTAGCGGGGCGCCGCGGTCCACTTGGCGCCTTCCGGCGCGGCGGGCATGTCGATCGGGAAGGACACCGGCTTGGGGAAGAAGCGAGAGAACCCGATCGACCTGCCGTCAGGCGACCAGTGCAGGTCGGATGGCGGATAGGACTCCCGGGTCACCTGGGTCGGCGGGCCGTCGCGGTCCACCCACTGGACGAAGACCTGCGGCCCCTTGGGCTCGCCCTCCGCGACGTAGGCCAGCCGCGTCCCGTCCGGCGACCACTCCGCGCCGGCCCCTTTGGCGAAGAACCGGTTTCGCGCCCCATCGGCGTCCATGATCCACAGCGCCGACTCCCACCGGTCCTCGATCTTGTTGATCCACCGCCGGGTGTAGACGATCACCTTGCCGTCGGGTGAGAGCTGAGGCCCGGCCACCGTCTCGTAGTCGAGATAGGCCGCGGGGGAGAGCGCCGCATCCGGCGACTGCGCCACGGTGAGATGCGGCAGGCCAAACAGACACGGCGCCGCCGTCAGAACGAGGATCCTGCCAAGAGTCTTCATGATGGCCCCCGAGAGGTGGTGCTGTACTTCTTGAACCAGCTGTCCATGTAGAGGATCGTCCGCAGGAAGTTGGACGGCAGCGACTCGGTGCCGTGCCATTCGCCTTCGAACCGAAGCAGTGCCGCTGGCACCCCACGCACCTTGAGCGCCGCGAAGTACTCTTCAGTCTGCGGCATCGGTGTCCGCAGGTCGAGCACGCCGGTCATCAGCAGCGTCGGGGTCGTGACGTTCCCGACGTACATGAGCGATGACTGTTTGAGCCAGGGCAGCGGATCTTCCCAGAACGGCTTCGGGAAGAAGTTGCCGGTGAAGAGCGGCACGTCGGTGTGGCCGGCGAAGCTGAGCCAGTCGGTCACCGGGCAGCGTACCGCGGCCGCCGCAAAGCGGGTGGTGTGACCGATCACCCAGCTCGAGAGGACACCGCCACCGCTGCAGCCGCTCACGAACAGCCGCTTGGTGTCCACGTAGCCGCGCCCGATGAGTGTATCGACGCCGGCCATGAGGTCGTCGTAGTCCACGCTGGGATAGGCCAGGTCGATGGCGTTGCCGAACGCCGTTCCGTAACCGGTGCTGCCCCGCGGGTTGGTATACAGCACGACGTAGCCGAGCCCGGCGAAGGATTGCATGAAGTAGTCGAAGCCTGCGGTGTACATGCCGTGCGGACCGCCGTGAATCTCCAGCAGCATGGGATACTTCTTGGCGGGATCGAACCCGGGAGGCTTTACGATCCAGCCTTGGATCCTGGCACCGCCGCTCGAGGGGTACCACACCTCCTCGACCGCTCCGAAGCGCGTCCGCCCGAAGATGTCATCGTTGACCGCCGTGAGGCGGACTATCTCACCAGGCTGCTTGAGGGTGAACCGTACCACGTCACCCGGTTCCTGCGCCCTGCTCCGGACCCCCACGGCGACCCCGGTCCGGGCGATGCCGCCCAGCGAGAGTACCTGCGGGCCGCTGGTCACCGCCTTGGTCCCACCCCCCGTGGACGCGAAGAACAGCTGGACCGAACCGCGGTCCTCGGCCGTGAAGTAGATGCCGCTGCCGTCGGGGGCCCAGGCGCGTTCCCGCGGCTCCCGGTCCAGCCCGCCGCTCAGGTACGTGATGCCGGAGCCGTCCGCGCGCATGGTGTACAGGTCGGCGACCCGGTAGGTCTGCCGTACCCACTTGTACCCGGTGAAGGCAATCACCCGGCCATCGGGCGAGAACTCGGGCTTCGACCAGGTGCCGCGTTCCGAGGTGAGCTGTTTCACCGCGCCACTCGACACGTCCACCAGAAAGAGCTGGGAGTCCCGGTAGTTGAGATCGGCGTCGTCACCCTTGTAGCCATCCGTCACGATCGACTTCCCGTCCGGACTCCAACTCCAGCCGGTACCAATCGGAATCCCGTCGAACCGGCCGCCAACGCTCCAGTCGCCGCTGGTCAGCTGGCGCGCGGTGCCACCATCCGAAGGGACCATGAAGAGATGGATATTGCCCGGCTCGGTGTAGCCGAGGCGGTCGGTCCGGTAGTGCAGCCGGTCTACGAACCTTGGCGGCGCGGTCCACTTCGCGCCGGCCGGTGGAGCCGGCATGTCAATCGACCAAGGCTTCGGGGTCGGGACGAACTTGCTGAATCCCAGCCACTTGCTGTCCGGCGACCACTGCAAGTCACCGAGAATGAACGAGTCGTGGGTCACCTGAGTCGGGGCACCGGCCCGGTCGAGCCAGAGCGCGTACACCTGGGCACCGCCCGGCTCCCCTTCAGCGAGGTACGCGATCCTGATGCCGTCGGGGCTCCAGACCGCGGAGCCGCCTTTGGCCAGGAACCGCTGATGGCTGCCATCCACGTCCATGATCCAGATGGCCGAGGCCCACTTGTCGGCCATGACGTCCACCCAGCGACGGGTGAAGAGGATCTGCCTGCCATCCGGGGAGATCCTGGGCGCCGACACCATCTCGGCATCCAGCATGCGTGCCAGCGTGAAGACCGTATCTGCCGGCACCTGCGCCCGGGCCGGCGCGATGGACAGGCTCACGAGCAGAGCCAGGAACAACAGCAAGAAACGAGAACGTGGCATGATCACTCCGGGGCGTAGTACGCTGCTATGAAAGGTGCGCCGTCAGCCGGCGCGGATCGTCTGCCGTCGCCGGTTCAACTCCAGCTCCACCCGTGCCAGGATCATCTCCACCCCGATCCGGTTGTGGCCGCCTTCGGGCAGGATCATGTCGGCGTAGCGCTTGGAAGGCTCCACGAACTCAAGATGCATCGGGCGCACGGTCGTGAGGTACTGGTGGATGACGTCGTCCATGGTCCGGCCCCGCTCGGCGACGTCGCGCTGGAGTCGGCGGATGAAGCGGACGTCCTCCGCCACGTCCACGAAGATCTTGATGTCGAAGAGCGGGCGGAGCCGGGCATCGGCAAAGAGCAGGATGCCGTCGATCAGGATGACGTCCCGGGGGTAGATCTCGATCGTGGCCTGGGCCCGGGTGTGAGCGGCGAAGTCGTAGGTCGGCTTCTGGATTGGGTGGCCCTGCTGGAGCCGGGTCAGCTGCTCCACCAGCAGCTCGGTATCGAAGGCGTCCGGGTGATCGAAGTTGACCCGCCGCCGTTCCTCCAACGGCAGGTGCAGCAAATCCCGGTAGTAGGCATCCTGGTCAATGAAGGCGGCGTCCATCCCCAGGAAGTCGTAGATGGCACGGGCCACGGTGGTCTTGCCGGACCCGGACCCGCCGACCACGCCGATCATGAGAGGACGCTGGACCATCTCCTAGCTTGCCCGGTTTGCGGCTGGATGGCAAGCGGTCCAGATTCCCGGGGTGCGCATCCCACTGACCCTCACCGCCGGGCTCGTCCTCCTCGCCCCCCGCCTCCCGGCCCAGCAGGCCTACTATCCGCCGCCGGGGGACGCATGGGAACACCGCGATCCCCGGACAATGAACTTCGATCCCGCTGCCCTGGCGGAGGCGGTGAAGTTCGCCCAGCAGAGCGCCATCCCCTGGAAGCACGACCTGGCCGCCCAGCTCGCCCTCAACACCGCCAAGGAACCCGACCCCGCCATCCTTGGCCCGTTCCAGGACTGGGAGGCGCCGAGCGGGATCATCCTCCGCCATGGTTACATCGTGGCGGAGTGGGGTGACACCCGGCGGGTGGACCTGACCTTCAGCGTGGCCAAGAGCTACCTCTCCACCGTGGCCGGCCTGGCCGTGGACCGCGGCCTGATCTCCGACATCGGGCAGCCCGTCGGTACGCTGGTGAAGGACGGGGGATTCGACAGCGATCACAATCGCACCATCACCTGGCAGCAGCTGCTCACCCAGACCAGCGAGTGGGAAGGCACCCTCTGGGGCAAACCCGACGTGGCCGATCGCCGGGCCGGCTATGACCGGCAGCTGCATGAGCCCGGGACATTCTGGGAGTACAATGACGTCCGGGTGAACCGGCTGGCCCTGTCGCTGCTCCGCGTCTGGCGGCGTCCCTTGCCGGCCGTGCTCAAGGAATACGTGATGGACCCCATCGGGGCCTCGGACACCTGGCGCTGGTATGGGTACTACAATGCCTACACGGAGATCGGCGGCCGGTACGTGCAGTCGGTGAGCGGTGGAAGCCACTGGGGCGGCGGCATCTGGGCCAGCACCAGGGATCACGCCCGGTTCGGCTACCTGCTGCTCCGCCGGGGCGCCTGGAGCGGGCGCCAGCTGCTGTCGGAGCGGTGGATCGACATGGCCACGACACCGACCCCGCTTCGTCCGGTCTACGGCTACCTCTGGTGGCTCAACACCGACCGCAAGCAATACCCGAACGCCTCCGGGCGCAGTTTCTTTGCGCTTGGTGCGGGCGGCAACGTCATCTGGATCGACCCGAGCCTCGACATGGTCGTGGTGGTCCGCTGGCTGGATCCAGCCAGATTCAACGACTTCGCCGGAAAGGTCGTCGCCGCCGTCGCGGGCTCATGACTGCCATCGATCCGTCTATCGATCCGTCTTCCGAACCCGTCAACCTCCAGGATGTCGAGCGACTCGCCCTGGCGAGGCTGCCGCGCGACGTTGCCGACTACTTCGCCGGGGGCGCCGAGGACGAGGTGAGCCTCCGGGCCAACCGCACGGCGTTCGAGGAGATCGCGCTCCGCCCCAGGTACCTCGTGGACGTGAGCCGCATCGATCCCCGGACGACCGTATTGGGCACCGAGATCGCCTGTCCGGTCATCATTGCCCCGACGGGATTCCAGCAGCTGGCCCATCCCGATGGCGAGCGCGCCATGGCCCGGGCCGCCGCGGCCGCCGGGACGATCATGACTCTCAGCACCTTCTCCACGGTCTCGCTCGAGGCAGTGCAGGAGGCGGCACCCGGTCCCAAGTGGTTCCAACTCTACGTTCACAAAGATCGTGGTCTCACCCGGAACCTGGTGGAACGGGCGGCGGCGGCCGGTTATCGCGCCCTGGTGCTGACCGTGGACGTGCCCTTGATCGGGCGCCGCGAGCGGGACCTGCGCAACGGCTTCGCGCTGCCGACGACGATGCGGGTCGCGAACTTCGACCTGACCGAATCCGAGGCATCACACTCGCCCGGTGTCGAAAGCGGGTTCGCCAACTTCGTCCGAGGGCTCCGGGAACCGTCGTTCAGCTGGCAGGACGTGGATTGGCTGGCCACGCTCTCGCCCCTGCCGATCGTGCTGAAGGGCGTGCTGCGGGGTGACGACGCCCGCCGCTCCCTCGACCACGGCGTGAAGGGCATCATCGTCTCCAACCATGGCGGACGCCAGCTCGATGGCGCCATCGCCGGCATCCGGGCCCTGCCGGAGGTGGTGGCCGCCGTGGCCGGCCAGGCCGAAGTCCTCGTGGACGGGGGCGTGCGGCGCGGGACGGACGTGCTGAAGGCCCTCGCGCTCGGTGCCAAGGCGGTGCTGATCGGTCGGCCGGTGGTGTGGGGACTGTCATGGGACGGGGCCTCAGGCATTGAGACCGTGTTGAAGCTGCTGTACGACGAGTTCGAAAGCGTCATGGGACTCGCCGGGGCTCCCACCGTGGCCGATATCACCAGGGACCTGGTCGTATGAACCATCGCCAAGTCGTGCTCCTGCTCGCCACCGCCTGCTCCACCTCCGCCCCGGCGCCGAAGGCCGAACCGGTCACCCCGGCTCGGGTCGCCAGCATGCTCGGCATTCTCGCAGCGGATTCGATGGAGGGCCGCATGACGGCGAGTGCCGGAGGGGCCAGAGCCGCGGCGTGGATTGCCGGCCAGATGCGCCTCGCGGGGCTCCAGCCCGGGGGGGATAGTGGCTACTTCCAGCGGGTGCCCCTGGGCGCCACCGCCACCGGCCGGCCGCTACCGGTCGCGAGTTTCACGATCCGCGATACCTTCCCCGCGACCCGTCGTCTCATGGCGGTCAACGTGGTAGGGATCCTGCCCGGCGCCGACCCCTCGCTCCGGAGCGAGGTGGTCCTGGTGACGGCCCACTACGATCACCTGGGCATCAGGCGGCCGGTCAACAGCGATTCGATCTACAACGGCGCGGACGACAACGCCTCGGGCACCGTGACCGTGCTCGAGGTGGCCCGCGTGCTTCGGCAGGGACCGCCACCGAAGCGGACCATCGTGTTCGCCGCGCTGACGGGAGAGGAGATGGGGGGCCTCGGCACGAGGTGGTACCTCGACCACCCGGTACGGCCGCTGGAGCAGACGGTCGCCGACTTCAACATCGAGATGACCGGCCGGCCAGACTCCCTGGCCGGTGGCCCGGGCAAGGCCTGGCTCACCGGCTATGAACGCTCCAACATGGGCGACCAGCTCAAGGCGGGCGGCATCCCGATCGTGCCGGATCCCCGCCCGAACCAGAACTTCTTCATGCGAAGCGACAACTACGTCTTCGCGTTGAAGGGGATCGTCGCGCACACCCTGTCTACCTACAACCTGCACACCGACTATCACCAGCCCAGTGACGAGGCGTCCAAGGCCGATCCGGACCACATGACGAAGGTGATCGTGGCGACGGTCGAGGCTACCCGCCTGCTCGCCGATGGGCCCAAACCGGAATGGAAGCCGGGGGGCAAGCCGGAGCCCCGCCCGACTCGGCCCTGACGCGAACGACGGCCTCCGGATCCCGGAGGCCGTTCTGCTTCAGGCAGGCATCGGCAGCAGTTCGGCGGGCAAAGGTTCCCTGCTCACCCAGGCGCGCACCATGCGCGCGAAGAGATCCGGCGCCTGGAGGAACCAGGCGTGGCCGCCTGTTGGTGCCATACGCAGCGTGACGCCAGGGACAGTGGACGCCAGGTCCCGCGCTGATCGGTAGATCGTACCCGGCTCCTTCCGGCCGGCCACCACCAGCAGGTTGGCCCCGTTGGCGATCGGCAGTGGTCGAAACCGCAGCGAGTCACCGATAACCCTTCCCAGCGCGACGGGATCCGTCTCGTCGAGGGTCTGCCGATACCGCCCCAGATGCTCCGTCGGAATCCCGAGGCTCCGCAGGTTGGCCCGCACCATCCACTCGCCGCGGGACCAGGGCAGGGAGACTCGCACCAGCCAGGAAAGGAACCCGGCGGCCGGCATTGGCCTGACCGAGGTGCCGCTCACGACGGCGCGGTCGATCAGCGCCGGCTCGGTTGCGAGCAGCTGCAGGGCGAGCTGCCCGCCCAGCGACACGCCCACCAGATGCGCACGGCTCCCGGCGGCCCGCTCGCGGATCAGTGCCGCCACCAGCGCCGCCGTGGCGGGGAGGGATTCCCACGGCACGCCGCGGCTTCCGCCGTGAGAAGGCAGGTCCGGCACGAGACAGCAGTACTCCGGGAGCCGCGCGACCACCGGCTCCCAGGTCCAGCCGGGGAGCCCGCCGCCATGCAGGAAGACGATGGTCGCCGCCCCTGCCCTGCCCCGCTCCGTGACCGCAAGCGGCCGGCTCGTCCCGGCCATCAGGCTCCTCGCCCCGTCACCGGCCGAGCTTGCGTAGGAAGAAGTCCGTCGCAGCGCTGTAGGCCCTCACCCAGTTGCCGTGCAGCAGGAAGTCGTGCACGTCGTCGGGGAAGATCAGCTGCTCGAACTCCACACCTTGCTTCCGCAGCGCCGCCACCAGACTCACCGTCTCGTTGAACGGCACATTCCGGTCATCGTCACCGTGGATCAGGAGCACCGGCGACCGCCAGGTGCTGACGCTGGCCATGGGGGAGGACTGGTAGGCCACCCTGGCCCGCTCCGGGTCTTTCGCAGGGTTGTAGACGGGCACGAAGTTCTCGATGACCTTGTTCCAGTCGTGCACGCCATGAAGGTCCACGCCGGCGGCGAACAGGTCCGATGCCCGCGACAGCCCCAGCGCCGTGAGATATCCGCCGTACGAGCCGCCCCAGAGGCCGATCCTGGCCCCGTCCACGTCGCTCCGGCCGCGCAGGTATACCCCGGCGCCGAGCACGTCGTTGAACTCGCTGGCTCCGCCCGCCCCGTAGTTGAGTGCCTCGCGGAACTCCATACCGTAGCCGATGCCGCTCCGATAATTGACCGACAGCACCACGTAGCCGCGGCTGGCCAGGTACTGATTGAAGCCGTAGGTGTTGTGGTAGTAGTACATGTAGTGCCATCCGAGCAGCATCTGCCGCCGCGATCCGCCATGGAAGAAGGCGATGGCCTGGCGCCTGTCGCCGGGCTTCAGGCCGGGCGGCAGGAACAACTGCCCGTGGATCTTCAGGCCGTCAGCGGCGGTGAAGATGACCTGCTGCGGCTCCACCAGCGCGTTCCGCGGGAAGTCCGCGGGGATCGCCTCGGCGGCGAGGTCACGCGGCTGCCCTTCACCGGAGAGGACGGCCGGACGGGCCGGGCCGCGCGCGTCCGAGCGGAGGATTGCTATGGTGCGCCCATCGCCCGACGGAACCGGGCCCCACTCCAGGCCGGTGCCGCTCGTCAGTGCCAAGGGAGGGCCGCCCGCCGCCGCGACTCGCCAGATGTGTCGCCGATCGATGTCCCCCTGGTTCGACGAGTACAGCACGGCCGAGCCATCGGGCGTGAGACTGACATGCTCGACTTCGAATGCGCCGGGAGTCAGCAGGGTTGGCACGCCGCCGGCCGCCGCGACGCTGTACAGGTGAGTCCACCCGTCCTTCTCCCACGGGAAGACCAGCCGGTCACCCGCGGCCCAGAGGAGCTGCGTTGGAACGCCAAGTTCGCGGAAGACGCTGCCGGTGCCGGTGGACGCTCGCCAGACCTCACGCCCGGTGCCGGTCGCGACATCGGCCACCCGGATGGACCAGGGTTCCCCGCTCCGCTGGTTGGCGAAGTCGAAATCGTCGAAGGACGCCGGAATGCGAACGAAGGCGATCCGATCTCCGCCCGGTGACCACGCCGGGGCAAGATCCTGATCCACCCCGGGGTCCATCCAGCTGATCGCCTTCGACCCCAGGTCGTAGACCCCGATGAAGCCATGACGGCCTCGACCGCTCCGGAATGCCAACTTCGACCCATCCGGCGACCAGGTCAGGCTGCCGGCCCCACCCCGCGCGTGCACCAACTGACGGGCAGAGGCGGAGTCGGCGAGGGACACGACCCAGACCTGGCCCCCTCGCACGAAGGCGACCTGGTCCCCCTTCGGGGAAACCGCCGGCTCGGCGCCCTCGGAGAGCTGGCGCGGCACGCCGCCGGCGAGCGCCACGACCCAGAGGGCCTGCTCCACGCCGGCCGGAGTGCTGGTGGGGTTGGGGATCTCCCCGCGCCCATTCGGGCTGCCGCCCCGCACGTAGACGAGGGCACGGCCATCGGGCGTGAAGTGGAGATCGGTGAGTTCCTGACCGTCATCGGGCGGGTAACTCGTGACCTGGCGTGCCTTGGCATCAGGGGCCGTGACGGCCCAGATGTTCCGGATCCCGCGCGCGTCGAATGTCCACGCGATGGCGCCGCTCTTCGCCGCAACCAGCTGGTCCGGGAAGGGCGCGCTGAGGACCTGTTCGATGGTGAACGGGGATTGCTGTGCGGCGGCGGGCGCGGTAGTGCACAGCAGGACCAGGAAAGCGGAACGGCGGAGCGTGAGCATGGTCAATCCTTGAGCGGCAGGTCAATCGACTCCCCGAACACATACTTCCCGAACCACCGCCAGTTATGCCACATCGCGGCGAGTTGTTCTTTGGGCTTGTTGATACCGTGGCCAAAGCCCTTGTACACCATGAGCTCGGTCGGCACGCCCACGTCCTGCAATCCCTGGAACAGTTCGTAGGCGTTCTGGATCGGGACCCGCCGGTCGAACTCGCCGTGCTGGATCAAGGTCGGCGTCTTCGCCTGGCGGATGTTGGTCATCCCCGAGGTCTTCCGGTAGATCTCCATGTCCGTCCAGGGCGTGGCCTTCAGGTACTGCCGGGTGAACGGATGGATGTCGGTCGCGACGTAGTACGTCACCCAGTTCGAGATCCCCGCGCCCACGGAAATCGCCTTGAAGCGGTTGGTGTTGGTGGTCAGGAAGGCCGAGATATAGCCGCCCTGGCTCCAGCCCATGGCCCCCATCTTCGAGGTGTCCACGACGCCGCGCTTGACCAGGGCGTCCACGCCGCTCATCACGTCCCACATGTCCCCCACGCCGAGGTTCCGGACGTTAAGCGCGCGGAACTTCTCCCCGTAGCCCGCGGAGCCCCGGTAATTGGGGCGCAGCACCAGCGCTCCCTTGGCGACCCATTCGACGATCGGATAGACGTAGGCAGGCACCGGTTGCGGCGTATCGATGCCCGTGGGCCCACCGTGGATCACCACCAGCAGCGGGTACTTCCGGGCCGGGTCGAAGTCCCTGGGCTTGTGCAGCACCCCCTCGATCGTGGCGCCGTCGGCGCTCTTCCACGACACCACTTCGGCCGTGCCCAGCCCCCAGGCACCGATCTGGTCGCTCATCGCGGTCACCGCTTTGGGGACAAAGGGCACCAGCGGAGTCAGGTAGACCTCACCCAGCGTGGCAGCGGTCGCGCCCGTGAAGGCCACCGTCTTGCCGTCGGCGGAGAAGCTCAGCGCGCCAATGTCCACATCCGGGCGCTCGGCCAGCGCTGTCGTGCCGCCCTGCGGATCCACCCGGTAGAGATGGCGCCGGGTCTTCTGGTAGGCGCTGAAGTAGATCCCGAGCGGTGTCCAGGCCACCCCACCGATCTGCTCGTCGAAGTCGGCCGCCAGCCGGGTCGGTGCTCCACCGCCCGACGGGATCCGCAGCAGCCGGTTGTTGCGGAAGAAGTTCTCGGTCGTGTCACCGGCGGAGGAGGAGAAGACGATCCACTGCCCGTCGGGTGACCAGACTGGCCCCTGATCGGGCCCTGGCGTCGTCACCAGCGGACGAATCTCACGGGTGCCAACGGTGATGACAGAGATGTTCCCGGTCAGCATCGACGTGATCAGTGGAGTCGCCTGATGGTCGAACGCGATCCTGGTCCCGTCCGGCGACCACGCGAAGCCGCCGACCGTGAACGCCGTGCCCTCGGTGAGGCGCTTTGCCTCGGGCATCTTGCCCTCGGCCCACTGCTCCGGTGCCGCCTCGATCATCCAGAGATGGGACATGGTGTAGTCGCCATCCTCGATCACGAATTCGCCGTAGCGTTCCTTCCGCTGCTTCATCGCCTCGCTCTCCGGCTCGGTCGCCGTGTAGGCGATCCATTTGCCGTCGGGAGACCAGCGGAAGTCGGCGACGCCATCCTTCGTGGCCGTGGCCCGGAGCGCTTCCCCGCCCGCCGCACCGATCACGTAGACCTGCTGCTTCTCGCCGCGGTCGGCGAGGAAGCCCAGCCAGCGGCCATCCGGCGACCAGCGGGGCGAGCTGCTGCCGCCCTTGGTCGTCCGGGTCAGTTGGACCGGCGTTCCCCCGTCACGGGAGAGCCAGATCTCGCTGTCGTACCGGTTCTCCTTCCAATCGGTGGTCCGGACCGTGAAGGCCACGAGCCGCCCGTCGGGCGAGAGGGC
>Ga0315283_10003472_pt1 | contig 13458 bp, 7 predicted proteins | sample YL17G09_0_MG_FD_204541 | JGI IMG/M metagenome (GOLD analysis project Ga0315283, IMG submission 204541) | Sediment microbial communities from Yellowstone Lake, YNP, Wyoming, USA - YL17G09_0 | ecosystem: Environmental > Aquatic > Freshwater > Lake > Sediment | place: USA: Wyoming | collected...
TGCGCCATTCGAACCGGCGTGACGTCGAGGTAGACGTCCTTGATCGTGTAGGCATCGGCACCGCTCGCGTCGGTAAACCACGCGACGGTGCCGTCTCCCTTATAGAGGCGGAACTCGAAGCCGAGCGCCGCCAGCGGATCGCCCGCCCGGGGCTTTGCGTCGTAGGCCAGCCCCTTGAGTTCGGTGGCGCGGCTGTCGACGAGCGCACTCATGGCGTGCACGATCGTCCAGTTGCCGAGCATGTCGAGTTGGAAAGACACGGATTCAGCCTGGGGCTTGAAGTCCGCCGCCTTCCAGTCGAGTTTCATGTCGGCGAGCTTGCCCGCGGAAGGCGAGACGTCGCCGGTCGCGAGATTCAGCCTGTCGCCGCGATCGAGGAAGCTCAGACGGGCCCCGCGGAGATTGAAGGCCCCGAGATTCGGGTCGTGCTTCGCGCGCTCGAGGTCCGTGAACAGCGCGCCACCGGCGCCGACGATTTCCACCTCGTCATTGTGAACGATGGCGGCGGTGTTTTCTTCGACGCCGAGTCCCCGCTTGTACCCGGTCGCGACCATCACTGGCAGGAGCCTCCCGATCCGGCCACGCCTCAGGAAGTGCTGGTCGGTGAAGAGCCCTTCGCCCACGAAGCCAAGGCCCCGATCGATTTCCTTGCCCGGGCGAATGGTGCCCTTGAGCAGGCTCATCATGTCCTCGCCGTCGCGGATCATCGTTGCACTCATGATCGCGGCGCCAGCCGAGCTCCCGGCGACGACCCCGCCCGAGCGATAGACGTCCCAGACCGCCTGCAGCAACGGCGTGACCTTGCCGCCCGGCATCAGCGTATCGACGATGCGCTCCTGCGCGCCGCCCGCGAAATAGACGCCGCGCGCACCGCGCACCAGTTCGATCCACTTCGGGTTTTCGACTTCGCGCGCCACGTCGATCCCGGGCAGCAGCGGCGCGACGGCAACGTGCTCGGCCACTGCGCCGTGACTGCGCAGGTTGGCGATGATGCGCGCGGCCGAGCGCTCCGGATTCCCGGAGGCCGTCGCGAACACGACATAGCGCGCGCCCGGGCCACCGGCGAGCTGCACGAGGCGCGACCACACGGCATCGTTATCGGCCGTGAGCGCCCCGCCGATCACGACTGCGTACCCGGCTGTTGCGGTCGGCGGCTGAGTCGCAGTCCTGTCGGCACCGCGGGCGGGCCCCGCCACGCACGCCACCGCCAGCACGGCAATCGCACGAGTCAGTCCTGCAGGCAAACCTTTCAGCATCAGCGCCCCCAGCGTCCGAAGCGGACGGTGGCATTATAGTGACAGCAAGGAGAATGCCATGACGGACACGAAATCGATGCGGCCGAGACGGCGCTTCTGGGGCTGGGGCCTCGAGTCGGACGAACTGCAGCCCATGGAGGTTGCGATCGTCAAGGGTTTGATGGCGCGCGTAGGCCTCGCTGCGGCCGAGTTGCCGACCCCTCCGCAGGCGTCGGACTTTGCGCTGCCGGCCCCGCGAGTCGAGCCGCCCGCGAGCCTCGCCGATGCATTCTCCAGCACCGCGCACGACCGCCTGACGCACAGCTACGGCAAGTCGTTCGCCGATGCGGTGCGCATGTGGAAACGTGAGCTTCCATGCCCGCCGGACTGGGTGGCCTTTCCGGCTGATGAACAGGTGGTCGCCGACATACTCGACTGGGCGGGACGCGAGAACGTCGCCGTAGTGCCGTACGGCGGCGGAACGAGCGTGTGCGGTGGAGTAGAGCCCGCCGTGGGCGGCGAATACCGCGCGGTGGTTTCGCTCGATCTCGAACGGCTCGACCGCGTCATTGAAGTCGATCGCGCGAGCCGGTCCGCGCGCATCGAGGGCGGCATTTTCGGACCCGAACTCGAGGCGCAGCTTCGGCCCCATGGGCTGACGCTGCGGCACTTCCCGCAGAGCTTCCAGTTCTCGACTCTTGGCGGATGGATCGTGACGCGCTCCGGTGGACATTACGCCACGCTCGGGACGCACATCGACGAGTTCGTGCAGTCGGTGCGCATGGTCACGCCGGCCGGCGTACTCGCGACGCGACGGCTGCCTGGCAGCGGCGCGGGCCCCGACGCCAACCGGCTCGTCACCGGCTCCGAGGGCGTGCTGGGCGTGGTCACAGAGGCGTGGATGCGGCTGCAGGACCGGCCGCGATTCCGGGCCTCGGGGTCCGCGCGCTTCGGCGACTTCGTCGCCGCTGCGAACTCGGTTCGCGCACTGTCGCAGTCGGGCTTGAATCCGAGCAACTGCCGCCTGCTCGACCCGGCGGAGGCCGCGTTCGCGGGGGTCGGCGATGGAAAGCACTCGCTGCTCGTGCTCGGTTTCGAGTCCGCGGACCACGAGCTCCAGGCCTGGATGGCGCGCGCTCTCGAACTCGTCCGCGACTTCGGCGGCGAGTACGACGCGGCGGCGGTCGAGCGGTCGATGCAATCCGCCGTGGCCGACGACGAGGGCGAACACCGCAAGGGCGCAGCAGGCCAGTGGCGCGACGCGTTCATCCGCATGCCTTACTGGCGCGACCCGATGGTCGGCGCGGGCGCCATTCTCGATACGTTCGAGACCGCCATCACCTGGGATCAATTCGACGGGTTCTACCGCGGGGTGCGTGAAGAGGTCGGCGCTGCGATCCGGCGCGCTACCGGTCGCCCGGGCAGCGTGTCCTGCCGCTTCACCCACGTCTATCCCGACGGTCCGGCACCCTACTTCACGTACGCGGCACTTGGCAGCGACAAGGGCGACCTCGCCTCCTCGCTCGCCGCATGGCGCGAGATCAAGCTCGTCTGCAATGACGTCGTGACGCGCCTCGGCGGAACGGTCACGCACCACCATGCGGTAGGACGAGATCACAGGAGCGGCTACGAGCAGGAAACGTCCAGCGTCTACCGCGATGCGCTGCGGGCGGCCAAGGCCAGTCTCGACCCGCACGGGGTCATGAACCCGGGCGTGCTGATCGATCCACTCGGCCGCAGGGTCGGCATCACGGGGGCGCTCGGCTGATGCGTACGATCCGACGCACGAGCACGGTGATTCTCGGATTGCTGCTCACCTCAGGCGCGGGCGTCGCAGGCCCGTCACCGGACGTGACCACTTCGCTCGACTGGCGTCTCATCGGACCGTTCCGCGCCGGATGGGCGACGGCGGTCGCGGGAGCCGGCGGCGGATCCGATATCTTCTACCTGGGCGCCGCCGGCGGCGGCGTGTGGAAAACGGACGATGCTGGCCGCACCTGGCGCTCGGTCTTCGACGGCGTCGGATCGGCATCGGTGGGCGCCATCGCAGTGTCCCCGTCGAACGCGAACGTCGTCTACGCAGGCATGGGACAGGTAACGACCCGCTACGACATAGCGGCCGGCGACGGCGTGTACCGCTCCGACGATGCTGGCAGGACGTGGCGACACCTCGGCCTCGCAGCGAGCCGCCACGTCGGTGCGATCCGGATCCACCCGCACGACCCGGACACGGCCTGGGTCGCGGCACTGGGTTCAGCGTTCGGGCCAGGCGCGGAACGCGGCGTGTACCGCACGACGGACGGCGGCAGGACGTGGCAGCGCTCGCTGTTCGTCAGCGAGAACTCGGGCGCTGTCGACCTCGCGGTGGATCCGTCCGACCCGAACACGATCTTCGCGTCGGTGTGGCAGGTGCGCTACCGGCCATGGCTCAACTACTTCACTCCCAATACAGGTCCCGAAAGCGGCGTCTACAAGTCAACCGACGGCGGCGTCACCTGGAGGCGCATCGAGGGTGGCGGCTGGCCCGCGGGCGAACTCGGGCGCATCGGTCTTGCGGCCAGTCATCGGCCGCAGGGCACGCGCCTCTGGGCGCTGGTGGACGCCGAGTCCGGCGGCGGCCTGTATCGCTCGGACGACGCGGGCGCGACCTGGCAACAGGTCAATTCCGACACGGAATTCGTCAACGGCTATTTCGCGCAGGTCACTCCCGCCCCCGACGATGCCGACACGGTCTTCGTAATGGGCCGGGGCATGCATCGCTGCACCTCGGGCGGCAGCACGTGCGAAATCGTCAAGGGCGCGCCCGGCGGCGACGACTATCACTTCCTGTGGATCGACCCGCAGCGTCCCGAGCGGATGATCACCGGCGCCGACCAGGGTGCCGTGGTGACGGTGAACGGCGGCAGGACCTGGAGCAGCTGGTACAACCAGCCGACCGGGCAGTTCTACAAGCTCGCCGTGGACAACTCGTTTCCGTATCGCATCTACAGCGGCCAGCAGGATAGCGGCACGGTACGCGTCGCAAGCCGCAGCGACTACGGCTCGATCACCTTCAGGGACTGGGAGCCCGTCGGCGCGGACGAGCGCGACTACCAGGTCCCCGATCCTCGCGACCCCGACATCGTCTACGGATCGGGCCTGGGCGGACGGCTCGCCCGCTGGAACGCGCGCAACGGCGAAGTCCAGAACGTCACGCCATGGCCGATCTCGAGCTACGGCGCGCGACCCACGTCTTTCCAGCAGCGCTACTCGTGGATCACGCCGATCGCCATGTCGCAGATCGAGCCGTTTCCCCTGTATTTCGGTTCGCAACAGCTGTGGCGGACGACGGACCAGGGCGCAACCTGGCAGGCGCTTGGGCCGGACCTCTCCGCGCGCAACGCTGCGGCGCGCAACTGCGACGGCAACCTCGACCGGGAGCGTGCCCGCGCCTGCGGCTACGGCGTGATCTGGACCATCGGGCTGTCGCCGCGCGACAACGCGGAGATATGGGTCGGCACGGACGATGGGCTGGTGCGCCTCAGCCGTGACGGCGGGGAGACCTGGAGCGACGTCACGCCGGAGGAAGTGCCGCACTGGGCGAAAGTAAGCACCATCGATCCGTCGCCTGCCGTGCCCGGGACCGCATACATCGCGGTGGACAACCACCGTCAGGACGACTTCCGTCCGTGGATCTTCAGCACCAGCGACTATGGCAAGACCTGGTCGCGCGCGACCGGCGACCTGCCAGCGGATCACTTCGTGAGCGTCGTACGAGCCGACCCCATGCGCGCCGGCGTCCTCTATGCGGGCACCGAAACCGGCGTCTTCGTCTCTTTCGACGATGGCGCGCACTGGCGGTCGCTGCAGCGCAACCTGCCGACGGCCTGGGTCCGCGATATCGCCGTGCACGACGACGACCTGATAGTGGCCACGCAGGGTCGCGCAATCTGGGTGCTCGACGATCTTGCCCCACTGCGGCAGTTCGATGCCGTGAGCGCAGGCGCGCAGGCGCACTTGTTCACTCCGGCTGCCGCGATGCGGCTGCGCAGGAACCAGAACCGCGACACGCCACTTCCGCCCGACGAACCCGCCGGCCGGAATCCACCCACTGGTGCCGTGATCGACTACTGGCTCGCGTCACCGGCCAAGCTCGTGGAAATCGAAATCCGTGACGCAGCGGGCCAGCCGGTTCGCGCCTACACGAGCAACGATCCGGCACCGGCCGCGGAGGCGGAGCGCTATTTCAGCGCCGACTGGATCCTGCCGACGCCCGCGCCGCGCGCGACGGCAGGCATGCATCGGTTCGTGTGGGATCTGCGTTACCCGCGGCCCCGTACGACCGAGTACGAGTATTCAATCTCGACGGCATACGGCACGGGCGTGCCGGTGCGTCCCGAGGGACCATTGGTTGCGCCGGGCGGGTACCGTGTCGTGCTGCGCGTCGACGGGCGCGAGTACTCGGCACCGCTGACCGTGGCGATGGACCCGCGCCTGCATGTCGATGCTGCCGCGCTGGACGAGGCGCTGCGATACTCACGCGAAGCGCAGCGACTGCTTGCCAGTCACTATGCTGCCGCGGCCGAACTGGAATTTGTCGAGGAGAGTCTCGCGGGACTGCGCGCGTCGCAGGCCGCGAATTCGAAGATCGCGGGCGCCATCGACGTGTTTGAAAAACGCATCGGCCCGCTGAAGGCCGGCCGCGGCGACCGGCCGGACAACCTCGATCTCGATGCGATTGGCGGCGTGCTGCGCTCGCTCACGAGTGACGTCGAGTCGACTGACCGCGCGCCGACGGAGCCGCAATGGCGTGCGCTCAAGGAGACCGGCGAGCGCCTCGATCGGGCGACGACCAGGTGGCAGGCGGTGAGGACCGACGACCTGCCGCGACTCAATGCGGCGCTGGCCGCAGCCGGGGTGCCGCAGATCGACATTCCTCCGATCGACAGGATCCGGCTGAGTGCGCCGAGCGCGTCGCGCGAGGTGCCCTGACGGGCGCTCGACATGACTGCCACCACGGTCGTCGGGCGCGACGCGCAACTCGAGCAGCTCGAGCGTTTCTTCGAGAGCGCCATGGCTGGACGGGCGACAGTTTGCTTCGTCACCGGTGAACCCGGCGCCGGGAAGACGAGCCTGGTGACGCGATTCGCGCAGCAGGCGCAATCCCGTATGTCGCAGCTGCTGGTTGCGTTCGGCACCTGCGATGCATACACGGGAACCGGGGACGCATACCTGCCGTTCAGGGAAGTCCTGAAGCAGCTCACCGGCGACGTCGACCAGAGCGTCGCCGCGGGCCGCACGACTCGCGACGGAGCGTCCCGATTGGAAGGATTCGCGCGGTCGGCTGGACGCGCATTGATCGAGAACGGCGCCGACCTCGTGGACCTCTTCGTACCCGGCGGCGCACTGCTCACGAGACTCGGTGGCCAGGCCGCGATGAAGCTGCCCTGGGCGCAGGAACTGCAGCGCAGGCTCAACGGTTCCCCAGTGCGACCGCACGAGCGTTCCTTGCGACAGGAGAACGTGTTCGAGCAATACAAGCAGGTGCTCGAAGCCATGACCGTCGAGCGTCCATTGCTGCTCCTGCTGGACGATCTTCACTGGGCCGACAGTGCGTCCATCGGCCTGCTGTTCCACCTTTCCAGGCGACTCCTCGAGTCCCGCATTCTCATCGTCGGCACCTATCGCAACCAGGACGTCTCGAGGCCGATCGATGACAAGCCACACCCGCTCCCGGGCCTTGTCGCGGAACTCACGCGAATCCATGGAGACGTCACCCTGGACCTCGACGAGGTGCGCGGACGGGCTTTCATCGATGCACTCCTTGATGCGCGACCAAACAGTCTCGACGAGCGATTCCGCGACTCGCTCACTCGTCATACTGCTGGAAACCCGTTGTTCGCAGTCGAACTGCTGCAGAGCCTCGAATCCTCCGGCGTGCTCACCGAGGACGCATCGGGCCAGCTCGTCCAGGGATCGCCGATCGAGTGGCACTCGCTGCCGTCGCGGGTGGCAGGGGTGATCGCGAGCCGCGTTACGCAGCTGACCACCGCACAGAAGGGCATCCTGTCCGCATCGTCGGTCCAGGGGGACGAGTTCATCGCCGACGTCGTCGCCGAAGTCGTGCGCGCGGACCGTCGTGACGTGATCCGCGAATTGAGCGGCCCGCTGCAGAAGGAGATGAGGCTCGTAAGCGCGATCGGCCTGCAGGAGTCAGGTGGGCGCCGGCTCGCCCGGTACCGGTTCCGCCACAGCGTCGTGCAGGACTTCCTCTACCGGCAACTCGACGAAATCGAATCTGCGGAGCTGCACGGCGAGACCGGTCGGGCGCTGGAGGCAGCCTACGGTTCCGAGACTGCGTCGGTCTCAGTGCCGCTGGCAGTACATTTCACAAAGTCGGGCGACTGGTCGCGCGCCATGAAGTACAGGATGCTCGCGGCGCGACTGACCATGCGCACGTACGCGCACGAACAATCCATCGATCACCTCGAGCAGGCCATCGCCCTCGCGGAGCGCCACGGTGCCGGTTTCGCCGGCCCGGAATTCGACCTGGCCTCAGCAAAGGAGATGCTGGGAGACCAGCTGCTTCTGGCCCGGCGGTTCGACGACGCGGCGGCCAGCTTCCTCGAAGCTTCCCGACTGACCGATGCTGCGGATCGCCTGGTGTGCGCCCGCCTGCAGCGCAAAGTGGCGCGCGTATTTGAAAGGCGGTCCCTGTACGCTGACGCGATTGCCAGCCTCGAAGCATCGCAAGTCACGCTCGGCGTCGCCGACTCGACCGACCCTGACCGATGGTGGCGGGAATGGATCGAGATCCAGCTGGCACTGTCGTTCGTCCAGTATTGGCGGAGCGACCTCGCCGGAATGGATGCCACGGACGCTCGCCTGCGACCAGTCATCGAGACCCGGGGCAGTCCGATCCAGCGTAGCCAGTTTCATGCCGCGCTGGCCCGCCATGGACTGCGCAGGACGCGGTATCGTGCGGACGAGGCAACGCTTGCCAGCGCGGAGTGCGCGGCGGCGACAATTGACGAATGCACGGACGAGTTCCTGCGTGCGGAAACGACATTCCTGCTTGGCTTCACTCAACTTTGGGCCGATCGCCTCGAGGAGGCCGCCGCGACACTCACGCGAACGCTGGATCTCTCGCGCCGCGTCGGGGACTCGCTGCATCGCCTTCGAAGCCTTGTCTATCTCGGAGTGGTGAGGCGCCGGGAGGCGAAGCCATTGGAAGTCGCGGAATTGAACGACGAGGCGCGGGAGCTGATGCGGCAACTCGGTACTGACGAGTATCGCTCAGTCCTGCTCGCCCAGGATGCCTGGCTGGCCTGGAGACGTGGCGCCGTTGCCGAGGCGAGGCATGCCGCCGCAGCGTCGGTCCAATTCTGCCGATCGCACACACCCAGGTACCCGTTCCAGTGGCCGTGCCTTTGGGTCAAGCTGGCACTCGACGTGGAATCCGGGCACGTGCAGGAAGCAGCCGATTCCGCGGAAGCGATGCTCGCGCCAACGCTCGCCGGGCAGGGCGAGGATGTTGAAGCGCAACTGAGGCGCATCGTCGCGGCACGAGCGAACGGACGCGAGTCGGAATTGAGGGTCGAGCTCGAACGAGGCATCGCACTCGCCCGCACCGCCAACTATCTCTAGTGAACTTCGTCCCCGGCGCCGGCATCCTCTGGAGGTCGCTCAGGTCCCGTCGATGCGACCGTAGTCGGTGAACTTTTCGATTACCCTCGCGAGTTCTGCATCGTCGAGGACCACGGGCTCGAGGCCCGCAGCACGCAATTCGAGGTACTGGAGAGCGAGATTCTCCACCTCGAAGGCCACCGAGTGAGCCTCGCGCAGCGAGGCGCCAACGGCCACGACGCCGTGGTTGGCGAGCAGGACTGCGCGCCGGCCATCGAGTCCGCAGACAGCGTTGCGCGCGAGTTCATCGGTTCCGAACGTGGCGTACGGCATGCAACGGATCGCGCCGCCCGCCAGCGCGATCATGTAATGAAACGGCGGGATGCCGAGCCGTGCGCACGAGAGCGCCGTGGCGCGCGGGCTGTGCGTATGCACGACGGCCGCGACATCGGGGCGCTGCGCGTAGATCGCGCCGTGCATGCGCCATTCCGACGATGGGCGCAGTCCGCCCTCTACCGGAACTCCATCGGCGGCCAGTTCGACGACCTGCCCCGCATCGAGCTGACCGTACGGGACACCGGAGGGCGTGACGAGGAAACCGCCAGGGATTCGACAGGACACGTTGCCCGACTTGTTGGGCATCAGCCCCGCTCCGTCCAGCGCGCGCGAGACTGCGACGATTTCACGCCGGAGCTCGATCCTGATGTCGCTCATGGTGCCTCGCTCGCGCGTTCGGGATAGAGGTGGAGCAGGCCTTCCCTGCTCGCCGCCAGGATGCCGCGCTCGGTGATCAGCCCGGTGACGAGACGCGCGGGCGTAACGTCAAACCCCGGGTTCAGGACGGGGCTGCCTGGATTCACGACCTCGACTTCCAGCACCTGCCCGTTGTCCGCGCGGCCTCGCACGTGCGTAACCTCGCGGGCCGACCGCTCCTCGATAGGAACTTCGCGGACGCCGTCGCGGATCTTCCAGTCTATGGTCGAGGACGGCAGCGCCGCGTAGAAGGGCACGTCGTTGTCGCGGGCGGCGAGTGCCTTGAGATAGGTGCCGATCTTGTTCGCGACGTCGCCCGTCGCAGTCGTCCGGTCACTGCCCACGATGCAGACGTCGATGCGCCCACGCTGCATCAGGTGGCCGCCGGCATTGTCCACGATGACCTCGTGCGAAATGCCGTGCCCCGCTAGTTCGAAGGCCGTCAACGAGCCGCCCTGGTTGCGGGGACGGGTTTCGTCCACGTACACGTGGACCGGAATGCCGGCCTCGTGGGCGGCATAAACGGGCGCAAGTGCCGTGCCCCAATCGACGCAGGCGAGCCAGCCGGCATTGCAGTGCGTCAGCACGTTCACAGGCCTGCGCGCGGCCGCTACGCTCAATCGCTCGATGATCGCCGCGCCGTGCCTGCCTATCGCCGCGCAGGCTGCGACATCTTCTTCCGCAATGCGGCCGGCCTCTGCGTAGGCGCGCTCGACGCGACTCGATGGTGCCTCGCTGCGCAGCGCATCGGCCATGCGGGCGAGTGCCCAGCGCAGGTTGACTGCCGTCGGCCGCGTGCGGCCTAGCAGGTCGACCGCTCGCGCGAGTCCGGCGTCAGTCGCGTCCTCGCGCATGCCGAGCGCTACGCCGTATGCGGCCGTGACGCCAATGAGCGGTGCGCCGCGCACGACCATGTCGCTGATCGCCTCGGCGACGTCCGTCGTCGTCCTGAGGTGGCGCACCTCGAATGCAAACGGCAGCCGCGTCTGGTCGATCACTGCGACGGTCCAGCCGTCGTTGGCGAGAAAGATGCTGCGGTAAGGTTCGCCGCGGATGCGCATGATCAGGCGTTCCCGAGTACCCGTCCGGCCACGGCCTGCAGCTTCGCGACGAGCCCCGGATCACGCGCCGCCGGCTGCGTCAGGACTGCCCCATCGAGCGCGCGATCGGAACGCACCGGACATGGCAGGTGCTCGGGCGGAAAATCCCGCGCCAGCCGCGCAAAGAGCCGCTGCGCCCGGCCGCGGTTCTCGTCCATGACCCTCAGCAGCGCGGCAACGTCGACCGAGTCGTGCGTTGGGTGCCAGCAGTCGAAGTCGGTGACCATCGCGACCACCGCGTAGGTGATTTCCGCCTCGCGGGCGAGCTTCGCTTCGGGCATCGAGGTCATGTGCACGATGTCATAGCCGGCCTGCCGATAGGAGAGCGATTCCGCCAGCGACGAGAACTGCGGACCTTCCATGCAAACCGCGGTGCCGCCACGCTTGAAGGCGATGCCCTCCGCCGTCGCCGCCTGTGCGACCAGGTCCTGCAGCGCAGGACCGACCGGGTGCGAGAACGGCACGTGCGCAACGCACCCTGCGCCGAAGAACGAGCTTACTCGCCTCACCGTACGGTCCACGAAATTGTCCACGAGCACGAAAGTGCCCGGGCTGAGTTCCTCGCGGTAGGAGCCACAGGCCGAGAACGACACGAGGTCGGTCACGCCGGACCTCTTCATCGCGTCGATGTTTGCGCGGTAGTTGATGTCGGACGGCGAATATCGATGCCCCCGACCGTGCCGGGGCAGGAACACGACTTCGGTCCGGCCGACGCGACCGAAAAGCAGCGCGTCCGAAGGCTCGCCCCACGGCGTGGAGACGTGTCTCTCAGTGAGGCCGTCGAGCCCCGGCAACTCGTAGATGCCTGAGCCACCGATGATCCCGAGCACGGCCTTGGTCATGACACTCACCTGCTGCTGATACCCCACAGTGTACCGGTCCCGATGCCGTGCGCGCCGCGCCGCCTCCCGGCTGGACACTGACCACCGGGCGGGCTAGCCTCGCCCGATTCCCACCGGAGCACCGCCCAGATGTCTGATCGCGACCGCATACCACGCGACCCGAGCGCCGATTACACGCGGGAAATGGCGGAGAAGCGCGCCGAGTTCCTGCGCGAAAAATCGGGCGCGACGCTGAAGCACGTCCAGGGCTATTCGTTCGATCCGGGCCTGCTGCCCGGGAACATCGAGAACTTCACCGGAGTCGCGCAGGTCCCGATCGGGATCGCCGGGCCTCTCCGGGTCAACGGCGAGTTTGCCCAGGGGGATTTCTACGTGCCGCTGGCAACCACCGAGGGAACACTGGTGGCCAGCTACAACCGCGGCATGCGCGTCCTCGCGGAGAGCGGCGGCGTGACGGCGACCGTCGTCAAGCGATCGATGCAGCGCGCGCCCGTGTTCATGTTCGAGACGGCGCGGCAGGCACGCGACTTCGGCGAATGGGTCACTCAGAACCACGATCTGATCCGAGCCGCGGCCGAATCGACGACACGCAGCGGCCGGCTGATCGAGATCGAGCAGTACGCGCTCGCCAACATGCTCCACCTGCGTTTCAACTACACGACAGGCGACGCGGCCGGCCAGAACATGACGGGCAAGGCGACGTGGGCGGCGTGTGAATGGATTCGGGAGACGCATCCGGCGCACCCGAAGTACATGCTCTCCGGAAGCCTCGATACGGACAAGAAGCACTCCGCGATCAATACTCTCAGGACCCGTGGCCGCAGGGTCGTTGCCGAAGCGGTGATTCGACGCGACGTGCTGCAGCGGCTGATGCGGGTAGATACGGCCACCCTCTTCCGTGCCCGACAGGTCTCCAACGCCGGAGCCCTGCTCGCGGGCAGCGCCTACAACGGCCCGCACGCGGCCAACGGCATTGCGGCGATGTTCATCGCCTGCGGCCAGGACGTCGCAAACGTCGCCGAATCGCACGCCGGCATCACCTACGCGCAACTGCTCGAAAATGGGGACTACTACTGGTCGATCACGCTGCCGTCGCTGATCGTCGCGTCCTACGGCGGCGGGACGGGCCTCCCGACGCAGCGCGAGTGCCTCGAAATGATCGGCTGCTACGGCACCGGCAAGGCCGACAAGTTCGCCGAGATCGTGGCCGCCGTCGTGCTGGCAGGCGACATCTCGCTAGGCAGCGCAGTGCTCGCGGACGAGTGGGTGACCTCGCACGAGCGCATGGGTCGCAATCGACCCTGACGCACGTGCGGCACCAACGCGCGCCTTAGCGCGCCGCCCGCGGCGAATACCAGATCGGCGAGCTCCAGGCCCGTTCCTGGATGCTCGCGGGCAGGCCGCCGGGAATCTCGACGCCGAGCTTCGCGGCGTCCCGCGTGCTCCAGCGTGGTGTCGGAATCTCGATGACGCGCGCGTAGTAGAACGCATTCACGGCCGCGTCGAACTCCGGGTCCTTCCAGACCACGGACAGCTCGGGCGATCCGATCGAGTTCTGGTAGGTGCCCTTCTTCGGGTCCACGGTATTGCCGACTGCCGGAAGCTTGCCCTGCGCATCCGGCTTGCGGTTGCCGCTCCAGGCAACGTCGTAGATCTTCTCGTGCTCGGCGCCGCCTGCGTCCACCCAGCCCTTGACGATCTGGATGCGGTCGAGATTGCCGCTCAGTGGGTCCTTGATGGCCCAGACCATGAACGACGGCGCCTTGCCCTGCGCAGCGGCCGGAAGATCACCGCCCATCGGTACACCGCGGGCGTACCCGGCCTGCACGAACTCGCGCCCGCCGACGTCGGCAGCGCTGAAATCCCACCCGCCGAAGAACCGCACCTTGATGTGGGTCCCCGACGTCCCGAACGTTTCCTTGC
>Ga0315283_10003473_pt1 | contig 13457 bp, 11 predicted proteins | sample YL17G09_0_MG_FD_204541 | JGI IMG/M metagenome (GOLD analysis project Ga0315283, IMG submission 204541) | Sediment microbial communities from Yellowstone Lake, YNP, Wyoming, USA - YL17G09_0 | ecosystem: Environmental > Aquatic > Freshwater > Lake > Sediment | place: USA: Wyoming | collected...
TATTCAGTATTCTTGGAGGATATTGAGTCTTCTGACGGAAAAATTAAAAGATGGGTTGAGTGTATAGGTTCTCAATACATTGAAGATCCTGTTACCAAAAAAATGAGATGGGTTGAGTGTGAGGAATTTAAACTGGTCGTAGACGGAGCTGAGACAATAGTTAAGAAAGGTGATTTGTGCGTCAACGGTCCTGCCGATTGGTTGGAAAAGTATACAGAGTTAAAAAAAATAACGAGTTCGTCTACAACTAAATGTTTTCAAGGACTTTAAAATTTTTGCTGACTACTTCATCTAATAAACGCCCTCCAAAGTAATCGATAAACGCGGACTTCAGTCGCAAAGAGGGATTTTTAGATACGCGGAATGATTCATAATTTCTGGTAGTACTAAGCACAATAAAAAAAGGGCGAGATAATTACCTCGCCCTCTGACTTATGTGTCCTTTTCTTCTTTAGTTCATTTCACCGTCACGACCTGCGGTGGTATCCAGGTGCCGTCTATGATTGATTGGTCTGCCCAGTAGGCGCGCATGAACAGTGAGAACGTCCCGTTGGGCGCGGGCAGCCAGTTGCTTTCCTTGTCGGCACCCGGTGATTTGGCGCTGGCATAGAGCGTCAGCGAACCGTCCGCGTTGTATTTGAGGGCCCTGTTCTTCGTGCCCAGCGAGAAGCGGTTCAGGGCGTTCGGCTCGAACAAATGGTATTCGTTATAGAGCGTCACCGACCAGAAACCTTTGACCGGAGGCACTTGGCCTTTCGCGAAGGTGATGGTGTAGGTGTTCGCGCCGTTGAGCAGCTTGCCCGCGCCGTCGTATTCCACGTAGAGATATTTGGTTTCGTCGGGTTTGTTGCCATACATGCTCGATTTAGCCATGGCCGCGCGGTTGAGGTAGTCGCTGCCCCACTGCGCGTTGTTGTCCTGGGTGTTCCAGCCGTTGCCCGCTGGCCGGCCATTGAACTTCCACTGGAAGAGCGGCGCGATGAGTTCCTTGTCGGCAGCCACGAAAGAGGCAATCAGCGCTTCCTTGGTCGCCGGGTCTTTGGCGGCAGCCGCAAACACGGAATTGATCCAGCCGTAGAGGGCTTCCTCACCAGGCAGCGGCGGCACAAGTTTCATCACACCGGGAAGCTGGTCGTAGAATTTTTCCGGCACAACCCACTTGGTCTCGCCGCCAGTGCTCGGGGGTGCCGGGAAGTTCGGCAGCTTGCTCCAGTCCTTCGTCTTCATCTTCCCGTCAAACTCGCTCAAGGGATAGAACTGGATTTGGCTGAGTGCCGGCTGGATGGCCTTCGTGTCCTCGGCGGTATCGTCCTTGAAAATGCGCGGGACGGAGAACACCAGTTCGGTAGAAGAACGCAGCACCGCGGTGATGCCGGCGGGCTTTTCGCCTTTCCACTTCGGCCCGACAATCATGTAGAAGCCGGGCTTGGTGCCGTAGGGCTTGCCGATCTCAGCAATCTCGTCGGTGCGTGCGTCATAGAGTGCATAGACCCAGAACCGGTCACCGAAATTCGGAACCTGAAAGACCGTCGGCTCCTTGTCCAGCGCGGAGAAACCGGCCCCATACGTCACATCCTGATTGGGGCAGGTGATGAAAGTCTGTTCGGGCTTGATGTAATCAGTCAGCATCGTGTTATAGCCAACGGGCGCGACGGGCAGCACGCCGCCCATGTAACCGCACTCGGGCGCCGTGGCAAAGGACGCGCGACGGTTATGTGAGTTGACCATCGGCCAGCCCCAGACGTAGGCCATGCGACCGACCATCTGGACATATTCCTTGGTCATGGCGGTGCCTGCGGCTGGGCCGGGAACTTCAGCGGCAGTGGTCGGGAGCGGCACTTGCTGCGCTTGTGCGGTGGTGAATGCCAATGCGCCAAGGAGCATTGTTGCCATGAAGATTTTTATGAGTCTTGTTTTCATTGTTTTGTTCCTCCCTTGATTGATTGTTCTCATATATTCTCTTTCTCTTACTTCGGGAACATGAACTGCAAAAGAAAGCGAGTCGACCATTCAGGACCTATCCCATCCGGATGGGCGACGTTATAATACGCCGCAAGCTGCGTGGTTACTGCTTGCTTTCCAAAGATCTTGAAGATTTGCCCCACACCACCACCCAGAGGAACAACCCAATCTCCTGTCCTCCAATTGGCAGTGATTATCGGTGAACTGACAAGGAATGTGCCGGTCTTCCCGAAGTTGTAGTTGACGAAGGGCTGCAGCAGGAAATTGTTATACTTCTTTTCGTCATTGCCTCCCAATGACCAGACATTGTTGACCAGGGCGCCGTAAACCCAGGGACCGTCCATGCGCAGGGCAACAACAGTGGGTCCGAGACCCCATTCGTTCGATCCCAGCCTGTCATCCGTATGGGTCGGCAACTGTACTATCGGACCCACACCCCAAATGAATTCGCCCGACTTTGCGGGAGAAAGGAACGCAGAAAACTGAATGTCGCCAAGACCGAATTGGGTGTCCTGACCCGGACCAAAGGCGGGTTGTGAGATGACCGGCATTATTGTGCGGGTGATCAGGTTCCAGTTTGGTCCCAGGCTGATCGGGATCACCGGCTGGATGTTCAGGATGTTTTGTGTTCCTTTCTCCGGCCCGACGTTGAAGTTGGTATTATTCTGAAACGGCACGCTGATCATGTTTGCAATCGGGTTCTGTGCTGCTTTTGCAAGTTCCTCCTCGCTTTGCTCCGCCGCCCATGCGGGTGCTGCAATCAAAACCAGCGCTACAAGCATCACGACAGTTAGTAGCAACGTCTTTGTTGTTTTCATTTGTGTCATTCTTCTTTCCTCCCTGATAATTGTATTGTTATTGCAGTACTGAACACATATTATACTTTTACGTCGCATACAATGTATTAATGATACGGCAATTCATGTTTATTAAAGCTTTACCAACAGAGATCACCTTACCGCATCCAAGATGTAAGTCTTTGGCGATGCCTCATTGATATCGAAAGAAACGCCCATGATCTGTCCTTGCTATGTTTGCTTTAGGGAGTACTCCGCATTAAAAAGGGGCGATCTAATTACCTCGCCCCTCTGACGTATGCGTTTTTTTCTTCTTTAGTTCACTTAACCTTCTCGATGTCGCCGGGCTTCCAGCTCTTGTTGTGAGCGGCTTCAGTCGGGCCGTAGAGCCGGAGGATGGCAAAATAGCCTTTGCCGGGCACCGTGGCCTGCCAGTTGGCTTCCTTGCCCTTGGGTGCTTTCGGGCCATAGTAGAGGTCCGTGCTGCCGTCGGCGTTCTGCACCGGCTTGTCGCGCGAACCGAGCGACGGGAACGGCTGGCCGTTGGCTAGACCGGAAGCGTTCTCCGCCTCGTAGAGCGTCACCGACCAGAAGAGGGCGGCGGGGATGTTGGCCGGGAGGGTCAACTTGTAGTTGCTGCCGCCTGACAGGGGCGCGCCCTGGCTGTCATCGAAAGCGACCATGTATTTGGCGCCAAGGCCCGGAATTTGCGAAGCCATTCCCGGACTCCACGAGTAGTAGTCGGTAAAGAACCAAATCCGCGTATCAAGATCCAGATACCCTCCGGCGGTTCGCTTCCATCCGAAGTCGAACGGTCCGGTCGGATTCTCGGCGGTCGCGTCGGCCAGCGGATTGCGCCAGCAGCGACGGTCGGGATACATCAGGAAGGAGCGGCCACTGACAGTTTCGTCGGAGCCGATGACCCGGCTCATCTTGTAGGCGGTCTTGGCGGCCCGATCCAGGATGGCCTTGGTCTTCGCATCGGGATTGAACGGCTTTCCCTTGATGATGCCGATGGAAGCCAACATGCCCAGCGAATCGGATTCGGCGAGATTGGCACCCTCGCTGTCCACGAGCTGCTTGAGCTGCTCGAACGCGCGACCATCGCTGGCCGGCAGCATGTTGACCGGGACGCCCGAAGCATTGGGATACTGCATCGGCTTGGCGGTGGCCTGGCCGTTCAGCGGATAAATCTTCGACTGTGCCATCAGCTCCACGGCTGGCCCCAGAACCTTCGGGTCTTGATAGAACGTGCGCAGGAAAACGAACACGTTGAACGTGCCCGAGCGGTAGACGTAATAGCCTTCCGGCACCTCGCCCTTGTAGCCGGGCGGGAGGATGAGCATTTTGCCGCCCTTGCCGGCATCAGGTCCGGGCAGGCCCACGTCACCAAAGAACTTACCGCCATCCACGGGAATCGGGCGTTGCCAGAAATCGAGCAGGATGCCCTGCAAGCCCGGAGGCGCCTCGAACACCAGCGGACCATCTTTGCCCAGGTCAACATAGCTGAGCGCGTAGATCACATCGGAGTTCGGCGTGGTGATTAGCGTCTTGGCATCGAGCCGGTTCTTGAAGATCGGCAGTACGTTGTAGCCTTTGCCGAAGACCTTTTCCGAGCCGGTCTGCATGCCCAAGGTGTTAATCAGCGGCAAGGCCCAGAGATAGGTCTGCGTGGCACGCTGGAAGAGCAGCTCGTCGCGCAGCATCTGCGCGGTTTCCTTAGTGGGGCGGTTTTCTTTGAAGGGCGCATTGGCCAGTTTATCGAAACGGGTCTCCGCAGCGAGCGCCTGCGATGCAAGGCAGGTCATTCCCACCGCGCAGATGAGGGCGGCAGCGACGAGTTTGTGTTTGTTTCCGATTATCATTGTTGTCTCCTTTTGCAGTTTCTGTTTTGCTACTTAACCTTCACGACCTGTGGCGGCATCCAAGTGCCGTCGAGAATGGCTTTGTCCGCCCAGTAGGCGCGGATGTAGAGCGAGAACTTGCCTTTGGGTGACGGAACCCAGTTGGTTTCCTTATCCTTTCCCGGTGACTTTGCACCGAAATACAACGTGAGCGACCCGTCCTTGTTGTATTTCAGGAAGGACTTGCTCTTGGTCCCAAGCGAGTAACGGTTCAGCTTGTTTGGGGTGAAGAGGTGATGTTCGTTATAAAGGGTCATGGACCAGAAGCCCTTGACCGGCGGCTCCTGACCTTTGGCGAAGGTGACTGTGTAATTGTTCTTGCCGTCAAGCTGCTGCCCCTTGCTGTCAAAGTCGCGGTAGATGTATTTCGTCTCGTTGGGCTTGTTGTCAAACATGTTCGACTTGGCGGTACCGGTGCGGTTGAGGTAATCGCTGCCCCACTGGGCGTTGTTGACCGGTGAATTCCATCCGTTGCCGGCGGAGCGGCCGTTGTATTTCCACTGGAAGAGCGGGGCGATAATCTCTTTGTCGGCGGCCATAAAGGAATCCACCAACGCCTGCTTGGTGGCCGGGTATTTTTCGGCGGCGGCAAAGACGGAATTGATCCAGCCGTAGAGGGCTTCCTCACCGGGCAGCGGCGGCACAAGTTTCATCACGCCGGGCAATTGGTCGTAATACTTCTCGGGCTGGACCCACTTGGTTTCGCCCGCGGCACCCGCAGGCATCGGAAAGTGCGGCACCTTGCTCCAGTCTATGGTCTTCATCGTCCCGTCGAACTGGCTTAGGGGGTAGAAAACGATCTGGTTGAGCACCGGCTGGACGGCTGCGGTGTCCTCGGCGTTATCGCCTTTGAAAATACGCGGGACGCTGAACACCAGTTCGGTAGAAGAACGCAGCACCGCCGTGATGCCCGCCGGAGTTTCGCCCTTCCAGTTTGGCCCGACGATCATGTAAAAGCCGGGCTTGGTGCCGTAGGGCTTGCCGATTTCGGCAAATTCATCCGTGCGTGCGTCATACAACGCATAGACCCAGAAACGGTCGCCAAAGTCCGGCACCTGAAAGACCATCGGCTCCTTGTCCAGCGCGGAGTATCCGCCACCATACACCACGTCCTGGTTGGGACAGGCGACGAAGGTCTGCTCTGGCTTGATGTAATCGTTCAGCATCGAGAGCTGGCCCACCGGAGCCATCGGCAAGACCCCGCCGTTCCATCCGGGAACGTTGCCGTTTTTACCGGTCACATAGGCAAATGCAGCACGGCGGTTGTGCGAGTTAACCAGTGCATACCCCCAAGTGTAGGCCATGCGTCCGACCATATGGACATATGCTTTGGTCATGGCGGTGCCGGCGGCTGGGCCCGGAACTTCGGCGGCGGTTTTGGGCAGCGGTACTTGCTGCGCGTATGCTGTTGTGAAACCCAGCGTGCCAATGAGTATTGTTGCCATAAAGATTCTTGTGAGTCTTGTTTTCATTGTTCTGTCCCTCCTGTTATTAATAATCTGGTTTTCATCGTTGTGTTTTTTCTTTAGACATTGAACTTTTTAAAGTATATCACATCAAGACGCTACCTATTAATCTTACACGGGCAATCTCGCGCGATCAGCTTAACTCTTTCCGAAAGAAGGTCGTACCTCTGTTGACAGCGTGCGCATTCGAGTTATATGGTGAAAGTGAGACAAGTATTAAAGCGCAGAAATTCTGTCTTTCTATGTGTACAGCGCGCGCATATTGATTCCTGTCACTATCTGTTATGCAAAGAAATAGACGGGGCAATCTGATGTAGCAAAAACATTTGCTGTGAAAACCAAACGTTGTGGGGCATGACCTGATTGTTCCTATAGGCAGAAAACTTCTCCCCCCACAGAAATTACATGGTAATGAATTATTGTTCTGGTGCCAACAACAGATTCAAAGGTCAGAGAGAGTTCAATATTCTTTCCCGTGTTTATCGAAAAAACCATTCTTTTGGCATTTATAAGACACCGGGTGGTTGCGGCAGATAACTGAATGGTGGTTTGGGCTACCCAAATCAACCCAAATGAATTTGATGCCGCCGCCGTGTTGTTTTTCCCTTACAGCAGGATAAAGTAGCCCAAACAAGCCCACACCCACCCACGGGGCAACCCGGTCCGCACCTCATTGCCACCTGGTGCCTGGGGTAAGGTTGAAAGAGAGTTGAAGATAGGAAGGTAGAGGAATAGGAAACATTGAAGCAGTATTGATAAAACATTGCAGACAATAACTTAATCTACTGCTCATTATGAGAGACTTAGCAGACCAAAATTGATTAAAATCAAAGTGATGAGAGACTTTGAGAGAGGAGTATTACATTTTATATAATATAATAATATTATTATTGGTCCCTAGTCGTGGTCCTTAATAAGTAAATAACTAGTAATTAATTATTATTTAAAATGTTAAACATCTCTCTCAAAGTCTCTCATGTGCTTAATTTTATTGAATATTGAATCCAAAACTCTCTCATAATTTACTCATCAACTTATTAAGGGGTTCCTGATTGAGGTTGGGACCTGTTTGAAAGGATTTCGCAAAAGCCCTTCTCAAATTCCCGTATTTTAACGGAGGTTTCATTGATAATCCTCTCAAACCCATAAGTTTCTGCCATTTCATCAACCTGAGCGGATGTCAGGGTCAACCACATTCTTCTGTAAGGATCTTGCGTGTTGCGTATGGTTTTAAATCCGAAGCGATTGCCTATCTGTTTCAACAAACTTCCCACCCGAGGATAACTAAGAGTGATTCCTTTGTATCTTTTAATTTCCTGTTGGACGAATTGTACTGGTCCATAGACGTGGCTCTCCCTGTCATCATCCGGGTACAGCATGCATAGAGTCTCTACCACATTCTCAATGTCTGGGTCCGGTATTTCTTGTATAATCCTGATGGGTGTAAATGATTCAACGTCTTGCGCTACCTTCTTGGCAGGTACAAGGAAACTTGCGGCGATTTTCCCTATATAGATATGTCTCAGTCCCATTAAAGGTATTTCAGCTGCAAGCTGTACCGCTACTGTATAATCCTGTGGCCTTCCCTTGTTCAAAAGCCTTTGAAGGCTCTGTTCTTCTGCGGACAGTGCCTCTAGGTCTGGAATGTCCGGCGCCACCTCAAGTGGTTTGGTGTTGGCAATTAATTTGTCCAGCTCAGCGCTCCCCCCATGTTTTGTAATCCATTCCAACATACTGTCGGCGGCAAGCCTAATATAAGTTACTGACTTAGATTTATGCTGAGTGTTGAAATTTGGGTCTAGGATTGGAAAGCCCTTCATCAGACGGTTCTGTGCTTCAGACCAAACCGCTTCCATATATGGATCGGGATTGAGTGCCAAAATCACAACATGCTTGTAAGCAAGATAATGGTTATACTCAAGACGCCATTTACGTTGATTCCCGGGGTACGTGATAGCAACGTATTTTCCGGTCTGCACTATAAGGTCACAATCATGCTCCTTATCTATCAACACAATAGGTTTGTGAGGTGTTTCCTTGATCATATCCATGTTATAGAGCGGATAGCGCTTCAGATGTTTTGTGCCCTTCTCAAATTGTCCGGTTTTGGGGTTCCGGGACATTAGATATGGGTTCAGGTCTTTTCGGTCTCGCCAGCGTGAGATAAGGACCGCTTCACCCTCATCATAAAATTTAAACTCATCCATTTTTCAACCTCCTCAAAAATATCTCCCTAAGCTACTCATCATTTTTTTCTTCTTCCTCTTTTCTTTTTTTCTCATCTTTTTCTATCTGTTTAAGGAAATCTAAATAATCCTGACGGAGATTTTCTTCCTGATTATTGTCAATCATCATGTCAAATAATAAATCAAATTCATCATACATCTTAATATTCTCCTTTTTTAATTTTTTTTGCTTTTTTGATGATACTGTTCAACAGTATCCTTGCCATTGTGCCAACCTTCACTGCCGCGCGGTCAGCTCTCTTCTTAACTTCTTCATAAACATCTTTTTCTAGTTTTGTTGTTAACGTCCTTTGAAGTTTCACTTTTTATCACCTCCTTTATAAAAAATGACCTATGTAATAATTACTATCGACTACACACTATGAAACATCTTTTTGGGACCGGTGCAGTCAAAAAATAAAGACGGGGGAGTCTAAAAATAGGCGGTCTATAGCATTGGCTATCTACGGCATGGGGAATTGTAGTGAAGTGTTTCTTACCCTACCATTTTTGAGGAGACTCAGAAAACATTTATAATGATGCCGCCTTAAGAGAATTGTAATAAAAAGGGGGGAGATTGATGTTACAGTCGGCCATATAATTCACGCTCAAAAGATATAGTACTTTAAAATTACTTGACAAAATGGCTCTGGTGGCCAATCCGCTAATAATATATGTTATAATAAAAATGTGCCGGGTGTGGCCGTAAGTAATTCTGCCTCCCCAGCTCGGTGAGGGGATTCCTCGTCGGGTAGTCGCACAAAGTAACGCGAAGGGTGGACCGATGCATTGCTTTTTGAATGCATCGGTCTTTTTTATTGGCAGTAAAGGTTGGCAGAATGCCAAAGAACAAAATTATCAAGAAAGGAGGATGAATACAGCCAGTGATTTAGGAAGAATGGATGTAAAAACTTTTGAGAGAAAAAAAGGAGGAACAACAATGGATGTAAAAACGTGGCACAAACAAATGGGGGATTATGATCTTCCGGCTGTTGAATTACAACATTTACTAATTGAGTACACGCATGGCAGAGCTGTTGCCCTGATTGAGTATCGACAGGCGGGGTCAGCTTACCTAAATCTTAATCACCCGACCTGCCGGGCAATCGCAACATTGGCGCTAAATTCGGATATACCTTTTTTCACTGTTCTCCATCCCGCGGACTACCGTTGGTTAGATATAGTCCCTTGTAATACGGTTGCTAAAGAATGGTATCAGACCGAGGTACAAATGGACCCACAGCAGTATCGTAAATTTCTGTGGGAATTGAGGGAAAGACCCAGAAGGACACAGCAAAAAGTCCTTGATCAACTGACTGATACGATCAACCGAATGGCACAGGATGAGGCTTTTTATCAGAAGATGAAAAAACAAATCACCAGTGCAGCTAAATAATTAAGAAAGGAGGTTAGGGAATGAAAATTACCATTGAGCTGGATGCAGAGGTTACGGGCAAACTGCCACATGTGCATGAAATCAGAAATATCTTGCAGTACATAAGCAGACAATTAGAGTATCTGAATATTTATGTTGTAAGTGAGCCGGATATCCATATTGACCCGGAAGATTACTAAAAACCACACAAAATGGAGGGAAAAAATGAGTGAAGAAAAAAAAGATGTTGAAGTAAAAGATCATTATTCAGACCTGCCCAGCAGAGCTGAGTTCCTTTCTCAGCGGGGCGATCCGGACGAGAAGTTGATTCCAATGAATCATAATGAATGGTGGCGGCACAAAAAAATTTCTCGCACTTCCTGCTCTTGTCCTCATGGCTTAAATCCATGCGCCTGGTATCGCGATTATGCAGAAAGCAACTTTGAGTTCTATAGGTGTCCCGATTTTATCAATGTGGAGCGGACAAGAGAAAAAGACCAAACTTATGATAGGGGTGGCTTCGAGGCATCAGTTCACTGCAGGGGTAAGCTCAGCATGGAATGGCTGTGTACAATGTTCGAAGAATATGAGCGGTATGCGAAAAAAAACGGTCTGTACCGGTTTGAAGATTGGACAAAGCCGGAGCAGGATAAAGACGAAAAATAGGAGGGATTATGGATTTAAAAAACGTAGACACAGAAGAAATCATTAGAAGGCTCAGGGAATTTGCACCCAACCTTCCGGATTCAGGATTCGCGGCCGGGGGTGCAGTAGCCGCAGTAATCAATCATATAGTCAGGGGAGTCGACAGCCCTATAAGAGACGTTGATATTTTTCTGCCCGCCGAGTTCGACTCCAGAGGAAATAATGATCAGCAATTTATCTGGACAGATGTCGGTTTTTATTCCGGCATGCTAGAGGATGTTGGCTATTCTTTGATCAGAACAGAGCGAGATTACAACCTTGACCTAGTATATTGCACCGCAAGCATAGATGGGTTTGAATCAAATATCCTCAAGGGGTTTGACCTAAATTGTTGCCAATCCGGCATTAACCTGAGCACCGGAGAGCTTTTCTATACCACGGAGTTTGAGGACTTCCTTAAATCAGGGAAGATATACATTACAAATGTTTGTACCCCTTTCCATTCAGCTTGCCGCCTATTTAAGAAGACAAGAGACATGTCCGGAAATTGTTCTTATGATACAGAACTACATACTTTATCTCTATCACTCCATCTACTGACACGGTGGACGGATGTCTTGTCCCAGCAAATCCCATTAAATAAATTGTCATTCCTCACTGATCAAGACAAAGCTATCTTAAGGCGATTCTTTATCATAGAAGAACAAGAAACCTCCTTCAAAATAAGTGTGATCAAAATGGATAAGGAGAGGTTATTCTTAAGTGAGGTAGGCATCTGCACTAGCGTAATGCAATTCATGGCAAAAATAAAGGCACTGAGGAAAGGCCATTACAGCATCTTGTTCCTTTTAGATGAGCCCATAGCCTATCGAACCCCGCATTATCTTGACAATTACAGGGATGTGACGTTGGGGGACTTAGAGAACCGGAGGGATAATAACCTTGCAATGCGCATGGGTTGGAACATCAGGCAACACTGCCAATATAGCCGTCACGCGCAATTCACATCTGAGATCAATAAAAAAGTTGATCCTATCATAAGGCAACCTGCATATAGCTCAGTAGCGGCTGCACTCCAGCCAAAAGATGAGGCAAAGCCGGATCTCAATCAAAATAGAACGAGCTCACCAGATAATACAAGACAACCAATAGCCACCGGGCCTTCGGCTGTTACAGCCCAGGAGATCTTAAGAATGCTTTCATCTCCACCACCGATTGAAGACAGATCACCCTTAAATCAGTTAAGAAACAACAACCTTTTTGGGATATCGCTTCAGAGCGCGATTAACAATGGTATTCTTGAACATTTTGCAAGAAGGAGAGGCATAACGGGATGACAGCCGGAGATAGCAAAAGGTTTTTCGGCGGTGAGGTATGCGGCAAAATTTCAACTTAATGGTGAGAGATTTACTCAAAGTCTTAACCCCATCCTTGAGGATGGGAAAATTCAATTCTTAGAAAGGAGGACTTCATGAAAGACTGCTCAAAAACTTCGGGCGTAATGGCCTGCTCCAAACCTTCAGCCTTTTCGATGAAAGAAAAGCTGAAGCATGTACAAAACAGATAATGACCACTTGACAGAATCCAAAAAGACGGATACTCTGGTCCCGCCATATCAGATCGTCAATGATGAATATCTTATGGATCACTTGAACTTGACTAAGAGTTTCATCGACAGAAACGCCAAAGCAATGGGGTCTTTTGGTAGACCCAGAAAGTTTTTTCTTCAATATGTCTTGAACTACCTCCAGGGTCTTGCTCTTAGGTCTATGGATAAGGTGAATTCAAAAGCAGTACGGCAGAATGCCGTGAAACATCAGGTTAACAAACTTTTTGAAACTGTTTTAAGTAAGCGCAGTATTGATAAGAGGAATTAACTGTGTCGATTTATAAAAGAAAAGGATACTGGTATATAAACATCACCCTGGGTGGTTACAGGATTAACCGTAGAGCCGGTAACTCTAAAAAAGAGGCTAACCAGATTCAGTCTGAACTCAAGACTCGCTATAGACTCAACCAGTTGAACATTGAAGATATAAAGCGGGATACTTCATTTGGTTTGACAGCCACGGAATATTTGGAATATATCAAGGAAACACGGTCAGGGAGAACATATGAAATGTATGATAAGGACTATCGAAAGCAATTAAAACCATTTTTTGAACACTACATCCTTCAGGACATCAGTGATGATACCTTGCTGTCTTTTCAAGGAAAACAAAAGTTAAACGGGTATGCTAATCGCACTGTAAACATTCATATGGAATTAATCAGAAAAATTATGAATTATGCCAAGACAAAGAAATACATTGGAAAGATTGACCTAAAATATCCGATGCTCCAAGAACCAAAGAAATTACATGCTTTTCTGACACCCGATGAATACAAGGCATTCAAGAAAGAATTTTCATATGATAAGGCATACCTCAGAACAGTTTTTGGAAGGAATACTGGTTTACGCCCCTCAGAACTTACCTATCTTGCATGGGAAGATGTGAGTTTTGAGATGCAGAGTTTAAAGCTACAGTCTAAACCCGAATATCAATGGATAATTAAGAAGGATAAGGAACGGGTTGCGCATCTCAATAAAACAGCCCTTTCAATCCTCCTTAGACTGAATAAAGAAAAAAAGGGGAGGTGGGTATTCTCTGATACCGATAATCCCGTTAAATCAATTCGTGGGGCTTTGAGGACAGCTGCCAAGAGGGCAGGGTTATCCAAGAAGGTAACGCCTAACATGCTGAGACATACTTTTGCGACCCATGCCTTGTTATTAGGTGGGGACATACTCTCAGTGAAGGAACAACTTGGGCATCGGCATTTAGAAACCACAGAAAAATACCTTCATGCCATAAAGGAGTACACAAAGAAGACCGTTGAATTACTCGATGAAGATGAGGATGTGGTGGAGTAAATGCTGTTCAATATAGTGCAGCGATTTTGCAGCAAAACTTATGCAAAACAATGCAAAAATATGCTACTTTGTGCATAATACAATCAAATAAAAACAAGGATTTAGGTATTTCTATAGTGGTTGGGGTGCGAGTGGTCGACAGTTCAAATCTGTTCGCCCCGACCATTAA
>Ga0315283_10003475_pt1 | contig 13456 bp, 15 predicted proteins | sample YL17G09_0_MG_FD_204541 | JGI IMG/M metagenome (GOLD analysis project Ga0315283, IMG submission 204541) | Sediment microbial communities from Yellowstone Lake, YNP, Wyoming, USA - YL17G09_0 | ecosystem: Environmental > Aquatic > Freshwater > Lake > Sediment | place: USA: Wyoming | collected...
TTCTGGTTCTGCTTCTGGTTCAGGATCTACCTCTTCTTCTTTATCTTCTTCTGCTTCTGGTTCTGCTTCTTTTTCGGGTTCTGGTTCTGCTTCTTTTTCGGGTTCTGCTTCTGCTTCAGGTTCTGCTTCAGCTTCAGGTTCTGCTTCAGGCTGTGCTTCTGCTTCAGGCTGTGCTTCTGCTTCTGCTTCAGGCTCTGCTTCTGCTTCAGGTTCTGCTTCGGCTTCAGGTTCTGCTTCTGCTTCTGCTTCTGGTTCTGCTTCAGCTTCAGGTTCTGCTTCAGCTTCTGGCTCAGGATGTACCTCTTCTAATTTATCTTTTTCAGGTTCTGTTTCTGGTTCAGATGTTAACACACCTGGATTTACCTCTTCCGATTTATTTTCTTCTGCTTCAGGGGTCACAGATGTTGTTGCAATGCCATTTTTAGTTTTGTTCCTATTTTTTCTAGACTTATTTTTTTTCTTATCGTTTTTAGTCTTGTTTTTATTTTTTTTCTTAAGTTTATTAGCCTTAGACAGTTGCTTCCTTTTATTTTTTTTTGATTTCTTATTGGCATTAGATGTTGACTGTGTGGAAGTTTCATTAGACACAACTTCACCAGGTTTATTCTCAGTAACATCTGCTTCGGTTGCAGGTGCATCCTCTGTTTCGTTTGCTGGCTTATCCTCTGCTTCGGTTGCAGATGCAACTTCTTCACCATTGACGACTTTATTGTCAGACTCGACACCGTCTTCCTCTTTTGATTTTTGTGTTGAAGAGTTATTTGTTTTCTTCTTTTTATTTTTTTTGCCACCTTTGTTATTTTTTTTTGATTTGTTTTTTGATTTTGTCCCCCCTATTTTATTGGATTGTGATAAAGAACTAGATGTAGATGTTGTGGAATCATCATCATCTTTAGCAGTATCTGTTTCTGTGGAAGTATCATTCGCATTATCGTTTGGTGTGGTGGAATCGTCAGACGGTTCTCCTCCTCTTTTATATTTTTTATATTTAAAACGTTTAAGAGACTTATTTGCTAGATTCACACTTTTATTACCTCTAAATGTTTTGTTTTTGTTGAAAACCTTACTCCTTCGATTATTTTTTTTTTTAACAGATTGATTCTTCTTATTATATAATTTGGTTATTTTACCTTTAGTTAATTTCATTTTCTATATAAATAAAATGATATTTTTATTTATATAGTTATATTAATGAGTGAAAACATTCAATCTATAAATATATCCCCAAAGAATGTAGAAGGTAAGTGTGATGTTAAATGTTCATATCAGTTTAAATATCCGGAAACTAGCTTGACTGCTAAAAACAACGGAGTGTTCATTAGTTTAACATGTGACAATAGTACCAATCCGTCAGTATTGTATAATTTTGAAAAATATAATGTAGCAAAAATATTAATAGTATCGCCATCGGTTCATTTATTTCATGATGAAACCGCAAATGCTGAAATATTAATCGAACATGAACCTGTACTAGGTGGCCCTAAATTATTGGTATGTATACCTATTAAAGAATCTTCAAATACCACAACGGCTTCAAGTCTTATCACTGACATAATAAACGATGTATCAACTAATGCGCCAAGTGAAGGTGAAACTACAACTATAAATATATCTGATTTCACATTGGAGAATATTGTTCCTAAAAAACCTTTTTTTTCTTATACTGGCATTGATATTAACAACTCTGATGCAGAATTTGTTGTTTTTGGACTAATCGAATCTATTCCATTAAGCAGCGACACGTTGACATCATTAAGCCAAATTATAAAGGCTTTCCCAATTAAAACACCAGGCAATTCATTATTTTTTAATTCGTCCGGTCCTAATAGCAAACCAGATGATGGCATTTACATTTCTTGTAATCCTACCGGGTCATCCACAGACGAAACTGACGTCAGTTATTCGAAAAATAGTTCAAATAATAACCTAGGTGCTTTGTTTAAAAACCCTCTCGTGCAATTAATTCTTCAAATAATTTTAGGATGTATTCTTTTTGTCGGAATATTTTTGGCGTTAAACTATGCATATAATGCAGCGGTTGACTCTTCTATAAAAATACCTTCAATGAAGGTACCAGGCGTAAGCTAATAATTATTGATTTTTATTTAATTCAATAACTATTTAATTGTTTAGTTAGATGCGTCTAACGGCGAAGCGTCGTACAAATTTTCTAATAATGGTTTGTAAGATGCTTTTGATACAGAACTTCCAGGTTTTACTACTGGAGCCATCTTTTTGATTACTTCTTGTTCTAAAGTATAAGGGAATTGATTAAATGCAGTAAATTGTGACATTTTATTTTTTTCAGAAGGAGCGAATTTTTTTAGTTGATTTATTGTCATGGTGTCTCCAGTAGTTGCAGAGGACCGACGTATTAAATCAAATGCCACAAATAATGCTAGAACAGCTAAAACAGCATTATGATTCATAAACATGTAAATCACTATTACAAACATTACAATTTTCCCTACTAAAGAATCTAGCATGCTTGCTACTGGCTCAGGCGTTTGATATCCCATGATTAAATAGATAATGAATAAAATTGCCAATACCAATTCCCCCGCATTCTCTTTTTTAAATAAACTGGAAGTTTTCATATATCATATTGATAGATTTTTATTTATTCTACTATAAAAAAATGGTAGAGCAAAAGGATATAAATAAATTTTACTAAATAATAATAACCAAATATGGAATATACACAAAATTTAAATACCTACCTAGGTCAAAAGGGATATACTATAGCTAAAAATGAACTAACTATTGAAAAACAAAAACAAATCAGAAATGATTTAACAATTAAACCAAGTAATCATGGAATGCCTGGATTAGCAAATCAAATATCATTTCCAGCTTATCGCGAATCTTCCAATAAAATGTATGTTCCACATTATTACGGTGTAGAAAATTTTGGGGCGATAAAACAAGTAAAAATTAGCAACGGAGAAGATATATCTTTAGAATTTCAAGGAAAACTACGAGAGACACAAGAAATTGTTGTAAAAACATATATTGACCATGTTAAAAAGGCTGGCTTCGGAGGAGGATTGCTAGAGCTTCCATGCGCTTTTGGTAAAACGGTCCTTGCTATCAATATTATTTCACAGCTAAAAAAGAAAACATTTATAATAGTCCATAAAGAATTTTTAATGAATCAATGGATAGAGAGAATAAACCAATTTTTGCCAGGAGCCAGAGTAGGGAAACTACAAGGCCAGATAATAGATATTGACAATAAAGACATTGTGATTGGTATGCTTCAAAGTCTCTCCATGAAAGAGTATCCATCATCTATTTTTGAAAGTTTTGGGCTAACAATCGTTGATGAAGTGCATCATATTTCTAGCGAAGTGTTTTCAAACTCTTTGTTTAAATTGGTTACAAAATATATGTTGGGGCTATCCGCAACTATGGAGAGAAAAGATGGCACTACAAAAGTATTCAAGATGTTTCTTGGTGAAGTTGTATTCAAAGGAAAACGTGATGAAGAGCACGATGTTGTTGTCCGTGCTATTGAATATAAAGTAAACGACGACGAGTTTAATGAAACAAAACTTGATTTTAGAGGAAAGCCCGCGTATAGTTCCATGATTTCAAAATTGTGCGAATACAATAGACGTAGTGAATTTATTTTAAAAGTATTGGTCGACATGCTAGCAGAAAATACTGTACAACAAATTATGATTTTAGCTCATAATAAAAATATATTGAAATATTTGCATGACGCAATTACGCATAGAAATATTGCAACCGTAGGATATTATGTTGGAGGAATGAAAGAGTCCGCATTAAAAGCAACAGAAAGCAAACAAATAGTCATCGCGACGTATGCAATGGCAGCCGAAGCTCTTGATATTAAAACTCTTACCACTTTAATAATGGCTACACCTAAAACTACTATAGAACAAAGTGTTGGAAGAATTCTACGAGAGAAGCATAGCAACCCTGTTGTAGTTGATATTGTGGATAGTCATGACCTTTTTAAAAACCAATGGAAAAAACGTAAAACATTTTATAAAAAGGAAAATTACAAAATTATTTACACTACCTCTTTTAAATACACGTCAGACACTAGCACATGGGAAACCGTATATGAACCGACAAATAAAAAAAAAGCGGCTTGTATTAAAAATACATCAAAAAAAACGGTATCTGCTAAGAGTAATAGTTCTACTGATAAAAGTATTACAACTGATTCAGACTCCGACGCAGAAGTTGACGCAGAAGCAGAAGCAGAAGCAGAAGACGATGAATATGATAATAAAGATAAGCATTTTACCAAATGCTTGCTGAAAATTAAGAAATAATATACTTAAATATATATGATAATTAAGTATAATAATAAAACCATAAAAAATGGCCAATTTTTAACTCCGCTAGAAGCAAGTGAAACCCCAATTGTAACGTATAAGGCAAATCCCAAATATTTTTATACATTAATTGTACATGACCCAGATGCTCCTGCTGGAAATCATTTACATTGGATTGTTGTGAACATTCCAGGAGCAAATGTAAATAAAGGTATAAACGCGTTACCACACGATGGACCTCATCCTCCACCAAAATCTGGCACGCATCATTATATATTTAAATTGTTTAAACAAACGAAAAAAATCACCAAATCCCTAATGTTTAAGCGCGTTATGCCACAACAAGACGCACTCGACAAATTTGAAAACATAATTGGTAAACCAATTGATACTTGTCACTTTACTAGCGCATTTACACATGAAGAAAACAAAACCAGAAAAAATAAAACTAGAAAAAATAAAACCAGAAAAAATAAAACCAGAAGCAGAAGCAGAAGCAGATAGATTACGCGGTTGGATTGGCTGTGCAAGAATATGTTATGTTATTTTGGTCTATTATCATGGGTAATTTTGTACCTCCTGGTAAAGCCGCCCCGCCACGTTTTCTTACGCATCGTACTCGCGTTCGCGTTCTTCGCCTTTTAAACGTTTTTTTCATTATTTTCCTGGTTCTTTTTTTAGTAAAACGAGCCATTCTATAAATTTACTATAGAAATTAATTTAATGACCCCTGCTTGCAAAACCTTTACCCGTATAATGATTGTAATTGTCAACACAATTGGTGCAATTTGACAGAAGCTTAATAGGAGGGGGATTTGCTAAACCTAAATCAGCTGCCTTTAATATTCCACCAACGGAATAAGTCGGAGTCATAGGTTCGTTATTTTGATATTGCGCATATCCAGGCGGGTATGCGTGTTGTCCACCCTTATAATATCCTCTTCTATTTTTACGCGAAATGCGATTTTTGCGTGTGCCTACGCGTCGCTTCAAAAACCTGGATTTGATTCTTCGTTTAATACGTTTTGTATGTTTTCCACCTTTCATCTTATACTTTCTGGAGATTTTTTTTATTTTTTTCTTAAAATCTTTCGAGCCTCCTTTAAATAAACAAATGCCAGGAACATAACCTTTTGCAGCGTCAACGTTGTTTTTAGCTCCGGCTAAACCAGGAAGACCAGGTATTTGATTAGAGCCAAATGTAGCAGGATTATTTGAACTATCTCCGTTAACATATTTTCCATTAATATTGCTTAATGGAGCTATATTACCATAACCTAAATTAGAAGCTCCTGAACCAGCTGACATATATATATATTGAGAAAAGGAATTTTTTAGGATTTTATATCCGCTATAACATAGCTAATTCATTTTTGGTTATTATTTTTTCAAAGGTTTCTGCCAAACGTAGTGGTGTCCACTTTTTGAATTTGTAATTGTAAGAACACATCATATTGTACGTTTTTTCAAGATTGACGAAACGGTCTTCTTTCTCATTTTGAAACTCGTCTTCATCATCACTTTCTTCCAACGCATCTAAATTAATATTTTCTTTAATATTTCTAAATAATTTATTCATCATAACGCTTGTGGTATAATTAGGAATAAACGCAACGTTATAATTTTCTAAGCTTGTATCGTGTTTACAATATAAGTGATAAATGTCATTTTGAACGTCTGCTTTTACATTAAACACAATCTCTTTTCTTTTCTTGTAATTTTGATACGAATGGATTGGTACTTCCAATTTGGGTATTTTCACAACGATAGATTTATCTACAACTGATTTATTATGTAGAGTCTTTGTTGTTTCAACATTCGGACAAGTTAAATTAGCAAATGGAACAAACAAACTTTTATTGCTTATATTAAAGATTCTAAATTGTATTGTTTTTATTTTATATTTTACATTGGATATTTGTTTAGTTAATTCATCTACGTTATTACTTAGAAGAGGCAATCCAAACACAATAAAGTTTTTATTATAAGATACTTGTTTTATGTCATCGCTCATAATTTTGTTAAACAATTCAAACTTTTTGAGCCACGAGTTTCGCGAAACATCAACACCTTTATAATAGAATACGTCTTCCAAAGTAAAAAAATTGTTTCGCAAATGATAAAACATAGTTCCATAAAATATAGTACCAAATACCATATCACTCTTAAATACGGCATTCATAATTCTAATATTTGTTATCTGTTTATTTTCTGCCAGTTCCATTATTAAACAGACATTTTTTTCTTGATATGTTGTAAACCATGCAAAACATTTTTTTCCTTCCGGTATAGCCAATACAATGTCGTAGTCGGAAACTTTATTATGTGTAATATTTTCATAAGAAAGTTTAATATTAGGGAACTCTGAAAGTATGCTTATTTTTTCCTGATGCGAAAACATTTATATAAAATATATCGGATTTTCTTTATGCTATTTTTTTATTATATTGACGAAGCCGTCGTCTCTACACAAAAGTGTAAACGCCTATTTATATTAATTTGAGTTGACTTAAACACATTTTAGAATGATATAATATGCAAAATATTTTTGTAATTATTTGTTCTATTATTATTCCAGTTTTTTCTTTGAACGAAATTAAGCCCAACCTTTGTGTTAATTGTAGGTTTTTCACGAAAAGTTTTATCATCGGAAATCAATACGGCAGATGTTGTTTGTTTCCAAAAACAGAAATGGATACTGATTTGGTAACTGGAATTAAAAAAGATGCTAACTATCAATTTTGTTCTATTGCAAGAAATTATGATGATATGTGTGGTAAAGAAGGCAAAAAATATATAAAAAAATAGATATTAAAATTTTGAATAAGAACTTGTCGCCATTAATGAATCAATATCTGAGATTTCAGTAGAGCCTGCAACATTTTTACCCGGATTATTTAGTTGCTTTTTTAAAAAACTCTTCAGTTCATTTTTCATGCTAGTGTCTTCTGTTTTGGGAATTAAATCTAATAAGGCATACTCCATTGTTTCTCTCGAAGAGTTTGAGTTAGAATTAGAATTTGAAATAACGTTAAACATATGTTCATATTTTTGCGTTGATGTATTTACTAAATCCTTTATTTTAGGTACTGTTAAAGTTAATGTAAAAAAACTTATTAAATGATGGACTAAAAATATTAATGTAATTGACATAATAGCTGTTTGAATTGCCCAAGATAACATATAATATTCTGATATTAGTTAAACACGGATAAAAACACACTTAATTCTTCTTTAAATAGGGAATTATGTATATCTATATTATTCGCAACTTCAAAATAAAAGTCAATAATGGTGAACTTATTGTATTTGTCTTTAGCGTTAGCGTTTGTATTCACATCCATTATTTGAGACGGCGTATATTTCCCATAAATCACTAATTGTATATTAGAGGCTGACGAGGTCTTATAATAAAAAAAAGTCGTATGTAATAAATCAAACTTTATTGGGATTTGGCTCGTTTCCGTTTTGGTTATAATCGAGTTGTCAATTAATACAGTATAATTATTGCAAAAATTGACAATTTTAATGATTGTTTCATCCTTTACAGACAATTTATATAAATGTACATCATTAATAACAAATAAACCTTCGTCTGAATAAAATTCTGTTTGCGAATGTTTATTTACAAAATATTTATCTAATGACATTAATTTGCTAGTTAAGTTGGAAGTATTATAACCATCAACGTACAATTTCATTTATAATTATAATTATACAATATAAACTATTTAAACCTATTAAATAAATAGTTTATAATATAATAAATGGCGAACCCAATTACTGTTATCATTGTCGAAAAATCAGGTGCTTTGAAATCATTGTCTATTAAAGATTTTAAAGAAAGTGAATTATTCAAAAAATGCGGATTTAAGAAGGCAGACGATTTTGTAGAACAGCACGAATGGAAGGTTAAAGTGGCAGGACACGCTAATACGTATTACATTAAAGTCTTTGCCAAAACAGACGGAAGAGCTAATTATGAAAATAAATATGATTTCCCACCACCAATAGACACCAAATTGTTTTTTGGCAATTGCGCAATTGTAGCATCTCTAAAAAAAGATGGCGCTGCATTTACAGATTTGTCATTGTTGTTGTGGGAAAAAATCTATGAAAAATTGTTTGGAGGATTTGAAGATTTGAGCGCTACTGCAGCAGAAGATGAAGCAGAGGAGGATGAATTGGATAAAATACCAAAGGAACTAAAAACAAAACAAGGATATTTGAAGGATGGGTTTGTAGTTGACTCAAGCGATACTGATGAAGAAGATGGTGATAGTTTTGAAACTATCGACGATGCGACCGCACTAGAAAAAGAAGACGTCAATGTCGTAGATGAGATTGAAGACATTGGGTCTGAAATGAGCGAAGACAGTTATGATTATAGCGATGAGGATTCTTCATAAATGTATTGATAGTAAATTGTATTTTTATAAAATGAAATAAAAATAAAATTGATATTGATTTAAATGTATAATTTCATATAAATCAACAACATGTCACAGATTAAAATCGAGAATCCCGAAAAGTTTCGTTCTAATATTGTAAATAAATTAAATGTAAAAATAGATAATAATAAAAATAGTGCTAATTTGGAAAAAGGAATCTTTAATTACTCATTGAAAGAAGCAGAACAAAGAAAAGTATTGAAGAAGTGGGATAACAATCGGTTTGTGAAAATATATTTGGATAGGTTACGTACTGTCTACTTAAATTTGAATAATACTATTATTGAGCAAATTAATTCCGGAACAATTAAAGTTCACAAGATTGCTTTTATGACGCATCAAGAAATGTCTCCTGAGCGATGGAGTAAACTTATCGAAGCCAAAATAAAACGCGATAAAAATAAATTCGAAACGAATGTGGAAGCCGCAACTGACACGTTTACTTGTAGAAAGTGCAAATCAAATAAATGTACATATTATCAAATGCAGACCAGAAGTGCAGATGAACCCATGACAACTTTTGTAACGTGTATTGAGTGTGGTAATAGATGGAAATGTTAAAAACTGAAAAAGTATATTAAATAAACATTAAAAAAAACAATACAATTATTACAACAACTATTATATTCGAAATAACACGTATTTTTTTTAATACTATTGGGTCTTTAAAAACTAATGCGTCGTCGACTTCTTTTGAATATTGATAAATGTATTTTTCTAATATTTCATCAGGAAATTCAGGCGCAATTTTTCTTATAAACATAACCATATCGTGTTCTTTTAAGATTTGTTCGATAAATAGTACATCTTTTTCGTTTCCCAGTTTAAATACATGAGGACTTGTGGGCGACGCCATCCTAGACCAATCTGCTACGTGTGTGACAGAACACGCAACGTTCCTCAATTGTTTGAAATGATATAAGATGATGGCAAACAAACTTTCATTCGCAAGACCTCCTTTACAGACTGTTTGCATCATTTTTGGTTGTGTTTGTATAAATGTCAAACATCTTTGCACGTCTTCTCTCTTCAATACAAACCAAGGGTCATTTGCAAGTCTATAATCTGCTGGCAATAAAGCCAAATTTGCTCTTTTATGAAAGTTTATATTCCACCATGCCATTTTCCAACTTAAAATACTTTTATTACAATGGGTATAAAATAAATATCTGAGCTTTTTAGGTGAAATAATTGGACAACATGAATCGGTTAATAAACAAAACCATTGATTGACAGCATCATTTTCAAATGCATATCTCATGATTGTCATGTATGCTGGAATAACGTGGAAATATGAAGTTTGCTTAATATATTTTTCTGGCACGGCATGTTCAAGTATCCATTGTGATTTTATTTTTGTAATATCTTTGTAATAAAAATAAACGTTAATTATATCCTTATTTGGTTCTATCCAATCACGCCATATATGTTCTTTATTTAAAATATGGTCATAACTTATTATAAAACATAGAGCAATCTTCATAAAAAGTATTGAATATTTATATTTATATTTTTATATTTTATTTGTATTTATATTTTTAAAAGGCAATAATCTCCAAATCCTTCAAGTTCCAATATTCAAACGCGCCTCCAGGAATTGGTCTCCTAATAATAAAAGGAATTTTTTTTTGTTGCAATTCTAAATCAGCAATAATGTGTCCATCCACAATATTATCTGGAACTTTTACAAGTGGTTTAGCACCCGCCTCAATTTGCTTTGCTCTTTGCCCAAGAATTCTTGCCCTCTCATATTTGGTCAAATAGGGAATTGTTTTATGAAATGGGTCAATAATAATGTTATTACTATCTCTAACAACGGCTGTAAACTTGGCAACCTCGTCGTAATTGTGATGAAGACATTCTGGGTGAAATTCATTTACATAATTTTTTGTAGTTTCGCTGTCAAATTTCTGCAAATAGTTATCATCAACGTCATCGTCATCGTCATCTTCATCGTCTGTCTCGATTTGCAAATTAGCACTTTTGTTTACATTCGATGCACCCGTTTTAGATTTTTTCAATACCTTTTTATTCGGTCCATCGTCATCTTCAGATTCGGTATCGTCTGCTTCTTCCTCCTCATCGTCTTTTTTAGCGCCACCCATTATAAGTTGGTCGTTATTATTATTATCATCGTCGTCTACTTCCTCTTCTGCTTCATCTTCATCTTCATCATCAACATCAATTTCGTCAATTTCTTCCTCATCGGAATCATCATCATCTCCAAATGTGTCAATCGTAGGCAAACTTCGGACCTTATTAACAACATCCAGATTAGGATTAATTTTAATTTTCTCATTTTCAGAGGCTATACTATTGTCGCTATCGCTTGCGTAAGATGATTCTGTGTCACTCATTGTTACTTATACTAAATATATTTTTAAATATTAATTATTCAATTTTCTTTTATAAAAAAATATATTTATACTATTTCTTTTCTTCTTTCTTTCTTTTCTTCTTCTTTCTTTTCTTTTCTTCTTCTTTTGTCATTATGTATTCACATTTGTATTCCATACCGTATCACATTCGGAACATAAATATACATATTTCATATTTGTGTCGTCGTATCTTATATAAATAATCTCTCTCTCCTTTCCCTTCGTATTTGTGGCACACTCCGTGTTAGGACACAATATAGTATTAATTCTAGGCAATGTCGGGTCAAGTTTTGTATATTTATTAATGATATGGTTGAAGGACTGCTCATTTTTTTTTATCTGCATTTTTGATACACATACTTTGTCTATAACCAAACTTGTATCTTCGTTTCCACAATTACGGCAATAATAAACTAATTTATTAGGGTCATCGCTATTAATCCGGATATAGTACATATTTTGACAGTTAGAACAGAAATGCATTGTTATATATTATATTATACTTTTATATTATTTATTTATTTCAATTTTTTAAAATATACATTATAACTTTATACTCCATACATTTTACATTATTCTTTTATAGATTGTCTTTGCATTCTTTTAGTTTATTCAAAACTTTTAAATAGTCTATTTCAATTGTCATATCATACAATCCAGTTTTCAATATTGTCGGCGTTTTAAATGTAGTGGCTATTTTATTTTCTACAAATTCTACCAGTTTAGTATAATTTTTTAGAAAATTATCTTTAATAAATGGATAAAATGATTCAAACAATTCCATATACACGCCTTTTTTTTTTCTTATAATGTCACAAATGGCTACATCAATATTCGAATATTCGATAATGGTTGTATAATTTTTAAAATCATTGTGTGTTTTTGTTACGCACGGCTCATTTAGCAACGGGTCTTTACATAGCAGAGTGCATAACGTAAGCAACACAGAAGAAATCGTCTGACATGATGTCCATTGCTCTCCTCTCCATGTATTTAATAGAGATATACAAACCTTACCACATTTATACAAATTAGGATTAAAACGAACATTGTTACCGTTTGTCAAATATTTTACTTTCGGCGGACTATGTGGATAATCCACTGGATAGTTTAATTCAAAAAAATAATAGCCTGAAAAATATGGGGTTTCAGACGGTCCTGTAATCAAAGCATATCCTTTCAACATGTCTTCGTCATCATGAATATAATAAATACCATTTTCGGTAAGTGGATTTAAAATAATTTGTTTCACGTCTTTTAACAGTCTATTTACTGTTCCTTTTGTAATAAATTGACTCATTGTCAGTATATATTATAATACACACAAGGTGTTTATACCAATTGTACTATTATATTGTTTTTATTTAAAATTGAATAAAAATGAAATAGAAAAATGTTAGTATATTATATTAAATGAATAATGCAATGAACACATCATCTCAATTTACAGATTTAAACGAATTCTTAGCAAAGCATAGTGCTAAGAATAGTCCTGGTGTTGTGGTTACGCACACAAGAATACCAGACAAAAACTTAAATATATATGGAGGTTCATACATTATACCAAAAGAAGAATTGCCGCTATTTTACAGTCTCTATTATGATTACGTTTTTATTAAAAAAAAGAAAGAATACTTGACCGAAAAACAGTTGGACTCAGGCGGGCCAATGGCGATTGATTTTGATTTTAGATACAATTATGATGTCGACACTAGGCGTCATACAAGTGAACACATCCAAGACATGATTATTTTATATTTGGAAGAACTTAAGGAATACTTCTTATTTGAAGAAAATAAGCCGTTTGATATTTTCATTTTTGAAAAGCCTAATGTAAACATGTTAGAGGATAAAAGTCTTACAAAAGATGGTATACATATTATTATTGGTATTCAAGTAGATTTCACGATGCAGTGTATGATTCGTGAAAAAATGATTGAAAAACTACCTGAAGTATGGGACCTTCCTCTTATTAATACATGGGAGTCTGTTTTAGACGAAGGTATAAGTAAAGGCTCTACCAATTGGCAATTGTTTGGCTCTAGAAAACCAGGTAACGAAGCGTATGAGCTAACTCAAAAATTCAGTGTAAGCTATGACAAGTCTGACGGAGAGTTCATGATGGACGAGCAAAAAGTACAGGATTTCGACCTAAAAAATAACTTTATCAAATTGTCTGTTCAGAATGAAGGCAACATTAAATTCGAAATGAACCCAAAAATTATTGATTTGTACAATACAAAACTGGATAATCGAGCGTGTAAAATTAAGCGACCAAACAGCAAAACGAAGGTACATTTGTTGGTTGACGAAGACG
>Ga0315283_10003476_pt1 | contig 13455 bp, 11 predicted proteins | sample YL17G09_0_MG_FD_204541 | JGI IMG/M metagenome (GOLD analysis project Ga0315283, IMG submission 204541) | Sediment microbial communities from Yellowstone Lake, YNP, Wyoming, USA - YL17G09_0 | ecosystem: Environmental > Aquatic > Freshwater > Lake > Sediment | place: USA: Wyoming | collected...
CAGCGCGCCAGCGGCAACCATCCGCGGCCACGTGAAGGACGCCGCCAGAACACCTCTCCCGGAGAGGTTCTCGCCAAGCCGAGCGCGCCACCCGAAATCTCTCCGGGAGAGGTCTTCTTCGAGCTTCGGTTGAATCCGCGCCCACACCTCGGCGCCGTACGACTCGCCGCGGTCCGGCACGTCGGCGCCGGTCATGGCCTGCAGGGCCACCGACAGCTCCTCGAACGAGCGCCGGCACGACTCGCACTCTGCCAGGTGCGCGCCGGCGGACTTCATGTCGCCCGCCTCCCCGTAGTAGTGCAGCACGCAGTCGTCCTCGGTAAGGTGTGTCATGACTCCAACCCCGCAACTGGTTCGAGCAAGCGGCGCAGTTTCTTCACCGCGCGGAAGATGCTGTGCTTCGCGGCGCTCGTTCGCAGATTCAGCACGCGCCCGATGTCCTCGATCGACAGTCCCTCGTAGTGGCGCATCACGAACGCCGATCGCTCCTGCGCGCTCAACTCGGTCATCGCTGCACGCACGCGCTGGTCGATCTGCCGCCGCGTCAGCTCGCGCATCGGATTGGCGCCGGCCGACTCGTCGGCAATCTGGATGGACGCGCCGTGATCCGGGTCGTCCAGCGATGTCCGGGTGCCGGCCCGCGGACGCTGCCGCATCAGGTCGTGCGAGCAGTTGACCGTGATGCGGTAGAGCCACGTGCCGAACGACGACCGCGATTCGAACCGGGCAAGCTGCCGGAACGCTTTCAGGAACGTCTCCTGCACGATGTCGTCGGCGTCTTCTTCACGGCCGGTGAGGCGGTAGGCGAGCCGGAAGACACTCCGGCTGTGTCGTTCGACCAGATGCCGGAAGGCATCGTGGTCCCCCGCTCGCACCCTCGCGACAACGGCCAGGTCGCTGGCGTCCATTCAAGGGGTTAGACGGCGGGGAGGGCGGATGGTTAGGCGGGGTACTTCTGCTCGAGCTCCTCGACGATGGCGTGGTACCGCGCGTGCTCGCCGGGACCGGCGACCTTCGCCTCGTGTTCGCCGTAGGCGGCGACCATCACGGCATCCTGAGCGGTCGGGATGACTTGGTCGGCCATCCGGAACAGCACGTTGTTCTCCTTGAAGATGTGGTTGGAAAGGAGCGTACTGTAGTCGAACGCGGCGCGGGAAAATGCCTCGAGCGCGGCCGGGCCGGTCCCGAAGGCCGATACCGCCTCGTCCATCTTGCGGACCGCTGCGCGCCCCTCGTCGTGCTCGGTCAGCATCATGCCGATCGGGCCGCCCTGGTTGGGAATGCCTGCGGCCTGCATGGCCGGGAACAGCACCCCTTCCTCCTTCGCGTGGTGAATGCCGTCGGCGAACTTCCGGATGAATTCGATGATCACCCGGGCATCGGCTGCGGGCACGGCCGTGCCGGCGTTGGCGAGACGGGCCATGGCTTCCAGCACGCGGATGCCGCGCAGGATCAGGTCGTGTTCACGGATCAGGATTTCGGTGGCTTTCATGCGTCCAGTATCGCCGCGAGCCGCGCGGCCTCCTATGACGCGCGTCATGAGCCGGGTCGGGTGCTTGAAGTGACCGGCGGCTGCGTGTCACACTTGCACTCCGAGGCCGGCTCACCGTCTGTTGAATCACGGCCGGCCGCATGGGGACGCGCATCATGAACAAAGAAGTCGTGGATCTGCTCGGCGACAAGGCCTCTTACCTGCTCGAACATCAGTGCAAGACCGTCTCGAAGGACATGCTGCACTTGCCGGGCCCTGATTTCGTGGACCGGATCTGGTCGCTGTCGGATCGGTCTAACCGCGTGCTGGTCAACATGCAGCGGCTGTTCGGCACGGGCCGGCTGGCGGGCACGGGCTACATGTCCATTCTGCCGGTGGACCAGGGCATCGAGCATTCCGGGGGCGCGAGCTTCGCGAAGAACCCGATCTACTTCGACCCCGAGAACATCGTGAAGCTGGCGATCGAGGGCGGCTGCAACGCGGTCGCGTCGACCTACGGCGTGCTCGGGTCGGTCGCGCGCAAGTACGCGCACAAGATCCCGTTCATCGTGAAGATCAACCACAACGAGCTGCTGACCTATCCGAACAAGGCCGACCAGATCATGTTCGGCGAGGTCGAGCAGGCGGCCGACATGGGCGCGGCCGCGGTGGGAGCCACGATTTACTTCGGGTCGGACCAGAGCGGCCGGCAGATCGTCGAGGTCGCCCAGGCGTTCGCGATCGCGCACGAGTTGGGCCTTGCCACGGTGCTCTGGTGCTACCTGCGCAACCCCGAGTTCAAGAAGGACAAGGACTACCACGTGAGCGCCGACCTCACGGGGCAGGCGAACCACCTCGGCGTCACGATCCAGGCCGATATCATCAAGCAGAAGCTGCCCGAGAACAACGGCGGGTTCAAGGCGCTCAACACCGGCACCTCGAGTTACGGCAAGCTCGACGAGCGCATCTACACGCAGCTCACGAGCGATCACCCGATCGATCTGACGCGCTACCAGGTGGTGAACTGCTACATGGGCCGCGCGGGCCTCATCAACTCGGGCGGCGCGTCGGGCAAGAACGACTTCGGCGACGCGGCCGTCACCGCGGTCATCAACAAGCGCGCGGGCGGCATGGGCCTCATCTCGGGCCGCAAGGCGTTCCAGCGCCCGATGGCCGAAGGCGCGAAGCTGCTCAACACCATCCAGGACGTCTACCTGGACGACAGCATCACGGTCGCATAGCCGCTGACGGCCGGCCGGCGCCTGCGGGCAGGTGGAGCTTCGCGTGCGCTTCGGCGATTGCGCGCCAGCCTTCGCTCGCGCCGGCGCCGGTGTCAGCGCGTCTTCGGGCTGCCGGCGGTGAGGATCGCGTTGAAGAGCAGCCGGAACGTCGCCTGCGACTGCCCGCGGTGCTGCGCGCGAAAGCCGATAAGCACCGCCCGTCCGAGGCCGGCCTGCGCCTCGACCACCGCGGGCCGTCCCGCGATGGCCGCCTCACCCTCGAGCCAGCCGCTCAGCAGGATGTCCTTCGCGCCGTAGCGCGCGACGACGCGCACGCCCGGCGCGTTCCCCACGTCATACGCCGAGCTGAACGAGAAGAACGCGGCGCTACGCTCCAGCATGCCCAAGGCCAGCGGCTGCGATCCGTCCAGATCGAGCCGGACGAGGGAGCCCGGACAGAAGAACTGCTCGGGCGGCAGGCCCTGCACCACGTTCTTCACCGGGAGCTTGAGGGTATCGATCGCCAACTGCGCCGACTGGTCCAGGCACACGAGCGTGCCGCCGGCTTCCACGAACGCCTTCAGCGCGGCGACGCCCGCCGCACCGAGCCCGCCCACGTACTCGTCGGGCAGGCTGCCCGTGGCATTGCCTTCGATGAGCTGCTTCGTGGCGATGGACGGCAGGATGATGACGTCGTAGGCGGCCTTGAGGTTTCCCACCCGCGCCTCCGCGTCCCGCAGCGTCTTGAACGGGAACTCGTACTGCTCGAGCAGCCAGCGCGTCCAGCCTTCGTCGATCGCGTCGGTCCATGGGCGGTAGAGTCCGACGCGGGCCCTGGAGAGGGGCGTCGACGCCGGCGGCTTGCCCCGCGAGCCGAACACGCGCAGGCCGAGTTCGCGCGCCAGCCGCTCGACGGTCGGGCGCGCCTCCTTCACCGGGCGCACGACAAGGGTACCTGGTGCGTAGGTGAACCCGTCCTGCTTCACAACGCCGCTCGACCACTCCACCTGGAGGCCCGCGGTCAGCAGCCGGTTCGCGGCGAGCACGCCGGCGGTGCCGCGCGCGTCCACGAGGTAGTAGTCGGCCTTCGCGTAGCCGAGCGGGAACGCAGGCGGGACGCGCACCCCGTCGATCTTCGCGAACAGCGGCGCGTCGAACGGCTTGTCGATGGTGTCGACGCGCACGCCCATCTGATAGGGAAGCGTCCACCCGGCGACGTCGTACGGCCGTTCCGGTGTCGACGTGCCTGCGAGCTTCCGCACGGGGTAATGCTGCACTTCGAGCAGGCTCTTCGCGTAGGCGCGAAACGGCTGCGCCATCAGCACGAACGCGGTGCCGGCGGGGTAAACCGTGTCGCCCATCTTGAAGGCTTCGGACGCCTGCTGGACTTCCACGCCCCCGTCGACGAGCAGGTTGACGAGCCTGGCGGCCGCCGCGGGATCGTGCTGGTCAGGCGGGATCGCGTACGCGAACGGGCCCTCGCGCGTGCCCCGCGCGATCGCGCGGGTGCCCATCGCGTGAAAGTTCACGAGGATCTCGTCCTTGTAGCGCGCCACCGCGTCGAGCAGGCCGCGCATCGCGACGAGGTTGTAGTCGACGATGTCCTGCAGCCGCCACGTGCCGCCCGCCCACGGGCTCGGGAAGTTGATCTGCGGCGCGTTCCCCGCCAGGCCCCGCGAGGAGACCCGGAGGTCCTTCCCGGCAATCTCGATCGGGCTCGCCAGTTTCGCCGACGCCGCCTCGGTCAGCAGGCACACGGTATTGCGCCCGAGCGGCGCCGAGTCCTCGTAGCCGGGCCAGTAGTAGTCGTACATCGCGTTGGTGGCGACGCCGGTCTTGTTCCCGCTCTCGAGCGCCAGCGCCATCGCGCCGCCCAGCAGCGCCGCCTCGCGCCAGATCAGCGGGTCCTGGTTCGGATCGATCGGGTCGACGTTGGGCGGGACGAAGTAGCGCGGGCCGTTCGCGCCCATCTGGTGCATCGCGAGAAACACCTGCGGGTGCCAGACACGCGAGAAGAAGTTCGCCAGCGTGCGGCTCTCCGTCATGTTCAGCATGAACATGTCGCGATTGATGTCGTGGCCCACGTACTTGTGGTACGACCACGGCATCTGGCCGCCCTCGAAGGGCGTGCCGGCGGTCTTCGTGTTCCACTCGGTCACGATGGCGTGCCCGTCGGGGTTCAGCGACGGGATCAGGATGACGATGACCTTGTCGAGCATCGAGACGGTGCGCTCGTCGCCCGCCGTGGCCAGCTCGTAGAGCAGCTGGTTGGCCGACTGCGTCGCGCCGATCTCGCTCGCGTGGATGCTGCAGCCGATGGCGACCACCGCGCGCGCGCCCGTGAGGATGGCCTGCGTCTCGCGCTGGTTGGCCAGCCGGCGCGGGTCGGCCAGCAGGCGGTTGTCGATCTGCAGGTTCGACAGGTTGGCGATGTTCTCGGCAGAGCTGATGATGGCGGCGATCATCCGGCGGCCTTCGGTGGTCGGACCGACCTCAACCAGTTCGACGCGCGGCGACGCGGTGGCAACCGTCTCGAAGTACTTCCGGATGGACGGCCAGTCGGCCAGTTTGCCGTCGGCGCCCATCTGGAAGCCGAAGAACGACTCGGGCGTGGGCACCTGGGCGAACGATGTCGCCGGCGCGGCAAGCACCAGTACGAGAATGACGGCAGTGCGGTACCCAGAAACCCAGCGCGACATCGTCCCCCCGAATCCCGAATCCCGAATCCCAAATCCGTAGTCCCCGGCTGCCGCCGCTCACTGCGCAAACCGCTCGACACGGCGGACCCCGAAAATTGGGGACAGGTCCGATTTCCAAGTAGGACGCCCGGAAATGGGACCTGTCCCTATTTTCGGTTTGTCGAGCGCCCATGATCGCCGTGCTCGCATGGTTTGCTCCGTGACCGGCGGCAGCCGGGCTGGCCCGAGTCCCGAACCCCGAATCCCGAACCCCGATCCGCCGGTCACGGCTTGATGTAGGTTGCCGTGACCGTGGTCGAGATGCCGCCGCGCGCGGTGAAGGCGCCGACGATGGTCATGCGCCTCGGGCGGCACGCCGCGACCAGATCGTCGAGGATCTGGTTGGTGGCGGCCTCGTAAAAGATGCCGCGGTTGCGGTATTCGAGCAGGTAGTACTTCAGGGCCTTGAGCTCAAGGCAGTGGGCATCGGGCACGTAGGTGATACGGATGTCGCCGAAGTCGGGGAGGCCCGTCATGGGGCAGACCGAGGTGAACTCCGGTGCGGCGATCGCGATTTCGTAATCCCGGTCCGGGGCCGGGTTCGGAAAGATCTCAATCTTGGAGCTTGACATCGGCTCGAATTCTATCATTTAGTGGCCGGAAAACGGGGGTTGTCGCGAGATCGGCGATTGACACCGCGGGAGCCGCACGTTAGCATTCTTCAACTTTCGTCACGATTCCCTGGTCAGCCGCTTGCGCGCGCGGCCGGCTTGCGGTGAACTTGATCGCGCGCGAGCTATGTGAGGAGACAGACCATGGTAGAGGCCCGTAGGATGGGCAAATCGGAACTGTTCGCGCATTTCGCGGAGCGCTTCGAAGTGAAGCGTACCGTGGCGCGCGAGTTCTTCGACGAGCTCACAATGCTGTCGGAGAAGGAACTGAAGCGGTCGGGCGAGTTCGTGCTCCCCGGCATGGTCAAGCTGGTGGTGCAGAAGCGCAAGGCCCGGATGGGGCGCAACCCGGCGACGGGCGAGCCCATCAAGATCCCGGCCAAGACCGTGGTGAAGGCGCGCATCGCCAAGCAGCTGAAGGACGCCGTCCTTCCGCGCAAGTAGCGAGGTGCGGGTGTGCTGCGCGGCCGGCGCCGGCCGCGTCGCGCAGCACCCGGCCCGATCGCATTTCTGTCTACACGGCCGCGGGTGGCGGCCCGGACTTCGTGAGCGCCACCACGAAGGTCGTGCCTTGCCCCACCGTGCTCTCCGCCCGGATCGTCCCGCCCAGTTGATCCAGAATCTTCTTTGAAATCGCCAGGCCCAGGCCCAGGCCCTGTCGCTTGGTCGTCGCGAAGTCCTCGAACAGCGTCTTGATGCGATCCGCGGGAATGCCGCAGCCGGTGTCCGACACGCGCAGCTCGACGCGGCCGTTCGCGGCGGCGCTCGACATCGTGACCGCGCCCTGGGGCGGCGTGGCTTCGATGGCGTTCAGCACCAGGTTGCGCGTGACGCGGCTGAGCGCGAAGACGTCGCCCTGCACGAACACCGGCTCGTCGGACAGATCGAGCTCGAGGCTGAGGCCGGCGGCCTCCGCGTTGCCCCGCATCGACTCGGCCACGTCCAGCAGCAGCTTGTTGATGTCGAGCGGGAACACCTCGATCGGCATCGGGCGCGCGATGTGGCGCAGGTCCTCGAAGACGCGCTTGATGTGCGCGGACTCCCGCTCGATCGTCCGCCGGAACAGGTCCCGGTACTCGGCATCGTCGTGCATTTTGAGGATGAGCCGGCAGTTGTTCTGGATGTTCTTGAACGGGTGCGAGAGATCGTGCACCAGGCCCGCCGCGACGCGGCCGAACATGGCATGCCGCTCCTGCTTGCGGACGTTCTCCTGCAGCTCGACCAGCCGGTCCGTCATGGTGTTGAAGGCCTCGCCCAGCTTGCCCATTTCGCCTCCCCGTGCGATCTGCACACGCTGATTCAGGCGGCCCTGCGCCACGGCCTCGGTGCCGCGAATGAGCGCCGTGATCGGGCGGATGAGCGACTGGCCCCACGCCAGACCGACCAGCACCACGATCAGGAGCGCGAGGCTGATGGCCGAGAGCAGCCCGTTCTCGTTCTGCCGTGCCACGGCGTACGCCTCGCGCGTCGGCTGCTCGACAATCACCAGCCAGTCGAGATCAGGCACGCGCACGCCCACCGCGAGCATGCGCTCGCCGCCGGGCCGGGCCACTTCCCTGAACGTCGTCCCGCCGGCGCCCTTGGCCCGCAGGTCCGCGACCACCGGGTCGGAGCCGAGATTCACGCCGCGCGCCACGCGCGACCGCTCGTTGGGGTCGCCGTGGGCGAGCAGCTCGCCGCCGGGCCCGACGACGAGCACGTAACCTTTGGCGCCGATGTGGATGCGTCCCACCAGCCGCCACAATTCCTCGATGCTGAATTCGCCGACCAGCCAGCCCGTCTGCTGCTGGCGGTGCCCGAGCGGGGCCGCGACGAGCGAGGTCGGCAGCAGGTCCTGGTCGACGAACACCGGCGACATGCGCACGCCGTACACCACCGGCGTGCCGTCGGGCGGCAGCTTCACGGTGGGCGCGCCGGTCCGGCTCGTGGCCACGGGCGCGCCGCGCTGGTCGAACACCGACAGTTCGCGGAACTCGGGGAACCGCAGCGCAAAGTTCTTGAGAATCTGATCCTGCTGCACGGCCGACAGGTTCGTATTGTCGAAGTCGGCGGCCAGCGCCAGCAGGATCGTGTGGTTGGTCGAGATGTAGCGCCGCACCTGCTCGCCGACCTGGCGCGCCACGTTGAGGTTCCCCGCCACCAGCGACTGCCGGATGCCCTGCCGGAGCGAGTAGATCGACACCGCGCCGTAGATGAGCATCGGGACGACGGCGGCCGTCGCCAGCATGACGGCGAAGCGGACGCGCAGCGTCTTCATGGCTGGTCGTGACCCGGCTGCCGCAGGGACCAGCGGCTGATGAAGTGCATGGCGTCGCGGCCGTCGGCCTCACGCGGGACGACGAAGCGGTGGCTGACGGCCTGGATCGTTTCGTTCCACGTCAGCAGGACCGCGGGCGGATCGCTCTCGAACGCCGACTCGAATCGACGCAGCGCGCGCACGAACTCCGGATCGTCGCGGGCGTCGCGCATCGCATCGATCGCGGCGTCCACCGCAGCGCTGCGGTAGCCCCAGAAGTTCCACCGCTTCGACGCGCCAGGCGAGTGCCACGTGCGGAACGGCACCCAGGCGTACGGCCCGCTCAGGAACGGCAGCAGGAGCGCATCGAAGTCGCCGGCGCCGAGGCGGCGGCCGAGAGCCTCGGCGGGGATTGACTCGACGCGCATGCGCACGCCGACCTCGGCGAGCTGGCGCTGCACCAGCAGGGACAGCCGCTCGATGATCGCGAACTTGGCCGGAATCAGGCACGTGAACTCGAGCAGCGGGGACCCCGCCGCCGCGCCTGGACGGCCCGCCGCGGCGCGCTCCCCGGCGAGCAGGGCAGCGGCGCGCTCAGGGTCGTAAGTGAAGCCACCCCCCGCCTCGCCGTGCGCCCAGTGATTGGGCCACGTCGGGACCGTGGCCGGCACCCCGTGGCCCTTCTGGCCCTGTTGCACGAGCGCCTTGCGATCCACGGCGAAGTTCAGCGCCCGCCTGACCGCGGGGGAGCGGAACAGCGGCCGCGCGTTGTTGAGCAGCAGCATGTTCGCGTACGTGCTGACGTACGTGCGCAGATCGATGGACGACTGATCGGCGAGGAACTCCGCGCTGTCGGGGCCGACCTCGATCAGGAAGTCGAGCCGCCCGCGCATCATCTCCGCCCACGCCGTGCGGAGCGTGTCGTAGGAGCGGACCACGGCGCGATCGACGGTCGGCCGGCCCTGGTGGTAGTTTGGGTTCGCCTCGAGCACCAGCTCGTCTGCGGAGCGGGAGGCGACCGAGAAGGGGCCGGTGCCGACCGGAGCCGTGCTGGCGCCTGACGGGCGCTTCACCGCGCTCACCATGTCGTCGAGGAGGAAGAAGCAACGTCGAGTGAGCGTGACATCGACGTCGACATTGCCGGCCGCAGTCACGCCGGCAATGTCCGCCAGGCACGCGCCCATGCCGCTGGAGTCCTCGCGGTCCTCTTCGATGGCGCGCACGATGTCGGCGGTGGTGACGGTGGAGCCGTCGTGGAAGCGCAGCCCGCTGCGCATCGTGAGCCGCCAGACGAGGCCGTCGGCGGAGGTGGTCCAGTGATCGAGCAGCAGCGGCCGTACGCGGCCGTACGCGTCGCTGGCCGTCAGCCGTTCGTTGGTGATCAGGTCGGCGATCGTCCCGAGGCCGCGGATCGGATCGATCTGGCTGACCTGCGGGAACCCGATCGTCAGCGTCACCGACGAAGGCGGCGCCGGCGGCGGTGACGTCGCGGAGCAGGCAAGGGCAGGCAGAACGGCCGCCGCCCCCAGGCCAAACGGCAACAGCCACCATCGGCCGTTGCCGCCGGCGGCGGCGCGCGCTACGCGCCGGCCGCCTGCCGTACGTCTGGGTTCGACGATTCGCTCTACTGCTTGCCCTCCGGCGGAATGGTGACCATCCACGGGCAGATCTCTCGAGTTAAATGCTTCTGGGCGACCTTGACGATTGTGATCTTCATTGTACTCTCCCTGTTGCAGCGCCGACGGCTTCTTCCGCCAGCGATACCAGCGCCGATTCGAACGAGCGCTTGTGACACGACGGCGTCTCCATGTCTCCAAGCTCGGCGTGGGCGGCGACCGCGCAGCCGCCGCCGCACACCGGAATGAACGAGCAGTCCCCGCACTGGCGCCAGGGCGCCAGCTTGTCGAAGCGGCCGGCGGCATCCGCCTGCACGGTGTCGCGCCGGCCGGAAATGTGGCCGACCGACAAGGCGTTTTCGCCGGTGAACCCCGGGCACGCGTAGAGCGATCCGTCCGGCCCGATGGTGTGTGAGTGGCGGCGGTAGAGCTCGCACGGGCCCATGTGCACGCCGTCGGCGGTCGCGAAGCCGCGCCGCCGTGTTTCCTCGCGCAGGAACGACATCTGGTCGTCGACGAAGTGACAGTTGTCGCAGATCGATCCGGACGAGGCGCCGGCAACCGACAGGCAGCTGCCGTTGAGCGGCGGGCGATTCTGGCCGACCGCGGTGACGGGAATGAGCATCTTGCCGTCCACCGTGCGAGGCGCCGGCGCGCCAGGCGCCGCGGCCGGCTTGATGACGGGCTTGAAGGTGATCGTCGACAGGCGGGGCGCGAACGCCTCGGCTTTGAGGAAGTCGAGCAGCGCCGGGTACCGATCGGCTGTCGACACGTCGAAATTGCCGCCGATGGCCACCGGCACCCTGTCGGCGACGCGGCGCACGTTCTCGATGATGCGGTCGAAGGTGCCCTGCCCGCCGCGCAGCGGCCGCACCCGGTCGTGGGTCTCGCGGTCGCCGTCCAGCGTCACCTTCACGCCGGTCAGGCCGAGCGGGAGGAGGCGATCCACCAGCTCGGGCGTGAGCAGCAGGCCGTTGGTGATGATGCTGACGATCTGCTCGATGCCGCGCGCGTCGGCATGGGCATGGCACGTTTCGGCGATGTGCATCAGCGCCGGGATGTTGAGCAGCGGCTCGCCGCCGAAGAACGTCAGCACGAGGCGCGACGGCTTGACCGCGTCGACCTGCCGCGCGATCCAGCCGGCGACCCGCGCCGCCGTCTCGAGCGACATCTTCTCGCCGGCCGGCCCGATGCCGTGGTCGCCCTGGTAGCAGTAGTCGCACGCGAAATTGCACTGCAGCGTCGTCAGGATGGTGATGCGCAACTGCGACGCGTCCTCGCGGAACGCGGCGAAGAACGACTCGAGCGAGGCGCGCTCGGCGCCCTGGTCGGTGACGACGAAACCGTGCTCGGCGAGCGTCAGGAGGGCGTCGCGCTGGTCGGCGCCGAGGGCGGCCTGGCCGCCGGCGTCGCCGCCGATCCGGTCGAGCAGTGCGACGACGTCGCCCGACACGATCAGTTGCGCGTCGGTCAGCGTGTTCAGCAGGAACACGTCGCCATCCGGCATCGGCACGCGCAGGTTGAAGGTGGAAGGCTGCATCGAATCGGTCCCCGTCGGCTTTCTCCTGTGCAACGGGCGTTCCAGATCGATTCGCCGGGCACTCGCGGGCAGGCCTGTGCAGGACTGACGAGGCAGAGCAGGCCCCTGGCCACCTCGGCTGGTGGCGGGTCCGCGCACGACCTACGCCGGGTGATGACGTCGTGCAGGCGTGTGCATCGGAAGACGAGGCACGCGTGTCCAGCTTCGGGACATGTGGCAATTTCTGCAATGCCGATTCCGTGACCGGATTGCAGGCAATGCCACGTTGGATGTTTCTTCGCCCCGGGGGGCGCGGGAGCGGTCAGACGCCGCGGAGCTTGCGGGCGATCTCGCGGATGTCGAGCTTGTCCATCTTGAACTTCAGCGTGCTGAGCGGCATGCCCAGGTTGCGGGCGGTGGCCGTCACGTTCCAGCGGGCCTGCTCGAGGGCCTTGAGGATGAAGTTGCGCTCGAACATCTCGCAGGCCTTGTCGAAGAGGCCCTCGGTGACCTGCTCGGGGCGTGTGAGCCGGGCGAGGTGGTACTCGTAGGGCAGGTCCTCGTCGCCGACCCAGTCCTTGTCGCTCATCGCCACGAGGCGCTCGACCAGGTTCTCGAGCTCGCGGACGTTGCCGGGCCACGGGTACGCCTGCAGCGCGGCCAGGGTCGACTCCTCGATGCCGCGGATCTGCTTGTGGAACTTCGCGTTGTAGCGGCCGATGAAGAAGGCGGCGAGGTCGGGAAGATCCTCGGCGCGCTCGCGCAGCGGCGGCACCTTCATCGGGATCACCCGGAGGCGGTAGTAGAGATCCTCGCGGAACCGGCCCTCGCGCACCGCTCTCTCGAGATCGACGTTGGTGGCCGCGATGACCCGGAGGTCCACCTTGATGGGGCGGCCGCCGCCGACGCGCTCGATCTCCGACTCCTGCAGCGCGCGCAGCAGCTTCGCCTGGAGATCCGATCGCAGCTCGCCGATCTCGTCGAGGAACAGGGTGCCGCCGTGGGCGAGCTCGAACTTGCCCAGCTGCTGCCGGACCGCGCCGGTGAACGATCCCTTTTCGTGGCCGAACAGCGTCGACTCGATCAGTTCTCCCGGGATCGCCGCGACGTTGATCGGCATGAACGGGCCGTCGGCGCGGTCCGACTGGGCGTGCACCATCCGCGCCAGCAGTTCCTTACCGGTGCCGCTCTCGCCCAGGATGAGCACCGTCGCGCTGATCTTCGCCACCTTCCGGACCTGGTCCAGGATCTCGCGCATCGCCCGGCTCGGGCCGGCCACGAACGGCCGCTCGCGATCGTCGGCCACCTGGGCGCTGAGCGCGAGCACTTTGCGGTTGAGCGCCGCGCGCTCCGACGCGTTGCGCACCAGCGACAGCACGGCGTCGTACTCGAAGTCCTTGGTGATGTAGTGGTAGGCCCCGAGCTTCATCGCCTGGACGGCGGTCTCGACTTCGTTGATGGCCGAGATCATGATGACCTCGACCAGGCGCTGGGTCTCGCGGATCTCGCGCAGCACGTCGAAGCCGCCGATACCGGGCATGCGTACGTCGAGGAGCACGACGTCGACGGTCTCTTTCCCGAGGATGGCGAGGCCGCTCTCGCCCGTCGCCGCGCGCAGCACGCGGTAGTCGCGGCGGAGGATCGTCGACAGCGTGTCGCGCATGCCCTCGTCATCGTCGATAACGAGGACGGTCCTGGAGACTGGTGGCACGGATGGCTCCCTCGGGCGTTGAACGGTCCGCTGATTGTAGGCGCCGGTGGAGAAGAAGTTCAAGCGGGGTGCCGCGGTTTGCTTGACAGTGTCGCGAGCCTCCCGGTAACGTGAACTTTCGGGGCGGCGCGACGCGACTCGCCCCGACCAACCCATGATGGACAGCGGAAATCCTGCCCGTAAGGCCCGTCTCGACAAGGCCCTGGAGCTCTTCCGGGAGGCCTACACGCACCAGATGAGCGGCGAGCTCGACGAAGCCGCCGCGCTGTACCAGGCGTCCATCCGGCTCTTCCCGACGGCCGAGGCGCACACCTTCCTGGGCTGGACCTATTC